>Ga0116210_1000064_pt1 | contig 98665 bp, 66 predicted proteins | sample TshhotsprinmetaG_FD_94483 | JGI IMG/M metagenome (GOLD analysis project Ga0116210, IMG submission 94483) | Hot spring microbial communities from South Africa to study Microbial Dark Matter (Phase II) - Tshipise hot spring metaG | ecosystem: Environmental > Aquatic > Thermal springs > Hot... | reverse complement strand
ATAGTATTGTTCTTGGGAGGGCGCAGCCCTCCCAAACCCTCCCCGCTGGCGGGTTGGTTCCTGGGAGGGGGCAGGGGCGCGGCGCCGCCGCGCCCCTACGCCCAAACCCTCCCGCGGGCCGACTATGTTCACCTCAGACGGTCATGCGCATGGCGCACAACGCCGGAATGAAAATATTATTGTTCTTGGGAGGGCGCAGCCCTCCCAAACCCTCCCCTCAGGGAGGGGGTTGGGGAAACCCGGTTTCCCCATTTCCCAACCGCTGTTGGAGCGGCTGGCACCCCCCACCGGCAGGGGTTTAAGGGCGGACAGAACATCCGGGCTAACGTGGCGTATACCGCATTGGAACGCCCCCGCGCATGGCTCTGGTCTCCCCTCTCCAGCGAAGCTGGAGAGGGGGAGGGGGTGAGGACCGAGCAGCGCATCCCAACGCCATCACGCCCGTCGGCGCTCATACGTTCTGTCCGCCCCTGAACAGGCAGGGGGATGGGGAAACCCGGTTTCCCCGTATTTTCACCTCAGGCGGTCATACGGCTGCGCCGTACCCTGCCGGAATGGCGTAGCGCAAAATATCGAACCCCGGCGCGTGCCGGGGTCCGACTGGCTGCTTTCCATGTTGATCGGAGCACGTGCGTAGCAACGTACTGGTAGCGTGAGCGTGTAGTGCGGCTGAACCTCTGCTGCGCCGCTCAGGGCGAAGACGGTGGTGCGATGTCGTGCTGAGACAGTGCTGCGACGTTGTGCTGGGAAGGTAGTGCGATGTCGTGCTGGGACGGTGCTGCAACGATGGCGCAAGAACAGAGACTCAGTCCGACCAACTGGCGAAACAGCTATGAGCGATCGGGCTGGGACGGTTACCGGGATGTTCGCTCACGACAGCAGCATAGCACGCGCCGGACGCAGCGCCAATGGCGCATGAGTCGGGCCGAAGGCGCGCCAGAGGTACTGGCAGCATCCCCCCCTGAGGTACCAGTCCGTGCATCTGATGTGAACATATGGGGAAACCTGGTTTCCCCATCCTCCTGCCTGTGGGGGCGGCAAACCCTCCCAGCAGGGAGGGTTTGGGAGGGCGCAGCCCTCCCAGGAAAAACCCATTCTCATCTTGTCGTTGTGCGGCAAAGCCGCATGGATGAACATATGGGGAAACCAGGTTTCCCCATCCCCCTGCCTGTAGGGGCCGCAAGCCCTCCCCGCAGGCAGCGCTGCGAGTCGCGGGCCTCGCTCTCCAGCGCGCTGCGGGCCGCGCGGATCGCACCGCATACCCGGTCATGACCATCGGCGGGCGGCGCGAACGAAGCGCCGCACCCGTTCGGCGTCTACCGGATTGGCAATCTCGCCATCAACCTTGATACTGCTGCCCACGATCACACCGTCGGCAATCTCCATAAACGCACTGATGTTGCCTTCATCGGTGCCACTGCCGAGGAGCAGAGGCGTATCGCCCGCCAGCCGCCGGGCCTCGCGCACCTTCTCCAGATCGGGCGCGTCGCCGGTCATGCGGCCAGAGACGATCAGCGCGTCGGCGCCAAAGAAGCGCGTCCACTCGATATGTGTGGCAAGATCGATGCCCGGGAAGCGCACCGAATGCTTCTTATCCACGTCGGCGAAGATCTTGATGTGCTCCGCGTGCAGTTCCTTGCGACGACGCAGCAGGTCGGCGGCGCAGCCCTCGTCCCAACTGCCTGCGTCCCATACCCCTGCGCCGGTGAACATACACACGCGGATAAAACTGGCCCCTGCGGCAATGGCGATGCCCAGGAGGGCGACCCCACCATTGTGCACCAGGTTGATCCCCAGGGGCAGATGCGGCACCGCAGCGCGCACCGCCTGCGCCACCACCGCGTGCGCCGCGATGCTCTCGGGTTGCAGGTGTGGCCCGGCGCGGAAGGGAATGTCCCACATATTCTCGACGATCAGCCCGTCGCAACCGCCTTCAGCCAGGGCCGTGGCGTCGCGCACGGCATGCTCGATGATTGGCTCCATTCCATAACCCGTGTAACCGGGCGCCCCGGGCAACGGCCAGCAGTGAACCATCCCGATCACCGGTTTCGCGACGCCGAAGATCGTCCGCAGATCGCGGATCCGCAGCGCATCCAGGCGCTCCTTCCAGGGTGGGGCCATACAGGGTTCCTTTCCGGACATACAATCGGGTTTTACAGCCAATTTCGGTACGAAGCAGTGTCGTTTCGGGCTGAAGGCGCGTTTATAGTATTACCAGGGCTGCGTCATCCCAAACCCTCCCGGTGTGGAGGGTGGAGAAACCCGGTTTCCTCACCCTCCACACCGGCGCCGGGAGCGCCTGATCCCCCCGGGCAGGGGGATGGGGAACCCCGGGTTCCCCATGGCCCAACCGCGGGTGGGAGGGGCTGACGCCCCTACAGGGAGGGAGATGGGGAACCCCGGGTTCCCCATGGCCCAACCGCGGGTGGGAGGGGCTGACGCCCCCACAGGGAGGGGGATGGGGAACCCGGATTCCCCATGGCCCAACCGCGGGTGGGAGGGGCTGACGCCCCCACAGGGAGGGGGATGGGGAACCCCGGTTTCCCCATATCCCAATCGCGGGTGGGAGCGGCTGACGCCCCCACAGGGAGGGGGATGGGGAACCCCGGTTTCCCCATATTTTCACATCAGTAAGCCCTGGTATCACGAAGGAATCAGGAGGTGATGCAGCGAATGATCCAGACGGGCGGCAATCTCGGCCAGGGTCGGAATAGCTTCGGCGGCGCCGTAGCGACTGGCGGTCAGGGCGCCCATCACGTTGCCAATCGCAGCGCTGCTGGGGAGATCGGCTCCCCGTAGCAAGGCCCACGCGAAACCCGCCGCGAACGCATCGCCGCAGCCGTTGGTGTCAATAACCGTGACGGCTGGAGGCAACACATTCAGACGAGTGGCGCCTTCCCCTACACTGCACCCCTGGGCGCCACGCTTGACGGCAACGTGCCGGACACCGGCAATCAAGAGTTCGTCTATCGCCGGTCGCACGGTCGTTCCGGGAACAAGCGCTCGCAGTTCATCTTCGTTCAACGTCAACAACCAGAGCCGCGGGAGCAGCCCGAGCACCAGCCGACGAGCCGCTCGAATGGTCGGCAAGCACAGGTCCAGCGCCACCGGAACGCCCTGCGCGTGAGCCAGGTCAATGGCCCGCACCGCTGTCGCCCGCTGCGGCCCCTCCAGCAAAGCGTGACCGCATACGAAAAGCAGGTCGCAACGCTCGAGCAGCATCGTCTCAATGGCCGCCGGATCGCAGCGCACATTGGCGCCCCGGTAACTGACAAAGGTGCGTTGCCCCCCCGGGCTGACCACCACGCCGCACAGGCCGGTTGGCGCATCCGGGTCACGCTGGATGTGATCCAGCTCAAGGCCGACCCGGCGTGCCGCCCCCAGGGCAATCTCTGCCGCGGGGTCGTTGCCTACGCGGGCGACCAGGCGTGCCGTTGCCCCCAGGCGCGTAAACGCCACGGCAACGTTGAGACCGGTGCCGCCGCCGTACCAGCGGAGCGCATCGGCGGATACATCATCGCCTTCATGGGGGTAAAATGGTACTGTAAAGGTCAGATCGGCATTCAAATCACCGATGATCGCAACAGTGAGAACAGATGTGATGGGCATACCAGGTTGTTTGTGTCGGTCCTTATCTGACTACAGGGTCGAGGTCCAGGCGTGTATAGTCAGTGGCGACTAACGGCGCGCGTTTACGGGCCTGCGGCTGAGCGTTACCTTCCGGGGTCGCCGCGGCAATGCGGCGCGATCTCCCGCCCACGCAGGCGGACGACCAAATTCGGCCCTTCAGGCGCAATGGTGATCGCCTGTGTTGGTGTTGGTTAATTCATCCTTGCAGCCACGCGCCTTGCCATGTCCAGGGAATGTAGTGTACAATTTATATTCACGGCCGGCAACCCCTGGCTGGCATCTCAGAGGCGCCTGAAGGTATGGGTCTCCCCACCGTTGCTGTCGGTTACGCTTCGCTAACCGGCCCCCGGGACAGAGGCGCCAGGAAATCGTATGGAAGAGATTCTCATTATTGACGATAGCGAGCACATTGCCAGCCTGCTGGCGAACCATGTGCTCCCCGAGTTGGGGTTTGCGGCAATCGTCGCCCATACTGGACGTCAGGGGTTGCAACGCCTCCGCACGCGCCTTCCTGACCTCATCCTGCTCGATCTGCAACTTCCCGATATCAGTGGTCTTGACCTGTTACGGATGATCGCGCAGGAGGGCTACGACGTTCCGGTCATCTTGATGACCGCCCACGGCTCCGAGAGCATTGCGGTCGAAGCCTTCCGTCTGGGGGCGCGGAATTACCTGATCAAGCCCTTCTCTGATATCGAGGCCCGCGCCGTGATTGACCAGGCGCTGCGTGAGCGCCGCCTGCGTCGAGATAAGGAGCGCCTTACGGCCTCGCTCCAGCAACGGGTGCAGGAGTTGACCGTGCTCTACCGGATCGGCAAGTCGGTCACCGGTCTGATGGATCAGGAGCAGTTGCTCCAGCGTATCGTCGAAGCTGGCGTGTTTATCACGCAGGCCGAAGAGGGGTTCCTCCTCCTGCACGATGAAACCCAGCAGGAACTGTACCTCCGCGCCGCAAAGAACCTCGGTGAACAGCGCGCCCAGAGTCTGCGCCTCCCTATTGACGACTCGCTGGCCGGGCAGGTCTTTCGCACCGGCAAGCCGATACGTCTCGATCAGGCGCGGGCCGGCACGGCGCTGAAGGTGAAAACCGGCTTTCTGGTGCGGGCCATCCTCCAGGTGCCCCTCATGCTCGGCACGACGGTCAAGGGCGTCCTGGCGGTTGATAATCGTGTGGCCGATCGCTCCTTCTCTGAGAATGATGAGTACCTCCTGGCTACCCTTGCCGACTACGCTGCTATTGCCATCGAAAATGCCCGGCTCTATGAACAGGTGAAGCTCTCGGAGCAACGCTACCGCGATCTCTTCGCCAACGCCTACGATCTGATCTTTATACTTAATCAAGCGCTGGCGATCACGACGATTAACAAGGTCGGCCAGCAACTCACCGGCTACGATCTGAGCGAGTTGCTCGGACGTTCCCTGCGCACTCTCTGCACCCCCGAGTCGTGGGCCAGCGCTGAACCGTATCTGCGCCAACTGCTCGCCGGGCAGAGCGTGGCCCCGTTTGAACTGGAACTGGTGCGCCGTGATGGCGAGCCGGTCTATCTTGAGGTCTCGGCCCAGGTGATCCACAATGGGGCCGGCTTCAAGGGGGTGCATTGCATCGCCCGTAATCTGACCGAACGACGCCGCCTCGAGCAGCAACTGCTGCAATCGGAGAAGCTCTCGGCCATTGGCCAGCTCGTGGCCGGGGTGGCCCACGAGTTGAACAATCCCCTCACCAGCGTGAGTGGTTACGCCCAGCTCTTGCTGCGGGACGAGCGCCTGCCCGCCGAGTCCCGGCAGGACATCGAACAGATCCACGCGCAGGCTGAACGCGCCGCAAAAATTGTCCAGAACTTGCTGATCTTCGCCCGTGAGCATAAACCCGAGCGGACGACCGGCTCGGTCAATGAGGCCATCCGCCGCGCCCTTGCTCTGCAGCAGTACCAGTTGCGGGTCGAAAACATCGGGGTCAGGCTGGAGCTTGACCCGGCGTTGCCCTCGACAACCGCCGATTTCCATCAACTGCAACAGGTGTTTTTGAATCTTATCACCAATGCCCGCTACGCAATGGTTCAAAAGGGTGGCGGAGGCACCCTTACCCTCCGCACCAGTCTCGAACCGGGTCTCGCTGGCGATCCGCAGATCCGGATCGATGTGATTGATACCGGTGTGGGTATTCCTGAGCGCGATCTGCAGAAGATTTTTAACCCGTTTTTTACGACCAAGCCGGTGGGCCAGGGTACCGGCCTGGGCCTGTCGATCTGCTTCGGGATTGTTAAGGAGCACGAGGGTCAGATCTGGGCCGAGAGCCAGGTAGGGGTTGGAACATGTGTGACCGTCACGCTGCCGGTTCGCGCCGCGCTGCCGTCCGAAGCCCCGACGCCGGTTCCTGCCGGCGAGGCCGAGGAGCCGGGCGCAAGCCTGCGGGTGCTGGTGGTGGACGACGAAGAGCCGGTCGGAGCTTTGCTTGAGCGCATGCTCCGAACCCTTGGCCATCGCCCGACGGTCGTCTGTAGCGGCAAAGCGGCCCTGGAGACGCTGGAACGCGAAGTGTTCGATGCGGTGCTCTGTGACGTGAAAATGCCCGGTCTGAACGGCTTCGATCTGTTGCGCGCCGTGCGGGCCCGGAACCCCGATCTCGCCGAACGCCTGATCTTCGTGAGCGGCGACACTCTCAGCCCCTCCACCCGCACGATGCTCGAGCAGAGCGGAAACCTGTTCCTGGCGAAACCCTTCTCCATCGAGCAGGTCCGGCAGATCTTCAACCTGTTGCTCAAACGGCGCTCCATCGGTTCACACAAAGCCTGATGGCCCGTGAGGCCTTCTCGCTCACGGGTAGAGTGTTTGCGCCACCACCTCTGCGCCTCACCCCCCCCGCCCCTCGCCTAAGGGCGCACAGAACATTCGAGCCAATGTGGCTTGTACCGCATTGGAACGCCCCCGCGCGCGGCTCTGGTCTCCCCGCTTCGACAGGCTCAGCGCAGGCGCTCCAGCGAAGCTGGAGCGGGGACCTCTTATACCATTTTAGATTTTGGATTACGGATTGTCACGCTGGGCAGCACAACGCCTGAAACCGCTTCAAGCAATGCGGCAGCATCAACGATGATTGGTATCAGGTGTGGGGTTCTGGAGGGCTATGCCCCCGGGTCCTTCAAGTTGACCCATTTCATTTCTCATTCGTTGGCCCATTCCCCGCCACGTCCTCGAGGCGTTTTGCCGCATCCGCTGTCCATGCGGCTGCGCCGTACAACGCCATGATGAAAACAGGTGTATGATTGGAAGGGCGCAGCCCTCCCAAACTTTCCCCTCAGGGAGGGAGAATGGGGAAACCCGGTTTACCCATTCCCCAACTGCTGTTGGGAGCGGCTGGCGCCCCCACAGGCAGGGGTGCGGGGAACCCCGGTTTCTCCGCAGGTTCACGCTAGCGCATCCTGAACGTGCCAATCCAGCGCTGAAATGCACCGCCATACGGCAGTATGCGGTATCATATGCATATGGATGAGATCCTGATCGCGATGCTCTCAACCGCTCGGAACCGGCGCTTGTGGAAGCAGGGCCGGTTTGATCAGCACGTACAGGATGGACGGCGTGGATAGCTTTACCCAACAGGCGATTGCCGCAATTGCAGAGGACAATCTATCGGGGGCCGTGGAGGTGGCCGAAAAGAGCGCCGAGGTGTTTCAGCGCCTGGTTCGCACAGACCATTCGCCGCAGAAGGAGGGCCTGGTCCAGCAAGTGCTCGATGTGGGATGGGCGCTGATCCGGGCGCATCCAACCATGGCCCCGCTGGTGAATCTGGTCAACGGCGTACTCTGGCGCCTCGAGGGCGCCGCCTCGGCCGATGAGGCCCGCCGCAACGTGGCCGACGCCACCGGCGATTTCAAGCGCTGGCTGCGCGTCCACGAAGCGGCGATTGCCGAAACGGCCCTGCGCCTGATCCCCGAAGATGGCCAGATCCTCACCAATGGCCGGAGCACAACCGTGCGAGCCGCTCTGCGTCACGCCCAACGCGCCGGCCGGCGCTTCCGCGTGGTTTGCGCCGAAGGGCGCCCGGGCTGTGAAGGGCGCGCGCTGGCCAGTGAACTTGCCGCCGCCGGTATTGAGGTTACCCTGGTGATTGACGCCCTCGCCGTCGCCATGGTTCCGCAGATGCACGTGGTGCTGGTCGGCGCCGATTATCTCGATGCTAGCGGTCTGGTCAACAAGGTCGGCACCTATGCCATCGCCCTGGCTGCAGGCGCCAGCAACGTGCCGATGTATACCCTGTGTGGCAGCGAGAAATTCCTTCCTCCAGGCTACGTGCCGCCTGCGCAGGCCCTCTGGCCGCCCGAACAGGTCTGGGACGCGGCCCCTCCGGGGGTGCGGATCACCAACCTCTACTATGACCTGACCCCGCTTTCCGCTCTGGCGGGCATTGTCACCGAACAGGGCGTACAGCCGGCCGAGGGGATCGAGGCGTGGCTGGCTGTTACCAAGCTGCACCCGGCGCTCCGCCAGGAGTAACCTTCCCCCAATCCCCCAACGTTAGCGGCCCTGCGCGGCGACGCGGCGGTAGATCGCCAGAGTTTCCCATGCCGCGCGGCGCCAGGAGAAACGCGCGGCGCGCTCCGGCCCGCGCCGGGCCAGCTCGGCGCGGGCCGCGTCATCCTCCCACAGTTCGGCGATGGCCTCGGCCCACGCTTCAACCTCGCGGGGAGGGACGAGGCGGGCCGCGTCGCCCACCACTTCAGGCAGACTGCTGGTGTTGGCGACCAGGCACGGCGCGCCACATGCCAGCGCCTCCAGCGCCGGCAGGCCAAAGCCCTCGTAGAGTGAGGGGTTCACGTACAGTCGGCAGGCGCTGTAGAGCCAGGGAAGATCGTCGAGGCTGACGGCCCCCAGGAAGCATACCGCATCGCGCAGGCGCAATGCGCCGACCAGGTCGTAGATCGGTTCGTCGAGCCAGCCCCGACTGCCGGCGACAATCAGGCGGTACTCCGCGCGGGGGCGTCGGTCAAGGCAGAGGCGTAACGCGCGCAGCAGGGTTTCCAGGTTCTTGCGCGGTTCCACAGTGCTAACAAAGAGCAGAAAGCTTCCTGCCTGTATCGCGCAGCCGTTGATCGCCCGCTGCTCGCCCGTGGCTACCGCCACCGGCGCGAAGCGCGGATCAGCCGCCTCGTAGACCACATCCACGCGTTCGGGCGGCAGGTCGAGCAGATGGGCAATATCGGCGCGGGTAGCCTCAGAGACCGTGATCACCGCCTCGGCATCGTGGACGGCTGCGCGCACCTGGCCGTAGTAGCGGCGGGCGTCGGCATCGAGGATCTCGGGAAAGTGGAGGAAGGCCAGGTCGTGTACAGTGATCACCGCCGGGCAGGGCCGGCGGCGCGGAGCGATGAAATCGGGGCAGTGGAGGAGGTCGAGACGTCGGGGCAGCAGTTCGAGGGGCAGGCTCACCTGCTCGAAGCGGTTGTGTGGTGGGGTCAGCAACGCGGCGCGCTCGACGTTGGCGGCAATGACCAGGGGGCGGTGCTGGCTATGGTGCTGGAGGGCCACGAAGGTATCGTCGGGGGCCTCGGCAGCGAGCGCCGTGAGAAGCTGGCGCGTGTACTGCGCGATGCCTCCCTGGCGATAGGCGTTGAGACGAGCGTCGATGCCGATGCGCATGGCCAGCCTGCGGTCGCCAGGCAGCGGGGCGCCAGCGGCGCCACCGAGGACCTCACGACGCGATGGTTACCTCCAGACCGTCGTAGGCGAACTCCACACCGGGAGGCAGCCACCTGCCAGCGGCGTGATCGATGTGGTGGGTCATGTGCACCAGGTACGCCCGTCGCGGGGCCAGGGCCGCAATCACCTCCAGTGCCTGGGCCAGTGTAAAATGGGTGGGATGCGGTTCGTGGCGGAGCGCGTTGAGCACGAGCACATCGAGATCCTGGAGCAGATCCCACGACGCCGGGGGAATGGCGCTGGCGTCGGTCACATAGCCCAGGCCACCAACCCGATAGCCGGTGATCGTCCAGGTGCCGTGGAGAATATCGAAGGGCAGGATTTCCGTGCCGCCGACGACAAACGGCGCATTGACAGGGCGGAGATCGAGGCTCGGGCGCGTCGAGCCGGCTGAGGTTTCGTCGAACGCGTAGGCAAAGCGTTCACGTACCTCGGCCAGGGTGTGCGGAGCGCCGTAGACGGGCACACAGCCGCGCCGGTGACAGAGTGGCCGCAAGTCATCAAGCCCGGCGACATGGTCGAAGTGCGAGTGGGTCAGGAGGACGGCGTCGAGGTGCTGCAAGCCGGCGGCAAGGGCCTGGGCGCGAAAATCCGGCCCCGCGTCGATCAGAATGGTTGTCCCGCCTGCCCGGAGCAGCGCCGAGGTGCGGGTGCGCCGGTTCCGCGGATCGGATGAGGTGCACACCTCACACGTGCAACCGATGACAGGAACGCCCATCGAGGTGCCGGTACCCAGAAAGCGTAGCTGCATGGGGAGTCTCAGCAAAGGGAGAACACCGGGGATGCGCTTCCCCTCCATTCCTTCCCACCACCACCGCGCGGGACAGGCGCCACGGTACCGGCCTGCAGCCGTGATTGTGCCGGATCGCGGTGCAGGACGCTCCCTCGCGGACGGCCAGACAAGGCGCCCACACATCTCGCATCATCACCGTGATGAGCGGCCAGTGCCACAATGGTGCCCCGAATAGCTCATAGTATACCATATCGGGTCGTTATAGTCCGTGTTCGAATGCGCCAGGGCGCAACTACTACCGTGCAAGCATCGGGCTATGAGCCTTGTGATGGCTGCGTCTGCGCCCCGTGATCCCGATGCCCTACCGGTCGCTGCCACGCCTGTCACCGTGTCGGCCTCGCCTCCCTCCTCCACCCCTGCAACTACCGGCATGGTTCGCGAGGTGGGAAAGGCGCAGGCCCTTCCTGCACTCTCCCTGCACCAGTCTTCCATCCGGAACGGGTGTGGTGCAGCCGCCAGACTCTCGATCGGCTAACTTTACAAAAGTGTTAGAGAGTTATGACCCGGTTCCTATTGATCGCGTCAGGCCGAGAACCTATACTAATCATGGTTGCGTCACTCTGGTCCGTCACAATGATTGTGACGGATGTGGCCGGAGGGGCGTGGGAGAGTGAAGCCCTCCCCACAAAAAGCCACCCATCACGCCAGGATTGACAAGCCACTACCGGGATGAACTACAATGCATCGGTTGTGGAAAGAGTTTAACTCCCAACTACGCTACCAGATCATTTTCCCCTTCCTGTTGCTGACGCTGATTGTGGCAGTAGCGGGAGGGATGGTCGTGTTCTATCTGGTGGGGCAGTCGCTCCAGGAGCGTTTTGACAACCACCTCGCTGCGGTCACACGGGCGGCCAATGACACGCTGGTGAGCCAGGAGCAGGCCAACCTGCAATTCTTGCGCGAGGTGGCGTTTGCTCTTCCCAATGAAACAAATGGCGCCCCCGCCGTGGCCGATGCCCTGGCCCGCGGCGATGCGCCGGGCCTGTCCCTGGCCCTTGACCCCTTCTTCCGCGTCGGCGCCAGGCGTAACGAGGTCTATCTCGATCGCCTGATCGCTTTTGATCGCAACGGAAAAACCCTGGTTGACTTTGAGCGTTCCACTGATAGCGCTTCTGATGACTATATTACACATCCCTCGCTAGATCTGAATGGCGCCTGGTTTACCAGTCGTGTTCTGAGTGGTGAATCTGATAGCTATGGTGATAAATACGCCGGGTTAATTCGTTTTGCTGATACCAATCAACTCTATTTTGCAACCATTGCTCCCGTGCGCGCGGGTGATACTGTGGTGGGCGGGCTGATCGCCGCCACACGGGTCAACAATCTCCTCGCGGCGCTTGCGGTTCGCTCGCAGGCTGCCGGTATCACCCTCTACGACGAGGCTGGCCGGGTGGTGAGCAGCACCTTTGATGCCAGCGGGGCCGGCAATGCCCCCCCGATGCGCCTGGAGTTGCTGAGCAAGTTCGTCGGGAATGAAACGCCGGTAGCAGGCGCCCTTTTCAGTCGAGAGACCATCGGAGGCCGGGAGTATCAGTTTGCTTATGTACCATTGATTATTCGCGGCAGCAATGTAGGCATCCTGGCGCCCGCCCTCGACCGCGACTATGTGATGGATACCTGGAACAGCACCCTCGGTCCAATTGTGACCCTGATTGTAGTGCTGTCGCTGGTGATCATTATCGCCGGTGTGAGTATCGCCCGGTTGATCACCCGCCCGCTCGAGGAACTGGCCGCAACCGCCAGGGCTATCAGTCATGGCGACACCAATCGGCGCGCCTATATCGTGTCCGAAAACGAGATCGGCCAGCTTGCTGCCAGTTTTAACCAGATGACCGAGTACCTGGTGCGTCTCTACGGGCAGGTGCAGGCCGAAGCGAGCCAGCGCGCGGCGATTGTTGAGAGTATTACCGATGGGATCGTTGTGGTTGATGATCTGGGGAACATCAAGCTCATCAACCGCGCGACCCGCCAGTTGATGAACCTGGCCGATGACGCGCCCCTACCTGAGAAATTGAGCGATATCCCGCTCAATCGTCTGGTCGAAGGGGTGCCGGGGTTTGGCTCTCAGCGCGCCAGCGACCTCTACACCCTCGGCGAGTATATCGTGCGCGCCTCCGTCGCTCCGGTGATCGCCAGCGATGGCTCGCGCTCCGGTTATGTCTGCCTCTTGCAGGATATGACCGCCGAAGTGACGGTCGATCGGGCCAAGACCAACTTCATCGGCACGATTTCACACGAGTTACGCACGCCGCTGACCGTCATCCGCGGCAACGCCGATCTGCTCCTGCGCGGCCTGGCCGGACCGATGGAGGAGGAGCAGCGCGTGTTTGTGGAATCCATCCGCCAGCACGCCAATAGCATGACCAGTCTTGTAAACAATGTCATTGTGATTGCCAATCTCGATGCCGGCACTCTGAATACGGAACTCGAACTGATCGATCTGGCCCGCCCGATCGGTGAAGCCGCCTTTCCCTTGCAGAGCCAGATCAAGGCCAAGGGTCTGACCCTGACAATCGATCTCGCCGCCGACCTCCGGCCTGTGCTGGGTGACTACGACCAGGTGCGCCAGATTGTTTACCAGTTGCTCGACAATGCCCGCCGCTACACATTCGAGGGCGGTATTACCGTCCGCGCCCGTGATCACGGCGACCACGTGCGTGTTGAGGTGGAAGATACCGGACGGGGTATTGCCCCGGATATGCAGAACCAGATCTTCGAACGGTTCATCCGTGGCGATGGCACCAGCGAGGGGATTAACTCAAGCGAGCGTGGCATTGGCCTCGGCCTGGCGATCTGCAAACAGTTGGTTGAGCGCCAGGGTGGTACAATCGGGGTAACCAGCGTTCCAGGGCAGGGCAGTACGTTCTACTTTACACTCCGCTACGCCGATGACACCACAAGCCCTGAAAACTCGTCGCGCTCGATGGCTGCGGCTGCCTGACCGGCGCATCCTATCACGGCCGCTGATCTGGCTCATCCTGCTGGCTCTCCTGGCCGTTCTCATCGGGGTTACGACGATCGCTCGTATCGCCCTCGATCTCACCTCGCCCAGGGTGGCGCACTACGCCGGCGATCTCTCCGCCCGTAATCGGGCCGATTATGGCTTCTGGCCGTTCGGCCCCCTGATCCCGCCGATCAACCCTGAGGCAATTGCCGCCGCCGAGCATGATCAGTCCGCTGCTGACACTCCGGGCGATCTGCCTCCGCCGAACAGTGTGCCTATTGCAGTAATTGGCCAGCCGACGGCCACGCCTGTCCTGCCGGTGACGGCAACACCCACACCTTCACCATCGCCTACGCCAACCGCGCCGCCGACGCTGGTTCCCAGCCCTACCATGCTCGTCGAATCACGGCGCGCCCCGACCTCCACGCCTGTGCCGGTGCGCCAGGTGCTCTTCACTCCCACGCCGCAGGAGCAAGCTTCAACCACACCGATTACCAATCCGAATGAGCCACCAGCGGCGGCGCCACCGCCTCCCTCAACCGCCACGCCGCTGCCCACTGCCACGCCGCTGCCCAGCCCGTCGGCCCCGGCGCTAACGCCGTCGCCCTCGCCCTCGCCCTCGCCGACTGCGCCGCGGCCGACGCAGACGGCTGCGCTGCCACAGCCAACCAGCACGCCTGCACCAACCAGCACGCCCGAACCCCCGCTCGAGCTGAGCTTTGCCACAACTGCGCTGGTCGTTAGTGAGGCTCAGGGCCGGGCCACGGTGGAAGTGCGCCTGAACCGGCTCGCCTCGGCTGCCGTTACCGTCGCCTACGCCACCGGCGGCGGCACCGCTACCCCTGGCGTTGACTACCGCCCCGCGAGTGGTACGCTTACCTTTGCTCCCGGCACAATCGCCCGCTCGTTCACTATCGAGATACTGAGCGATGACCTGAATGAACCGAATGAGACAGTTGAGATCCGCCTCTCCAATCCCACTAATGCCGAGATTGTCGGATCGCGCGTGGCCTTGCTTACGATTACCGATAGTGACGCGCCTCCTGCGGTGCGCTTCGCCGGCGAACGGCGCAGCGTACCTGAGAGTAGCGGTTCAGCAGCCATTACGGTTGAACTGGATCGGCCCGGCGCCATTGATGTCGTCGTGCCCTTCGCTGTGAGCGGCGCCGCCGGCCCCGAAGATCACTCCCTGCGCGCCGGCGCGTTGATTGTCCCTGCCGGCGCCACCGCCGCTCGCTTGCGCTTTACTATCGTTGATGACCAGGTAGACGAGGACGACGAGTATCTTCTTGTTACCCTCGGCACGCCCAGCAACGCCGGGCTGAGTAGTCCGTCAGTGTACCTGTTTACCATCGTTGATGACGACACCGCTGGCGTAACCCTCAGCCAGACGGCCTTTACCCTGGACGAAGGCGCCTCGACCGCGTATACCGTGGTCTTGGAGAGTGAACCCACCTCTCCGGTGACCATCGAACTGACACCCGATTCCCAGGTGGAGGTCACACCTGCCAGGCTGGAGTTTACACCCGCCAACTGGCGCATCCCCCAGGAGGTGCGCCTGACGGCGGTTGATGATGACGTTGATGAGGGTGACAACGAGCAGGAAACCCACCCGGGTCGGGTGATGCACCGGATCATCAGCGACGATCGGTTCTACGCGCGCCTGACGGTGCCAACGGTCACCGCAACCATCCGCGACAATGACACCGCCGGTGTGCTGGTCGCGCCGCAACTCCTGCGCCTGACCGAGGCGCCCGGCCCGACCCAGTCTGCGACCTACACCGTGCGGCTGCGTAGCCAGCCTACCGAGCCGGTGACCGTAACCATCACCTTTGACCAGGAGGTGACCCTGAATGGTCGCACGACCGGCCTGCTGAACCTGACCTTTACACCGGCAACCTGGAATCGCCCGCAGGAGGTGCTGGTGCGCGCCGTGGATGACGATGTGGACGAAGATGGCAATGGCAATCAGAGCGTCCATACCAGCCTCATTCGCCATAGCGCCTCCAGCAGCGATCCCTTCTACACGCGTGATGTGCCGGACCTGCGGCCTATCGTCAGCGTGGAGATTACCGACAACGATACGGCTGGAGTGGTGGTAAGCCCGGTGCAACTGAACCTGACCGAGGCGCCCGGTCCCACGCAGTCTGCCACCTACCGCATCCGCCTGAGCAGCCAGCCGACGGCAGCCGTTACGCTGCGGATCACCTTCGACCAGGAAGTGACGCTGAATGGCGCCACAACTGGCCCGCTCAACCTGACCTTTACGCCGACGAGCTGGAACGTGGCGCAAACGGTCCTCGTGCGGGCGATAGACGACCTGGTAGACGAGGCCGATGAACCCCACATCAGCGAAATCGCCCACCAGGCCAGCAGCGCCGATCCCTTCTACAATCGCGATGTGCCGGAGTTACGGCCTGCCGTCAGGGTAGCCATTGCCGACAACGACACCGCGGCGCTGATCCTTCCCCCTGGCCCGCTCACGGTGACCGAGGGCCAGACGCGGACGTATCAGGTGAGCCTGGCTACCGACCCCATCCAGCCCGTGACAATCACCTTGACGACCAGCGGGCCGATCACGGTGACGCCAACCAGCCTGGTCTTCAGTCGCAACGACCGGGTGCGCACGGTGACCATAACCGCGCCTGACAATGATGTGGATGCGCCGGACGCCACGGCGACCATCGCGCATACGATCCAGACCACTGACCCCGTCTACCGCAATCTCCCGCCAGGATCGCTCATCGTGCGGGTGCTGGATGATGACGAGGCAGGCGTGCTCGTAGCGCCGCAACTCCTGCGCCTGACCGAAGCGCCCGGCCCAACCCAGGCTGCCAGCTACACTGTGCGGCTGCGGACCCAACCGACCGCCCCTGTAACGGTGACCCTGAGTTTCGATCAAGAACTGGTGCTGGAAGCCCCCCTCGGGCAGGTGGTGACCAGCCCGGCGACACTTACCTTCACCGAGGCGAACTGGAACCTTCCGCAAACCGTGCAGGTGCGCGCCGTGGATGATGCCGTGGATGAAGATAGGGACGGAAATCGGACGCCCTCACAGAGCCTGATTCGCCACGTCGCCTCGAGTGAAGATCCGTTCTACAATCGCAACGTGCCGGAGTTACGGCCGGTCGTTACCGTCGAGATCACCGATAATGACACTGCCGGTCTGGAGGTTGCCCCGCCATCGGGGTGGACTACCAGCGAAGATGGCGACCAGATAACGTTCACAGTGCGCCTCACCAGCCAGCCCCTTGCGCCGGTGCAGGTGCAGGTCACGACGAGCGATGCCACCGAAGGACAGATCAGTGCTCCGCCCGTGCCGCTGGTCTTCAATGCCCTGAACTGGAACCAGCCGGTCACGGTAACGGTCAGCGGCGTTGACGATGATCTCTACGATGGCCCGATTCCCTACTCGATATCCCTCAGCGTGGACCCCGCCTCCGGGTATGCGCCACTGGCCGGAGTGACGGAGATCCGTCTCACCAATCTGGACAATGATCGCGTGCTGGCGAGTTTCGTGCAGGCCGAGAGCGTGGTGCGCGAAGATGCCGGCGAGGCGCGGCTGGCCGTACGCCTGATCCAGACACTGGTCTACACGGTAACGGTTGGCTACGAGACTTTTCCCGGCACGGCTACTCCGGATGAGGACTACGCGCCGGTCTCCGGTGTGCTGACGTTCGCCCCCGGCGACCTGGTGCAGACCATCGTGCTGCCCATTCTTGACAACGATGCTACGGACGAGGAACGCTACGAGACGGTGCAGGTGCTGCTGCTCGCCGGCGAGAACACGATGCCCGGCAGTCCTGCGGTGGCGACGGTGCTGATCGAAGAAGACGATGCCCTCTCGCCACTGGAAGTGGCGCCCTTCCTTCTCACTAGCGGAACGGGGCAAGCTTTTCAGCAGGGTAGTTCATCTAGCGCGGGGAGCCGGGGCACGGCAGGCGCAAGCTTCCTCGAGATCGCGCTGCCCTGTAGCTGGCCCGCCGAGCGGTCACTGACCGTTGAGCTATGGAGCCCGGCCGTGCATGTTGGTTCTGGCGCAAGTCTGGATGTCGTTGATCCCGAGGCTGCCGACGGGCCAAACACCACCTGGTTCGAGTTGTACGATGCGGGCAGCCGCGTCGAGAGTGATGGGGTAACCATCACTCCGGCGGGGAACGGGGTGCTTGCCGGTCGCACTTTCACCCCGGATACCGCGGCGGAGGCGTGGGAGTTGCTGGCGACAATTGCCACCCCCCAGCCGTGCGGTCGCTACTTGTTGCGCGCGCAAACCGACGGCGACGACGAGAACTACTGGGCCGTGCGCGTCGGCTACGACCACGACAACTCGCCGCTCACCCGTCCCATTGCCCTCTCGCCGCTCGGGGCGCCTGTTCGCATTGGCACGCTGCTGGGAGGCGTCGAAGTGCGCCCACCGGCGGATGCGCCGCTGTGTAGAACGGCGTGGTTCTATGTGGCCCCGGGTACTGCCGCATTGATCCTGAACAACTTCGACCTCGACGAGGAAGAAACCAGCCTGTCCGGTGTGCGTATGCGCTTCTACGCCCCGGACCAGCTCTATGACCCGCAGGGTCTCAGCGGTGGCATCGAGGGGAGAATGGCCGGCGATGGCGTCTGGGTCCAGGAGCTTATCTCCGCTCCTGACAGCGGCTGGTGGCGAGTGGTGGTCTGCTCCGGTGGGCGTAATCGCTACGCGCTGGAAGCCGTCGCCGACGGAGGGTTGCTGCCGTTGCTGTACGATGCGCCATACTGAGGTGAACATAGCCCGCGCGCGGGAGGGTGTGGGAGGGCTGCGCCCTCCCAGGAACCAACCCGCCCGCGGGGAGGGTTTGGGAGGGCGCAGCCCTGCAACGGGTTTCACCTGCTCCGGGATAGGCTTCCTGGGACGCCGAGGGGAAATGGGCCACCGAATGGGAAACGAATAAACGAATGCGCGCGGCGTGGCTGACTCTGAGGTGAACAGAGCCCGCCCGCGGGAGGGTTTGGGAGGGTGAAGCCCTCTCTTCCTGGAGCGCCAGACGGTTCTGCGCTATCATGGTAGCGTGAAGCTGCCAACCTTCAGCCAGCGCGCACCTGTTCACCCTTCTCCCGGGAGCGAGGAGAGCTTGCCCTCGAATGCTAATGCGGGCGGGACGCCCGCGCTCCCGGCCTTGCGTGGTTACCCTGATGCTGGACACAGACGCCTGCACCCGTGGCGGGGGGCGCTGCTGCTGCTGCTGATTTTGCTGCTGGCCCTGGCGTGGCGCCTGATCCTCTGGGCGCAGCCTCTGCACGAACCGGCCAACGATGAGGTAGAGTACATCCGCGTCGCCCGCGACCTGCTCGCCGGCCGGGGATGGTCATTCTACGCCGAGTGGCGCTGGCTGCGCGCGCCGCTCTACCCGCTGTTCCTCGCCGGTTCGCTCTGGCTGGCCGGCGGCGACCTGTGGCGCGCCGCCCTGCCGAACATCGCCGCCAGTGTGGCCGTGGTCTACCTGGTCTACCGCCTGGCCCGCGAACTGGCGCCCGCCAGCGGCGAACGGGCTGCCCTGCTGGCGGCCCTGGCTGCGGCCTTGCTCCAGACCAGCGCCACCTTCGCCAGCCTGTATATGAGCGAGACGCTCTTCAGCCTGCTCTTCGGTGGCACGCTGCTAGCCCTGGCGGTCTGGCGGCGCGCCGGGGGCGGGTGGCGGCTGGCTCTGGCCGGGGCATTGTTCGGGCTGGCCAGCCTGACCCGTTCGGCGACGCTGGTGTTTCTACCGGTATTGATGCTGTGGGTGGCCAGCATCGCCCTGCGGCGGCATGGCTGGCCCTGGCCGCGCGCTCTGCTGGCGGCCCTGTTGCCGGCCATCTGCGCCGGGCTGGTGATCGCTCCGTGGACGTTCCGGAACTGCCGGGCCTATACGAGCTGCGTCCTGGTTGAGACGGGCTTCGCCTACAACCTCTGGGCCTTCTACGAGCCGCGCGAGGACCTTGACACGATCAACCGCATCCTTGAAGCCATTCCCGATCCAGTGGCGCGGGCCGACGAAGCCACCCGACGCGGGCTGGCGCGTCTGTGGGAGGACCCCTCCATCGTTCTGCGGAAGCTCCCCGTGGAGTGGAGCCGTCTCTGGGCGGTAAAAATCATCCAGGATCGCTTTCTGCTGCCCAGTTACTATGCGGACCCGCCGCCACCGGTGTTCCTGGCCGGGCTGCTCCTCGATGACCTGCTCTACCTGGTGTGCCTGCTCCTGGCCGCCTCTGGCCTGGCGCTCGGGCTGTCGCGGCGCGATGAGCTGACGGCGCTGCTTGCCCTGTGGATGGTGCTGTTCATCGCCGTAACGCTGCTGACCCATGCCGAGGGTCGGTACCGGCACTTTCTGTTCATTGCCCTGCTGCCGCTGGCAGGCACTGGCGCCGATGCGCTGCTGCGCGGGGCGTGGCCACGCCCCCGGGCCGGCCTGGTCGTGGCCATGCCGCTGGCGCTGGCGCTCCTGCCCTTGCTCCTCTACTACCCATGGTCGTGGGCGCTGGAAGGGACGGCGCGCAGCCTCTCCCGCTGGGCCGGCGACGGGTTGGCGGCGACGGGCCACTTCGTCGCCGCCGAGCGCGTCTACCTGGCGGCCCTGGCGGCGAACGAAACCCCCGATGGCTGGATCGCCCTCGGCGACCTGCGACGGCGCCGGGGCGACCTCGAGGGGGCCGCTGCGGCCTACGACCTGGCCTTTGCCCTGGCTGGCCCCTACCCCGCTGCCAGCGCCCGTCGCGGCGACCTGCTGCGCGAGCAGGGGCGTGCCGATGAGGCCCGCAGCGCCTTCCAGGGGCGCTACCTCGATCCAGGCCGGCTCACCGACTGGAGCTACCGCTTTCTGCGTCCTCGCCCCACCTCGACCATAGATCTCGGCAATGGGCTGGACTTCGGCTATGTGGGCCATGTCTACCCGGCGGAGCAGGCGCACCAGGCGACCGGGCGCTGGACTGGCGGCGACGGGCGGCTGCGCCTGGGCAGCGGGTCCGCGCCGGTCCTGCTGACCCTGCGGGTGACGGCGCCCTGGCCCCGGAGCCAGGGGGTACCGCTGCACATCTGCGCCGGAGCGTACTGCGCCACGGCGACGGTGGATCGCCACTGGCGCACCGTGCGCGTGCTGCTGCCCGCAACGAGCGCTGAGATCGCTCTCCGCAGCCCGACCTTTACTGCTCCCGATGGTCGTCAGCTCGGTGTCTTCCTCGACCGGGCAGAGGTCCGGGAGGGTGTGGGAGGACACAGCCCCTTTCAGGTGTAGAGTTTTTGGCGGATGGTGCCCTGATGCGCTGCAGGTCCTCACCCCCCTGCCCCCTGCTCTGGCCGAGCTGGAGCGGGGGGATCAGGCTGCTCCCGCCCCCCTCTCCACCTACGGTGGAGAGGGGGGATGGGGGGTGAGGACCTGCCCACCCCTGAGCGCCAGCAATCCTACGGACCCATGGAGCGGTTGAGGGCAACTCAGGCGGCTTTGTCCTTATCCCCCGCCCCCCTTCCCAACTTGTGGGTAATGCATAGCCCTGAGCGGGAGAGGGGGGTATGTGGTTGGCGTTGCGATGCGCTGGCTCCGCTGACGTATCGCAACGCCAGATTCTGACACCTTCTCCTGGCAGGGGTTTAAGGGCGGACAGAACATCCGAGCCAGCGTGGCGCGTACTGCATTGGAATGCCCCCCGCGCACGGCTCGGGTCTCCCCGCTTCGGCAGGCTCAGCGCAGGCGCTCCAGCGAAGCTGGAGAGGCCCGCCCCTTCGGGCTGAGCCTCAGGGCGAAGCCTGAGCCTGTCGAAGGGGGCCGGGGGTGAGGACCAACCAGCGCATCCCAACGCCATAACGCCCGTTGGCGCCCATACGTTCTGTGCACCCGTAAACCCGCTCAGAGCAGAAGGGTGAGGTGCAGCGGGCGTAGCCCAAAAAACGCTACCCGTGCAAGGGGTCACCACGCGAACAAAAACGCCAGATCATTCACATTGGTCGTCGTCGGGCCGGGGCGTAGCAGGTCACCGAGAGCCTCGAAAAAGGGATAGGCATCATTGTGGGCCAGGCGCGCGGCGGGGTCGAGGCCCAGGGCGCGGGCGCGGCGCACGGTGTCACCGGTGGCGACGGCGCCAGCAGCATCGGTGGGTCCATCGCCGCCATCGGTAGCCAGGGCGACCAGGGCCACATCGGGCGTGCCGGCAAGAGCCAGGGCCGCGGCGAGGGCCAGTTCCTGGTTGCGCCCGCCCCGTCCCGCTCCGCGGAGGGTCACGGTCGTTTCGCCACCGACCACGAGGCAGGCCGGACGGGGCAGCGGCCGGTTGCTGGCGGCAAGTTCGCGCAACACAGCAGCCAGAAAGCGCCCGGCTTCGCGCGCTTCCCCCTCCAGAAACGTGGTGAGCAGCAGAGTGTGGAAACCGGCGGCCTGCGCCGCGGCGAGAGCGGCATCGGCAGCGATCTGGTTGCTGCCCACCAGGGTGGTGCTGGCGCCGGCCAGCGCCGGGTCGCCGGGTTTGGGCGTCTCGGGAATGGCGCCGGCCAACCCGGCGCGCAGATGGGCGACAATGCCGGCAGGCGCGCGCCCGCTCAAGCCATAGCGCTCCAGAACGGCCCAGGCCTCGCCAAAGGTGCTGGTATCGGCCACGGTCGGGCCGGAGGCGATCACATCGAGCGGGTTACCGACCACATCAGACAGCACAAGGGTGACCAGCGCCGCCGGGTGGGCCATACGTGCCAGGCCGCCGCCCTTCACCAGGTCGAGGTGTTTGCGGAGGGCATTGATCTCGCCGATACTTGCGCCGGAGGCGAGCAGATCGGCGGTGAGGGCCTGGAGATCAGTAAGGGTGATGCCGGGAGCGGGCAGGGTCAGCAGGGCTGATCCGCCGCCGGAGATCAGGGCGATCACCAGGTCGCGCGGGGAACAATCGCGGAGCAGCTCAGTTAGGCGGCGCGCGGCGGCCACGCCGCGTTCATCGGGCACCGGGTGGCCCGCCTCAACGATGGCGACACGAGGAGGGGCCGGGCCGTCGAAGTGCCCGTCCTTCACCACCACCAGGCCCGCGCTCAGCGCCGGGCCCAGAACGTCAGCCGCAGCGCGGGCCATAGGCGCTCCAGCCTTCCCCGCGCCGATCACCAGGACCCGATCAATCGTTCGCAGATCGAAGGCGCGTTCCCCGGCAATGAGGGTATCGCCCTCCCGCCGCAGGCAGCGTCGCACGGCAGCGCCGGGCTCGACGGCACTGAGGGCCGCGGCCATGATGGCGGTGATAGCGTCGCCGCAGGGCGCAGCCCGCAGCGATGCCGTCCAGAGGCGTTGCGGATCCATAGGCGCTGTTGCTTTCTGACTGACCATGGCGCCTGCGGGCAGGCGCGTGGTGAACCCCCGCTTCTAGCTCATAGCAGACCCGACCGGTTGGCGAGGGATGCCGAGCAACCTGCCTGCCGCGCCTCACGTCTCAGCCGTCTCCACTGGCGTGGGGGGGCAATAGCCCAACTGGGCGCTGCACTCATCGGCGGCCTGGCGCACCAGCGGGCCAAGGGCGCGGGCGCGTTCGATTGGCATACGCGCGGTGGGGCCAGAGATGCTGATCGCGGCAACACAGCGACCGAAGCGGTCGAAGATCGGCGCGGCGACGCAGCACACCCCCAGTTCGCGTTCCTCGTCATCGAGGGCAAAGCCCTGGGCGCGGGCAGCCTCGAGCTCCTCGCGCAGCCGTTCGGCGCTGACGACCGTGCGGGGGGTAAAGCCCTGCAAGGGAGTATGCTCCAGATAGGCGTCGAGCTGCTCGGGGGTGAAGGTGGAGAGGATCGCCTTGCCGCTCCCGGTGCAGTACAAAGGCGCGCGCTGCCCAACCTCAGTAAACATCCGCACCAGCCGCGGGCTGGAGACCTGCTCGCTGTAGACCCCCTCGTTATGATGCAGGATCACCAGATTGCTGGTCTCGTCGGTCACCTCGGTGAGGCGCTGGAGCACCGGTCGGGCGATGCGGTCGAGGTGAAAGCGGCGATTACTGGCGGCGCGGGCCGCCACCTGTAGCAAGCGTGGCCCGGGGCCGTAGAGGCGCGTATCGCGATCCTGGGCAGCGTAGCCTCGCGCCACCAGGCTCCCCAGCAGGCGATGCACCGTGCCCAGGGGCAAGCCGACACGCTCGGTCAGTTGCGAAAGACTGATATCGTCCTCCGCCTCCGCCAACGCCTCGAGCACATCAAAGGCACGATCAAGCGATTGGACCATAGTGTTTCGTAGACAGCGGGGGGATTCACCACGATAGCAGCACTATAGCCGAGAGGGGGCAGAGATGTCAACAAACACCCTTGCGCCTGCCGGCTATTTACGCGGCTTTGCCACGCATTGCCGTAATGAAACACGGAGCGGCGCGAAGCGGCAGCGCCGCTACGCCTCTCCTCACGAGAAGGGGCGTGGGGAAACCCGCTTTCCCCACGCCCCAGCCGCCGGGCGCGGGTCCGGGAAAGCCCGGTCGCGCCAGCGTGGCGCGTGTTCACCTGCTTCCCGATAGGAAGTTAATGCATCACTATCAGTGGTTGCCGAGACTTCACCGTATTAGTTTCGCTCACAAAATATACTCTACCCTGTGACTTGTTCCTGCGATCACAAGTAACCCTATGCGTCCCCTGAAACTGGTCCTGGCCCCCGAGCGGATCCCCGACAGCACCCTGCGCCTGAGCCAGGGCGCCCGGATCGCTATGTATGGTCTGATAGCCCTGGGCCTGGCAGTGCTGGCGCTCGTGCTCTGGTTTGCCGTAGCGCAACCGGTGAAAGTGCTGCCGCGCATCGCCCCGCTGCCCTCCTTCGCCCTCGAGGATCAGTACGGTCTTCCCATCAATTCGAATGACCTTGCGGGGCGGCTGGTGTTCATCAATTTTTCCTACACCCATTGCGGTGAGGACTGTGCCGCGCAGCGCGAGCAGCTTGTGGCCCTGCGTGAGCATCTGCGCGCCGAGGGCCGCCTGGGAAGCGAAGTGCTCTTGCTCACGATCAGCTTTGATCCCGAACGCGACACGCGCGAGGCGCTACAAACCTACGCCGCGCAACTGGGTGCCGACCGGCGCTCCTGGCGCTTTGCCACGGGCGATCCCGCCGAACTGAAAGCCCTGATCGGCGGCGAGCTGGGCTTCTACTACGGTCAGGCCGATGCAAACGGGTTGATCAAGCACGATCAACGGATCATTCTGGTAGACAGCAACGGCATGATCCGGGCCAGATACCAGGGCGAGCGGCTCCGGGTGCAAACCTTTCTACGCGACATTGACCTGGTGCGCCAGGAGCTTGGCAGCAGCGGTCTGATGCGTCAGGTGTACGAAGCCTCGCACCTGTTCCTCTGCTACCCAGACTGATAGCAGTGGCGAGCCGCGCGCTCCGCACGACGCTGCGGGGCGGCGTGCCACCTCCGTGGGCGGGGGTATGGGGAAACCCGGTTTTCCCATATGTTCACATCAGTCGTCCATCAGGGAGGGACATGGGGAAACTCGGTTTCCCCGTATGTTCACATTAGACGCCCATGCGCGGGGCGCACAACGCTGCGATGACCATGGGGCATCTCTGGGAGGGCCGCCTCCTCCCTGGCCCTCCCTCGCTGGGGGAGGAAACCGGGCGCCTCCCCGCAGGGAGGGGGATGGGGAAACCCGGTTTCCCCATGTCCCAACCGCTGGTGGGAGCGGCTGGCGCCTCCCCCACAGGAAGGGGGATGGGGAAACCCGGTTTCCCCATATGTTCACATTAGACGGTCATGCGCATGGCGCACAACACCAGAATGAAAACCCTCCCGGTGGGGAGGGCTTGCCGCCCCCACAGGCAGGGGGATGGGGAAACCCGGTTTCCCCGTATTTTCACATCAGCGTGCAGCTACATGACAAGCTGGAGAGGAGCAACACCGTCTATGGCAATGCAACACCCGCCTGAACGCGAGCGCTGGGCCCGGGCGCGGCCAGCCAGGGAGGAGGAAGAGCACGAGGAGAGCCATGAACCGCCACGGGGCGCCTTATTGATCATCTGTGGCTATCTGGTGCTGATCGTCGGCCTGTGGTTGCAGGTGTATCTGCAACTGTTGAGCAATGGAGGGATCATCCAGCCATGATGCTGAAGAACCCCGAGAAGTTCATGGGCTACCTGTTTGAGGTGGCCTGGATCTTGCCGAGCGTTGCCATCCCCGTCGCGGTGATTACCGCGGTGGTTCTAACCGCCTTCGCAGTCGGCCTGCGCGTACCCGATGTCGCCGGGCGCATCGAGCCAAAGGCCATCGCCGTCACCCAGCCTTTCGACGAGCCTGGTCTGCGCGAGCTGGCGCCGGGCAAGTACCAGGCAACCCTAATCGCCCAGGTCTTTCTCTTCACCCCCAACGAGATCGAGGTGCCCGCCGGCTCCGAGGTGACCTTTGTGCTTACCAGCCGCGACGTCATTCACGGCTTCAAGATCGTTGGCACGCCTATCAACATGATGGTCGTGCCGGGCCAGATCTCCAGGCTGACCGTGCGCTTCGACCGGCCCGGTGAGTATCTGATTGTCTGTCACGAGTACTGCGGCAGTGGCCATCACGTAATGTCAGGCAAGGTGATTGTGCGTTAGCTGCGCCGTCGGCGGCGCCCCTATGCACTCTGAGCAAGAGGTTTCATCATGGCAGTCATTGCTCGACCACGGGCCGCAGCGCGCGCAGATGTCGCTGATCGCTTTGCGACCGAGAAACGTGTTGCTGGCCTTAACATCCTGGTGGCTTTCCTGGCCCTGGCCCTGGGCGGGCTGATGGGTGTGCTGCAGGTGTTGCAGTACAACGGCATTGATCTGTACAAACCGATCAAGGCCATTCTCCCCGGCGGCTACTACCAGGGCCTGACGCTGCACGGCGTGCTCAACGTGCTGGTGTTTACCACGTTCTTTATTGTTGGTTTTCTGACCTTCGTGACGGCAACGTCCTTCAACCGTCCCCTGGTCAATCGGGGGTTGGCCTGGTTTACCTTCTACTTCATGACCGCCGGCCTGCTCATCGCGGCGGTGCCGATCCTGCTGAACCAGGCCACGGTGATGTTCACGTTCTACCCCCCACTCAAGGCTAATGGCTTCTTCTACCTCGGACTCACGATCGTGGTGGTGGGAACCTATTTTCTCCTGGCGAATCAGGTGATGACCCTGATGGCCTGGCGTCGGGATAATCCGGGCGCGAGGGTCCCCCTGGCAGCGTTCATGTCGATCGTGACAATGACGATGTGGGTAATTGCCACCTTCGGCATTGCGGTCGAGATGCTGGTGCTGCTGCTCCCCTGGGCCTTCGGGCTGGCGCCGGGCACGGATCCGCTGCTGGCGCGCACCCTGTTCTGGTTCACCGGCCATCCTATCGTGTATTTCTGGCTCCTGCCGGCCTACATCTCGTGGTATACGATTGTTCCGAAGCTGGCGGGCGGCAAACTGTTCAGCGAGCCGATGGCCCGCGTGTCGTTCTTGCTCTTCCTGGTGATGTCCGTGCCGATTGGCCTGCACCACCAGTACACCGACCCTGGCATTTCCCAGATCTGGAAACTGGTCCACTTTATTTTCACGGTCGGCGTCTTTTTCCCCAGCCTGCTGACGTTCTTCAACGTCGTTGCTTCGCTGGAGCATGCCGGTCGCAGCCGCGGCGGCAAGGGCTGGCTGGCCTGGATCTTCGCCCTGCCATGGAATGAGCCGGCGTTTACCACCCAGGTCTTCGCGATGATGCTCTTCGCCTTCGGGGGCGCCAGCGGGGTGATCAATGCCAGCTACAACCTGAACCTGGTGGTCCACAATACAGCCTGGATCTCCGGACATTTCCACCTGACCGTCGGTTCGGCGGTGGCGCTGACCTTTATGGGGCTGACCTACTGGCTTCTGCCGCACCTCAGTGGCCGGGCGCTGTGGAGCAGGGGGTTGGGCCTGGCCCAGGCCTGGCTCTGGCTGATCGGAATGATCTTTTTCTCCCACTTTATGCATATGCTGGGCCTGGCGGGCATGCCCCGGCGCACGATGATCGGCTCCGCTCCCTACGTACTGCCTGAATGGGAAGGCCTGCTCCCCTTCACCATGATCGGCGGTCTGCTGATGTTTGCCAGCGCCCTCTGTTTCCTGGTGAACATGGTGATGACACTCACGGTTGGCAAGCGTGAGGAAGCCGGGCCGGTAACCTTTGCCCGGGCGCTCTCGGGGCCGGAGGATGTGCCGGCTTTCCTCGACCGCCTGACACCCTGGGTGCTCAGCGCGATTGTGCTGGTGGCGATCAACTATGGTCCCACGCTCTACTTCCTCGCCACTACGGGGCGCTTCAATATTCCGGGGATGTCACCCTGGTGATGCCTGGCATCTGAGTGGCGCATCCGGCCTAAAAACCTGTCAGACGCCTGTGCGGCTGCGCCGCACCCTGACAGGATGAAAACAGGTGTGGGTTTGGGAGGGCGTAGAGGCGCGGCGCCGCCGCGCCTCTACACCCAAACCCTCCGGCACACGGGCTATGTTCACCTCGGCGCCAGAACCCTTTCTCTGAAAACTCCCCCATCTCCTGAACCAGACCTATCCCCGGCGCATCATCCACCGATTGCGAGCGGTACATAGGGTGGATCACGCTCACTTCCTGGAGGTGAACCCTATGTGCCTGTGCTCCTGCCTCGCCCTGGTGCTGACCCTGTTGCTGAGCATTGTTCCCGCCGCAGCCTTTGCCCAGGAAGCCCCGCCTACCCTGCGCATCGTCGAAGTCGCCCCCACGACGCTCCTGGCTGAACTCTCCTGCCCCGATGCGTTCACGTCCACCCTGGCCGCAACGATTGACGGCGCACCTTACCCGGTGAGCGCGCCAGCCCGGCCTGTCGCTCCGCTGGCACTCGTCATCGTGGTAGAGACGACGCCGCTGATGGACGAGACCGGCACGCCTCATGCCACACGCCTGCACGATGCGCTCACACGCGCGCAGGTGCTGCTTGACCGGCTTCCGCCGGGTTCGCTGGTTGGTCTGGTGACCTTTGACGCTGCGGCGCGGCTCGTGCTACCGCTCAGCGCCGACGGGGTGGCCGCGCGGCGGGCCCTCGGCGCGCTCGTTGCTGCGCCCCGGCCCATGCACGAGCAGCCGCCCGCGCTGGGCGATGCGCTACGTCTGGCAGCCGAAGCCCTCGCCAACGCACCGGCAGGGCCGCGCGCCCTGGCGCTCTTTGCCGCCAGCGCCCCCGATGTGGTTGCCCCGCCCCTTCCAGCCAATCTGGCGGCGGCTCGCGCCGTGGTGGACCTGGGCGCTGGCGCGGGGGCGCGCGGCCCTCTTGCGTCACTGGCAACTACCCTGGACGCGCTCTACCTGACCTACGCCGCTGGCGATAGCGCGGCGCTGCCCGTGCAGAGCATGGCCGTTGACCAGCGCCTTGCCGACTGGCTGGGGAGAGTCGCACCGCTCCGTGTGCAGATCGCCCTGGAGGGCCTTGCCCCCGGCGCGCATGAACTCGCTCTCACCGGCTGCGGCACCCCCGCCGTTGCCACGTTTGAGCTGCCGGCGCCTGACCAGCCAGCGCCCCTCTGGTGGTTCGGAGTGGGCGCTGTGCCAGTTATTGCGGGAGCGGTGGCCCTCGCCCGGCGACGCCACGCCCGCCCCGCGGCTGCCGAGCGACCCACGAGCGGCACCCGGCGCTACCGCGCTCCGGGCGCCGTGACGACCGCGCGGCGGGCGACCGGTACCCTGCCCGCCCTGGAGGTGGTGGTCTGGGACGGTCGTGAGCGTCAGGTGTGGCCTGTGCGAAGCCGCCAGATCACTGTGGGACGCGATCCTGGCTGCGATGTGTGCATTGCCAGTAGCTGGATTTCGGGACTGCACGCGCGCCTGACGCTGATCGGTGATCAGGTGGAGATCACCGATCTGGAGAGCACGAACGGTACCCTGGTTGGCGATCCGGGTCGGCCATTGACACCGGGCGTACCCGAGCCGCTCGAACCGGGCGAGATCGTGCGCGTAGGGCCACAGGTGCGCTTCTGCGTCCAGATCGCCGCCCCGGCGACGGACGGCAACGCGGCGTCGTGACTCGCCGCGCACCCCGCGGCGGTCCAGGGTTTAAGGGCGGACAGAACATCCGAGCCAACCTGGCTTGGAGCGCATTGGAACGCCCCCGCGCACGGCTCTGGTCTCCCCGCTTCGACAGGCTCAGCGCAGGCGCTCCAGCGAAGCTGGAGAGGCCCGCCCCTTCGGGCTGAGCCTCAGGGCGAAGCCTGAGTCTGTCGAAGGGGGCCGGGGGCGGGAGCCACCCAGCGCATCCCAACGCCATAACGCCCGTCGGCGCTCATACGTTCTGTCTGCCCTTAAACCGTGCGGAGGGCGTGCTACCCTGGCAGGCAGGGAGTTGGGGAAACCGTGTTTCCCCTATCTTCACGGTAGGCCCCATGCGCGGGGCGCACAACGCCAGAATGAAAATATTACTGTTCTTGGGAGGGCGCAGCCCTCCCAAACCCTCCCGCGGGCGGGCTATTTTCACCTCAGCATGTCAAGCTAACATCTGCGAAAGGAGCACCTGTGCTACGTGCATTAATACTGATCGGCCCGATTCTGCTGGCCGTTGTACTGGCAGCCTGCGCGACCCCGGCAGTTCCGGCGGCGCAGCTCGCCCCCACCGATCCCGCGGCGTCGGTAGAGGCGCCCGGATCAGGCGATGCGCTGGCCGCCCTGGAGCGTGAAGACTACGCTGCCGCCGTGGAGGTGGTCGGCGCTCCGCAGAGCGCGGCGCAGGTGGCAATGCTCGCGCGGGCGCGGATTGGTCTGGCCCGCGAGGCCATAGCTGCCGCTCCTGGCGAGGCGCAGGCACTCCGTGTGGCCCTCGACCAGGTTGGCCTGGCGCTGACGCTCCGCCCGGACGAGCCGGCGTTGAGCGACGAGTTGCTTGGCCTGGAGCGGGCAATTGTCACGCTACTGGCCGTCGAGGATCTGCGGCTCGAGCTGGTGGCCCGGGAGCCAGGGGCCGATCGCGCTGCCGCCCTCAGCGCGGCCCGCGTGCTGGCCAGGCGGGCCGTCGCGGCTGCCGCCACCGAGCCGCGCCTGCCCGGCGCGGAGCGTATTGCTGCGACCGGCCTGCTGGCCGCGGCAGCCGTTCTTGAGCACGCGGGTGATACTGTTGCCGATGACGGTGCGGCAGCCGGCTGGCAGGAAGCGCACCAGTGGTGCGAACGGGCCATGGCGCTCGAGGCCAGCGATGCGGCTCAGGCATGCCTGGAGCGGCTGGCACACAAGCTGAACCCACCTGTCAAAGCTTCCTCGCCCCCTACCCCGACACCGGCGCCCCTCCCGACGCGCCCGCCGGCCACCTCGTCCCGTCCTCCCGCGCGCTCCGCCGGTTCCGCCTTCAGTGTCGTGCAGCGCAACAGCTTTGAAGGCAGCGGCAACAGCGGGCAGTTTGCCTCGTGTATTGACATCCAGGTGCTTGGCTCCGGCGGACCGATTGCCGGCGCTGTCATAGGCATCAACAACGGCGACCACAGCTACCAGAATCAGACCGACGCCAACGGTTACACGGGTCGCTGTGGCCTGGGCGCCTCGACCTGGAGCGTTGTGATCTTCTGGACGCCCCAGGCAGGCAGCGTCAGCGGCGCAACCACCACCGTGTATCTGAACGGGGCGCCCGATCAGCGCGCCGCAGTGGTGTTCCGGGGACGGTAGGGTTGCGTCCTTCTTGGATAAACCGGGTTTCTCCGCGCCCCCAGCCGGTGGGATAGCGACCCCCACAGCGGCTGGAGAATGGGGAAACTCGCTTTCCCCATATGTTCACGTCAGGCCCCATGCGCGAGGCGCACAGCGCCAGCATGCAACCGTGGGAGGGCTAATACCATTTTAGATTTTGGATTGTGGATTGTGGATTGCCACGCCAGGCAGCACAACGCCTGAAACCGCTTCAAGCAATGCGGCATCATCAACGGTAATTGGTATAACCCCCTCCCTGACCCTCCCCCGCTGGGGGAGGGAGCCGGGCTCCTCTCCTCAGGGAGGGGGTTGGGGAAACCCGGGTTCCCGTATGTTCACCTCAGAACGCCCGCGGTTGAACCGGTCTTACGCAGTGGTGTCGCCGATCAGGGTGATGGACAGGCTCAAACCCTCCTCGCCGAGCGTCAGGATGTCGCCATCGCGCAGAGACTCGGGTGCGCCGGGGGTGATGCGCATGCCGTTGAGCAGCGTTGCCACATCGGCGCGCTCGGTCGAGACGCTCCACGGGCCGGTTTCGCCGGGAGCGATGCGGCAGTGAGGGCGATTCGACACGTAGCGATAGGTAGACTGGCGCTGTTCCAGCAGGGTCAGTTCGCGGTGGTACGTTTCGGGGTTCAGCAGAGCCAGGGCCTGCAACAGCCAGGCCCGGCTCAGGGTAGCGCCGCGTGGCGGAAGGGCCACTTCGCTGCCGTCGGGAAGCCCGAGCAGGCAGCGTCGGGGTGCAGTGGGGCTGCGCTCGGTCAGCCACAGATGGCTGCCCGAACGCACCCCTTGCGCGCTGGCGTTTTCGCCCGGGCGCAGTAACCGGCCCGCGGGCGAGGCCAGGCGCAGCGTGTAGGCAATCGGGGCGCCGCGCTCGTTCTGGGCGGGCAGAGCGCAACCGTCAATCAGGAGCGGAAGCAGGGTTTCGGGAGGGCTGTCCTCACACACGATCGTGATCGTTTGCTCCGTTCCTCCCGTGAGCCAGTGCAGGGTTACGGTGAGCATCTCCTGTCGTTGGCGATTCATAGGCGTGGTTCTGAGCGGACGCATGCGAGGCGGATCGTGAAGCGAGACTTGAAACATCAGCAGAGGCGAGTTGTACCAGTTCGCGCTCGTCGTCGCGCACGAGCAACGCCCGTCCGGGCGGCTGGTCGCTATCACGTTGATCGGCCAGCGGCAGCGCGACCCCCAGCAAGCGTGTGCCGGGATCGTAGCGTCCCGGCCAGAGCACCAGGCCAGTGCGACCGGCGTCGAGGGCGCGCAGCAGGTTATCGTCGGCATAGGTGATGCCGGCGGTGACCAGCAGGTGCTCGTTATGCTGCCCGCCTACCTGTGCAATTTCGCCGAGGAGTTCGTGGAGGGTCGGCTCATCGCCGAAGCTCTGGGTCAACTGCGCGCGCATACGCTCGCGGCAGAGGGGGTAGTCGTCGATCAGCACGATGCGGTGGGGCGCAGGCGCGCTGGCACGGGCGGCCAGGAGGCTGGCGCGGAGCAGTGCGGCGCCGGCCTCATCGTCGGCGTAGAGGGCGGTGTGTGGCAGCGCGCGAAGTGGCCGCAGCCCGCCCCGTGGGCCGTCGAGAATGTACAGGCGTACCTGCTCAGGGCCATAGCGGGTGATGAGCGCGCAGGCCGCGCAGAGCAGGGCGCCGGTCTTGCCGCTGCGGCGCGGGCCGATGATCAGCGCGTGGGGCGTCTCCTGGCTCAGGTGGAGCCAGGTCGGGCCCAGGGTCAGGCTCTCGCGGCCGATGGGGGCGACCAGAGCCTCGCCTGACACGGGGACGCCCGGCAGGGCCTGGAGCGACGCGAGGCTCAGGCGCTCGGGCAGCAGTTCCACCGGCACCGGCCCTGTGCCGGCGCCCCGTTCGCGCCAGATGGCGCTCAATTGGGCTGCCTGCCGGCGCAGTTCGACCGCCAGCTCGGCATCAAGGGCGCCGGGACGCTCATCGGCTGTCTCGCCGGCCGGGCCATTGCCGTCGAGTCCTGGCAGGGCAACTTGCAGGTCGAGCGGGCCATAATCGGCGTGCGCGACAAGCGCGCGCCCCGGCAGGTGCGGGGGGATTGCCGCGCTCACCCGTGTGCCGAGCAGATCGGTGTAGTCGTGCAACTCCGGCAAGCGCAGGGCGATCCGGGTCTCCATCAGCGCAAGCAGCCGGTAGGTGAGATCGGGCGCGCGGTCGGCGCTCAGCGCGAGATGGATGCCGAAGGGCCGGCCCAGGCGCGCGATGCGGATGAGATCGTCAATGATCTCGTCGCCGCCATGAGCGTCGCGAAACTCTTCCCGCAGCACGGCGATTTTATCAATCACCACCAGAATGGCCGGGAGGCGCCTGCCACTGGCGCGCAGGGCCGGCAGATCGGCAGCATCGGCGGCCCGCAGCACCTCCTGGCGCTCACGGATGATCGCGTCGAGCATGCGCATCAGCCGGCGCACCCGTTCGCGTTCGCGGGCCTGCATGTGTGCGCCAACGTGCGGCAGTCCGGTCAGCGGGCCAAGGCCCTGTCCGCCGGCGTCAATGATGTAGCACCAGAGATCGGCGGGGGAGTGCGACAGGGCCAGACCGAACACCAGGGCGCGCAGCAGTGTGGTCTTGCCGCTGCCCGGCGCGCCAATCGCCACCAGGTGGCCGTCGGCCAGACTGACGGCGAATGGCTCGCGGCGGCTCTCCTGCGGGAGATCGAGCAGACCGATGGCCTGGCGGAGCCAGGCCGGGCCATCAGGTGGCACGATCCACCCTTCCGGCGCCTCCTCGCTGAGAGTGGCGAGGGGTAGCCGGGCAGGGAGCGGTGGCTGCCAGATCTGCGACGGCTGCCAACCGTCCAGGGTAGGCGCGCGGGCCTCGGCAGCTTCGCGAAGGGCGCGCACCAGAACGTCGAGATCGCTCTCGCGCCTGTCGGGGAGCGGAGCATGAACAGCGGCGACCGGCTCTTCACGTCCATCGCGCAGGAAGCTCACCCGCGGCCCCACCGTCCGCGCAAGGCTGGCGCTCTGGAAAGGTGTGGTCACCTGGGCTACCTGCATCATCCGCGTCTCGGCGCCGACGCGAAAGAAGGCCCGCCCCGGCAGATCAGAGGGGAGAAACGCTGCATCGGGTTTGAGCAGCATCTCACGACTATCTTCGGCGCTGCCGAGGCGCAGGGCAATGAAGAAAGTAAGCTGGCTGCGGATCTCGTCGGAGACCGCCCGCGCGGGTTGCTGGGTGGCCAGGAGCAGATGAACGCCCAGCGAACGTCCCTGCTTCACAACGCGGATCAGCTCGGCTACGAAGGTGGGGTACGTGCGCGCCAGCTCGTCGAACTCGTCCACGATGATCAACAGGTTGGGCAGGGGCGGCAGCCCGACACGAGCAGCCAGGGTGCGGTAGTCGCCGATGTTCTCGATGCGGGCGCCGTGGGTAGTTGCCACGGTTTTGAGCACCTCCTTGCGCCGGCGCAGTTCGCTCTTGATTGCCGTCATGGCCCGTTCGGCGAGGCGGCCTTCCAGGTCGGTCACCATCCCCGCGCAGTGGGGCAAGGCGGCAAAGGGCATCAGGGCGGCGCCACCCTTGAAGTCAATCAACAGGAGTTGCAGGCGCTCCGGGGGATGGGTCGTAGCCATAGCGGCGATGATGCTTTGCAGCAGCACACTCTTCCCTGCGCCGGTCGCCCCGGCAATGATCCCGTGGGGGCCGTGGCGACTCTCGTTCAGGTCGAGGCAGATAGGCTGCCCATCGGCCCCGGCGCCGATCGGCACGTTGGCGTGCCAGGCCATCGCGGGCTGCTCGCTCCACCAGCGCGGAGGCGTCAGATCGCCGGCGTTGCTCACGCCGAGCAGGTCGAAGAGCCGGACGGAGCGGGGAACATCCTGCGCGCCGCCGCTTTCTACCAATCGCACACCGGCCAGGTGACGCGCGAGCTGGTCGCTTGCCGCGAGATCGGCCTGGTCAGGCGAAAACCGCTCGCGGGGCCACTGATCGCCGGCGCGGGTCCAGCGGGCGCCCTGGGCTTCGAGTTCGAGCATCGCTGCGCAGGACTCGGGGAGCAGCGACCAGGCGGGAACCAGCAGCAGAGTGGCGATGCCCAGAGGCCCGCCGTGGCGCAGCAACTCGCTGATGGCAGTGCAGGTTCGCGGCAATTCATCACCGTCTACCAGCACCAGCATGCGCGGGGTGGGAGGGGCGGCATCGCTGCGCGAGGCCCGTTCCCGCCGCCGGCTGAGCTGGTCGAGCAGATCACTGGTGAGGCGCTCGGTGGCTTCAGGGTGGCCGGCCAGCATGCGCAGGCCCGGCGAAAGGTCATTGCTGAGCGGCGCCGTGTGGGGAAGCCAGCGCAGCCACTCCCACTCGGCGCCGCTGGCGGGTGGGTAGAGCGCGGCCAGCCGCAGATCGCCGGGGGCGTGGAGCACGGCTGCCTGCCAGAGCAGGGCGCGGGCCAGCGCCAGAACGGCCGGGCGCGGCCCGGCAAGGCCAAGGGAGCCGAGGGCGGCCAGGGGCACACTGATGGGCGTCTGGCGGAGAGTGGCGTGTTCAGCAGCAATGCGCAGCAGGCGCTGGTCCACGCTACTGGTGGGGGTAGGAGGCGGCACGTGGGCCTGGCTGGCCGCGGGGAGGTTGCCGCTGCCCACCCGCAGATCGAGAAAGTCATCGTCATCGGGGCGACGCTCCCAGAGGCGCGGTTCGGGCGCGCTGCCGCCGGTGACCCCGGCGATCAGCAGCAACTCGCCGGGATCGGGCCAGAGGTAGAGTCGCGCGTTGCGCTCCTGGTCGTACAGACGACGCAGCCGGGCGCGCTGGCTCTCCAGGCGGTCCTCGAAGTACGCGCGGCGCTCGGCGTACTGCGCGGCGGCGCGGCGCGCGGCGGCGCGGCGGTTGACAAGCGCCGCGCCGAGCCCCAGCAGCGCCAGCGCCCCACTGGGCAGACCAACCAGCAGCGGGTTGCCGCCGCCAAGGCTGGCGGCGCTGGCGAAGATGCCCGCGCCTGCCAGGGGCAGCACCAGTTGCGCCCAATCGGTAGGTGCAGGTTCGTGGGGCGCGGGCGGTTCGGGCAATTCCACGCGCTCGCTTGCCCAGCGTGGACGCACGCGGGGCGGGCGGTTAAAGGTGTGATCGCGCACCTGGCCTCCTCTATCTGGTCCTAAACTCGCCGGCGCTCGATGCGCTCGCGTTCCCGACGGTCGCGCTCCTCACGCTCGCGGCGATAGTGCTCCTCACGCTCGCGCAGACGCCGTGCCTGCTCCTCGTGGGCGCGGGCGCTCGCCTGCTGAACCGCCGCCGCGGCGCGGCGGCATGCTGCGGCGATGCCGCTCAACTCGTTGTGCAACCGGGTGCGCCAGTTGTCGAAGCTCTCGCGGTGCGGGCCCAGCCAGTCGGTTGCAGCTTCACGACTGGTCTGCCCGATCTCGGCGAGCGAGCGGTCAATTGTGCCGGCTGCGCGCTGCAACGCCGCCACGGCTTCGGCGGCGGCGCCGTGGTCCCAGCGGACATCTTGCCAGATATCGTTTGCCATTGGTGCTCTCCCGATTTGATACCAGTGTTGAGGCCTGCCCGGCAGGGTGATGGAAACAGGCTCAGGTTTGGGAGGGGGCAGCCCTCCCAAACTCTCCCCGCTGGCGGGTTGTTTCCGGGAGGGGGCAGCCCTCCCAAACCCTCCCGCGCGCGGGCTATGTTCACGTTAGACGGTCATGCGCATAGCGCACAACGCCAGAATGAAAATATTATTGTTCTTGGGAGGGCGCAGCCCTCCCAAACCCTCCCCGCTGGCGGGTTGCTTCCTGGGAGGGCTGCGCCCTCCCAAACTCTTCCGCGGGCGGGCTATTTTCATCTCAGCTCAATTACCGCCTCGTGGCCCTGGTTCGGGCGGGGCGCTGGAGCCGCAGGGCGAGGGCGCCGCGGGCGTGGCCGGGGCGATTGGCGCATAGACCTCGTGATAGGCGGGATCGATGGCGAAGGGCAACACCTGTGCAGCCGTCGGCAGTTTCCGATAGCTGCTGGTGTCGTAGGAGAGGTGGGCGATCCTCGGGTCGCTGATCTCGCCGTCGTCGAGGAGATGTACGTTGGCGAAGCGCCCCGGATCGTGACCTGCTCCGACATTGAGCGCCAGCGCGTCATCGGTGTCTACGTAGTGATTGACGACTGTGCCGGCGAAGAGTGACCCGGCCAGAGCGGTCGGCGCTTCCGGGGGCACGCCATCGACCCGCTCGCGGTTGGGGCGCACTGCGCCAAAGGTGGTCACCGAGCCAACGGTGACATTGCTGCTCTGCAGGCGTCGCTGCACCTCCGGGTCGTTGAGCACCAGCATGACCATGCCGCCGCCCATACTGTGGCCGGCCAGATGAATGGTGCTGCCCTCCGGCAGACGCTCGAGCTGGCCGAGGAATTGCTCCCTGACATAGGTGTAGTACGCGTTCTCACTCCCCGAGTCGCCCTGTGAAGTCAGCGTGACGGAGTAGAAGTTATTGGGACCCTGGGCATTGGAAACGTCCAGGCCGGAAATGCCAAAGGCATACTCGTTGGCGCCGATGCGCGCCAGACGCACCTGCTCGCCCGAATAGGAGCCGATCAGGCTGTGCTCGCCGTACATCAGGGCCTGGGGGCTCAGGTAGAGTCGTCCGTCGCCGCCGCGATGGCGCACTGTGCCGGGGTCGTACATGGCCTCCAGCGGCACATCGAGCGTGCCCCGCACAGGGTCGAGAAGCGGTTCGGCAAACTCGGATGGACGCGGGTGCGAGCACGTGCCCAGCGTGCCGCAGAGCGAGCGGTGGATCCGGTCGAGCCGCGCGGTGATCGAACGCATGCGTCCCTCATCAACCGGCCGGTACATCAGGCGCCAGAAGCTGCTGTGGATCAGTTCGTACAGATCGCCGGGCGAGGTGATGGGCTGGGCCATCCAGCGCGACCAGTCGCTGGCAGCCACTGTGCCCCCGGCGAGCAGGGCTAGCAGCATCAGGGAGGGTCCCATTCTGGCGATCAGAAAGGGGATCTGCAAGGTCCAGGCCGATCCGTACACCTCCATAGTCCGCTCGATTTCGGCCAGATGATAGTCGAGCCTGAGGGCAATCTCGTTCCAGATTTCACTGGCCAGTTCGGGCCGATTGCGGACAAGCTCGACCAGTTGTCCGATCCCGGCCGGTAGAGCGGTATGGACGCGGCGATCGGCCATCCACTGGATGACCCGGGCGCGAAGGGTGGCCGCAGCCGCAGCGCGCGTGTCGGCAGTGTTGAAGGCCCGGGCCACGTCCACCGTCCACGCGGCCAGCGCGGCCTGATCGCGGGCTGCAATCGCCAGACGGTCAGCCAGTCCTTCGGTCGCGGGCACAGAATACTCGGTGCAACGAGCGGCAAAATGGGCCAGGATCTGCGCGAGGCGACCGGCCTCGCCCTCCAGCCCTGTGGCGGCGGCGCTGGTGGCGCGGGCATAGCGCGTAAGCGCCGCAGGGCGCGCCGAGCTGATACTCATGGTCAGGCTCCTCGTGGCACGAGCGATGGCATCGTCAACGTTCTCCGGTCACCCCCGGCGCCGCGGCGCATCGGCGGGTACGCCTGGAAGATGCTTCGCCGTGACCAGTATGATGCGCTCGTAAACCAGGCAGGTATCGAAAACAGGAGCAACCGGCCGCGCAGGCGCGCCTGTCGGCGCTGGACCTGCGCGGCCAGCCGGTGGGCCGGAGCTACATGTTGCCGCCGGCCTGCATGATGTTCTGGTTGATCTGCTGGATCTGGCGGCGCAACTCTTCGAGGGCCTGCTGGGTGCTGATCAGCTTCTGGTGGGTGTCGGCCCAATGGGCGCGGAACTCGGCCGCCAGGCGGCCGTCCCAGTTGCTCGGCTCGCTGAGGATCTGGCCCTGGGCGTTCAACTCGCTGATCTGCTGGAGCAGCGGGCCGGTAACGATGCGCTGGAAGGCGTTGATGGCCTCGCGGGCGATGGCAGTGGAGAGGACGCGGTCGCTCATGGTTGGAACCTCCGTGGGTAGCAGTGCGAATACCTCGCTGTATGTACCGCGGCCTGCGCCCGAAGGATACGGCCGCCAGGCAGTCCGGGTCGTAGGTGCGTGCGCCCCGCCGCTATGCGTGCTGCTCCTGGGAACAAGGGCAGCGTGTCCGCATCCAGGCCCTTGCGGGCGGGACGCCCGCGCACCCGGGGCGCCTTACCCGAAATGTGAACAGGTACGTGAAAGCGGGCCTTTGTTGCCAGCATCGTTCCATGGTATGCTTGTGGCACCGTCCCGCGGACGCGATCCCTTGCTGATCGAGGAGCCCTCACGATGCTCAGGCGGGTAGCGATTCTCTACAATCCGTTTTCGTCCATTTCTATCGAGCGTTCGGCACGACTGGCCGAGTGGTTGCGGTCGCGCGACATTGCCGTCTGGCGCGGCGTGTCGCAGGAGGCCCGCGATGCGCCGGGCGTGCTGAACGATACCGACCTGATGGTCGCGATGGGTGGTGATGGTACCGTGTTGCGGGCAGCGCGTCTGTGCTTCCCGCTCGATATTCCCGTACTGGCGGTGGCGCTGGGGCACCTCAGCTTTATGGCTGAGGTGCAGCCCGATGAGGTTGAACAGGCCATTGAACTGGTGGATCAGGGGGGCGGCTGGTACGACGAGCGGTCGTTGATCCGCGCCAGTCTGTATCGCCAGGATGTCCGCATTGCCGACTTTACGGCGCTCAACGAGGTAGTGCTCTCGCGCAGCGAGATCAGCCGCATCGTGAACGTGCAGGTGAGCGTGGATGGTTCACCGTTGACGACGTACCACGCCGACGGGGTGCTGGTAGCAACGGCTACCGGCTCGACGGCTTATGCGCTGGCAGCGGGGGGGCCGATCGTCGATCCGCGCTCGCGGGCGCTGCTGCTGGTCGGCATCGCGCCGCATCTCTCGCGGGTACCTTCGATGGTGCTGCACGAGGATGCGGTGGTCACCCTGCAACTCCGTAGTCGCCACCACGCCAACCTGGCCATTGATGGGCGCGAGAACCTGTCGTTGCAAGAGGGCGATGAGGTGGTGGTGCGGCGCAGCCCACGGGTGTGCACCTTCGTGCGGCTCCGGCCAAGCAGCCAGTTCTATTCGCAACTGGTTGCCCGTCTTCGTCGGGATGAATGATCGGTGATGGGCGATGCGTGGCGAGCGGCGCGGTTTGCATCGGGTTGTATTGGGCCGGGGGAACCAGGTTTTCTCCTACGTCTCCCGAAGAGCAGATCCGTGAACATCAGAGCAGTACAGGTCAAAAGCGAGGAGGACCTATGCGCTACGTCGGCGCCTCAGTGAGCGGGGTTCTACGTGCGCCGGTGGAATCAGTGTGGGACCTGGTCGCCGATCCGACCCGCCACCCGGAGATTGCCGGAAGCGGCGAGGTGCGCGCGGTAACGGTGCCAGGCGGGCGGATGGGGCCGGGAGTGGTGTTTGAGTCCCAACAGCGCATGCGCGGGCTGTCGTATGTGACGGCGAACCGGGTGGTGATCTGGGAGCCGCCCTACCGGATCGCCTGGCGGGTAGGGTTTACCTTTGCGCCCGGGGTGGCACAGATCTGGATGTTCAGCCTGGCGCCAGAGGCGAGTGGCACGCGGATCGAGAATGGTGTCGCGCTGCCCTACGCCTTGCCGAACGTGTTCCCCTTTGACCTGCTTCACCGCGAGATTGCGCGTCGCGAGGTATCGGTCATCAGGCCGACCTTTACGCGGCTGGCGAGCGTGCTGGGAACGTCGCCGCCGGCTGAACTGGTGGAGCGGCTCGAAGCCCCCGCGGCGCTGACGGCGTTGCTGCCGTCGCCGTGGCTCCAGGGTGGGCTGTGGGTGGGCCTGGGGGCGGTCGTTGCGGGTCTGCTGCTGCGGCTGCGCCGCGCCCTGCCACGATGAACGTGGGTTGTTTCCTGGGAGGGCAAGGCCCTCCCGAACCCTCCCCCGGGCAGGGGTCTGGGAACGTCCGGGGAGGCCCTCACACCGCAGCTCGCAGATGGGCCTCGGGTTTCTCCAGGCCCCTCGCAGGCATCACTGCTCGATAGGAATGCCCAGGGCGGTGGCGCCGCCCCGCGCGCCTCCGCCGGGGAAGAGGGAGCGTTCGGCCACGATGGGCTGGGTGCTGCGCACCACGGCCGAGACAGCGTCCTCATTGGGGTAGAGTTCGTGAACCGACAGGGTATAGCGAGCGCCGGGGGGCACCTCGAAGCTCTGCTGGCCAGTGGCCCCACCACCGAAGCTGAGGTCCACCGTTACCCGGGCGGCGAGGCGGCCAGGATTGCTGACGCAGAGGATGTAGCTCGTGTCGCGGGTGCGCCCGTCAACGAAGGCCCAGCGCAGGGCCGGTTCCGGTGCGCCGGCGCTGATGGTGCCTGCCGCGCCGTTGTTGAAGACCAGTGCGCGCTCGACTGCAACTGGCCGGTCAGCCTCCACCAGGGAACTGAACCCCAGATTCGGCACAATCTCATTGGCATTGATGCTCAATTGCGAGCGTGGCGGCACGGCGTAGCGACGCGTCTCGGAGCGACCATCGGGGCCCATGAAGGTGACGACGGTGCGCGCGGGCTGGGTGTTGGGGTTCAACACCAGCAGGCGCATGCGGAAATCGCCCTCGGTGGTGCCTTCGGCGAAGTGCCAGCGGCGCGCCAGCGTCGTCATGCCGCGCCCGGTGTGCAGGCCGGCCTGCTCCGGCCCGAAGCGCAAGGTGCGTTCCACGGCGATAGGCTGACTGGCGATCACCTGGCCGCCGAAGTTCGCGCCCAGCAGTGGGCGCGAGCCATCGGGCAGGGTGATGTCGTGGACCGCGATCACCAGGCGCGACTGGGCGCCCACGGTCACGGGCTGTTCGAAGGTGAGGCCATCGCGGCGAAAGTAGTTGACGCTTGCCTGGACAGGCGTCGCGCCGGGGTTGAAGAGGATCAGGTAGGTACGGGTGTTGTCTTCGGTTGAGCCTTCGGCAAAGTACCAGACCCGCGACAGGCTGGTTATGCCGGGGCCGCCATCAATGTCGGTGGTGAGGCCCATGCTGCGCTCGGCGAGAATGGGCGCGCTGGACTCGACTATTGCCGGCAGGGCCGGCGCGTCCTGCACCAGGTCGTTGACGACAAGGTCGGCGCGGCCATTCGGGGGCACGGTAACGATGCGGGTAACCGGCGCGCCCCCGAGGCGGATGAGGTTCACCCGGGCGTCGGCCTGAACGCTGGTGGGGTTGAAGAAGGCGAACCGCTGGCTGTAATCGGCTACATTGCCTTCGGCAAAGTACCAGCGGGCACGCACAGTCGAACCATCGGCCTGGCTGCGGATCTGCGGAAGCTGACCACGCAGGGGCGGGAAGGGATCGGGCGCCTCGGGGGCGACATCGCTGTGCCCGGCGATATTGGGCCGCGTCTGGCGTTGCCCATCAAGCGTCACGATATGCTCGCCGGTAGGGCTGATGGCATAGGCTTCGCCGAGCCAGGCCAGCAGGCTGACGAGCGCCCCGGTGGCAGTGGGGGTCGCCGTTGCGTCGCGTGGGGCGATCAACGCGACGTGGACCGCCGTGCCGCCCCCGGCCAGCCGCGGCACGCGTGAGGTTGGCCCGCCCAGGCGGCCCTCGAAGAGGTTGCCCTCGGCATCAATCAGGTAGTGGTAACTGAGGTCCTCCCAGCCGAGCACCTCGGTCTGGTACAGACTGAGCGCGCGCACGAAATCGAGGGTGGTGGTCGGGGTGGGGCTGGCGTCAATCTGGTGGATAATGACGCCGCGCGGATCGCCGCGGACGGGCTGGGCGGCGCGCACGCTGCCGCTCCAATCGGCCCGGCTGATCAGCGTGGGGCGCTGGGTGAGGGTGGGCGGGCCGAAGAGGATGGGGCGACGGGGCAGGCCCGCGGCGAAGATCGGTGTCGCAGCCGTCGTATTGAGGTAGCTGAGGGTGATCTCATCGAGGGTGGGCGAAGCGCGGGCAATCTGGCTGCCGAGGGTGACGCGCAGTTGCAGGTACTGGGTATCGGCAGTGAGAGCGAGCACGGCGGGGGTAGCGAAGGCGCCTTCGCTGCCGGTGGCGGCGGAGCGCGCGTCGCCGGCGATGAGAGGTTGCCATGGCCCCCAGCCGCTCTCGGAGTCGCCATCGGGTGGCGTGGCGCGGCCGCGCACTTCGAGCAGCATCTGCGTACCGTTGAGCACATCGGCGCGCCATTGAGCGCCGGCCGCGTTGATCGGAAAGTTGGTTTTCAGCGCGGGCGAGACAAAGCTGCCGAAGCTCTGACCATCGGCCAGGCGGAGTTCGCCGCCGGCATTGTTCGTGATCAGGACGCCGCTCATGCTACCCGCTTCCCAGTCGGCGACGGACGAGAGGGTAAGCTTGCCGACCCGCGCCTGTGGTCCCTGCTGGCGGGCCTGAGCGGGGGCAGGGGCGAAAGGGGCGAGCGTAACCGCGAGCGCGACCAGCAGGATGCAGGCGAGGTGGCGCACCCGGCGTGCAAGAAGAGCCGACATCCGTCGCATACGTTTCTGCCTCGCGCGCTGCTGGAACGGAAGACCTGGCCCCGTCGAACCGGCTGGGGGCGGCCAGCGGCGGGCCCACCGCGCAGAGCGGGCGTCGCCGTGGGTACCGCGGCGCGCACTAGATGGCCTGTCGGACAGACTCGTTACAATTCTGTGCGGCTGCGCCGCACAACATCAGCATGAACATAGTTGTTCTTGGGAGGGCGTAGCCCTCCCAAACCCTCCCCGCAGGGAGGGACGTGGGGAAACCGGGTTTCCCCGTATTTTCACCTCAGCGTTCAGGCTTCACGGCTCCGCCGAAGGCGCCCTTATAGGAATTGGCCGAGTCGTAGAGCATCCAGCCATCAATCTCGGCGTACTTCTCAGTCGCCTCGATCTGGGCGCGCACCTCGGCAGGCCCGTAGCGCACCACCTTGTAGGCCCAGGGGTCGGTGTGGTCCTGCAACCAGGGGCGCAGGCGCGCATATTCGCCCTCGATCTGTCGCAGCGCCTCGGCATTGGCGGCATCGAGCACCTTGTACGGTTCATCTACCGGCGAAGGAAGATCGAAGGCGCCGGGCCACCAGAGCGAGGGGTAGGGCATAGGAGCGATATAGTCGGTATGGTTACCCATGCGCCGGATGTCCTGGGCAATCGTGAGTGATCCGCCGAGGACAACACGTCCGAAAATATCAATAGACATCTTCGCTCCGGCGCCGTTGACTGCGCGATGGGCCTGATCCATAAACTCGGTAATCACCTCGAACATGCGCTCGGGGTTGTCAACAGGGTCTATCGGCTCGGAGAAGAGCAACTGATCGCGAAACTCGGCCCGTTTGCCGAACCAGTCGGGGAAGCGAATGTAGTCGTAGTTGATCTCGTCGAAGCCCATCAGCGCCGCCTCGACACCCAACTGGATATTGTAATCCCAGACGTTCCGGTTGGTTGGATCGAGGTAGGCGTAGCGGATGCCGGGGCCAGGATAATCGGCGTAGACCTCGCCGGTCTCCTTGAGGCGAATGGACCACTCAGGCCGCGCGTCGGAGAGAGCGTTGTCGTGGGAGAAGAGTTGGATGCGGGCAATGGTATAGATGCCCCGTTCCTTGAGGCGCTGCACGAGGGCCGGCATATCAATGTAGGGCCGCGATAGCCCCAGTTCGCGCGCCAGAGGCACCTGCGTGTCGTAATACACCAGTCCAAGATCGTCTCGAAGATCGCTCTTCAGATCGATCACAATGGCGTTTAATTCAGTCCGATCGATCAACTGAATATACTCTTCAAGCAGGGCGGGCGCGCTGGCGACGGCGGCAGTGACGTAGAGGGCCTTTACCCGAAAGCGTTCAAGGGCGATCTCGGCGGGCACTTCGCCGGGCTTGATGGGGAGGACCACGGTGCGGTAGCCGGGGGCGAGCACCTGGAGATAGCCCTGTTCGGGCACGCCCGTGAGGGTGAAGGCGCCATCGCTGCTGCCGGCGATACGCTCAAAGGCCACGGCGAGGCCAGGGTAGGTGGTGGTGGCAAGAATGGCCGCGTTGGCGAGCGGTTTGCCGGTGTTCTTGTCAATCAGGCGGCCGCGAAGGGTGTCCGGGCGCAAGACGGCATCGAGCACGGTCGAGCGGGCCAGCTCCTGGGAGAGTGGGGCATACCCATCGGCGCTGATCTCGACGCTAGTCGCCGTGGCGGGGATGCCCTCCAGGCGGTAGCGGCCATCGGGGCCGGAGGTGGCGCGGGCAGCGCCGGCGATGATGGTCGCGCCGGCCACAGCCTGGCCGCTGTAGCGGTCGGTGATTGTTCCTGACAGCACGCTGGGGCGCAGGGCCAGGTCGAGACGGGTGGTGCGGCTGAGGGGCTGTTCGACAGGCGCATAGTCTGGCGCGGCCACACTCACGGTAAACTGCTCGGGCAGGTCGGTAAGCATGTAGCGACCCTCGGCGCTGGTGGCAACGCTGAGGGTGCTGGTAACGTCGAAGGTCGCGGTCACCCGGGCATTGGCGAGGGGTTGACCGGTGTAGGCGTCGGTAATCGTGCCGCTCAGCGTATTGGGCCGCAGGGTGGTGTTGAGCGTGACGGTCAGAGCATCGCTGGCGGTTAGCTCGGGGCGCTCGGCGAGGGGGAGTTGCAGGGGCGCATAGCTGGGCGCGGACACATCGAGCACATCACCCCGCCGCCAGCGCGAGGTGCTGAACATGCCGTTAGCATCGGTTGTCACGATCGTATTACCGATCCTGACCCGGGCTTCAGGCACGGGCTGGCCGGTGTAGGCGTCGGTAATCGTGCCGGTAAGCACGACAGCCGGGCGTCCGCACCCGGCGATGATGGCAGCCAGGAGCAACAGGCTCAGCAGGGCCACCGGGCGCGCCGACAGACGGAGGTTCACAACAGGGCTGCTCAAGGAAACTCCTCAACGAACCACGACCGCTGTGGAGCGGCTACAGACGGCTGAAAGGCAGGGAACCCGGGTTTCCCCACGCCCCTCCCTGGAGAAAGGGTGTGGCAGGGTGCAGCCGTCCCAGGAACAACCGCATGCTCCCGGGGAGTCTGCGATCCACCAGCCTCATGGTGAAAACATACGCGTATAATAAAGTTTTTTACAGGATATTGTCAAGACGGCTTACAGACAGCGAAGCTGTCAAGAGGAGTGTCAGGGGATTTCTACCTCATAAACCCGATGGGGTTCACGTTTGCCCTTCAGGTCCACCTCACCGAGGGGGGTGAGGGGCCAGGGCGACTGCCAGTCAGCGGGCAAGGCTTCGACCAGGTGATAGGAGACGATCACCTGCCCGGCGCGGGCCAGGCCAGAGAGGCGCGAAGCGGTGTTCACCACATCACCGATCAGGGTATAGTCCTGCCGTTGTTCGGAACCGATATTACCAACGACGGCGCGCCCGTAACTGAGGCCAATGCCCATGCCGATATCCAGGCTCAATTCGGCGCGCCACTGGCGCGCGAGGCGAGCGAAGGCCCGCTGCATCTCGACCGAGGCGGCCAGGGCGCGCTGGGAATCATCGGCAGAGGCGATCGGTGAACCGAAGACGCCGATGATCCCATCGCCGAGGAACTTATCAACGGTGCCGCCGAAGGTGTGGAGCACCTCGGTCATGGCGGTGAAGTAGCGGTTGAGGATCTTTTCGATCAATATGCCGGCGGGGGTGCGTTCGGTGATCGTGGTAAAGCCGCGCATATCGGCGAAAATCACGGCGACATCGCGCTCGGTGGGATGGCCGAACTCCGCGCCAGCGCTGAGCAACTGTTCGGCCACCTGGGGCGACACGTAGCGCCGGAAGACACTGCGGAGGCGTTCGCGTTCCTGGCGCTCCAGGCGCTTGATCGGGCTGATGTCGCGCAGAACGGTCACGTGGCCCAGGGGAGTTTCATCGGCGCCGCGCACCGGAGCAACGCTGACGCTGAAGGTGACATCGTCGGGCAGGGTGATCTCTGCGGCCGTGCCGACGCCGTTGGCTTGCTCGATCAGCGGCAGCAACTGCCCGATGGCAGGGCTGTTGCTCGCCTGGAGGGCGCCGAGAGCCTGGCCGCGCGCGGTGTTCAGGCGCAGGCCCAGGCGTTCTTCGGCGGCGCGGTTGGCCAGCAGCAACTCGCGTTCCGGTCCAACCAGCAGGATAGGGTCGGTCGCACCGCGCAGCACCGCATTCAGGGTGGAGCGTTCCTCGGCGGCCACGCGGTAGAGCCGGGCGTTTTCCATGACCTGGACAATCAGACTGGCCACGGTCGTCGCCAGTTCCATATCGGCGCGTCCGAACCCGGTCTCGCGACCCGTCACGTCAATACAGAGCATACCGAGGGCGCGCTGGCCGGCCAGCAGGGGCACAAACAGCAGATCGTCAATCGCGCGGGCCTCGAACAGATGGTGCAGGGCGGCGAAGCGTGGATCGGCGCGCAGCCCGCGGAGGAGCACCGGCTCGCGGGCGGTCAGGATCAACTGCCGTATCTCGGGATGGACGGTGAGCAGACGTTCCAGATCGGCGTCGTGGAGGGTTGGACCGCCGTGGAGGGCAACCAGCGGCTGCTCCTGCCGCTCGGGGTCGTTGAACAGCACCAGTCCGACCCGGGGCACGGCGAAGATCGCGGCCACCGCATCGGCGGCGAGCTGCAGGTTCTGCGGCGCGTCGATCTGCGCCGTAAGCGCCACCGAGAGGCGATTGACCTGGCTGAGCTGGAAGATGCGCCGCTGTTCCTGTTCCAGGAGGCGAGCGTTGCCGAGGGCGATACTGAACTGGTTGACAATCGCATTGAGCACGGCCTCATCATTGGGGCCGAAGGCCCCCTCCTCCGGGCTACGCAGTTCGAGGGTGCCCAGCATCTCGCGGCGCAGCATCACCGGCATCACCAGCACCGCGCGCACCTGCTCGTCGCCGGGCAGCACCGGCTCGAAGCGCGAGTCGTGGGACACGTCGGCAACCCGCACCGTCTGGCGATGGGCCATGGCCCAACCGCTGAGGCCCTGTTCGGCGCGCACACTCACCGGCGGCGCGGCGGCGCTCGCGGTGGCGCCGGCATCGGCGTGGAGCACGAGGTGTTGCCCGTGAAGCAACAACAGGCTGACCCGCGGATAGCCGAACTGCTGCTGGATCATGTAGACCATCAGGCGCATCAACTGATCGGGGGCCATCAGTTCAGCCAGGTACGTGTTGATCTCGTTGACCTTGCGCAACTCTTCGGCGCGACGGGCGAGCAGCTCCTTCTGGCGCCGGGTCAGGCGGAAGAGTTGGGCGCTTTCCAGAGCCACGGCACTCTGGGCTGCCACCGAAGTGAGCAGTTCCATATGCTCCTCGGTGAAGTAGCCTGGCGTATGGTGTACCAGGGTAATCACCCCGAGGACGCGACCCTCGCGTGCGATCGGCATCGCCGCGACCGAACGCACGTTGCTGTGGAGTTGATCGGCGATGAACCAGCGCCCGTCCTGGCGTGTATCGGCGATGATCACCGGGCGGCGCTCGTGCAGCACCCAACCGGCCACGCCCTGCTGCAAAATGTGCTGGAGCCTGGAGCCGGCCGGGTTGCGGCTGCTGGAGTAACAGAGCACCTGCTCGGCGCCTACATCGGTGAGAATGATACTGGCGCGCACGGCGCCCACCGCATCGGCGAGATGGTCGAGGAAGCCGGTGAGCAGGGTGTCAAGGTCAATACTCGAACCCAGGTCGCGGGTCAGGTGCAGCAGCAGTTCGGTTTTCCGCTGGGCGCGTTCCAGCCCGCGCTGGGCCCGTTGCAATCGCAGCATCGCCCGCACGCGGGCCAGCAGTTCATCAATGCCGACCGGCTTGACCAGATAGTCATCGGCGCCGGCGTCGAGACTGGCGACGCTGGCGCTCTGGTCGGCCGTTGCCGAGATGATCATGACGGGGATGAAGGGCTTCGAGCGGTCGGCCTTGATGCGCCGGGTGACTTCCAGGCCATCAATCCCGGGCAGGGCCAGGTCGAGCAGGACAATGTCCGGGGTAATCAGGTGCAGGTAGGAAAGGGCCTCCTCGCCGCTGCCGGTCAGCGAGACGCGGTAGCCATCAGCGGCGAGAACGTCGCGGTAGACGCGCTGGATGATCGGGTCGTCCTCAACTACCAGAATGTGTGCCGGTTCGATCATGCGCTGGGTTGGGGACAGGGAGTAGGGCATTGGTTTGCACTCGCTCGAGAGGGTGAGTGGTGCGCGAACGGCGTTCGCTGCTCGTCTCCTCTTCAGTCGTCCAGGCGGCTGCGCCGCCCAACGCCAGAATGAACACACTTGTTCCGGGGAGGGCTACGTTCTCTCAAACCCTCCCCGCTGGCGGTGGCTTCTCAATTGAGATACGCGCCGCCATTTGAGGCTACGAGGCGTTGTAGTGCGTTGCAATCGAGTATCTCGCGCGCATGGTCAGTATAGCATTAAGCCCGGCCAGCGGGAAGAGCGTCGTGGTATGATGATCGTAATCATGGCATAGGATGGCCAGCGGAGTGCCAGCCACAGAACAAGCGATTGGCGAAATTATGGATTTCTATCTATCCGAGCCGGTGGATGCGCTCTACGCCACGGTAGCGGAGGTGATGGCGATTGATACGGTAGAGCGTTTACAACTCGCGCGTGAGGGTCAGATGGCGACGCGCTTCGTGGGCCGGCTGCGTATGGAGGCCCAGAGCGCCTACGATCTGGTGGCGCCGCGGCTGCGAGCCATGGGCTACACGCCGCTCTTGCAGGAGGCCGGCGACCAGGTGGCGCTGGTGGCGGCGCCGGGCCTGGCCGCCCCTTCGCCCTCGCGACTCTGGCTGGCGCTGCTGCTCTTTGCTCTCACAGTTGCCTCGACGGTTTTTGTGGGCGGGTTCTACGGCGGGGACTTCAACCTGGCCCAGGGGCTGGGTTTCAGCGCCGCGCTGCTGGGCATTCTGCTCGCCCACGAACTGGGCCACTACGTCGTTGCGCGGCGCGAGGGCGTGGCGGTCAGTTACCCCTTTTTCATTCCGGCGCCGATCTTTCTGCTGGGTACGCTGGGCGCCTTTATTTCGATCAAAGAGCCGGTGCCAAACCGGCGCGCCCTGCTGGCGATTGCCATCGCCGGCCCGCTGGCGGGGCTGGTCGTGGCCATTCCGGTGCTTTTCATCGGGCTGAGTATTTCCGAGGTGCGCCCGATTGACCCCGCGTCTGGCGGTTTTATCGAAGGTAACAGCCTGCTCTACGCGGCGATCAAGATCCTTGTGTTCGGGCGCTTTCTGCCCAGCAATGGGGAGGATGTGTACCTCCATCCCGTGGCCCTGGCCGGCTGGGCCGGTCTGCTTGTCACCGGGCTAAACCTCTTGCCGGCTGGCCAGCTCGATGGAGGGCACATTTTCTTCGCCCTCTTCGGGCCGCGTCTGGCGCGGACAATGAGTATGATTGTCGCCGTAGCCTTGCTCGCGATGGGCTTTCTATGGAGTGGCTGGTTCATCTGGGCGATGATCGTGGCCCTGCTGGGCCAGCAGCGCAGCCCCTTGCTCAACGAGGTTTCGCCCCTGCGCGGCTCCTGGCGGCTCCTGGCCATCCTGGGGCTGGTGGTGTTTGCCCTTGTCTTTACGCCGCGCCCGATTATGGAGATAACGGGGATGTAGCCCTCTTTGCGGCTGCGCCGCACAATATACGCCCTTCCCACGGGAAGGGGTATGGGGAACCCCGGGTTCCCCATACCTCAACCGCGGTTGGGGGCGCCTGGCGCCCCGGCGGGCCGAGGCATCGGGGAACCCCGGGTTCCCCGATGTTCACCTCAACCCATGCGGCTGCGCCGCACAAGGCCAGAATGAACATGTTCATTACCTGGGAGGGCTACGCCCTCCCAAACCCTCCCCTCAGGGAGGGGCGTTGGGGAACCCCGGGTTCCCCGATGTTCACCGCAGCCATCCACGCGGCTGCGCCGCACAAGGCCAGAATGAACATATTCATTACTTGGGAGGGCTACGCCCTCCCAAACCCTCCCCTCAGGGAGGGGCGTTGGGGAACCCCGGGTTCCCCGATGTTCACCGCAGCAGAATATGCTACCATAGTCCGCATCACTGGAGAAGCCGTCCTGGAGAAAGGAAACGAGGGTATGAAACTGGTGACCTACCGCCACAAGGGCGTGGAGCGGATTGGCGCCGTGCGTGATGAGGCGATCGTTGATCTGAGCGACGTTGCGTCGTCAATGCTGGAGTTGATCGCCGGGGGGCCGGAATTGCTGGCCCGTGCCCGCACGGTCGCTGCCCGCGCCGAGATCGCCGTGCCGTTCAAGGCGGTCTCGTTGCTGGCGCCTATTCCCCGGCCACGCAAGAATATTATCTGCCTGGGGATGAACTACGCCGCTCATGCGATTGAAACGCTACGGGCCAGGGGTCGCCCCGAAAAACTGCCCGAATACCCTGTCTTCTTCTCCAAGGCCCTTACGGCGGTGAACCACCCCGGGGCCGTAGTGCCGCTCATGCCCGAGGTGTCGGCCCAGCGCGACTGGGAGGTGGAACTTGCGGTCGTGATCGGCGCCGGTGGCAGGAACATCCCCCGCGAGCGGGCTTTGAACCACGTCTTTGGGTACACTATTCTGAACGATGTTTCGGCCCGTGACCTGCAAGCCCGCCATCAGCAGTTCTTCTACAGCAAGAGCCTCGATGGCGCGGCCCCCATGGGGCCCTGGATCGTTACAGCCGATGAGATCCCCAACCCGCACAATCTGCGCATTCGTCTGCGTCTCAACGGCGTGACGATGCAGGACTCCAACACCGGCGATATGATCTTCGATATTCCAACCTGCATCGCCACTTTCAGCACCGGCATCACGCTGGAGCCAGGCGACATCTTTGCCACCGGCACGCCGAGCGGCGTGGGCATGGGTATGAATCCGCAGCGCTGGCTTCAAGCCGGTGACGTGATGGAGTGCGAGATCGAACGTATCGGCGTGCTGCGGAACGAGGTGTGGTGATCGAAGGACGCTGGTTCAGGCAATGCGCTCCTGCAGGCTCTCCACCGTCCAGGCGCCCTCGCGCAGGGCGCGGATGGCCTCAACGGCGGCGGCGGCTCCGGAGAGGGTGGTGAGGGTGGGCACGCCGTGGACAATCGCGGCGCGGCGGATGGCGGCCTCATCGAAGAAACTGGCCTTGCCCAGCGGCGTGTTGACGATCAGGGCGATCTGGCCGTTCTTGATGTAATCTACCGCATTGGGGCGGCCTTCATTGACCTTGTAGATCGTGGTCACCTCCAGGCCGCTGGCGCGCAGGTAGGCTGCAGTGCCCCCGGTCGCCAGCAAGGTGAAGCCGAGCGCGGCCAGGTCGCGGGCAATGGGCAGCAGGGTGGCTTTGTCGCGGTCGTTGACGCTGAGGAAGGCATGGCCGCTGAGCGGCAGGCGCTGCCCGCAGCCGAGCTGGGCCTTGGCGAAGGCCTCGCCGAAGGTGGCCCCGCTGCCCATAGCCTCACCGGTGGAGCGCATTTCCGGACCGAGTAGCGTGTCCACGCCGGGGAAGCGCGCCCAGGGCAGGACGACCTCTTTGACGTGATAGCGGCGGGCGTGGGAATTAAAGATCTGCGCCTCGCCCTTTTCAATCACCGCGCGCCAAGCGCTGAGCGGCTTGCCCGCGGCGCACTGCACGGCGATCTGCGCCCAGGGCACACCGGTGGCCTTGGCCACGAAGGGCACCGTGCGCGAGGCCCGCGGGTTGACTTCGAGCACGTACACCACATCGTCTTTCATCGCATACTGGACGTTCATCAGGCCCACCACGCCCAGTTCGCGCGCCAGGCGCACGGTATGCTCGCGCATGGTAGCGACGTGCTGCGGCGCGACCATGTAGGTGGGGATCACGCAGGCACTGTCGCCGGAGTGGACCCCGGCCAGTTCGATCTGCTCCATAATCCCGGCGATCACCACCTCCTGCCCGTCTGCCACACAATCCACATCCATCTCGAAGGCGTCTTCCAGGAAGCGGTCAATCAGCACCGGATGCTCGGGCGAGGCGTCCACCGCCTCGCGCATGTAGCGTTCCAGAGTCTCATCATCGTAAACGATGGCCATGGCCCGCCCACCGAGCACGTAGGAGGGGCGCACCACGACAGGGTAGCCAATGGCGGCGGCGACCCGGCGGGCCTCTTCCCAACTGGTGGCGCTGCCGTGGGCCGGGGCGGGAATACCGAGCCGGTCGAGCAGGGCGCCAAAGCGGTCGCGGTCCTCAGCCAGGTCAATCGCCTCGGGTGGGGTGCCCCAGATCGGCACGCCGGCGGCCTCCAGGGCGCGGGCCAGCTTCAGCGGCGTCTGGCCGCCAAACTGGATGATCACCCCATCGGGGCGCTCCAGATCGACAATGTTGAGCACATCCTCGAGCGTCAGCGGCTCGAAGTAGAGCCGGTCGGCGGTATCATAATCGGTCGAGACGGTCTCCGGGTTGCAGTTGATCATGATCGTCTCGTAACCCATGGCGCGCAGGCCGAACACGGCGTGGACGCAGCAGTAATCGAACTCGATACCCTGGCCGATCCGGTTGGGGCCGGAGCCGAGAATGATGACCTTCTGGCGATCGCTGACCTCGGCCTCGTCCTCGCTCTCGTAGCTGGAGTAGAGGTAGGGGGTGAAGGCCGGAAACTCGGCTGCACAGGTGTCCACGCGCTGGAACGTGGGCACGATGCCCAGCTCCTTGCGTCGGGCGCGCACCTGGAGTTCGGGCGGGCCACTGGCGGCGCTCGCCTCAACGCGCAGCAGGAAGGCAAGCTGGGCGTCGGAGAAGCCCATACGCTTGGCCTGGCGCAGCAGATCGGCCGGTACGCTCTCCAGGGTGAAGGCGCGCAGGCGCCCTTCCAGGTTGACGATCTGCTCCATCTGGTGCAGGAACCAGGGGTCAATGCGCGTCAGGGCGTTGATCTGTTCGACGCCCATGCCGCTCTGCAGCGCGTAGCGGATGTAGAAGTAGCGCTCGGGGTTGGGGGTGATCAGGCGCTCGCGCAGGCGCTCGGGGTTGATCCGGTCCTTGCCATCGGCGCCCCAGCCGGCGCGACCCTGTTCCAGGGAGCGCCAGGCTTTCTGAAAGGCTTCGGGGAAGGTGCGCCCGATCGCCATCACCTCGCCGACCGACTTCATGCTGGTGGTGAGGGTCTGGTCGGCCTGGGGGAACTTCTCAAAGGCCCAGCGGGGGATCTTCACCACCACGTAGTCGAGGGTCGGCTCGAAGCTAGCCGGGGTCTGGCGGGTAATATCGTTGGGTAATTCGTCGAGGGTATAGCCAACGGCCAGTTTGGCGGCGATCTTGGCGATAGGGAAGCCGGTGGCCTTGGAGGCCAGGGCCGAAGAGCGCGAGACGCGGGGGTTCATCTCGATCACGTAGATTCGCCCATCGTCGGGATGGACGGCGAACTGCACATTGGAGCCGCCGGTCTCAACACCTACGGCGCGCAGCACGGCCAGGCCCATATCGCGCATACGCTGGTACTCGCGGTCGGTGAGGGTCATCGCCGGGGCCACCGTGACCGACTCGCCGGTATGCACGCCCATCGGGTCAATGTTTTCAATCGAGCAGACGATCACCCCGTTGTCGGCGCGGTCGCGCATGACTTCGAGTTCAAACTCCTTCCATCCCAGAACGCTCTCTTCGACCAGCACCTGGGTAACCGGGGAGGCGTCAAGACCGCGTTCGACGATCTCTTTAAACTCCTCCAGGTTGTAGGCGATGCCGCCGCCCATACCGCCCAGGGTGAAAGAGGGGCGAATAATCGCCGGAAAGCCGGTCCGGGCCACGATGGCCAGGGCCTCCTCGACAGTTCGGGCGGTGCCTGAGGCGGGCACCTGGAGGCCGATCTCGATCATTTTATCTTTGAACCGCTGGCGATCCTCGGCGATCCGCACCGCCTCAACCGAGGCGCCGATCAGTTCAACGGCGTAGCGCTCAAGCACGCCGGTCTCGTGGAGTTCCACGGCCAGGTTGAGGGCAGTTTGCCCGCCGACGGTGGGGAGCAGCGCATCAGGGCGCTCTCTGGCGATGACGCGCTCCAGGCTCGCCGCGGTAAGCGGCTCGATGTAGGTGGCATCGGCAAGCCCGGGGTCGGTCATAATCGTCGCGGGATTGGAGTTGACCAGGACGACGCGATAGCCCTCTTCGCGCAGGGCCTTGCACGCCTGGGCTCCCGAATAGTCGAACTCGCAAGCCTGGCCGATCACGATCGGGCCAGAGCCGATAATCAAGATGGTGTGTAGATCCGTGCGCCTGGGCATCGCTCGTTGACAACTCCTCAAGGTGGAGCGCGCTACCCCCCACCCCCGATACTGCATCACTGTTGGGGATTATACCTGATCTTTCGGGCCGAACGCGGGTGGTGGCTGGGGGAGAAGAGGCCCGGCTCTCGCAGCGCCACCCGCGCCAGCTTTCAGGCTGTCGATCCGGGGCCGGCCTGGAACTGTTCGGTCAGAAACTGCAAAAAGGTGTGCGCCACCGGCCCGAGCGGGCGCCCGGCGTGCCAGAGCAGCCGCAGCGTGCGCCGAAGCGGACGCCCCTGAAGCGGAATGGCCCGGAGCAGGCCCAGTTCCACCTCGGCGTGCACCGTGTAGAGCGGCAGAACGGTCAGACTCGCGCTTAACATCACCATGCGCTTGATCGACTCAAGGTTGTCCAGTTCAGCTATCAGGCGCGGCGTAAGGGCATGCTCGCGCAGCGTCTGGTCGAGCCAGACCCGCGTCTGGCTGCCGGCCTGGCGCGTTACCATAGGCTGGCCCGTCAGCTCCTCCAGCGCGATGACCGGGCGTTCCCACCAGGGATGCTGCCGCCCCAGCACCACGTACTGGTCGAACTCTTGCAGCGCCCGCACGCGCAGATCGAAGATCGCCTCACCGTCAAGCTCGCCTTCGATCACCGCCAGATCCATCTGGCCGCCGCGCAGCTCGCCGATGAGTACCGGTGTTGTCGCTGTCTGCGCGATCACGGTGAGGTTGGGGTAGCGCTCTCCGAAGGTCTGCACCCATTCCGGCAGCAGGTAGGCGCTCACCCCGGGCGTTGCGCCGATCGTCAAACGCCCTTCACGCAACCCGCGCACATCGGTCACCGCCAGCTCGGCCTCGGCCACCAGGCGAAAAATCGCCCCGCTGTAATCGTAGAGCCGCTGTCCTGCGGGCGTCAGTCGCACCCCGCGCCGTCTACGCTCGAAGAGCGGCGTCCCCAGGCCATCCTCCAGCGCCTTGATATGCTGGCTCACCCCCGATTGGGTCATACGCAACTGCGCCGCCGCCTGGCTCAGACTCCCCGCCTCGGCCACTCGCACGAAAATCTCCAGTTTGTACAGATCCAGGATGAACATCGTTGTTCCGCTGTAAAGAGGGACGTTCGGTAGCGTTCAGTTGTACCACCCGGGTGCAAGACTGCAGAGCGGGCGCAGCCCTCCCGAACCCTTCCCTCAGGAAGGGGGACGGCGAAACCCGGTTTCCCCATCCCCCAACCGGTGTTGGGGGGCTCGGTGCCCCGGCAGGGGTGCGGTTCGACAGGCTCACCGCAGGTGGGGAACCCCGGTTTCCCCATATGTTCACATCAGGACGAAGGCTAATCGCAGCAATAAGCTAGAGCTTATAGATAGTATAAGTGATTCGTGGCTTGTGTATAGCCCCTGGATCTGATATTGTTTCCTCCGAAGCGTACCGCCCTGCATCCACTGCCCGGACGAGGAAGCCCCCCTGGTACCGGTTCCGCCTCCTGCGAGCAGCGTGTCAGGCCCATGCCGCGCCCGGCGCTGGTTGTGGCTGCGCGCCTGCCGGAACGGCCCGGCCGTGCGCGGGTATGGAAAGGAAAGTAACGATGCTGTTGAAGTACTTCTACGACGAAACCCTGGCCCAGGCCTCCTATCTCATCGGTTGCGCCCGCACCGGCGAAGCCATGGTCATCGATCCGATGCGCAACGTGGAGCCTTACCTCCAGGTCGCGGCGAAAGAGGGTCTGCGCATCACGCACGTAACCGAAACCCACATCCATGCTGATTTTGTCAGCGGAGTGCGTGAACTGGCCGCCCGCACCGGCGCGCAGATGCACCTCAGCGATATGGGTGACGCGGCGTGGAAATATGCCTATCCCGAGGTGGATCGCGCCATTCTGGTGCGCGACGGGGATAGCTGGATGGTCGGTAACATCAAGGTTGAGGTCATTGCCACCCCCGGCCACACCCTCGAACACATCGCCTTTATGATCACCGACACCGCCGCTGCCGATGCGCCGATGGGCGTTTTTACCGGCGATTTTCTTTTTGTCGGTGACATTGGCCGCCCCGACCTGCTCGAAGAGGCCGCCGGCTTTGTCGGCACCAAAGAGCCTGGCGCGCGGATGCAGTTTCACTCTGTCGAGCGCTTCAAAAAACTGCCGGACTATTTGCAGATCTGGCCGGCCCACGGCGCCGGCAGCGCCTGCGGTAAGGCCCTGGGGGCCATTCCTTCCACCACCCTGGGCTATGAGAAGCGTTTCAATCCCGCCTTCCAGTTCAGCGATGAAGACGCATTCGTGCGCTGGCTGCTCAGCGGGCAGCCCGAGCCGCCCCGCTACTTCGCCCGCATGAAGCACGTTAACAAGGTCGGCCCGGCTCTGCTCAGCGAGCTTGTCGAACCGGTTGCGGTCGACCGCGAGGCGATTGACCGCGCTCTGGCCGAAGGCGCCCTGGTGGTAGACCTGCGCAGCCAGGAGGAGTTTGTCGCCGGCCATATCCCCGGCAGCCTCAGCGTTCCGGCCACAACCGCGATGTACAGCACCTACGTAGGCTGGTTCGTTGACTATGCCCGCCCCACTTACCTGGTGGCGCCCGAGGGCGCCGACCTGGCGAGTATCCTGACCGCGCTGCGCGCCATTGGCGTGGATGATATCCCCGGCTACCTCCCTGCCGCCAATCTTGCGCTGCCCCTGGCCACGCTGCCAACCGTTACCCTCGACGAACTGGCCGAGGCCCTGAGCCGCAACGCTGCGCAGATCCTCGATGTCCGCGGCCAGACCGAGTACGACGAGATCCACCTCCCCGGCGCGCTGCACATCCCCCTGGGCTTTCTGCCCCGCCACCTCGACGCGATTGCCCGCGACCGGCAGGTGATCGTCCATTGCGCCTCGGGCTACCGCTCCCACGTGGCCGCCAGCCTGCTCCGCCGGCTGGGTTTCACCAATGTGGCCACCCTGGTTGACCCCGAGGGCCGCTGGCAGGAACTGGTCGCAACCGCGGCGCTGGCTTGAACTCTGGAGCGGATACCGCCGGCATCGGAATGGCTGCGGCAGGCGCGCTCGTCACCTGCGGAACGGCCTGCCAATGCCCGGCGCTCTGTTTGAATACTCAATGGGCAATGGGGCAACTTATGACGCATATGCATACCAATGGCGCAACCCTGGTGGAAGCAGCGCCCGCCGACCCGGCTCAACTCGCCGGCGTGATGCACGCGCTGCTCGAGCGCATGGAGCGCATCGAGCAGAAACTGGCGCGTGTCGAGGCCCTGGCCGACCAGGCCCCGATGGCTCTGGCGGTGGCCACCGACACCTTTGACAGCCTCTACCGCGAGGGGGCGCAGGCGGGCGTGGACGTTGACGAACGCTTGAAGCTGGGCCTGATCGCCCTGGAGCGGCTGACCACCCCCGAAAACCTGCGCGCGATCGCCGGGCTGGCTGAGCAGCTCGCGGTCCTCGATCAGTTCACTCGCCAGGCGCCGGGGTTCATGGCCATGACCGTGGATATGATCGACGAACTGTACGCCGCCATCGGTCGCCAGGGCATTAATCTGGAGGAGACCGCCAGAGAGGGGCTGATCGCCTTCCGCAACTTCGTCACCCTGCTACACTCCGACGAGGTGCGCGCCTTGCTCGACTCGGGCGTCATTGACCCGCGGACATTGCAGGTCATCGGTGCAGCCGCCGACGCCCTGGTGCAGACGCAACGCGAGCCGCGCCGCGCCGGCCCGCTGACCCTGCTGCGGGCGCTGTTCGACCGCGACATCCAGCGTTCCCTGGGCTTTGCGCTGGGCTTCGCCGCGCGCTTCGGCCGGAATCTTCCCCTTGCGCCCGCCGAGCAGCCGTCTATGCGGCTGGGCCGCACAACGCCAGAATGAAGATATGTGTTCTTGACCCACAGGCAGGGGGATGGGGAAACCTGGTTTCCCCATGTCTCAACCGCGGTTGGGAGCGGCTGGCCCCCCCAGGGAGGGGGATGGGGAAACCCGGTTTCCCGATGTCCCAACCGCGGTTGGGAGCGGCTGGCCCCCCGCAGGGAGGGGTGCGGTTCGACAGGCTCACCGCAGGTGGGGAAACCCGGTTTCCCCGTATTTTCACCTCAGGCGCAGGCTAAACAGGATAGAAAAGGAGAACCTGCAATGGCTACAACCCACTACCAGGTCGTCATTGCCGGCGGTGGCACGGCGGGCATCATGGTGGCGGCCCAGTTGATGGAACTGCCCTCTCCGCCCCAGGTGGCCCTGATCGAGCCTTCCACCCGCCACTACTACCAGCCCCTCTGGACCCTGGTCGGCGGCGGGGTCTTTCCCCGCGAGCAGTCGGTGCGCGACGAGGCCGACTACATCCCTCGCGGTGTAACCTGGCTCCAGGCCGGTGTCGCCAGTTTCGACCCCGAGGCCAACCGCCTGACCTTGAGCAACGGCGCCAGTATTACCTACGATTACCTGGTGGTGGCGCTGGGCATTCAAATTGACTGGGACAAGATCAAGGGTTTGAAGGAGACCCTGGGCCGGCACAACGTCTGCTCCAACTACTCCTACGACACTGTTGAATGCACCTGGCAGAGCATCCGCACCTTCCGCGGCGGCAATGCCGTCTTCACCCAGCCCAGCACCCCGGTGAAATGCGGCGGCGCACCGCAGAAGATCGCCTACCTGGCCGACGACTACTTCCGCCGGTCCGGGGTGCGCGAGCGCAGTACGGTGCAGTTCTACCACGCCGGGGCCTCGATCTTCAGCGTCAAAAAATACGCCGACGCCCTGTTGCAGGTAGCTGACCGCAAGGGCATCGAGTTGCACTTTCAGCACGAACTTGTCGAGGTGCGCGGCGAAGCCCGCGAGGCGATCTTCACCAACCTGGTCACCGGTGAGCCCGTCACCGTTCACTTTGACATGCTGCACGTGACCCCACCGATGAGCGCGCCTGATGTGATCAAGGTCAGCCCTCTGGCCCACAGCACTGGCTGGGTGGATGTGAATCAGTACACCCTCCAGCACCAGCGTTACGCCAACGTCTTCAGCCTGGGCGATTGCGCCAACCTGCCCACCTCAAAGACAGGCGCGGCGATCCGCAAGCAGGCGCCGGTGGTGGTCGAGAATCTTCGCGCCCTGATCGCCGGCCAGCCCATGACGGCCGTGTACGATGGCTATACCTCCTGCCCGCTGGTGACCGGCTACGGCAGTCTGATCCTGGCCGAGTTCGACTACGGCCTTGAGCCCAGAGAGACCTTCCCCTTCGACCAGGCCCAGGAGCGCTACAGTATGTACGCCCTGAAAGCCTACGGTCTTCCGGCGATGTACTGGAACGGTATGCTGCGTGGGCGGATGTAGGGTCGGCCCAACCGCGTTGCCACCGACCGTCCATGCGGCAATGTCCCACCCCGCCCGGATGCACACCCGGGGCGCAGCACTGCTGCGCCCCTATCCTTTAGATATTATACCAATTACCGTTGATGATGCCGCATTGCCTGAAGCGATTTCAGGCGTTGTGCTGCCCAGCATGGCAATCCACAATCCAAAATCTAAAATCCAAAATGGTATTAAGAGGGCTGCGCCCGCCCACACCCTCTCCGCAGGGCGGGGCATGGGGAAACCCGGTTTCCCCATCCTCTGACGCGATGCAGACCGGCTTGTTCCTGGGAGAGCTGCGCCCGCCCACATCCTCCCCACAGGGCGGGGCGTGGGGAAACCCGGCTTCCCCGTTAAAACGGTATATAACGGCATCACCCGTGATGCGCCGGGTAGAGAGCCATGCGCCCCGGGGAGCGGCGGATCAGCCGACTGGCGCGGCGGGTGGCCTCACGCAGCACCCGGCGCCGGTCAATCGTGAGCAGGCGGCGCCGGCGCATCAACACGCGCCCGGCGACGATCACCGTATCCACGTCGTCGGCGCGGGCGCTGTAGAGCAGCGTAGCCGCCGGGTTGTGCACGGGCAGGGTGTGGGGTGCGTCGCGGCGGAGCAAAGCGATGTCGGCGGCAAGGCCCTCGCGCAACTCGCCGGTTACGCCCCCAAGGCCCAGGGCCCGCGCGCCATCGCTGGTGGCGAGACGCAGGGCCTCGCCGAGGGGCATAACTCGCGCATCGCCGTGACGGTGCTTTTCGAGTAGGGACAGGAGGCGAGTGGCCTCCAGCATGTCGTAATCATTGTTGCTCGCCGCGCCATCGCTCCCCAGGCCCACTGCTATCCCGGCGGCCCGTAACGCCGTGACCGGCGCGACACCGATCCCCAGCTTCATCTCTGTCTTGGGCGTGCAGGCCACGGCAACGCCGTGGGCCGCCAGTATGGCCACATCGTCGGGGTCGGCATGGGCCACGTGCGCCGCGAGGGTTGGCGATTCGAAGATCCCGGCGTCGCGGGCCACGGCCACGGGCGTCTCTCCGTAAAGGGCGCGGCTCTCCGTTACCTGGGCCGCCGTCTCCGAGAGGTGGATGTGGATGCCCACACCGAGACGGCGAGCCTCAGCGGCGACACGGGCCAGCAAGTCGGGCGTGCAGGTGTAGGGCGAGTGGGGGCCGAGCCAGGCGCTGATGCGCCCTTCGGCTGCACCGTTCCAGCGTGCCACGAAAGCAACGGCCTGCGCCAGGTGCTCCTCCTCGTCCGGCCCGCCGAAGATGGTCGGCGCCAGATGGGCGCGCAGACCGGTCTCCTCGACGGCACGGGCGACCGCCTCAATCGAAAAATAGTGATCGGCCACACAGGTCACCCCCGCTTCAATCATCTCTGCGATGCCCAGCAGGGCGCCCCAGTACACATCCTCGGCGGTGAGGTTGGTCTCCATGGGCCAGATATAGTCGTTGAACCACGCCTCGATTGGAACATCCTCAGCCACACCGCGAAACAGGCTCATTGCTGTGTGCGCATGGCAGTTGATCAGCCCGGGGATGGCCAGCATGCCCCGGGCGGGGATGGTCTCCCGCGCTGGCTCCTGGATAGTCTGCGGTGCGATGCGCGCGATGCGTCCCTGGCTCACCGCGATGCTGTGGCGCGGGAGCAGCACCGGCGTATCGCCGTCGAATTGCAGTACGTCCGCATCGCGGACAATCAAGTCATACATGCAGCTACCGATGCTATCCGGGTCAATAAAAACCTATTGTAAGGCAAAGGCGGCCTGAGAGCAACTGAGGTGAAAATACGGGGAAACCGGGTTTCCCCGTCCCCCTGCCTGTGGGGCGCCAGCCGCTCTCAACAGCGGTTGGGAAATGGGGAAACCGGGTTTCCCCAACCCCCTCCCTACCGGGAGGGTTTGGGAGGGCTGCGCCCTCCCAAGAATAATTATTTTCATTCCGGCGTTGTGCGCCATGCGCATGACCTTATTGGGAGGGCCTGTCACCCCGGCAGGCAGAGGCGTGGGGAGACCCGGTTCCCCCATGCCCCCTGCGCGGGAGGCCTGGGAGGGCGCAGCCCTCCCACACCTTCCCCACGGCGAGGAGTGTGGGGAAACCCCCGTTTCCCCGTATTTCCATCAGGTGTCTACCTACAATGATGGTACAATAGCCGCAGATACGCAAGGGGATAGTCCCGCGCAAAGCGAGGAGCCATGCAGCCGGACATTCTGCGGATCGTCGTAACCGCGGTGCTCGCGGTCCTGCTGGCGCAACAGGCAGCGCGGGCGGGCGGGGGTACGCGCCGACGTCTGGCCTTTGCCGCCGGCGCGCTGGCCTTCGCGCTGTTCACCGTGGCCAACCTGCTCCCGCTCCTCGCGGTGAGCGTTCCCTGGCTCGTGCTGGCGCTCACCGGCCTGGGCCTGGCGCTGGTGCTGGTGTCGGTGCTGGCGCTGCTGGCCGCCTACCGTGGGGGTGAGATGGCCCCCCAGGTGCGCGAGGCTCGCGAGTTGCTGGAGATGGAACGCAAGCGGCGCGAACAGCGAGACGAGAAGGAGGGCCAGGGTTCGGAACACTCTGGCGGTTAAGGGGGCCTTCTGAAGCGAGCGTGGGATGGGGCCTCACTCGCCCTCGGGCAGGGGAATGGGGAAACCCGGTTGCCCCACCATCTAATCAGTGCTGGGGCGCCTGACACCCCGCCGGGCAGGGGAATGGGGAAACCCGGTTTCCCCGATGTGAATGGAAACCGACGAGTAGGCAGGGCGCTATGAGCACAGATCTCGAACAGATGGGTCGGCAGGCGAAGGGGGCGGCGCGGGTGCTGGCGGCCTTGCCGACCGCAGCGAAGGACGCCGCGCTCCAGGCTATCGCCGATGCGCTGCTGGAGCAGCAGGACGCCATTCTCGCCGCCAACGCCGAGGATGTGGCCGTCGCGCGCGCCAGCGGCACCGATGCGGCGCTGATCGATCGGATGCTCCTTACCCCTGCCCGGCTGGCCAGCATTGCCAGCGATACGCGCCACGTCGCCGCCTTGCCTGACCCGGTGGGCACGGTCTTCGATGCGGTGGATCTGCCCAATGGCCTGCGCCTGCACAAGCGCCGCACGCCACTCGGTGTGGTGGGTGCCATTTACGAGGCCCGCCCGAATGTCACCGTAGATATTGCCGCACTCTGCCTGAAGACCGGCAACGCGACCATTCTGCGAGGGGGTAGCGACATCGGGCGCAGCGTAGCGGCGATTACTGCGGCAATCGGTGCGGCCCTTGCGCGGGCCGGGTTGCCCGCCACCGCGGTGCAGAGCATCACCGATCCTGACCGCGAGGTGGTGCGCGGCCTGTTGCGGCTCGACCGCTATGTGGACATGATTATCCCCCGCGGCGGGGCCGGTTTGCACCGCTTCTGCCTGGAGAACGCGACGATTCCGGTGATCACCGGCGGCATCGGTGTGGTGCACCTCTTCGTGGAACGCAGCGCCAATCTGGAACGGGCGGTGCCGCTTATCTACAACGCCAAGGTGCAGCGACCGAGCGTCTGCAATGCCCTTGATACGCTGCTGGTCCAGCGAGAGATCGCCCCGGCGCTGCTGCCCGCTGTGGCTGCCAGCCTCTGCCCCGCAGGCGTGGAACTGCGCTGTGACCCGGAGAGCCTGGCCATACTCGCCGACCATCCCGTGGTCCAGAGCTGGCGCGTGGTTCCCGCCGGCCCTGGTGATTATGGCACCGAGTTTCTGGGACTGATCCTGTCGGTGAAGGTTGTGAGCGGTCTCGATGAGGCGCTCGATTTCATTGCCGCCCACGGCTCGGGTCACACCGAGGCCATTCTGACCGAGGATCGCGCCGCCGCGGCGCGCTTCACGGCCGAGGTTGACGCCAGCGCCGTCTTCGTCAATGCCAGCACGCGCTTTAACGATGGCGGGCAGTTCGGCCTCGGCGCCGAGGTGGCGATCTCGACGCAGAAGCTGCACTGGCGCGGCCCTATGGGCCTTGAGGCGCTGACGACGTTTAAGTGGATCGGCGAAGGTGATTACCTTTCGCGCAAATGACTGCTCAGGCCCGCCGGCAGGGGTTTAATACCATTTTTGGTTTTAGATTTTGGATTGTGGATTACCACACTGGGCAGCACAACGCCTAAAACCGCTTTAAGCAATGCGGCATCATCAACGGTAGTTGGTATAAGGGCGGACAGAGCATCCGAGCCAACGTGGCGTGTACCGCATTGGAACGCCCCCGAGCAGCCGGGGGTGAGGACCATCCAGTGCATCCCCACGCCATCACGCCCGTTGGCGCCCATACGTTCTGTCGGCCCCCGAACCGGCAGGGGGGCGATGTACTGCCAATGCTGCGTGACAGCATCCTATTCGGTCTGCTCCACACCTCATCATCGCCCTGGCCAGCCACGGGGAGGGCTTCGCCCTCCTGGAAACCGTCTTTCCCGGCCACGCATGGAATCTGAAATGGCCGGATGTGCCGCCCAGCGGCGCTCCGCATCTGCCTGTGAACTACCGCTTGCGCCTGGCTCACCTCTATAGTTCACACATGAACGTGTACGGCGATCGCGGCAATGTGATCGCCCTGCAGCAGCGCTGTGCCTGGCGCGGCATCGAGTTGAGCGTCACGGCCATCGAGCCGGGGGCCGAGGCTGACTGGGGCAGTTTCGACCTGGCGTTCTTCGGCGGAGGCCAGGATAGTGGCCAGGCCCTCATCGCACGGGATCTGCTGGAGCGGCAGGGGATCGGGCTACGGGCCGCGATTGAGGAAGGGTTAGTGCTGCTGGCGATCTGCGGCGGCTACCAGTTGCTCGGCCACTACTTTCTGACCCATACGGGCGAACGGTTGCCGGGCCTGGGCGCGCTGGACGTCTACACGATCGGCGGCAAGCGGCGCCTGATCGGCAATATCGTCGTCGAGGCTCGCCTCGGTACGGGCGCACCGGTGCGCCTGGTCGGTTTCGAGAACCACAGTGGCCGCACCTACCACGGGGTTGGAGTGCAACCCCTGGGGCGGGTGCTGGCCGGTTACGGCGACAACGGCGAAGACGGCGTGGGTGGAGCGGTGTACCGTAACACCTTCGGCTGCTACCTGCACGGCGCGCTGCTGCCGAAAAATCCCCAGCTCACCGACCATCTGATCGGCCTGGCCCTGCGCCGGCGCTACGGCCCCAACGCTACCCTGGCCCCGCTCGATGCCACGCTCGAACTGCACGCCCAGCGGGTCATGGTTGAACGGCTGGTATAATGCTATAATACCATTTTAGATTGCCGATTTTGGATTGCGGATTACGATTCCGGGCATTGCCGTGCGCTATCGTAGCTCGGGTTATGCGGAATGTTCAATAGAAATTGGTATAAGCTGGACGAGCTGATGCGTGCCGCAATTTCCTGGAAGAGGGCGACACTCGCCTGCCCGCCCCGCCGGCACGTGGATTGGGAACCCGGTTTCCCCCTCCCCCATCGCCGGGCGCCCCGGAGGAAGGGGCACGGGGAAACCCGGTTTCTCCATTTTTAATGGAGATGCTCGTGGGAGGGCTGCGCGCTACCGCCCCCTCTCCAGAGGGAGGGGCGCGGGGAAACCCGGTTTCCCCCTCCCCTCATCGCCTGGCGCCCCGGAGGAAGGGGCATGGGGAAACCCGGTTTCCCCAATGTTCAGATCAGCAGAGCTGCAACCATAACGAGGACAACCATGCCACAAGTCACCATAAGCGGCGGCGCACCCGACAGTGAAGAGGCCGCGGCGGCCATTGCGGCGATTACCTGCCTGCTCGAAGAGGAGGCTGCGCTTGCCACTGGCGCCGCCGGCCAACCGGCGCCGGCAGGGTGGCGCAACGCCGCCCGCCTGATCCCCCAGGGGCTGATTCCCACCCGCATGCCGGTGGAGCCACGCTGGTCGAGCATCGAGCGCCTGCGGCGCGCCGGGCGTGGCGGGGGCGGATTGGTTGGCCAGTGAGGGCCAGCGACACCCAGCCGCGTCACCCACCGAGCACCCAGTTGCGCCACTCGGCCTCCAGCGTCTCAAAACTCTTGCCGTAGACGCCGGAGTAATCGGCTGAGGCGGGCGCATGCTGCCCGGTCACGTACAGGCGGTCGAAGGCCTCGCGGCCATAGGTCTCGATGAGGAACTCGACGAAGCTGGCCCACTGGTAGTAGAGCTGGTTCATCTCGCTGATGGGTCGGCCAACATAGCTGATGCCGAGCGGCAGGGCTGTGCCGTTGGCGAGCCACGGGCGCACAAAGGCGCGGAAGCTCGGCGCGTCGCCCAGCCAGTACGCGCCCGCACCCCAGGTTGCTACTCCCTCGGATAGGACCAAATCGGCGCTGAAGTGCCGCTCCCCATACCGATCCTGGCAGAGCTGATGCACGAACTCGTGGGCCATGATGCTGACGGCGCGCGCGGCAGGGAGGCTGGCGCAGGTGAAGACCTGCACGTTGCGAATATCGGTATAGGCGAGACCGTGCAGCCCGCAGGCTGGCTCCAGACCGATCAGCACCTCCATCGGGCCCGCCGGAGCGCTCCCGAAGCGCGCGACGACGTAGGCCAGGGCGCGATCCAGCTCATCGACGACCGACGGCTGTTCCTCCGGGCGCAGCGCCCCCTCGTCAATGGCGATCCTGAGCAGGCCAGCCTGAACCACCGCGCCGGCCAGCGGCGCAGGGGGTGGCGTCGCCACCCCGGAGGCCAGCGGCCACTCAGGGGCGATCAGCGGCTGCACCGCCGACGGTGGCGCAATGCGTGGCCGTGGCGCCGGCGTGTGGCCGGCAACCATCAGCACGAGCAGCGAGAAGAAGAGGATCGCACTAAGCGCAGCCCACCGTTGTGGCGACTGGTACGGCGAAAACACAATCGTTCAACCTGCTACGTCACTGCCCCTTAGCGGAGTCTGTACTCTGAGTTTTCTGATCCTTCTGCCTCCCCGCAACCTCCTCTCGCCGGGGGCGTCCCGCTCCCTCTGCCAACGGCGGAGGGCTGAGAAGAGATACAGGCAGGTATCAGAAAAGGCAGTTCACAACTCCCTGTCGTGTCGCCCGGAGAACCGGGGGGCAGATGTTCGATACTGGTGGGTTGTGAAGACGCCCCGCGGGCGTGCAGGTGCTCCGACGCTTGCCGATGCGCTTGTTGCCCATCCACAAGGAAAAATAGCGCAAACACCCGCAACCACCGGCGGCGACACACAGCCCCATCAGAATGCTTTGACACCCTGTGTGCCATGTTAGCACATGTTTGTCAGTTTAACCGGGCGAGATCAAGGGCGCCCTACTCCATATCCAGGTCATAGGTTGCGCGCTCAGTGGTGTGGGGCGTCGTCGCGAGGATCACCAGGACGGCTCGCTCGCCGGGCATAAGCCTGGCCTGCGCCGCGCCGGTGGCGTCTACGGGCAGGGTCTCGACGGTGGTGCGGCCGCTGGCGGTGCGCACCAGGCGCAACTCCCAGCGTTGCGGCAGCACCCCGGCGGTGCGCACAAAGCCCTCGGCCTGCCAGCCCCCTTCACCGTTTTCCGCATCGTCGCTGAAGCCCAGCTCGGGAATGCGAATGTCGTCGATCAGCATGCCCGGCGCGTTGAAGCCCTGGTCATTGATCTGCCAGAAACGCAGCAGAATGGACCGACCGGCATACGGCGTGAGGTCAATCGTCTCTTCGACCCAGACGCCACGGGCGCCATCCTCGAGCTTCGCGCCGGGTGCGCCACTCACCCCCGTAATCCCGTGGCCGTAGTTCATCCCCTGCGGATCGGTCGTCGTGGTCAGCGAACCGGGCAGCGTTTCCCAGGTCGCGCCGCCATCGGTGGATACGCTGACGAAGGCGTAGTCATAGTCATTCTCGATTTCGTACCAGGTAGCAAACTGCAATGTCGCGCGATCGAGGCCGCTCAGGTCGAAGGCACGGGTCAGTGTGGCGTAGCTATCATCGCTTCGCCCGCTCCACCAGCTCACGCCGCGGGTCGGCTCGGCGGCGATGCCCACACTGGTCGCGCCACGAAAACGCACCTCGCGCACCCCCTCGGGCAGGGCGTAGTAATCTACGCCAAACTGCGCGACCGTTTCGTTCTGAAGCGGCCCTCTAACCGATACTGGCTCAACGGTGAAGGGAAGCAGTTGCGGCAACTCGTGGCCGGTGGCGTATGTGTACCGGCCATCGCCCACGGCGGGGTCATCAATCAAGTTGGCGACGGCCCAATCGGCGACCATCGCGCTGAAGCTGGCAATGTCGGGCCGGCGGCGCGCCGCGAGGGCCACGAAGGCCTGCGGGTCATTGCCCGCATCAGAACGGATGAGCGGCAGGAGCTGGTCTTCCCCGGCGTACTGTGCATACACGTAGCGCATAAAGAGGTGCGCAGCGCCGTAATGCGCCCCCGACTGGCCAAGCCCCGAGGACCAGGCCGTAAGCTGCACATCCGGCTCGAAGAGGTAGAAGGGCGTGAACCCGTCGCCAAAGTAGCCGTTGAGGTCCTCAGATAGCTGCGAGGCCCCCTCGTTGAACCAGGTAGGACTGCCGGGTTGCTCGTTCTGATGGATCATGTGCTGAAACTCGTGCGCCAGCACATCCAGGTAATCCTCATCGCCAAACGAGAGGAGTTGCAGGTTCATGAAGAACATCTCGCGCTCATTGCTGAAGCGGTTCACCTGGCGCGGCAGCAGGTCTTGCGCCGAGAAATAGCCGAGCACCTGGCCGCTCGGATCACTGGCGTTGAGAATGGTAATACGCCGATCACCGTCCACACCCGGTTGCACTTCGGAGCCAAAAATCTCCCGGGTGCGGGGATAGATCTCTTCCTCGAAAGTTCGCGCCGCTGCCTCAAGCTCACCCTGGTCGTAGGGCAGGCCCTGCTGGACGTACATGAGCGCTACGGGGCCGGCGTAGCGCAACTCGGCCTGGATCTCGAATTGCTGGTTGCTGGAAAGGTCGCTCACGTAGAAGGAGCGCACCTCGCCGACCTGCACCTCCAGGGGTGTGGTGCGGCTCATCGTAGGGCAGGCCAGCGGCTCGGCGCGACAGGCGCCCAGGGCGCGGGCGAGCGCCACCGGGTCGCGAGGCGCGCGTCTGGCCGCATCGAGGGCCGCGATGGGGTCGGCAGGAGGCGCAGGCGTGGCGGGGGGGCGGGTTGAGCGCGGGGCGTTCCCGCCAATGGCTACAGGGCTGGGATCACGGGCTGCCGGGGTGGGAATGGCCGGCGACGGGCGGGCCGCAACCGTCGCGGGCGGTGTCGGGGAGGGTGGCGCGGGGGGATCGGCCGCGTTGAAGGGAGCGCAGGCCGCCAGGATGAGCGCCAGCAAGCTGAGGAGGAGTATGCGTTTCTTCATAGGGCCATTGTACCGCCGGGCGATTGGCGGGCGCAAGGCGAGCCGGCGGGCCGTTGCTGCCATTTTAGATTGTAGATTTCGGATTGCAGATTGTGGGGTGAGGCGTCCCGGCGGGCTTTGACGCAACTCCGCTTGCGGGGTGTTTGAGTCAACATTGATCGCTGCGCCGCCCCCGCGACACCGGTAAGGGGGTTTGGGGGGGCGAGGTTCCGGCAAACCTGACGACTGCCCATTCGCCCTGGCCCCGCCAGGCTGCCTCTCCGCGGCTCACTGAATTGCGTCTATACTGTATGTTCCAGAAAGAGGTTCATCACTGTCTAAAGGATGTTTCAGAGGCGGACGTTCCCGCTTGGCAGTTGCTCTACAGCTCCACAGCTCCACGTGACAGGCCCCATGCGCGGGGCGCACAACGCCAGAATGAACATAGTATTGTTCTTGGGAGGGCTGCGCCCTCCCAAACCCTCCCGCGGGCGGGCTATGTTCACCTCAGGTCTGTAGAGCTGTGGAACTGAAGACCAGATTGTCAAGCAGGTCTGAAACATATCTGAAGGAGTGTGCCCCTTCGTGGTTCGCATCGCCTTTCTCGACTCATGGCTCCAGCAGGTGGCGGAAGGGAGCGGCACGGCAGCGGCGATTGGCGGCCTGGGCCGGGCCTTGCGCGCGCAGGGCCACCAGGTTACGCGCATCGCCCCGCCGAAACCCTGGCCGGCCGCGCTCACCGCCCGTCGCCTGCTTTTCAACCTGCACCTGCCGGCCCTGCTCAAGGCCCTGCCCTACGACCTGATCGTCGGCTTCGACATTGACGGCTTCCTGGTGGCCGATCGCGCCCCTGCGCCGTATGTGTGCAGCGTCAAGGGCGTCATTGCCGAAGAACTGCTGCACGAACGGGGCGCCGTGCGCCGGCTGCTCTGGTCGCTGTCGCGCCTGGAGCGTATCAATGCCCGCCGGGCCCCGCTGGTGCTGACAACCAGCGAATACTGCCGGAGCCGCATCGGCTACCACTACGGCGTGCCCGCCAGCAAGGTGCGTCTGGTGCCCGAGGGCATTGACCTGGCCTCCTGGCGCCGCCTGCTCGATGCCGCGGGCGATACCGCACCCGATGGGCGCACGATCCTCTGCGTGGCGCGGCAGTACCCCCGCAAGCACATCGCCGATCTGCTGCGCGCCTTTGCCCTGCTGCGCCGCCCCTTTCCCGACGCCCGGCTGGTAATCGTCGGCGATGGTCCCGAACACGCCCGCCTGCGCGCCCTGGCCGCGGAACTCCAACTGGGCGCCGCGGCCACGTTCACCGGCGCCCTTCCTGATGCTGCCGCCCTGGCGGCCTGGTACCGCCGCGCCGCCATCTTCTGCCTGCCGAGCGTCCAGGAGGGTTTTGGCATCGTCTTTCTGGAGGCCATGGCCGCCGGCCTGCCGATCGTCGCCACGACTGCCGCCGCCGTGCCCGAGGTGGTTCCCGCCAGTCAGGCCGGACTCCTGGCGCCTCCCGGTGACGTGCAGGCCCTGGCTGTGGCCCTGGCCGAGCTGCTAGAGCGGCCTGCCCTGCGCGCCGCCTTCGGCGCGTATGGACGCGAACACGTGCAACGCTACGACTGGTCGCACGTGGCCAGGCGCTTTCTCGCCGCGGTGGCCGATCAACTGGCCGTGCCGGTAGCATGACCCATCTAAAATATGGAGAAACCGGGTTTCCCCATCCCCCCTGCCTGTGGGGGGGTGTGGGAGGGCGCAGCCCTCTCAGGAGAACCTCATTTTCATTCCTGCGAAGGGGGAGGAACGGCCCTGGCGCGCCGGCCCCGGTGATCGCTTCGCCAGCGCCGGACCAGCGTAACGCGACATAAATCCTTGACGCCTATCCGTTGCGTTGTTATAATGCAGGCACCTGAACTATCAGGCACTCCTCACGAAGACTCCCAGAGATCCAAAGCTGTATAGTGGTCGCAAGGGGAGAGGCAGTCCTGGCGTCGCCTCTGGCAACCGCTATACGCGGCCCACACGATACCACCACAGCTTGAGATCGCAAACCTGCACATTAGCAACTCTGCCCGCTGGCCAGCGCCCAATGGTACGCCAGGCTTACGGCGCATGCCGCGCGGCAGCTTATTTGCCTGTTCCGCTAGCATCGCTCCCGGCCAGGCAACGTCCCGCAGCAGGAGGAAAGTGTCCATGACCACAGCTACCGGCGCCTCGCTGATGCAACTTCTCAGCGAGATCCAGGACCGCCAGCAGTTCCAGCAGCTCAACTGGCGTGGAACGTTTGCGGATTACCTGGACATGGTTGCGCGCAAACCTAAGGTGACGCGCAACGCCTTTCAGCGTATCTACGACATGATCATGTCGTATGGTACAGAGGAGTTTATTGATGCCAAGAAACGCCTGATCCGCTACAAGTTCTTCGCCGATGCGAGCTTCGATGGCGATGACGCGATCTTCGGGTTGGAGATCCCGTTGATGCGCCTGGTGAACTTCTTCAAGGGCGCGGCCAAGGGCTACGGCACCGAGAAGCGCGTGCTGCTGCTCCACGGTCCGGTCGGCTCCTCGAAGTCAACCATCGTGCGCCGGCTGAAAAAGGGGCTCGAGCACTACTCCAAGACCGAAGACGGCGCGCTCTACACCTACGACTGGTACCTCGGCACGATCGAGAACCACGCCAGCTTCGACTGGCGGCAGGTGCCTGAGCACGAGTGGGAAAAGTGCCCCATGCACGAGGAGCCGCTGCACCTCGTCCCCGCCGAGTACCGCGAGCGCTTCCTCGCCGAGGTGAACGAGGGCCGCTCCCCCGAGGAACACGTGCGCATCGAGGGCGATCTCTGCCCCGTGTGTCGCTTCCACTTCCGCGAGTTGATGCGCCGCTACGATGGCGACTGGGCAAAGGTGATGCGCCATGTGCGCGTGCGCCGGCTGGTCTTTAGCGAGCAGGACCGGGTGGGCATCGGCACGTTCCAGCCCAAGGACGAGAAGAACCAGGACTCCACCGAGTTGACCGGCGATATCAACTATCGCAAGATCGCCATTTACGGCTCCGACTCCGACCCTCGCGCCTTCAACTTCGATGGCGAGTTCAACATCGCCAACCGGGGGATTATCGAGTTTGTCGAGATGCTCAAACTCGACGTGGCCTTCCTCTACGACCTGCTCGGCGCCTCCCAGGAGCACCGCATCAAGTCGAAGAAGTTCGCGCAGACCGACATTGACGAGGTGATCATCGGTCACACCAACGAGCCGGAGTACCGCCGCCTCGAGAACAACGAGTTCATGGAGGCGCTCAAGGACCGGACCGTGCGGATCGACATTCCCTACGTCACCCGTCTGCGCGATGAGGTTAAGATCTACGAGCGCGATTTCAACAAGAAGAAGGTGCGTGTCCATATCGCGCCGCACACCCTGGAAGTGGCCGCGATGTGGGCCGTGCTCACCCGCCTCGAAGATCCCAAGAAGCCGAACCTCACCCTGCTCCAGAAGCTCAAGCTCTACAACGGCAAGACGCTCCCGGGCTTCACCGAGGATAATATCAAGGAGCTGCGCAAGGAGGCCGTGCGCGAGGGCATGGAGGGCATCTCGCCGCGCTACATCCAGGACAAGATCTCCAACGCCCTGGTCTCCAACCAGGAAGAGGGCTACATCAACCCCTTCATGGTGATCAACGAGCTGGAAAGCGGCCTCAAGAACCATGCCTTGATCAACTCCGAAGACGATCGCAAGCGCTACCGCGATCTGCTCTCGGTGGTGCGCGAGGAGTATACCGAGATCGTGAAGAACGAAGTGCAGCGGGCCATCTCCGCCGACGAGGAGGCGATCAAGCGCCTCTGCGGCAACTATATCGACAACATTAAGGCCTACACCCAGCGCGAGAAGGTGCGCAACCGCTACACCGGCCAGTACGAGGAACCCGATGAGCGGTTGATGCGCAGCATCGAGGAGAAGATCGATATCCCCGAGAGCCGCAAGGACGACTTCCGGCGCGAGATTATGAACTACATCGGCGCGCTGGCCATCGAGGGGAAGACCTTCGACTACCGCACTAACGAGCGCCTGCACAAGGCCCTGGAACTCAAGCTCTTCGAGGATCAGAAGGATAGCATCAAGCTAACCTCCCTCGTCTCGCGTGTGATCGATAAGGATACCCAGGAGAAGATTGACGTGGTCAAGGCCCGTCTGATTCGCGACTTCGGCTACAATGAGCAGAGCGCGACCGACGTGCTGAACTACGTGGCCTCGATTTTCGCCCGCGGGGATACCAAGAGCAACTACTAGGAGGGGTGAGGGCTGGCGTAAGGCGCGCGGCGCGAGCGCATTCCGGTCAGGGCGAGACCGCTCGTCTGCCAGATGCCTTACGCCGCGCGCCTCATTGCTCCCACCGTGCGCCGTATGCCTATGTCCATGAAACGTGTTGACCGCGACCTGGGGCGCTTTCGCCAGATCGTTCGCGGGAAGATCAAAAAAGACCTGCGCAAGTACATGTCGCAAGGGGAGATGATCGGGCGTCAGGGGAAACGCTTCGTCAGCATCCCTGTGCCCCAGATCGACATCCCCCAGTTCCGCTATGGCGCCCGCCAGGGCGGCGGGGTTGGCCAGGGCGACGGCGATGTCGGCGACCCGATCGCCCAGGGCGACGGCCAGACTGGCCAGGGCCAGGCCGGATCCGAACCCGGCCAGCACGTCCTTGAGGTGGACGTCTCCCTGGAAGAACTGGCCGCTATTCTGGGCGAAGAGCTGCAACTGCCCAATATTCAACCCAAGGGCAAGAAGAATATCGTCAGCGAGAAGGATAAGTACAGCGGCATTCGCCGCACCGGACCCAACTCGCTGCGCCACTTCAAGCGCACCTACCGTGAGGCCCTGCGCCGCCAGATCGCCGCAGGCGACTACGACGAGGGCAACCCGGTTGTGGTGCCCATTCGCGACGATATGCGCTACCGCTCCTGGAAGGAGACCATGCTCCCCGAGAGCAATGCGGTGATCATCTATATGATGGATGTCTCCGGCTCCATGGGCACCGAGCAAAAGGAACTGGTGCGCATTACCGCCTTCTGGATCGAAACCTGGCTGCGCTCGCAGTACAAGGAGATCGATATTCGCTATATCGTCCACGATGCCGCGGCCAAGGAGGTGGACCAGGAGACGTTCTACCATATTCGCGAGGGCGGCGGCACGAAGATCTCTTCGGCGTACAAGCTCTGCAACCGGCTGATTGACGAACGTTACCCCGCCGATGAGTGGAACATCTACCCCTTCCACTTCTCCGATGGCGACAACTGGGGCGGCGGCGATACGCGCGAGTGTATTGAGTTGCTCAAGAAAGAGTTGCTGCCCAAGGTCAACCTGTTCTGCTACGGGCAGGTGCGCTCGCTCTACGGCTCCGGCCGCTTCGCCCACGATCTCGAGGAGTACCTGGGCGGTGATGAGCGGATCGTGATCTCTGAGATCGCCGAGCGCGACGATATCTACGATACGATCAGGGATTTCCTGGGTAAAGGCAAGTGAGGCCACCGCCATGGCTGGCCGGTGGATCGGGTTCCCACGGCGCGCGGCCCTCATACCGAGGGTCGCGCGTGATCCTATGGTGCTGAAAGACGCTGTGCCCGCCCTCGCCCCGCTGCCCGTGTCGCAGGCTCAGCAGGCGCGCCGCGCCGCCTGCTGGCGCGAACTGGCCCCCGCCCTGCTCCTCGGTCTGCTGGCCCTCGCGCTCACGGCCATCTACTACGCCAGCGCCTACCAGGCCCACGTCCGCGCCGATGACCGCATCCGCGACCTCTTCACCGGCTTCCAGTCCCTGGAAGGCGAAGCGCAGGGCATGCCCTATCGCTGGACGACAGGCGCCGGCACGGTGTGCCTGCCGGCGATGGGGCTTGCGCGCCCCCTGGCGGCCCTCGAACTCCGCCTCCTCGGTAGCGCCGTCACCGCGGGGAGCGCCGGGCGGGCCATTGACCGCGCCGATGTGCGCGTTGGCGCGTTGAGCCTGCCCCTCGCCATCGCCCCCGAGCACCGCGCCTACCACCTGCTGCTGCCGCCCGACCCGCAGGGGGGGCCGCTCTGCCTGACCCTCCTCAGCCCTACGGTGGATCCGTCTGGCAATGGCCGTGTCGTGGGAGTGGGGCTGCGTTCGGTGGCCGCGCGCCCGCTGGAGGGCGGCGCTCTGCCGCCGCCCGGCGCATTGCTGGTGAACCTGGGGTTGGCCGTGGGCGGCTACGGGCTGCTGCGCCGGCTTGCCGTGCCTCAAGCTGCCAGCCTGACGCTGGTTGCTGGCCTGGCCCTGGTTCTCGGCGCCGGCCTGATCGGCGGCGCGATCCGCCTGGCTCCGGATCTGCCCTACTGGAGCGCCTTCACCGCCGTGGCCCTCGGTCTGATCCTCGGCGCCCTGGCGGCTTACCAGTGGGCCGCGCCGCGCCTCATACTCTGGCAGCGCGAGACGCTGGGCACGCTGCTCATCCTGGCCCTGATCAGCTCGGGCTGGTACGTCCTGGCCCACCGCGAGGGCTATCTGTGGCCCTTCCCATTGATGGCCCGCGCCGGTAGCGCCTTCGGCTGGGGCGTGCTGCCCGCGGTGGTCCTTTTCGGCGCCTTCGCCGCGCTGATCCTCGCCTGGCTGCGCGCCCCACAACCACCCGCAGCCTGGCTGGTTATCACCGTGACGGCCCTGGCTGCCGCCCTGCTGCCCGTCACCCTCAAAGCCGGTCTGCGCGGCTACCCGTCACTGTTCCAGCACTTCGCCGAACAGACCGGTAGCTACATCCACGACGTGCCCCGCGTCGGCGCCGATCCGCTCGGCTTTTTGCGGGGCTACGTGGCCAGTATGCCCGATCTGGTGCTGCATAACCGGACCCACCCGCCCGGCAGCACGCTCTTCCTCTGGGGTGTCGAGCGTCTCTTCGGGCCGGGACCTGAGCCGGCGACCTGGGTGGTGGTCGCCTTGGCGGCCCTGGGGGTCTGGCCGACCTACCGGCTGACGGCGGCGCTGGCTGGCCAGCGGGCGGCGATCCTGGCGGCGGCGATCTACGCGCTGCTGCCGGCGTTTATGATCTACAGCGTCACCTCGATGGACGCGCTCTATGCCACGGTGCTGGCCTGGGCGATCTATGGCCTCTACCGCGCCCTGGTGATCCTCGAGCAGCCCGCGGCGTCGCTGGCGCCCCAGCTCCGCGCCGCCCTCATCGCAGGGGTCTGGATCGCCCTGGGCCTGCTGTTCAGCTTCACCACGCTCATGCTGGCGCTGGTCGTCCTGGCGCTGGTCGCGCGTCGCCTCGTCCTTGGCCCGCGGCGACCTGAAGACGCGCTGCGCTGGGCCGCGCTAGGCGGGGTGCTGGCCGGTGTCGTGCTGCTGCTGCTGGGCGCGCTGTGGCTCGCCACCGGCTACGACAGCCTGGCGGCATTCTTCAGCGGCGTGGCCAATAACCGCCTCGACGTTGCGGCCCGCGTGCCCCCCCTCGGCCTGTCGAGCTACCTCTACTTTCTGGCCGTCAACAGCATCGCCTATGCCTGGTTCCTCGGGCCATGGCTGCTCTACCGGCTTGGCCGCGATGGACAGGCCGGGATCGCGCGCACCCGGGCCGGCGTGGACCGGCCCGCCGATGCGCTCGCTCTCGGCCTCGTGGCCCTGCTGCTGGGGATGCTCTTCTCCGGCCTGTTCTACCGCGAGATCGAGCGCGTGTGGCTCTTCAGCCACATCCTGATTGCAGCGGTTCTCGCTGATGGTATCATGGAACAATACGACCGGCGCGGCAGCCTGGCGGCCCTGGCCTTGCTGGCACTCTTCGCCCACAGTGTCATCTTTCGCGCCGCCCTCCGCGTTTCCTGGTAGGAGAGACTATGAAAAGCACACGCCTTCCGCCCCAACTTGAAGCCGCCCGCGAGGAGATCGAGCGGATCGCTCGCGACTACGGCCTCGACTTCTTCCCCATTATCTACGAGGTGCTGGATTACCGCACCCTCTACGAGACCGCCGCCTTCGGCGGCTTCCCGACGCGCTACCCGCACTGGCGCTTCGGGATGGAGTTTGACCAACTGCTCAAGGGGCACGTCTGGGCCGGGAGCACCATCTACGAGATGGTCATCAACACCAATCCCTCCTACGCTTACCTGCTCGAAGGCAACGAAGACGTGACCCAGAAGATGGTCATGGCCCACGTCACCGGGCACGTGGACTTCTTCAAGCACAACATGTGGTTTGCCCACACCAACCGCAAGATGCTCGACACCATGGCCAACCACGCCACCCGCATCCAGCGGATCATTGACCGGATCGGGTATGACACCGTCGAAGATTTTATTGACACCTGCCTCTCGCTGGAGAACCTGATCGACTACCACTCGCCCTACATTCGCCGGCCCGAGGCCCAGAGTCTCAAACCGCTTGTGGGCGATGAAGAGCCGGAGGTGGTTGAAGGGTTGAAGGTTGAGCGCGAGTATATGCGCGAGTTTATCAACCCGCCCGAGTACCTCGAGGCCCAGCGCCAGAAACTGGAAGCTGAGCGTGCCCGGCAACGCCGCTTCCCCGAAAATCCCCAGAAGGACGTGCTGCTGTTCTTGATGAATTACGCGCCCCTGGAGCGCTGGCAGCACACGGTCCTCGAAATTGTGCGCGACGAGGCCTACTACTTTGCCCCGCAGGGGATGACCAAGATCCTCAACGAGGGCTGGGCCTCTTACTGGCACTCGACGATTATGACCCAGAAGGTCGCCTCGGCAGCCGAGATCATCTCCTTCGCCGACCTGCACTCGGGGGTGGTGGCGACCGGCGGCGGGCGCCTCAATCCCTACAAACTCGGCCTGGAGTTGCTCCGCGATATCGAGGACCGCTGGAACAAGGGCAAGTTTGGCAAAGAGTACGACGAGTGCGACGACATTGCCGCCAAACGCACCTGGGACCGACAGCTCGGCCTGGGGCGGCAGAAGATCTTCGAGGTTCGCCGGCTCTACAACGATGTCACGTTCATTGACGAGTTTCTGACGCCCGAGTTCGTGCTGGAGAACAAGCTCTTCACCTATCGCTATAATCGCGATACCGACGTGTACGAGATCGCCTCGCGGGAGTTCAAGGAGATCAAGGAGAAGTTGCTCTTCCGCCTCACCAACTTCGGCCAGCCGTTCATCTTCGTTGAGGATGGCAATTACAACAACCGCGGCGAGTTGTATTTGCGCCATCGCCACGAAGGCGTCGATCTCAAAATGGACTACGCCCGCGACACGATGCGTAACCTGTACAAGATCTGGACCCGTCCCGTCCATCTCGAGACGGTGATTGACGAAAAGAAACGCCTGCTCTCCTTCGATGGCAGCGATTTTACTGAACGGCGGATTGACTGAATAAGCGCCCCTGGTGGGCCGCCCGGCGGTGGCGCCGCGCCCCACCAGGACACATATGGGCCTTCCCGGGAGGGCGCAACCCTCCCATCTTCGTGATCTCGCGCCTTTGTGGCGCATACCCACCGCAGGCAATGACGGCCTCCATCGCCGAACTGCTCCGTGAGGCCACGGCCCGCCTCCAGGCAACCAGCCAGACCCCCCGGCTCGACGCCGAGTTGCTGCTGGCCCACGCCCTCAACTGGCCGCGGGCGCGGGTGCTCGCCGAGCGGCAGTATCATCCCTCGTCCGAGCAGGCGGCTACCTTTGCCGCACTGGTGGCGCGCCGCAGCCAGGGCGAACCGGTGGCCTACTTGATCGGGCGCCGCGAGTTCTACGGCCTGGACCTGGAGGTGACCCCCGCCACCCTGGTGCCCCGCCCCGAAACCGAGCTTCTGGTTGAACTGGCCCTGGCCGAGGCCCGGCGCCTGTTGCTCGCCAGAGGGCAGGTGACCGATTGGCCGGCGCTCACTCTTGCTGACATCGGCACCGGCAGCGGCGCCATCGCCGTTGCCCTGGCCACGCACCTGCCCGAAGCGCTGGTCTACGCCGTGGACCTCTCAGCCGAGGCCCTGGCAGTGGCCGGGCGCAACATCGCGCGGCACGGTCTCCAGGGGCGCGTGCGTCTGCTCCACGGCGACCTGCTCGCGCCCCTCCCCGAGCCGGTAGACCTGATCGTCAGTAACCCCCCCTACACCGTGTACGCAGAGATTGCCCCGGACGTGCGCGCCTACGAGCCGCGTCTGGCCCTCGACGGCGGGCCGAACGGCACCGCGGTCTACCGACGCCTGCTGGCTACCGTTCCTGCTGCCCTGCGTCCCCACGGCGCCCTGCTGCTGGAAATCGGGGCGTGGCAGGGTCATACGGTGGCCGAGCTGGTGCGGGCCGCCCTGCCAGACGCCGAGGTGCAGGTGCATCAGGACCTGGCCGGGCGCGACCGCGTGGTGGTGGCGCGGCGCGCAGGGCGTCAGGCTGCCGAACGACCGATCGGGGTGTAATCCGGCTGTCATCCCCTGCCGCTGGAATGTCAAGGCGCCTCGCGTATAATTAAAGTGAAAATCAGGGGAAACCCGGTTTCCCCTGATCGTTGGCCCCGGGTTTTGTGGGGGCGTTTCAAACAAGTTCTCAGGCGAACATAACCCGCGAATGGGAAGGTTGGGAGGGTACAACCCTCCCAAAATCATCCCTGTTGCACACCTGTGGCGTGCGGCATAGCGGCGCGAAATCCTGATCGGAACGTTTCCAACGCGAAGCTGAGGCGCGGAGGATCAGAGGGAGGGCCTGCTCTCGCTGAAAAGCTCTACCGCAAGTAGCGCCGCAAGCGCAGCGTGTCGTACCATTTCAGATTGTAGATTTCGGATTGCAGATTGCCGCGCAAGGCGTCCGGGTGGGCTTTGACGCAACGCTTGAAACTGGTATAAGCATGTAGAGATATTCGTGAGGGGGAGACAAGCGGTATGGCTGCACTCTTCGTCGCACTGGGCATTGCGATTATTACCCTCCTTGCCCTGTTGCTCTGGTTCGTTCCGCACCTGTTGCACCAGCAGGCAGTGCGCAATGCTACCGAAGCAGCAAGGCTTCGCGATATGCTGCTCGATATGCTCAACGAGCAGGAAGCCGTTGCGATGCGCCAGTCACAACTGAGCGCCTCGATCGCCTACTTCCAGGAGCAACTGGAACAGGTGATCAACGCGACTCAGGAGGAGGGCCGCGCAGGGCAGACACCCGCGCCTGATCCGGAAGCACTGCGTCAGATCGAGGAACGCATCAGCGCGATGCAAGCCCAGATCCAGCACTGGCTCGACACCCGCGCGCGGGCGCAGCGGCACGTGCAGGCGCAGGATAACGAAGCCTGGGCGCACCTGATGAGCCTGCTGGCGGCGATCCAGGAACGCGTCGGCCAGCTTTCGGTCGAGCGCGCCGGCCCCTCGAGCGGCCCCCAGGTACGGGAGTTGCTCGAGAATCTCGAGCAGGAACTGGAGCACCTGCGAGCCATTTCCAACGACATTGCGACGCTGCGCTGGCGGCTGCAGCGCTCCCTCGGCGGGCGCGAGGGGGGCAACTCTGGTCTGCGCATCCGGGCGGGTGGCAGCGCCGATTAATGGCGCGGAAGCATGTTCCCTCCCCCAGCGGGAGGGTGTGGGAGGGCGCAGCCCTCCCAAACATACGCCTGTTTTCATCTTGTCAGGGTGCGGCGCAGCCGCAAGAACCTCTCATAAGCAAATTCGGTCCGGTCGCTGCGTTATGATACATGCAAGAAACACATCCTGATATGAAGAACGCCGGACGGCGCGTCCTCGGTTCGCCTTCACTGCGGGTACAACGCCAATGAGCATTGTTGTTATTGACAACCAGATGGTTCACTACGAGGTCTTCGGTCGGGGTAGACCGGTGCTCTTTCTCCACGGCTGGCTCGGTAGCTGGCGCTACTGGTTCCCAACGATGGAAGTGGTTGCCGAACGCTTTCGCACCTATTCCTTCGATTTCTGGGGTTTTGGCGACTCGCGCCGCAAGCGCACTCGGGAGAGCATCCAGGCCTACTCCGAACAGGTTATTCGCTTTCTCGATGCTCTTGGCATTGACCAGGTGATGCTGGTCGGGCATTCGATGGGCGGCATGGTGGCTCTGAAGACAGCGATCAACCACCCCGAGCGCATCCGGCGCGTGGTGACGGTCGGTGCGCCGATTGATGGCGATTCGTTGTCGTGGCTGCTCAAACTGACTGACCGGCCCTTCCTTGCCGATGTGTTTGCCCATACCCCCTTCCTGCGGCGGTTCCTCTTCCGCTTCTTTCTCGGGCAGACCAACGATCCGGCGGTGCATGAGGTGATTGACGACAGCGTCAAATCAAGCGCCGATACCCTGCGCTACGCCGTCAGTTCGATGTGGCGCACTGATTTGCGCCCTGAGCTCCCGCGTCTGAGGGTGCCCGCGCTGGTCATCCACGGCGGGCGAGACGATATTGTCAATCCCAATCAGACCGAACTGTTCGCCAATGTGCCCATGGCCAGCATCTTCACGATGCCCCGCAGTCGCCACTTCCCCTTCCTCGACGAAGCTCCCACCTTCAATGAGGCGCTTCTGCATTTCCTGGAGTCGGACCCGGTCGCTCCGCCACAGGCTACGCCCCGTATCGCCCGCGAGGTGCGGTCGCTACCGGGGCACTGATGTGAACGTATGGGGAAAGCGGGTTTCCCCATACCCCTGCCTGTGGGAGCGGCAAGCCCTCCCAGGAAACAACCCGCCCGCGGGAGGGTTTGGGCGTAGAGACGCGGCGCCGCCGCGTCTCTACGCCCTCCCAAGAACAACCCATGTTCATCTCGTCGTTGTGCGGCGCAGCCGCATGGACGGCTGAGGTGAACATATGGGGAAACCGGGTTTCCCCACCTGCGGTGAGCCTGTCGAACCGCACCCCTGCCTGCGGAGAGGGTTGGAATACCCGGCAGGAAATCCGGCGGCAGGATCCCCACGCCCCTCCCTGCGGGGAAGGGTTGAGAGGGCGTAGCCCTCCCAACACCGTGCTGCCCGCGTGATCCTCGGGCCTTTGTGGACCATCCCGGAGCCAATGCAACGCCCGCCTCCGGCGGTGGAGCTGGGGGCTTGCCCCACCGACGTTGCAACGGTCCTGGCCCCATCCCGCTTCAGGACCGGCTCCCCACCCCGTCTGTGCTACAATAGGGTCGTGAAGCTACGGCTAACAGTTGAAGGCGTCGCCGCGCGTTATGGCGCGCGGCTGGTGTTCCACGACGTTTCGCTGGAAGTGCGAGGGGGCGAAGCGCTGGTGGTGAGCGGCCCCAACGGGAGCGGCAAGAGCACCTTCTTGCGGCTGCTGGCGGGTCTACAACGCCCCGACGCGGGCGTGATCGTTTACGAAGCGCCAGGAGGGGCCTGTACGCCGCGTGACGCCCTCCCCCTGATCGGCTGGGTTGCCCCGGATCTGATGCTGTACCGCGATCTGACCGCGCGCGAGAACCTGCGCTTCTTCGCGGCGGTGCGGGGGCTGCGTTGCGACGACCAGGCGCTCGACCTGTTACTCGAACAGGTCGGGCTGGGCGGGCGCGGCAATGATCGGCTGGCAACCTATTCCTCGGGCATGGCCCAGCGTCTCCGTTACGCTTATGCGTTGCTCCATCGCCCCCCCGTGCTGCTGCTCGATGAGCCGACGGTCACTCTCGATGAACGCGGCGCCGGTCTGGTTGATACGCTGATCGCCGCGCAGCGTCGCGCGGGGATGGTGGTTATTGCTACCAACGACCCGCGCGAATTACGCTACGCTGATCTGGTGCTGCGTCTGGGCGGCTGAAGGTGGCTCGTCAGGCTGGAGCAGACATGGACAGGGCAAAGGATACGGGCCCGGAGGCGCCCGCAGTTGAGAGGCCGGTGCGGACCGACGCAGCCATGCCGGCGCTGCTCGCTGCGGCCTGGGCGGTGTTTGTCAAGGATCTACGCATCGAGTTGCGCACCCGCTATGCCCTCAACGCGATGGTGCTGTTTGCCGCCTGCACGGCGCTTATGGTCAGCGTCGGCACCACCTTTATCGGGTTGCGTCGCACCGAAGAGGCCCTGCTGATACAGTCCTCGCTGCTATGGGCGGCCTTTCTCTTCGCCGCGATCACCGGCCTGTCGCGCGGCTTTGTGCAGGAAGAAGAGGCCCGCACGATGGCCGCCCTGCGTCTGGCCGCGCCGCCTGCGGCCGTCTACCTGGGCAAGTTCCTGCTCAATCTGGCCCTGCTGGCAGTGCTGGGGGCGATTACCAGCTTGCTGTTCATCGTGCTGGTGCGTGTGCAGGTGGGCAGCCCGCTGGCCTTCGTGGCGCTGATCGGAGCGGGCAGCCTCTGCCTGGCCGCCGCGACGACCATTCTGGCCGCGATCATCGCCAGGGCCAGCTTCAAGAGCGCCCTCTTTGCCGTCCTGGCCTTCCCCTTGCTGGTACCGCCGCTGATCATCGCCATCCAGGGCACCGCGCTGAGCCTGGAGAACGCCGGCCTCGGCCCGGCTCTCGGCGCCTTGCAGTTCCTTGTGGCGTACAGTGTGGCGACGTTCGTGGCGTCGTTGATGCTCTTTCGCTTTGTGTGGGAGGCGTAGCACGGGCGCCTGAGGTGAACATAGGCCATGTACGGGAGGGTTTGAGAGGGCGCAGTCCTCCCAGGAAACAACTCGCCAGCGGGGAGGGTTTGGGAGGGCGAAGCCCTCCCAAGAACAATAATATTCCGGCGTTGTGCGGCGCAGCCGCATGGAGGACTGAAGTGAACATATGGGGAAACCGGGTTTCCCCACGCCCCTGCCTGAGAGGAGAGTTTGGGAGGGCGCAGCCCTGTTCATGCTGGTGTTGCGCGGCGTAGCCGCATGGACGGCTGAGGCGCAAAGAGGGGAAACCTGGTTTGCTCTGAGCCCACGTCCATAGCCGGCCGATCTCGGAGCATGTGATGAATCTCCCATCGGCCTGGAAGACTTCGTGATACAATGAGCGAGCAATTATACCTCATCGGCTAGAAGCATCGTGATGCTTACCATCCTCTCATTCTCTAAAAGCACATGCTGTAGTATGATACGCATATCATGGCGCGCCTCCACGGGGGGCCTGGAAAGGTGATGGCGGTGACAGAGCGTCTGGGCCAGATCGGCAAACTGCTGATCGGCGTCTGGATCGCCGGCATCGCTGTGGCGATGTTCCTGGTGATTCCGCAGTACGAAGGCCTCGGCAACGCCGGACGGATCATAATCATGCACGTGCCCACGGCGTGGGTGAGCGTCCTGGCCTTCGCGGTGTCGGCGCTGTTCAGCGGGCTGTACCTGTGGAAGCGCCGTCCCGCGCATGACCACTACGCCCTGGCGGCGGCGGAGAGCGGCTTTTTGTTCACGGCGCTGGCCACCGTGACGGGCATGATCTTCTCCCAGGTGGTCTGGGGGATTTACTGGAACTGGGACCCGCGGCAGACGTCGATCTTCGTGCTGCTGCTGATCTACGCGGCGCTCTTTGCCCTGCGCTCGGCGATTGACGACCCGGCGCGCCGCCGTCAGCTCAGCGCGGTGTACTCGCTCTTCGCCTTTGTGACGGTTCCGTTTCTGGTCTTTGTGGCCCCCCGGATCGCCGATAGCACCCTGCACCCCAACTGCGCCTTTATCCAGGGCAGCAAATGTGATGGGATCACCCTCGAGGTGGGCACGATCGGGCTGCTGGGGGATCGCAAGGTGCAACTGCTGGCGCTGGAGCGCCAGGGTGATGTGGTGACTGCCGCAGTGAAGGTAAGCGAACCCGGCCTGACCAGTGAGACCGTCCTGCGCCCGAGCTTCGATCTGGCCGCCGGAGAAATGGTCGCTCGCCCGGAGTTCCCCGGTCTTCGCTATCAGCTTGGCCTGGAGGCAGTTGATCTACGGGCCAATACAGCGCTGTTGAACATCGAGGCGCCGGGTACCGGCCTGCTGGAGAACCGGCGAACACTGTTTACCTTCCTGGCGGCCATTGGCGGCTTTACGGCGTTGTTCTTCTGGCTGCTCACACTGCGCGCGACGTTGCTCGATGTGCAGTGGGCCCTGGCCCAGCGCGAGGGGTCTCGGTTATGAATAGTCTACTTGAAGCGGGCACGGCGATCTATGTGGCCATGGCCGTGGCCCTGTCGGTGTGGATCGGCATCTTCGTGTACCTCTGGCGGATCGACACGCAGGCGCGGGCCCTGAAGCGCGAATTACAACGCGAGCGCGAGCAGTGGCCCCGGGGCGAGGGTGACGCGCCGCCCCGCGCCAGTGTCACGCGGGTGAGCCAGGCGGAGGGCGAGCCGGTCGAACGGTCGAGTCGGGAGTAACATGCGGAGCGCGGCGCTCTGCCGGTGTGGAAAGTATGCCTATGGCGACCGCAACTTCAGTCTCGCGGCGCGGGATGCCGATCAGGCCCCTGCACATTGTGGGCCTCGGTATTATCCTGATCGCCGTTGTGTACGGGATCTTCGGCTTCCAGAGCGGCTTCCGCTCGTATACGCAGAGTGTGGACGAGGCGATCGCCGCGACACGGAGCGTGCAACTGGCCGGTTTTCTCGGCAGCACCGGCGAGTATGACGCGGCGGGCCGCTTTACGTTTCTGCTCCAGGATGAGCGGGGGAAGATGATCAAGGTCATCTCTGATGACCCCCGCCCGGCCAACTTCGAACAGGCGATCAGCATTGTTGCCATCGGCCGCTACGATTCGACCGAGGGCGCCTTTATGGCTGACGATCTGCTGGTGAAGTGCCCGTCGAAGTACCAGGAGCAGATGAACCGCTAAGGTATTGCGGGCAGGACGCCCGCGCACCCGGGGTGGCGCCTTACTCCAGGTGTGAACAGGTACCCGACGCTCGGGAAAACCCGGTTGCCCCACCCCCCCCCGGCCCGACGTGAACCTAGCCCGCCCGCGGGAGGGTTGGGGAGGGCGCAGCCCTCCCAGGAAACAACCCACCAGCGGGGAGGGTTGGGGTTGGGGAGGGTGCAGCCCTTCAACGGGTTTCACCGGCTCTGGAAAGGGCTTCCCGGGACGCAAAGGGGAAATGGGCCAACGAATGGGAAACGAATAAACGAATGCGCAAGGTGTGCCTGCCTCTGAGGTGAACATAGCCCACCCGCGGGAGGGTCTGGGAGGGCGTAGCCCTCCCAGGAACAACTATTTTCATTCTGGCGTTGTGCGGCGCAGCCGCATAGCCGGCTGCCCTGGTGGAGCCTGGATCGGGAAGCATTGAACGGAGTTCCGTTACTAGAAAGCGCCTCATGTACCTCCTTGGCACGTTTCTGATCGTCACCGCGATTGCGATGGCGCTGCTGGCCGTCGGCAGTTACGCCGTGGTGCCCCGCGGCAATCGGTCCGCCCTGTACTACGGGCGCTTTGGCGTCTATGCCACCCTCGGGGCCGTGCTGATGACCTGGACGCTGCTGATCAGTCTCTTCCTGGCTCGACGCTTCGATATCGAGTACGTCAATAACTACAGTTCCCGCGATCTGGACTTCTTCTTCAGCATCGCGGCGAGTTGGGCCGGGCAACCCGGCAGCTTCTTGATCTGGGTGCTGTGGGGCAGTATCGCCGCAACTGTGCTGGTGCGTCGCACCCGCCACTTCGAGCCCTATGTGCTCGCCGTGGTCATGTTTGTGCAGGCGGTGCTCCTGGTCTTCGTCCTGGCGCTCAATCCGTTTAAGCCGCTGCTCGACCCCTCCACCAACCTGCCCCTGGCCCCCACCGACGGACGCGGCCTGAACCCGCTGCTGCACAACTTCTGGATGATCATCCATCCGCCGGTGCTCTTCGTTGGTTATGCCCTGAGTACCGTGCCCTTCGCCTTTGGCGTCAGCGGGCTGATCCGCCGCGACTACGATACCTGGGTGACCCGCGCGCTGCCGTGGACCATCGCTGCCTGGGCCTTCCTGGGGCTGGCGCTGTTACTCGGCGGCTACTGGGCCTACGAAACCCTGGGCTGGGGCGGCTACTGGGGTTGGGACCCGGTGGAGAACTCCTCGCTGGTGCCCTGGCTCATCCTGACGGCATTGATGCACGGTATGGTGTTGCAGCGCTCGCAGGGCGCTCTGCGGAAAACCAATCTGCTTCTGGCGCTGGCGCTCTACCCGCTGGTCTTCTATGCTACCTTCCTCACGCGCAGCGGGGTCTACGCGAACTTTTCGGTGCATTCCTTTGTGGCCGAGGGGATCTTCGAGGGCCTGGTGGCCTTCCTGCTGCTGCTCACCTTCGGGGCGATCGGGGTGCTGGTCTGGCGCTGGCGCGACATCCCCTCGCGCCCGTTGAGCGATAAGTTCTTCTCCCGCGATAGTTTCTTCGTGCTGGCGATGCTGTCGCTGGCGGTGATTGCGCTCCTGGTGGGCATCGGCACCTCGATGCCGGTGATCTCGGCCATTCCGGGCGTCGGTCACACCCTCCAGGGCTGGATGGGTTCGGTGTTTGAGCTTGATGATGGGACGCTGATGAACCCCCAGGCCCGGCCCTTCGAAGATGGGCGCTTTAGCCTGGCCCCCAGCTTCTATCAGCAGACGACCCCGCCCCTGGGGGTGGTGATTGTGGTCCTGATGACCATCGGGCCGCTGCTGGGCTGGCGCGACACGAATATGCGCCATCTGCTGCGGGCGCTGCGCTGGCCTGCCGTGGCGGCGGTGGCGGCCACCATCGCGGCGATGCTTATCAGTGTGCGCGATCCGCTGGCGCTCTTCTACGTAGCCGGCGGGACCTTTGCCGTGGGCACCAATCTGGTGATGATCGCCCGCACGCTCAAAGGCGGCTGGTTGCGCATCGGCGGCTATCTGGCCCACGTCGGCTTTGCCGTCATGCTCATCGGCGTGGTCGCCTCCAGCGCCTATGCTACCCCCGAGACGCGCCTGACCCTGGCTCCCGGCGAGAGCGCGAAGCTCTTCGGCTATGAGTTTATCTTCAATGGCTACAAACTCGATGAACAGCAGCACGGCGTGCTCGACTTCACGGTGAGCGATGGCCGGACTTCGTTCAGCGCGCGGCCCTACCTCTACGAGAACCAGCGCATGGGCGCAACGATGACCACGCCATCCATTCATAGCTTCTTCTGGCACGACCTCTACATTTCTCCTGCCGGCTACGACCCCGAGCGAGATGAGGCCCGTCCCGTCCTGAGCCAGAATGACTCGGCAACGATGGGGCCGTACACGCTTACCTTCCTCGGCTTCAATATTGACCGCGAGGCCATGATGTCAGGAAGCGGCGACCTGCGGGTAGGCGCGCGGGTCAAGGTGCTCTATGAAGGTGTGGAGAGCGAGGTAGAGCCGTATGTGCGGGTGGTGACCGACCCGAACAGCGGCCAGCAACAGCTTGAGTACGTGTCGGTAGCGCTGCCCGGCGCCGAGGGACGGCAGCTTACCCTGGTGTCGCTCGATCCCAACACGCGGCGCGTGCTGTTGCAGGGCAGCGGCCCTGGCCTCGACGATTTGCCGGTCGTGCCGGCCAGGGGCGTGATTGCGGTGAGTGTCAAACCGCTGGTGGTGCTGGTCTGGGTTGGCGTCACCGTGGGTATTCTGGGCGGGTTCATCGCCCTGGTTCGCCGCTACCTGGAGAGCCGGGCCACGCTGGCGGGCCTGCGCGCGCGTCTGCCCAGGGGCCTGCCGGCGTTCGGGCTGCGCGCAAGCTCGCGCGGCGCGGGACGCTGAAGGGCCATCTGCGCCGTGGCGAGCGCCAGACGCGCTTCCTGGGAGGGCATTGCCCTCCCAGCCTCTTCCTCCCGCCCTGGTGTGCTTCCAGGTAACCTGTTCGGCCATGAGCGCAACGGCGACCGCGCCCGGATGCGTCACGCCCGATGCGCAATCGCACATCTGCAATCTGCAATCGCACTCGCTGCCGGTGGGTAGCGCAGTGGTGCAAGCTCACCGTTGCCTGGTCGGCTGCTCGCGGCTCGTCCAAAATCGAACATGGTATTCACGCCCCGCCCTTCCCCCGCCTCATAACCCGACTGAGTGATCCGGGCCATGCAAGACTACTACGAGACCCTGCAGGTACATCCCCGCGCCGATGAAGAAACGATCCAGGCGGCCTACGCGCGCCTGCGCGAGCGGTACGATCCGGCCCGCCTCGAAGGCAGCGCCGAGGAACTCCAGGAACTGGCCCGGCGCCGCCGTGACGAGATCGAGCGCGCCTACCTCGTCCTGAGCGATCCGGAACGGCGGCAGCGCTACGACCAGGAGCTGGCTGCCCGCCAGGCGGCGCTGGCCGAGGAGCGCGCGCTAGCGAGCGAAGACGAGCTCGACTACCGCCCTCTGCCCCCTGCGCGTGGACAGGAGCGGCCACCGGGCTTCAACGCCCAGCCGACGCTGCGCGTGGGCAGCCCGTCTCCCAGGAGCGGCCGACGGACCCGCCAGAGCGCGCTCCCGGTCTGGTTGGCCCCGACGCTGATCGTCGCCGTGGCGGTCTTTGCAATCGTGCTGGTCACCCTGGTGACGACGGTCTACGGCTTGCCCCCAACCGCCGCTCCGGTGGGCGGGCCGCAGCAACCGGCTACAGGCGAGCCGGTGAGCGCCGCGGCGCCCACACCCGATATGGCGGCGATCATCAACCAGTTTGAAGGCCAGATCGTGGCGGCGCGGCAGGTGGCTCAGCGCGTTCCGGAGAACCCCAATGCCTGGATCGAACTGGGCAACGCCCTGTACGACAGCGTGGTAGTGGTGCGCGAACGGTTAGCGAGCGGCGATCAGAACCTGCAGAGCATCTACATCGAACGGCTGCCGCGCTGGCTCGAAGCGGCGGACGCCTACCGAAAAGCGACCGAACTGGCGCCCGGCGACCCGGTTGCCCGGGCGGACCTGGCGGCAAGTCTGTGCTTCTATGGCAAAGATACCAATGATCAGAGCTATGTGCGCGAAGGGCTGGCCGAAGCCGAACGCGCCCTGCGCGCCGACCCCGAGGCAGGGCGCGCCCTGCTGAGCAAGGGCCTCTGCCTGGCTTTCAGCGACCCGCCGCAGGTCGCCCAGGCCCTGGAGCACTGGCAGCAGTTGATCGTGCTGCCCGGCGCGGAACCGGGGCTGGTTCTACAGGCGCGCCAGTTGGTGGCTGAGTATTCGCGCTGAGGTGAACATACGGGGAAACCGGGTTTCCCCATCCCCCTGCCTATGGGGCGCCAGCCGCCCCCAACCGCGGTTGGGAAATGGGGAACCCAGCTTTGCCCATACCCCTGCCGGAAGGGAAGATTTGGGAAGGCGAAGCCCGGCCACGTCCCCGCTGAGGCCAGGGATGGTAGGGACACCGGGCTTGCCCACGCACGCCCCTGCACGAGAGGAGGGGCGTAGCAGTGGCGCGCCCTCCGGGTCGCCGCGCCCCTTCGGGCGATTGGGTTGGCGTGAACCGCGCCTTAACTTTTAACCATTATTAACTCAAAAAGTTAAAACCTGTGCTACAATACGAACGATTGAGAGAACGCAGCCATGTCCACGCTCTACGCGCTCCTGGGCGTTGAACCCGACGCGAGCCAGGAAGCGATTGAACGAGCCTACGCTCAACAGCGGGCGCGCTACGCCCCGGAGCGAGTGGCCGAACTTGACCCGGAGCTGCAACGGGTGGCAGCCGAGCGCAGCGCGGAGCTTGAGCGCGCCTACCGCGTCCTGGCCGATCCGGAGCGGCGCCGTCAGTACGACAGCAGCCTGAAGGCCGCAAAGGCGCCCGGAAAGGCGCCGCAGCGCGGGCTCACGCCCCGCGAGCGCAGGTTCGCCATTGCCGGCGCGCTGGTTGCTGTGGCGCTGATCGCCCTGTTCTGGGTGCTGACCGGTCAGAACGTCGCGCCACAGGGCCAGGCGATGAGCGAGATGAACCGACCGGCGCCGCTGTTCGTGGCGCCGACCCTCGATGGCGGCACGGTGCGCCTGGAAGACTATCGCGGGCAGGTGGTGCTGCTGAACTTCTGGGGCACCTGGTGCGAGCCGTGCAAGCGCGAACTGCCCGCGCTGCAAGCCGCCCATGAGCAACTGAGTCGTGACGGGCTTGCCGTCATCGGCATCAATCTGACCGATGACGAGAAGCTCCAGGGCCGCAGCGAGGCCCAGATTCAAGCCTTTTTGAACCAGTTCGGTGTAACGTACCCTATCGCGCTGGATCTGGAGGGTTCGATTACCAACGATTACCGGGTGTTTCCATTGCCCACCAGTTTCTTTATTGACCCGGAGGGTACCATTCGCTATGTGCATATCGGTGAGCTGACCCTCGCCGATGTGCAGGCTACACTCATCCGGATGCGCGGCGAAACGGCAGGCCGTTCGCCGACATGAGCACGAGGCGAGGGAAATGGATCAGCGCACCATTCTGGTAGTTGATGATGATGACGGTCTCCGCGAGCTGATTCGTATTAATCTGGAGTATGAGGGCTACGCCGTCATCCAGGCAGCCAATGGCGTCGAGTGTGTGCAGAGTGTGCGCGAACAGCGGCCCGATATGGTCATTCTCGACGTGATGATGCCTGAGATGGATGGGCTGGAGGCCTGCGTCAAGGTGCGCGAGTTCTCGCAGGTGCCTATCCTTATGCTCACGGCCAAGACCCAGAGCGAAGATGTGATCACCGGGCTGGATCGGGGCGCCGACGATTACCTGGCCAAGCCCTTCAATATGGAAGAACTCTCGGCGCGGATCCGCGCCCTGCTGCGCCGCGTGCCACCTGCTAATCGGCCCCTCAGCGCCGGCGAAGGGCAGGTGAGCATTGACCAGCAGAAGCGCGAGGTGTGGGTGCGCGGCGAACTGGTGGATCTGACGCCCATTGAGTATAAGTTGCTGATCGTTCTCGCCGAGAAGGTGGGCAAGGTCGTTGAGCACGATACCTTGCTGCGGGCGGTGTGGGGCCAGGAGTACACCAGAGATAACAACGATTACCTCAAGGTCTATATCTGGCACCTGCGGCGCAAGATCGAAGAGGATCCCCGCAACCCCAAGATCCTGACTACCGAATGGGGCGTTGGGTACCGGCTCGTGCCGTAGTTGACAGCCCTTCTGCTGCGTGCTATACTCATGGCCGCAGCGCGGGCGTAGCTCAGTTGGTAGAGCGCTACCCTCCCAAGGTTGAGGTCGCGAGTTCGAGTCTCGTCGCCCGCTCCATTCCAGTGATGTACCTGTCGAGCCGTTGCCTCGCAACGGCTCTCGTGTTGCAGAGGACCGGAGCCAGCCGGTTCCCCCGGCCATTCTCCAGGAGCGCGTGCAGACGGGCGGCAAGCCCTCCCCACCGGGAGGGTGTGGGAGGGCTACGCCCTCCCAGGAAACAACCCGCCAGCGGGAGGGTGTGGGAGGGCTACGCCCTCCCAGGAAACAACCCGCCAGCGGGAGGGTGTGGGAGGGCTACGCCCTCCCAGGAAACAACCCGCCCGCGGGGAGGGTGTGGGAGGGCTACGCCCTCCCAGGAATAATTATTTTCATTCCGGCGTTGTGCGCCATGCGCATGACCGTCTGAGGTGGAAAAGAAATGCACACCAGGCATCGTGACGCGCAGGGCCAGCCGAAGTACACCAACCGCCTGATCCACGCCGCCAGTCCATACCTGTTGCAGCACGCTCACAACCCGGTGGATTGGTATGAATGGAGCGAGGAGGCTCTCGAGCGCGCCCGGCGCGAGGATAAGCCCATTCTGGTGAGCATCGGCTACGCCGCGTGCCACTGGTGCCACGTGATGGCGCACGAGAGCTTCGATGACGAGGCTACTGCCGCTATCCAGAACGAACTGTTTGTCAACATCAAGGTTGATCGCGAGGAGCGGCCTGATCTCGATAGCCTGTACATGGCCGCCGTCCAGGCGATGACCGGCCAGGGCGGCTGGCCCCTGAACGTCTTCTGTCTGCCCGATGGCACGCCCTTCTACGGTGGCACGTACTTCCCGCCCGATGAGAAGGCCGCCTGCTACCGCGCGTCCAGTTGGAAACAGGTGCTCGAGCGGGTAGCCCAGGTCTACCGCACCCGCCGCGACGAACTGGTGGCCCAGGGCGCGGATCTGGTGAACCACATCAGCCGCCTTGCCAGCGCCGGCGCCAGCGAGAGCGCCGCCCTGCCTGATGGGGGCGCGCTGCTCCAGGGCGCGGTTGCCGCTCTGAGCCGGCAGTTTGACCGGCAGGCGGGCGGCTTTGGCGGGGCGCCGAAGTTCCCCCAGGCCAATGTGCTCGAAGCCCTGCTGCGCGCCCATCTCCGAGGGGTGCCCGAGGCTCTGCCGATGCTGGAGTTGACCCTGCAGAAGATGGCGCGAGGCGGGATCTACGACCAGCTTGGCGGTGGTTTCCATCGCTACAGCGTTGATGCCCGCTGGCTGGTGCCGCACTTCGAGAAAATGCTCTACGACAACGCCCTGCTCGCCCGCATCTACCTGGCGGCTTTTCAGGTGACCGGGGCGCCCCTCTATCGCCAGATCGCCGTTGAGACGCTTGGGTATATGGTGCGCGATCTGCGCCATCCCGAAGGCGGGTTCTTCAGCAGCGAAGACGCCGACAGCTTGCCCTATCCTGGCGCCCCGCACGCTGAGGAGGGCGCGTTTTATGTCTGGACGCCCGATGAGGTGCGCGAGCAGTTGGGCGAAGACGCGGCGCTGTTCTGCCACCTGTACGATATCAGCCGCCTGGGGAACTTCGAGGGCAAGAACGTTCTCAACCTGCCCCGCGAGCCTGGCGATGTGGCCCGCGTGACCGGGGCGCCAGGCGAACGGCTGGAGCAGGTGGCCCGGGAGGGCCGGGAGCGGCTCTTCACAGCGCGGGCGCGACGCCCGCGGCCCTTCCGCGATGAAAAAATCATCACCAGTTGGAACGGCATGGCCCTGCGGGCTTTTGCCGAAGCCGCCGTTCCCCTCGGCGCCGATGGGTACCTGGAGGTTGCGCGAGGTTGCGCGCAGTTTCTGCTCACTCGCCTGCGCCGCGACGACGGGCGCCTGCTGCGCTCGTGGAAGGATGGCCGCAGCGGTCCGCCGGCCTTTCTGGAGGATTATGCCCTGCTGATTGACGGCCTGCTGGCCCTGCACGCCGCCGATGGCGATCCGCGCTGGCTCGCCGAGAGCTTCGCGCTCGCCGAGGCGATGGTCGATCTGTTCTGGGACGACGCCATCGCCGGCTTCTACGACACGGCGCGCGACCACCAGGCCCTGGTGGTGCGCCCGCGCGATGTTGGCGACAACGCCACACCGGCCGGCGCCTCTGTGGCTGCCGAGGTGCTGCTGCGCCTGGCAGCCCTGGCCGGGCGCGATGACTACCGCCAGCGGGCCGAGGCGGTGATCGTCGGGCAGGCGGGGATGCTGACCCGCTTCCCTGCCGGCTTCGGGCGGCTGCTCTGCGCGGCTGACCTGGCTACCGCGCCGGTCAGGGAGGTCGTGATTGCCGGCGAACCGCGGGCTGCGGATACGCGGGCGCTGCTGGAAGTGACACTCGGGCCCTACCGGCCCCACATCGTGGTGGCGCGCATCCGCCCCGGCGACGGCGACGCCGCGGCCCTGACGCCGCTGCTGGCCCAACGCGATGCTATCAATGGCGCGGCAACCGCCTATGTCTGCGCCGGCTTTGTGTGCCAGCTCCCGGTGCAGACCTCGGAGGCGCTGGCGGAGCAGTTGCGCTGATGGCCGGCCATGCCACCGCGCCCCCTGACCGGCGCTGCCTGCCTCCTTGCGCCACAGCCAATGCACTTTCTCCACATCAATCAACTCTACACCCGCGCCTCGGGGGCCTCGCGCTACTTCATCGAGATCGGCGAGCGGCTGGCAAAGGAAGGCCACCGCGTGACGGTATTGAGCACCGACGCGCTCGATCTGGAGCACTTCTGGGCCCCCGGCAAAGCCACGCTGGCCGAACGTGAAGCCGAGTACGGCGGAGTGCGCGTGCTGCGCTTCCCGGTGCGCCGCCTGCCCGGCCCGGCGCTGCTCTACCCCATCCTGCGCCGGCTGATGGTGGAGATCGGGAGACTTGGCCGGCCCACGGTTCCCCTGCTGCGGCGCATGGCCACCCTGACCCCACGCCTGCCAGACCTGGAACGCTACCTGGCCAGCGCCCCCGAACTTGCCGACGTGGCCCTCGTCCACACCACCAACATCACCCTGGACTTCGCGATCCTGCCGGTGGCGCGCTGGGCGCGGCAGCGCGGCGTTCCCCACCTCTGCACGCCTTTCGTCCACCTTGGCGAGCCGAACAACCGGCAGATCGTGCGCTACTACAGCATGCCCCACCAGTTGGACCTGCTGCGCGCGAGTGATGGCGTGGCGACCATGACTGGCCTGGAACGCGACTTCCTGGTGCGGCAGGGCGTCGCGGCGGAGCGGGTGCGCGTGGTTGGGGCGGGGGTCGATCCGGCGGAAGTGGCCGGGGGCGACGGAGCGCGGTTCCGGGCGGCCCACGCGATTAAGGGGCCGATGGTGTTGAGCCTGGGCGCGGCGGCCTTCGACAAGGGCACGCTGCACGTGCTGGAGGCGTTGCGCCGGCTATGGGCCACCGGCCAGGAGATCACCTGGGTTCAGTGCGGCCCGCTGTTGAGCCACTTCGAGGACCACTACCGCGGCCTGCCTGCCGACGAGCGCGCCCGCACGCGCGTGCTGGGCTACGTGAGCGACGCGGTGCGGCGCGATGCCCTGGCGGCTGCCGATGTCTACGCGCAGCCCTCGCGCACTGACAGCTTCGGGATCGCCTATCTGGAGGCGTGGTGCTACCAGGTGCCGGTGATCGGCGCGCGCGCGGGTGGTGTGCCCGCAGTGATTGACGATGGCATCAACGGGCTGCTGGTACCCTTTGGCGACACTGCAGCCCTTGCCGAGGCCATCGCCCGGTTGATCCATGACCGGGCCACGGCACGGGCACTGGGCGCCGCGGGTCAGGCCAAAGTGCTCCGCACGTACACCTGGGACGCCGCCTACACACGCGCGCGCCAGTTCTACTTCGATCTCCTGGGCCAGTGTTTGCACAAAGGTGCGTGTTCACATGTGGGGTAAGGCGTCACCCCGGGAGCGCGGGCGTCCCGCCCGCAAGGGTCTGGATGCGGGCAAGATGCCCGCGCTCCCAGGAGAAGTGTGAACATGTACGCACAAAGAATAACGCTTCCCTCATCTCAGACAACGCCTTTGTCAGAGCCTTTTCATAAGCGCATGGTACCGTTGCTCTCGCGATGGGGGATGATTTGTGGCAGTGAGCACCGCGTCGGGGCCGGCGCGCAACGACAATGTACCTGGCATCCCAGAATCCCCCTTGCCGCGTGCCGGAGGTGGGCACTGCCACAGATCTTAGTCGTCCGTGCGGCTGCGCCGCACAACGCCAGAAATAGTTGTTCCTGGGAGGGCTGCGCCCTCCCAAACCCTCCCTGTGGTTGACGTGCGAGGGCTGCGCCCTCCCAAACCCTCCCCTCAGGGAGGAGCGTGAGGAAGCCCGGTTTCCCCCCCGCATAGCCTTTCTCAAACCATGTCTCAGTCGCAGAGACCCGGGAGACGGACAAACCGTCGGCCTCGCTGTGTTAAGAGAGCATTACCGTTTCACCCTTGAATCGCCGTCTGCGGCGTAGTACAATTTCAGAGAAGAAGTATTTTGTTCCCACGCCGACAGGCCAGTGATGCCAGGCTTTATCGGTCTGTCGGCACAGGTGGCCTGACGCAACACGGAGCCGTGTTGCGATGCGGCAGGAAGTGGCAAGCGATGGAGCTACACCGCGCCAACACTTCAATCCGCACGATCTGGTGACAGTTGTCGAAGCCCTCGGCCCCGGTGTGCCCGAGGGCTTTGGTGTTCTGACGACACGGGCGCAGCCGCGCCCCCGTACCGAACCGATGGAGGACCACGATGGAACTGACTGTTAAGACCCGCAATGGTAAGATCACCGAGCGCCAACGCCAGCACATTGACGAGAAACTGAGCAAGCTCGCGCGCTACATGGACGGGATCACCAGCGCTACCGTCGAGGTCCACACAGAAATGCAGCGAAACGCCGGAGAAATGCACCGGGTACAGGTTACCCTGGTGGGCGAGCACGGGGTCTACCTCCGCGCCGAGGAGCAGGCGCCTGACCTGTACGCCGCAGTTGATGCGGTGCAGGAAGTGCTTCAGCGGCAGATCACGCGCTACAAGGAGAAGTACTGGCGGCGGGGGCGACCCCGTCGGCCAGTTGAGCCGGTAGTTGAACCGGTTGTCGAGGCCGAGCCGGTGGTGGCCGTGGCCGAGCCGGAGGTCGTTGCAGCCGAGGAGCCGCCTGCGCCGGCAGTGATCCGCACCAAGCAGTTCAAGCTCCGCCCGATGTTCACCGAGGATGCCATTGAGCAGATGGAACTGCTGGGCCACAACTTCTTTGTCTTCCAGGACGCCGAAACCATGCGCATCTGTGTGCTCTACCGCCGCCGCGATGGGGCGTACGGGGTGATCGTTCCCGAAACCGCCTGACCTTAACGTGGGGAACCCGGAGTTCCCCACGCCCCTGCCCGCCCGGGCGCTACGCTCTCCAGCATCAGTCGGGCGCCATTCCCCAGGCCGCACAACGCCACAATGAAGAGCGATCTTTCTGGGAGGGCGCAGCCCTCCCAACCCTCCCGGCGCACGGGCTTTGTTCACCCTGGCGCGATTGCTGATTGCAGATTGGCGATCGTAGATTGGGTGTGGCGCATCTGGACGCGGTCGCCCACGACCGAAACAAATAAAACGAAGCCCTGTAACTGCATACGCGAGGGAGCAGGATAGAACAGTACCATTGGGGCATAGGAGCTGGCGCGATCAGCGTGGTATGCTCACAGCGTTAGAGGAGCATTCTTAACCCGCTTTTCACCAAAACCTATGCAGCACACCACCGCTCGTACCCTCATCGCTGCCGCGGTCGTTCTTGCCCTCCTGGTAAGTACCCTCCTGACCCCCGGCATATTCGCTCAGACGGAAGCCTACGCTTACACCGAGTCGTCCACGCACGTCGAACTGCCCCCAGAGGCGCAGCTTGCCACCCAGGCGGACGTTGCTGCCGCGCTGCGGGTGTACGTCCCTGTCATCAGGGTAGCCGGCAGTTCTCAGTCTTCAGTCAATGAAAGCATTTCTGACCAGGTGCTGGCGTTGCTGAATGCCGAACGCGCTCGCGCTGGCTGCCAGCCGCTGCGCCTCGACTCGCGGCTGATGCGCGCGGCGCAGCAGCACAGCGAAGATATGGCGATGAACAACTTCTTTGGCCATACCGGCAGTAACGGATCGACCCTGGCGCAGCGAGCCGACGCCGCGGGTTACACCTGGTCGGCCCTTGCCGAAAACGTTGCTGCTGGCTACGCCACGCCGGAAGCGGTAATGGCGGGATGGATGCGTAGCGATGGTCATCGCCAGAACATCCTGAACTGCCGGTATGTCCACGTCGGGATCGGCTACGTCTACCAGGCCGACGACGCGCCGCTGCCCGGCGGGCAATATACGTATTACCACTACTGGACCCAGGTGTTCGGCGCGCCGCGGTAGCATGGGGCTGAGGTGAAAATAGCCCGCCCGCGGGAGGGTTTGGGAGGGCGCAGCCCTTCAACGGGTTTCACCTGCTCTGCGATAGGCTTCCTGGGACGCCGAGGGGAAATGGGCCAACGAATGGGAAACGAATAAACGAATGCGAGCGGCGTGT
>Ga0116210_1000060_pt1 | contig 100451 bp, 85 predicted proteins | sample TshhotsprinmetaG_FD_94483 | JGI IMG/M metagenome (GOLD analysis project Ga0116210, IMG submission 94483) | Hot spring microbial communities from South Africa to study Microbial Dark Matter (Phase II) - Tshipise hot spring metaG | ecosystem: Environmental > Aquatic > Thermal springs > Hot... | reverse complement strand
ATGGTCACTTCCTGGGCGACGCCCGTCTCCACGTCAATCAGTTTCAGGTCGCCCGCCAGCACGGGGTCAACTTCGTCGGGCGATAGCACCTGGATGAGGGTCAATTCGTGACCACGCCCCTGCAAGGCCCGCAATCCCCGCTCAAACCCCTCTGGCGACATGAGATCGGAGATCACAATGCACACGCCTGCCCGCGCCATGCGCCGGGCATAAGCAGCCAATGCTTCTTCCAGACGCACCGCGCCACGGGTATAGCTTGCTGTCAGCCAGCCAAGCAGATCGAGCGTCCGCCCTCGCCCGCGCCAAGGCCCCCACAGCGCCATGCCATCGCCGCGCACCGTCGCGATAGTGACCTGGTCGCCGCCGCCCAGTGCGATATAAGCCAGCCCGGCCACCAGCCGTCGCGCGTAGAGGAACTTGTGCTGATCGCGCTCGCCGGTGCGTGGCCAGTCCATGCTGGCCGAAGCATCCAGAATCAGGTGCACCGCCAGGTCTTCCTCGTCTTCGTGTAACTTAATGAAGGGGCGCTCCAGCCGCGCGTAAATGTTCCAGTCCACCCGGCGCAGGTCGTCCCCGCGCGCATAAGGCCGGTAGTCGGCGAACTCGATGCTGGTGCCGCGCTTGGTCGAACGCCGCTCGCCCTTGATCGCCCCGGCGCGTACCTGATTGGCCAGAATGGTCAGCCGTTCCAGCTTGCGCAGCGTCTGCTCGTCGAACAGAGATTTGTCGGCCATGATGGGCTACCTGGGCACCGTCCTCGTCAGGAAGTGATATCCTGGCGCTGAAAGAGAGTGACTGTCAGCGCGATTAGACCGAACACCCACAACGCCAGAAGCGCCACCGAAAATCCCAGGCTATCCGAGAAGACGATGTCGGAATATTTGCTTTCCTCGAAGGGACGCATGGTGTTCGGAGCATTGTCGTTGATCCAGCTCGCCACGTTGATCAGGTTGTAGCCCGGCGTGAACCGATACAGATGCACAATCCTGGGGATATCCAGAAACCAGCCGATCAACATCAGGGCGACAATCGAGAGATTCTCGACGAATGTCAGGGCGAACCCGGCAATGACGCCGCCCAGGATCGAGCGGGTGAGCATCGCCGCCAGAGCCGCATACCCTGCTGCGATGAGCGTCGAGGTGAAGGCCAGCCCTGCCGCCAGCGCGTAGTCTTCCCCAAAATCCTGCAGCACCGCCCAGGTGATGCGCGGGCCGTAAGATACGTCCGCGATGCGCGTCAGCACCGCCCAGCCCGCTGTCCACAGAGCGGACATCAGCGAAAAGGCCAGCACGACGAACGCGCCCAACGCCAGGAATTTGATCAGGATCAGCGCGGCACGGCGGTTACGGGGCACCACATTCTTCCACGTCTGCCACTGATATTCGCCAGCGAAGACCACTGCCGTGAAGCCGAGCAGGATCAGCCGTCCGACCGGATTGTTAGGAAAATTCCACACGCCGATCGCCTGTTCTGTCCACAGGAACACCTCGTCCTGGCGCAAACCTGTGCGCGCTGATGACGATAGCGCCAGAACCAGCCCGGCGACTGCGAAGAATGCCACAGCCCCAATCGGGAAAATCCAGATCAGGCAGCCAGCAACCCAGCGATTGCCGGCGATCTTGATCCACTCGGCACGAAACAGGTTACGCATGGCTTCCGTTCTCCCGCACTACCGCCAGGAAATATTCTTCCAGCGTCTGCCGCTGCGCCGCGACCTGATAAACGTCCACCCCCGCTTCGACCAGACGGCGGACGACGTGAGGCGAATCTTCGTGACTGGCGCTGACCGTCAGCCACGTTTCGTTGGTGACGATCGGCCAGTACTGCCGCAGCACTTCGGCAGCCCGCTGCAAAGGCCGCGCTTCCACGCGCAGAGTGCTCTTGCCCGCCAGCAATTCGTCAACCGCCCCTTCGCGCACGATTTCGCCCAGGTTGATAATCGCCACCCGGTCGCATACCTGCTCGACCTCGCCCAGCAGATGGCTGGACAGAAACACCGTCTTGCCCTGCTCGTCCACCAGCCGCCGGATGAAGGTGCGGATTTCGTGCATCCCGCCAGGGTCAAGGCCGTTGGTCGGCTCGTCCAGGATCAGCAGGTCTGGATCGCTCAGCAACGCCGCCGCTAACCCCAACCGCTGCTTCATGCCTGTTGAATATCGTTTGACGCGCTGATTGGCGCGTTCGGCCAGCCCCACCTGTTCCAACAACTGCTCGATGCGCCGGGGATCGTAGCAGTTGGCCGTGCGCGCCAGCACCTCAAGGTTTCTGCGCCCGCTCAGGAAGTTATAGAAGGTAGCGCCTTCTACCAGAGTACCTACCCGTCGCAAAATTTCGTGATGGCGATGCACATGCCTGCCGTAGAGGTACACATCGCCAGCGGTGGAGTGAATGAGATCGAGCATCATGCGGATGGTGGTGGACTTGCCCGCGCCGTTCGGCCCCAGAAAACCGTAGACCTGCCCGGCGCGCACCTCAAGATTGAGGTGTTTGACCGCCTCGATCCGTTTGCTGGCTCTGCGACCGAACGTCTTGCACAGGTTGCGCGTCTCGATGGCAATCTCGGTGCTCATGCCTGCAACACTCCTTGTTCACACAGCGCGGGCAACAACCCCGCCAGCCGAATAGCCAGCAGATACTGGAACAGCCGCACCACCAGGGCAACTCGTATGGCGGGTTCGCGGCGAGTGTCGCGTACCGCGGCCAAAAGTGTGTCGAGCAGAACACGCCGCCGTTCGAAGGTCAACTCCGGCTGTGTCTCTACCGATAGTTCCCACCACAGCCGATACAGGTGCCAGACGGCCTCCTCGTGCACCGAAGCAAACTCGCGCTCCCATGCCTTAACGTGCTCGAAGGTGCCCAATGTCTCCAGTGTTGCCGCCAGCCCGCCGGAGAGCAAATTGCCGATGGCGCGCTTGCGGTCGCTGGCGAGCGCCTCCAATACATCCTGCATGGCAATCACGCCCACCGAGCCAGCCGCCAGATGCGCTGCCGCCGAACTGTGTTCCTTCGAAACGAGCTTGCCTGTCACACACGACAGATAGCAATAGAACAGGCGAGCCACCTCGCGGGCGGCGACGGCCTCCGCCCCATCAATGGCCAGCAGGTACGGATGCAGACGCCACAAGTCGTCGGCGTTGGGCGCAGTCAGCAGCCGTTCGAGCAGGGTCTGTTCGCTCATGGCCTCAGCCTCCCGCTGGCACAGGTACGCGCTCTAGCAAATCGTCTATGACATCGTCCGGGCGTATGCCCTCGGCCAGACCCTCGAAGTTGAGCAGCAGCCGGTGTCGGAGAGCGGCGTGCGCCACCGCCCGCACGTCCTCAAAGGCCACGTTATAGCGCCCGGTCAGCAGCGCATGGACTTTGGCCCCCAACACCAACGCCTGCGCCCCGCGCGGACTGGCCCCGTAGCGCACATAGCGGCGCACCAGGCTGTTGGGCGCATCAGTGTACACCGGATGAGTGGCCGTGATGAGTTGCGCGATATAGTGGCTGACGTGCGAGGCGATCGGCACCTGCCGTGCCAGTTCGCCCATTGCCAGAATGCGCGGGCCGTCGGCCACCCGGGTCACCTGCGGCAGGGCCGCGCCAGTCGTGCGCCCCATGATCTCGACCAGCTCGTCCGTCGAGGGGAATAGCACGTCCACCTTGAACAGAAAGCGGTCGAGTTGCGCTTCGGGCAACGGATAGGTGCCCTCCATCTCGATCGGGTTCTGCGTGGCGAGCACGAAGAAAGGCAGCGCCAGGGTATAGCGCGTGTTCGCCACTGTCACTGTCTTCTCCTGCATGGCCTCCAGCAAAGCCGACTGCGTCTTGGGCGTGGCCCGGTTGATCTCGTCGGCCAGCACCAGGTTGGCGAAGACCGGCCCGGCCTCGAAACGAAACGTGCGCCGGCCATCCTCGCCCTCTTCCATGATGTTGGTGCCGATGATATCAGCAGGCATCAGGTCTGGTGTGAACTGAATGCGCGAGAACTTCAAGTCCAGCACTTCCGCCAGCGTGCGCACCAGCATCGTCTTGCCCAGGCCCGGCACTCCCTCCAGCAGGGCATGTCCCCCCGCGATCAGACAGATCAGCACCTGTTCCACAACAGTCTGCTGCCCCACGATGACCTTGCCCACTTCGGCCAGGATGGCCTGGGCCGTCTGATGAAAGTCTTCCACGCCGATCGGTTCCACGCTCATATCTTGATCCATCGTCTCTCTGTCCTCACACGGGGGTCAGCCGGCGACCGAAGACACTTTGCCCCTACACTGGCAACTGCGGGATATTGGGGACAACCGTGTTGCCCTCGGCGTTGATGGCGGTGATGACCGTGGCAGCAACTACATCGGGCCGGACGATCAGAAACCCGCCAGCCTGCGGCGCTGTCTGCTGACTGGTGCCATCGTTGAACACAACCGCAACGGCTGTCGCGGCTGGATTCATCACCCGCCCAAAGACGATTGTGGTGGGGTCGCCGGTGGAAGTCAGGAAATACGTCACGGCGGCGAACGCTTCAGTAGCGGGAGAGTCGGCGCAGACCAGCGCGCCGTTGTTGGGCTGCCAGACGCCGCCGATCGCCGTCGAGAGCAGATACCCGACACACGGCACCCCTGTCATCCCTGTATACGAGAATCCCTGCAGTCGGTCGAATGCCTGCGGCTGGTCATACCACACCTGCAAACCGTTCGGCTGCTCACCACGGCTGAGGATGAACTGCTCAACCAGCAGTGTCGGCGAAGGGGTGGCACCCGCAGGTATCACTATAGAGGTGGCCGTAGGCACAACTGCAAAGGGGGCCAGTGCTGTCCGCGTCAGGTCAACGGTGCTCACAGGCTGGATGCAACCACTGATCATGATGATCAACGCCAGCAGCGCGATAGACCAGCTCAGACGCCTGATCGGCATCGTCTCCGTTCTCCCTTCCGGTACGCTAGCGCGCCAGAGACGAGAAATAGTCGTGAATGACATCGCGCTGATCGAGCGGGATGCGCCCGCTTTCGAGCGCCTGACTGACAACCGCTCGAAACGCCCTCAGCGCCCCCGTATATGTCAGCGCCGCCTCACCCGCTGGATTAGGGGCCAATTCGCCTTCTTGCAACGGCAGGCCCTGCCCTTCAGGGATAGCTCCGCCCACATCCAGCAATTGATCGCTTTGGCCCCCCAGCGTCGTAGGGGCATGTTGCGGTGTATAGTCGTGGAACTCGCCTTCGGGCGCACTGAAGGGTACCTGTCCGGTTCCCCCTTCAACCTGTGCGCCGGTGGTAGTATCTACGCCCGCGCCGCCCTCGCCGCTCCCCGCTCCCAACGCGGCCTCGCCCTCGCCCTGTTCCGCATCAGCAGACTGCCCCGCTGGCGCAAAGGATTCGCCCGCCCCCGCGCCAGTTTCTCCCGCCTCCTCCGCCTGACTGCCCACGGGGCCAGCGCCGGTCGTGCCGGAATCCTCGCTCCCTGGGGCGCTCTGCGCTTCAGCGCCAGATTGTACCTCGCCTGCGCCAGGTTGCGCCTGCCCCTGCCCGGCAGCGCCCTGCTCTTCCGCCATAGACGATGCAGCGCCAGACAGCTCCTCCGAGACTCCCGCCGTAGACTCTTCGTGCCCCGCCTGGGCTACCGCCCGCTGCCCCGTTGCCGCCTGTTGCTGCGCTGCGCGGGCCGCGTCCGCCAGGGCCGATTGCTCAAGCTGTTCCTGCTGGGCGCGCAACACCTGGGCTGTCTGATTCAACGCCTGCTGCGCCGCCGCCATATCTCCGCGACGCAGCGCCTCGGCCACATCGCGCAGATTTTGCGACAAAGCCGGATTCTGGGCCTGTAGAGCCTCCGCCGCTGCCTCAAACTGCCTGGCCAGGTCTTGGCGCTGCGACTCGCTGAGACCGGACTGTGCCAGGTCACGGGCCACGCCTTCCACCGCCTCGGCGGCTTCGCCCAGGTCCGGCTGACGCAGCGCCTGGGCAACCCGCCCTGTCATCTCCGACTGTGCCAATTCCCGCGCAGCCTGCTCATAGGGCGCTGCGGCTTCGGGCAACAGGCCATCCGCCAGGTCGCCTAGCGCCTGCGATGCCTCTGCCAGTGCCGCGACCGCTTCCTCGCGCGAGATGCCGGGCTGTGACAGGATTTCCAGAGCTTCGCGCAAAGGTTCAGTCAATGCCATCTGTTCAGCAGGGGAGAGTTGCGCGTTTTCCTCCACCGCCTGGATGGCTTCCTCCAAAGCTGCCGCCTGCGTAGCAATAGCCGCGTCGAGTTCTCGGCGAGCGCGGAGCCGTTCTGCCTGCGGATTGGTGGTGAGCAGCCAGGCCAGCGCCCCTGCCAGCAAGAGCGCGACCAGCACCTCGCGCCAGCGCACGCGCAGGGGCAAATGCGCCGCTGCCCGCACCCGCGCCGTCGCCTGTGCCGTGTCAGTGAGTTGCCATTCGGCCAGCAGCGGAGAAGCGGGAATGCGTCCAGCCAGCAGTTCGAGCGCTGTGCTGACCCGCTCCTTGAGGTCGAAGCGCTGATCGAAGTAGCGCGCGTTGCGCGTCACCGAGCGGGGCCAGCCCCAGATCACCAGCAAGATCAGCAGGGTCACTGCACCTGTCAGCGCGACCGTCAGGCGCAAGACTTCCTCCGGCAACAGCCAGGGCCGCAACCGCGCCGCCGTCGCCAGAGCCACCCCGACAGCCAGGCCCAGCACCATCCCGCGCGGCACCCAGGTGATCGTGTTCACCAGGCGTAGCCGCCGATCCCAGCGGCGTACCCGTCGGCTTAAGGTGACGGTCAGTTGTTCGGCCAGAATGGCGTTCATGGTGACCTTCTCCGGGCATACCTGCGGTCGTCAGGCCGATCTATTCCATGACCACGTGCACCCTGCGCACTGCCAGGAACAGGAATATCCCAGCCAGCGCCAGGTAAAACACCGTGAAAGGTATCCAGGGCGCTATCAGGGTCACGGAGTCACCGTTCACTAATGTATACGAGAATAGTCCGGCAGTGTGTCGGTTGACAAGCAGATATTGGGTCAGCAAAGCGGTGGCGGGCGGATTCAGACTCAGCACTGCCCCTGTGCCATAGAGCATGGCTACCTCGAAGGCCGACCCTCCGACACTGTCCAGCGAGAAATCCGCCAGCAGCCAGATCATCCCCACCAGCAGAGGAAGGCCGAACATGAAGAACAGCGTCACACCCAGGGCCAGCAGGCTGGCCGAAAGCGTGCGCCACGATCGCGCCGAGAAGTACACCCCTACCGAGCAAAAGAACAGCGCGGACACGGATAGCACCACCAGCGCCAGGAGCAATTCGGTCTCAGAGACCCCGCCGAAGAAAAAGGCGATACTCTGCAACGGGATCGCTGCCAGCAACAGCAGTAACACATAGAGCATGGCCGAGGTCAGTTTGCCCAGCACCAGGGCATAGGCAGGCAACAACGTCGCCCGCAGCAATTCGAACGTCTGATGTTCCCGCTCCCCGCTGATCGCCCCCGACGTGAAAGCCGGAGCCAGAAAGGCGATCAGCAGCATTTCGACAGCCACCACGCCGCCGAACAAGGTTCGCCCGATCTCGCCGACATCGGCCTGCCCGCTCACGCTGGTCGAAGACTCGGTCACGGCAATGTAGACCAGCACAGCGAAGACGCCCAGCAGTGTCAGGTAGATGGTGAGCACGCTAAACGCCCGCGCTCCGCGCATCCGCCCGCGCAGTTCTTTGACCATCACCGGATTGCGTAGCAGCAACCCCGTTCCCCTGCGCCATGCTGCAGCTCGCCCCGTCATCAGCACCATCTCCGTATCTCACCTGGAGGCCGTCATGAACTTTTGCGTACTATTTTCCCCCACCCCCGCATCTCTCTTCCTCGCGGCTGCGTCGCAAGGCGAGCAGAGGCCAGGGGGTAAGGGATCAAAAGTGCATAACGCGCTCTAGGAGACAATGCCTCTGGTCGCCCGCATGAAGACGGACTCCAGATCGCGCATCTCTTCTGAAAAGGTCACCACCGGCAGACCCCGCTGCGCCAGCGCCTGCAACAGCGCGCTGAGCGCCGCATCGTCGCCGGTGAAGTCCACGCGCAGCCGCTTGCGTCCCCCTTCATCGGGCAAGTCGCGCACCTGTGCGACGCCTGTCATCTCTCTGAGAATGCGCCGGGCGTCTTCTACACGGTCGAGCAAGGCAATGGTGATCTCGCGCACCGGCAACAACTGCCGTCGAATCTCCTCTACCGTGCCCTGGGCGACCAGATTGCCCGCCTCGATAATCCCCAGATGTGTACATATTTCAGCCACGTCGGCCAGGATATGCGACGAGAAGAAGATGGTCTTGCCCATCCGCGCCATTTCGACCAGCAGTTCGCGCACCTCGATACGCGCGCGCGGGTCGAGGCCAGACGCCGGCTCGTCGAGAATAAGTACGTCGGGATCGTGGGCCAACGTGCGCGCCAGACTCAGACGTTGCTTCATACCCCGACTGAGCTTCTCGACCATATCGTCGCGCCGGTGTGTCAGATCTACCAGCGCCAGCAGATCGTCAATGAGGGCGGGCCGTTCGCGGGCGGGAATCTCGTAGCAGGCGGCAAAGAAGTCGAGATACTCCCACACCTTCATATCGTCGTAGACGCCGAAAAAGTCTGGCATATAGCCGATGCGGCGGCGCACCTCGCGCGGATACCCGGTGACCGAATAGCCGTCAATGAAGGCTTCGCCAGCAGTAGGCGGGATCAGCGTGGCCAGGATACGCATGGTCGTGGTTTTGCCCGCGCCGTTCGGCCCCACAAAGCCATAGATAGCGCCTCGCGGCACCTGCAACCACAGGTCGTCCACCGCCACCAGCTTGCCATAGCGCTTGACCAGCCCGCGCGTCTCGATGACGTATTCGTTGCCCGCTGCGCTCATTACCTGCTACCTGTTGCCAGTCTTCCGCCTGCGCTCAGCGTGACAGTCGCCCGTGATAGACGATGCGCACATAGTCTATGTTATTGTACGCCAAACCGCCGGTCGAAGAGATACGTACATTGACCGCCCCCCCTGGCCCAGCGTAGCGATCGCCAGGGGTCAGGCGAACCATGGTCGCGTCCGGTGCAAATTCCAGCACCTGCCATTCCTGTGCTTCCCAGTCCCATACTTCGACCAACAACGTGCCCTGCCCCTCGAAAAGCACGTCCACCGCCTGGACTTCGGCCAGCAAGAGGGGCGGCATAGGCCTGAACTGAAAGGCTGCCTGCGAGCCTTCGGGAATTTCGAACGAGTCAGGGGTGATAGAAGTCAGAGTGCGCGGGTCTTGTCTCTCCGCCACTGTCCAGGTCGTCAAGCCAGGTGGTATCTGCACCAGGGCGTCCGCCGCGCTCACACTCACCGGAATTTCCAGGATCAGCAGGGTCGTATCCTCGGCCTTCGGCGAATTGCCGGGCATTTCGATCTCGGCCAGCGGCCTGTCACTCCACGCAAAGATATAAGCTCCCATGCCCCGCCCCCCGCTGAGATCGTAGTCTACCGCCAGCGCGGCCAGCAGTCGGTAGCGGCGGCGGATTTCCTGCTCGTGGCGCGAGACTCCGCGCGCGGCGCAGGTGAAGCGCTCGCCCTGCATCACGTCGGTCAGAGTCAATGCCAGGCCGCGATAGTCAAAGCACCAGCCGGGCGTCTGTCGCGTGAACTGCCAGGACGGCCACAGATACAGGTTGCGCGACAGGGCGCTACCCAACGTCAGCGGGCCGGGGTCCTGCGGCCCGATGGCGAGATCGAAAGAGGTCGTCTGACCAGGGGCGAGATCGCCCAGATACCGCGCCTCGCCTTTGATCAGCAACACTGCGTCGCGCCACAGTGCGTCGGATTCGTTGGTCACGTGCCCCACCAGTCGCGGCGCATAGCCTCCGGCCAACGTCCAGTTCGCTTCTGCGGCGAAAGGCAACGCTGCGGCAAACCCTTCGGCAGCGAAACTGGCGATCGTGCCGGCGTCAATGGGCACAGAGGCAGCGCTGTAGCGCGTCCCCTCCTCCACTGTCACCGCCGTGCCCACGCCAGAATCCGGCAATGGCCGCAGGGTGAAACCCCGCCCGGCGACCACGTCGTAGGCAGCCCGTCGCGGCGCTTGCACGCCGACCAGCGCAGTGACCTGCGCCTCGGCCTGGCCCATCCATTGGCGCACAACCGTCAGACGGCTGATCGTTGGCTCGTTGCCACGCAGGTTGAAACCGACCTGATAGGCCAGCACGCTGAAAAGCGCGATCAGCACCGGCGTAGTGACCCAGGCCCACTCGCGCCGATTGAGCCAGCGCAGCACTGTGTAGTTCACCGGTCCGATCAGCACAATATAGGCGGCCAGGAAAACGCACAGTTGCACTAGGCCAGGCAACACACTGTGATATAGCGTCAGCGTACCCTGCCGGGCCGCAGTCCAGTCGCTGATGCCACGCCCCCAACTGGGCCGCTGCCCGCCTGCAGCTATCAGGGCGTACCAAAGCTGCGGCAGACCGTTCCAGGACCGCAACGGTTCAGCCTGCGGATCGGCGGCCAGAAAGTCTACCCAGCCAGCGCCGTAAGGCCAGCGCACCACCAGGGGCAGATCGTCCTGCGCTGCCAGGACGCTTGCGCCCGCCCTCAGCGCGACGCGGGTGACCACAGCCCGCTCGCGCAGCGGCTCGGCGGGCAGGCGCACGAAATCGGCCAGAGCGTCAAGTCCCTGGCGCACCACCGTCCCCTGCAGATCAACGGGCAGCAGGTGTGCGATCCCCGCTGTTGTGCGCTGCCAGGCGTCGCCGCCAACCACCAGCAGATGCCCTCCCGCCAGCACCCAGCGTTCGAGCGCCTGCACCTGTTCGACACTCAGCGCGCCGGTGTCTGCATCATGAATCAGCAGCACGTCCAGCCCGGCCAACGCCTGGACCAGCGGCGGCAGATGCGCTACCCGCCAGTTCACCTGATAGGCCGAGCCTACGCCAGGCACGCGGGCTGTGAGATCAACAGCTCCCAGCGGCGATTCGGTCACCACGGCCAGGAGCACGTCTTCGGGTTCGGCCATGCGCAGGGCGAACGAGCGCGATGCCATGATCCGTCCGTCCGCGTCCAGCACTTCCACCCGCAGATCGCGCGTGTACGGCTCCGGAGCAATGTATACAAAGACCTGCTTGCGCGCACCGCGCGGCAGATCGAGAGGAGTGCGGTAGTTCGTATTCTCGAACCCTCCGCTGCTGTCCGGACGCACGCGCAACGCGCCGGAGAAACTCTCGCCGGTATTGCTCACCGCAACGCGCACAGGCACCCATTGGCCCCGGCGGTAGACACCGCCGTAGCCCGCGCTGACCGACAGCTCAAGCGTCGTCTGGCGCGGCGGTGCCAGAGCCAGCAAGAAAGGGGCCGCCAACACGATGAGCAGAGAGAAAAAAGTCAGGCGGCGAGACACGGTGTCCCTCATGAGCCAGGTATAGGAGTGGAAGTCGGAGTACTGGCGGGCGCGCGTGCGGTTGGAAAAGCTGTAGCCGTCGGGAAAGGCGTTGGCGAGACCGGCGCAGGAGTGGGAGTGAGCGTGGCCGGTGGCGGCGGATAGGCGGTGGTCACCACCAGCCGCTGCGGATCGAAGTTGGTGCATACGAAATCGGCCAGCAGCACCCAGCCTAACTGCGCCTCCACTCCGATCGGCACCTGCAGCCACGCGCCCGATGGATCGCGGGCGACCGGTGAGTACGAAAGCGTACCCGCAGCCACGCCGATCGGCGGTTGTGGCGGCAGGAGAGCCGAATAGCTCTCGCCGGGGCCACTGCGCACCACCGTTTGGCGCGCGCTCAACTCGCAGACCGGGTAGACGATGGGCACTTTCTGCACGATGCTTGTAACCAGCCCGTCGAACCCCTCCGCATAGAGCGTCACCAGCCATTCCGCCTGATCGCTGCCCGGCACGACCGTCACGCGCTGCTGCCCGGTCAGCGGCATGGGCGAGACCAGTAGATCGCCCCTGCGGTCGGAACCCGTGACACGGATGTGGTAGCCGCCCTGATAGGGGCGTGCTCCGCGCACCTCCCAGGTGATTTGCACTTCCTGCGACACATTGCGCACCAGTTCTGCCCCGCCCAACACCTCCACCGACAGCGCCACTGCTGGACGTACACTGACGGTGAGACTCTGCGCGGCAACCTGCTCGCCGCCCTGCGCTTCCAGCGTGATGGTGTAGCGTCCGCTCTCGTCAAAGGACATGGCGTGAGTGACCGCGTCGGCGGGGACGCTCACGACCTGCTCGCCGCCCCCGTGAGACACGCGCAAGGCCAGGCCACTGGCATCCTCCACTGCCCAGGAGAGCGTGACCACCTCGCCGACCACTACCTCATCGGGCGCAGCGGTGAAAACAGAGATGGCGGGTGGACGCGCCGGAGTCGCTTCCTCGCCGCCGAGCAACCACAATCCCAGAGCGGAGATGGCGAGCAGTCCCAGCCCCACCAGGGGGATCAGCAACAGCGGTAGCCAGGCGGGTAACAATCCCCGCTCGGCCACCATGCCCGGCACCGCAGCAACGAAGCCAGAAGGGTCGTGCGAACGCGCGATCACGAAGAACTCTCGCTGCACCAAGCCGCCCCACAGCCGCCGATGACGTGGATAGACCTCGCCCTTCACCGCCTGCCGCTCGCCCGGCCCCAGTTGTAAGCGCTGCACAGCCAACTGAACGTGCAACGTGCTGGCCGGGTCTACTGCACCCAGATCGAGCGTCAGCGGTGTGTTGCCCTGGTTGTGCAGATAGACCTTGAACGGCTCCCCGAAGACCACGTGTTCATCATCCAGAGCCATCCCGAAACCGCTATAGGGCAAGACGGACAGGACGGCGGGCACGTCAATGGTCTCGGCGGGTTTCGACCTGGCGCGCGCACGCACCACAAAGGGATAGTCGCCGGGGCGGGTTTCGCTCCGCCGCAATGGTTTAAAGCTGAGCACTGCCTGGCCCGCTTCCCCCGGATCGAGCATTAGCTCCACCCGATCAATGCGTACCCACCCTTTGGGCAGACCGTCAATCTCCAGGAAGTAGTGATCCGGCTCTTCGCCCGTGTTCTCGACCGTGAGCACCGCCTGCGCGTGTGCCCCCGGCGCGACCGCCATATCCGGGCCGGTCAGCTCGGCGCGAAACGTGGCCCGGCTGAGCACCACGCGCTGTGTAGTTTCTTCCGACACCATCAGTTCGGTCGCGGAGGACGGGGGGTGGTAGATCAGGCGGATGTCGCCGATCTGAATTTCCTCACCACCGCGCAGCAGGTATGGCTCATGCGGAGGCAACCGCACCCCGTCCACATAGGTGCCGTTCGCCGACTCCAGGTCTTCAAGCTGCGCCTGATATTCGTTGAAGCTGAATTTGATGTGATAGCGAGAGACCGACGTGGTGTCGAGCACGATGTCATTGCCCGTGGAACGCCCCACTGCCACCGCCGCTTTGTTCACGCGGTAGCTTTCCACCGGACCATCTGGCCAGTAGACATCGACTCTGCCATAGAACATCGTCGCAGGCCCTTCCACGCATTGACGAATGCCAGCGTTTCCCCTTCACCGCCTGTCTCAATTGTAACGACCCGCCTCGAAACGACAACCTACGCCCGCCATGCGTATGCAGTCCGCCACAGACGCGCCAGGTAGCGGCCCCTTTGGCGATGCGTGAAAATTTTCCTGTTATTTACTTTATGTCAAAAATCTCATATACTTTACTTTATTCATAAACTTAGAACTGCTCTGTATTACAAACAATCGTCCGCGATGAGCAGAAAGGCTAAACCATGGCTATCACTATGCAGGGCAACTGGACCGTCAGCGTCAAGAGCAAGACAGCGGCTTTTCAGCAACGCTTCGTCATCCAGGGGAGCGACAGCGCCGACGGCGTGTATGCCGGCGATGTATCTACCCCGCCGGTGCACGTCACCGGCGCGCAGTGGACGATTGCCATCGAACACCTGCCCACCGGCAAGGGGGCGACCTGGAAACCGTCCGCCGAACGCCTGGGCACGCCCTCCGCCATGGGCGGACAGATCGTCTTCGATATTCTGTCCAACGACACCGGAGCCGATCAGGACTACGACGACCTGATACTGACCTGTTCGATGGCGCAGTCTCCCACGGACTATGTGGTCTATGGACGGGTGCGCAGCTATGCGGGCCTGTGCCGGGCCAACCCGTGCTTTCCCTTCTACTTTGTCATTGACACGCCCCTGCAACTTGCAGAACTACTGAAACATCCCACCCTGCGCGAGACGCTGGAGCAGTTGTACGGCGATCGCATCCGGCAGTTCGAGAGACGCATACCCTTCCCGCCCATCCCGGAACCTGACCCACCTCCCTTCCGCCCCATGATGGTGCCGCTGCGCAGCGCGCCCCCCGAAGAAGCAGGCGTGAGTCAGGCTGCACCAGAGATGTCGGTTGTGGCTCGGTCGTCCCGTCCTCCCCTGGGCACAGCCGTCTTCAACAACGAACTGTCATATGTGCGCGACTTCGCCCGCTTCAAAGATGCCTTCAAGTTCTACTGCGAAGTGAAGAATCAGCCGGGCTTGCTGCTGCGCTTCGTCGAGTATGACCGCACCGAAGACGAACTGGCGGGCGGGCCATACACGGGCACGGGCGACCGTCAGACGCTGGGCCTGACCGTCACCGATGAGCGGGGCAACTATCTATGCCGTTTCACGCAGACGCTGCCCGATATCGCTGCCGAAACCGAGGATGTCGTCTCTGGCGGGGCACCGCTCGCCACCCAACTGCGCCCCGACTTGCTGGTGCAGGTCGTCAGTGGGACGGGCGGTACCGCGGGCGTGTTGTTCGAGACAGGGCTTTTCAGCGACATCCCCAACTTCAAGCGCATCAACCTGTGTCTGCCGGAAAGTGTCATCAACCCCGGCCCGACAGCCTGCCAGGGCGGACGCGCCATTCAGTCCATCGGCAACATCTGGGTGATCTCCGGACTGGGCAACACCCTGGATGCCCAGGGCCGCATCACTGCCACTAACTCGCTTGGCCCGCAGCTCACGCGCGGCGCGTGGGCTGGGCGGCTGCATCTGTTCGCCTGCTTCACCGACGCCAAGCCCGCTGTGGCCTATTACACCATCCGCTTCCGCCGACCGGGCGGAGGTTGGGCCTTCGTGCAGGAATACCACGAGCACCCCAAGATTTCCGACATCGGCTCCAGCCCCGACTACACCGGCACCAAGGTAGGGCCTTTCACCACTGTGCCGCTGAAGGTTGATGGCGGCCCGCCGCAGACGGTGCCCTACTACCTCAACATCGAATCCGATCCCGGTTGGGTGCTCACACACCGCACTCTCAAGGTTCGCCTCAGCAGTTCCTACTACGAGAATCTGCTCTATCTGCCAGAACAGGACCCACGCACAGTGGAATTCTGGATCGAGGGCTACGACAGCACCGGCAAGAAAGTGCCCGGAGCCGACGACAAGATCAAGCTCTACCTCGACAACCGCCCCATCACCGGCGACATCGCCAGCATCGCCATGGGTGGCGTCGCGCCGGGTGAATGCGGCCTGTTCGACCTGCCCACCCCCAACGCCACGCTGACGGTACGCTTTCGGGTGCATCAGCCGGGTGGTTTCGTCAATTCCTACAACCTCAGTGTCCTGCGTGGATCGGCCACACCTGTCGCTGTGCAGGACGTCGTCGCGCCACCACAGCCGCTCAGCCTGGTCTACGACGAGCCGACACATGGCAACACTTTCTTCGGCACCGCTAACGCCGTTGGCCCAGACCTGGACAACTACGTGGTGGCCGAGTTACAGGCAGTAGCCGGAGCGTGGCTGCCAGGAGGCAAGAATTTCTGCGCCTTCGCCTTCGAGATTCACGCTGCGCCGCGCACCACCAATGGCTATGGCGTCTTCGGCGGCTACCGGCTGGATACCGAATTAATCGGCATCAGCTACAACCCGCCGACACCCTAACCTGCGCCCGTATTCAGTACCGAAACAGCGAACAGCCTGAGCCGAGATGGCCCAGGCTGTTTTGTGATTTTCAGGAACGTGAAAGCCGTGGCAGCCGATGAGCACAGCCCGACTTAATCGAAGCGGATACGCGGGTCGAGCCAGGTGTACATGATGTCTACCAGGATGTTGCCAATGATCAGGAACACCGAGTACAGGATCGAGACGCCCATGATCATGGTGTAGTCGCGCGCCTGCACGCTGTCCACGAACACCTTGCCCAGGCCGGGAATCACGAAGATCAGTTCGACGACGAACGTGCCCGTCAGCACTGCCGCCAGCAGCGGGCCGAGGATCGTCACTACGGGGATCAGCGCGTTCTTGAGCGCGTGCACGTAGATGACAACGCGCTCGCGCAACCCTTTGGCGCGCGCCGTGCGCACGTAGTCCTCGTGCAACACCTGCAGCAGGCTGGCGCGCGTCAGGCGGGCGATGGTGGCACTCATGCCCGTCGCCAGGGTGAGCACTGGCAGCGCCAGAATTTGCAGGTAGTACAGCGATAGTTCTGGCCCTTCTCGCCATTGATTCTGCTGATCGGCCACCGGCACCCATCCCAGCTCTACGGCGAAGATGATGATCAGCACCGGTGCCAGCACAATGGCCGGTGTGGCTTGCCCCACGATGGCGAAGAACATCGCCACATAGTCCACGATAGTGTTGTGATAGACCGCCGCCAACACCCCCAACGGGATGCCCAGCATGAAGCCCAGGATCACCGCGAAGATGCCCACCTGCATGGAGACCGGCAGCCGCGTGGCGATCTCGTCGCTCACGCGCACGTTCTGGTCACGCAGAGCCTTGTTCAGCGACGGGCCGAAGTCCAGCTTCAACACGCCCCACAGGTAGTTCCAGAACTGCGAGTCGAGCAGGTCAATGCGCCACACTTCGCGCTGCACCGTCTGCGCCCCGCCCTCTTTACTACCGCCTATGGTCACCGTCTCGGTGCGCTTGGTGATGATCTTCCAGTCATCGCCATCGGGGAAGTAGCCATCGTTCCAGGTATTGAAGAGCACCGGCTTGTGCAGCCCGTATTTCTCTTCAAGCTGACGCACCAGGTATTCGGGCACCTTGCGGTTTTCGCCACTGTAATTGAAGGGGCCGCCCGGCAAGAGGTGCGACAGGGTGAACGTCACCAGGATGATGGCGAACAGCACCGGAATCGCTGCCAGGAAGCGCCGGATGAGGAACTTGATCATACCGGGGCCACCCAACAGGCGCACGATCCGCTCCACAATGCCCATGAAAATACGGGCTGGGATGCTTCTTTGAGTCCCTTCGAGAGTTGTCTCGGCCATTTCAACCGTCCTTGTCATCCTCGGTCAGGGGGCCGCCCCTATTCAGGCGCAGCTTCCAGGTCGCGCACCGACACCACGCCGGTGATAAGGGTCGGCTCGCCCGACTGGTAGACGATCTCTCGGCGGGGCGCTTCGCCTTGCCATTCCGCGACCTGCCCCTGGCAAGACACCTCATAGTAGAAGTTGTACTTGCTGCTGGTGCGGGCCTGTTCAGCCACTACCCCGACGATATCCATGCCCTGCTCCAGCGGGCAGCGACCGACAAACTCGGTGTACTGACCAATCGAAGCCGCGCCAGTGAGATTGGCCGGTATGCGTCCCCACTTGGTGCCGTCATCATCGGTCATGATCGCCTTGCTGCTGCTCTTGAAAACAACATGCTGCCCGATAGTGAAGGGCACCGGCCCTTCCAGGTAATCCTGGCTTGTCCACCCTTGCCGCAGCTCCGTAGCGGTGCACACAGTCTCGCCATCTTCGTTGACTTCCGTCGCCACGCATTCGGAGCACTCGATGCGGTAGTAGACCTGATCAGTAGCCGCCGCGAATTCCAGCAGCCGCGCGACCGTGTTGCTTTCGCAACGCCCCACCACATTGGCTTCTTCGCCTTGCGGAATGGCCGGGCCAGGCTCATCTGCCAGCAACAGCGGCGGGGTGTACTCCACTACGCGACGCTGCGCTTCATCTACCAGCTCGGTAGTGGCCTCTTCTTCGGCAGTGGTAGCTTCTTCTTCGGCAGGGGTCTCGCCCGCATACTCTGCCATGATCGAGGCTAACTGATCTTCGAAGACCAGTACCGGCGGCACCACAATGACAGCCAGTTGATCCACCTCATAGCGCAGCGGGCCGACGAAGCGGCTGTCGTCCACCCAGCCCTCAACGTCACCGCAGGCCATCTTGTAGTAAGCCACGCCGTTGACAACCTCGGTCTCTTTGGCTTCCAGGATCGCACCAGGGCGGCACTCTCCCGTTACAGCGGTTTCCGCCACCACTGGCCCCGGCTCGCTGGCCATAACGAAAGTGTCGCCACCCGCCGGATCCGGCAGAGCAATAGCCCGCTCGCCGATGTTGATCTCGATCGGGCCAAACAGACTTTCGCTAGTCACCCAGCCTTTGACCGGGCCAGCCGGAGTAGGACAGTCAATCTGATAGAACGGCTCAGGGGAGCCGTCTCCGTCCGCATCCGCCGAGGCTACCTGCAACACGGTCACGATCGTCTCCGGCTTGCACATCTGCAATGGGTTGGGAGGCATGGGACGGAAACGGTCGTCGTACATTTCCACCGCCTGCGCACCAGGGGTAGCCTGAGCAATGCCCAGGTCTTCGCGGAGGAATTCCAGCGGACCGATCAGACGACTCTCTGCCGCCCAGCCCACAGATCCGCTGCAGTTGATCAGATAGTAGTTCTGCCCATCGGCTCCAACGCCCGCGTAGAGCACTTTGGCCGTAGAATCACCCAGGCACGATAGCTTGGAGTTCATGGCGTTGGGCAGAAGCGGTTCAGGGTAAATCGTCAGGGCGAAGGTGGGACGGCCCGGCTCCAGCGGCACCAATACGTTGTCCAGCACCTGCAGCTTGCCCCCCACGACAGTGGGCAACGCCGTCGGAGTATAGTAGGGCGTCAGTTCAAAGACCCCAGGAATCTGCCCGGAGTAGCAGGCCAGGCTGGCCAGCATCAGGCTGATCCCCACCAGCAGCAACGCCCCTACTGCGCGCGTATATGATTTCGTCACGTCACTTCATCTCCTCAGTCACGCCACCCGGCGCTATGTGCCACGCAAACGGGGGTCAAGCGCATCGCGCAACCCGTCGCCCAGGAAGTTGAACGCCAGCGCCGTGATCACCAGCGCCACGCTGGGCACTAGCAGGATATGGCGATTCGAGAAGAAGCCCCCGCGTTCGCGCACCTGCTGGATCATTGCGCCCCAGCTTGGCGTGCCAGGCTGAACCCCCAGGCCGATAAAGCTCAGGAACGCTTCGGTGAAGATATAGCCGGGGATAGCCAGCGTTTCAGAGACGATCAGCGGACCGATCACGTTGGGCAGCAAATGCACGAAGATGATGCGACGGTTGCTGGCACCAACAGCACGGGCAGCCTCCACAAATTCCTTCTCGCGGTACGAGAGCACCTGACCACGCGCCAGGCGAGCCATGCCAATCCAGCTCAGCACGCCAAGCGCCACGAAAAGGAAGAGTAGACCGCCCATACTCTTGTTCAGGTCGAGCACGAAGCCCACAAACCCGCCCCTACCTGAGTCCTGATAGGTGCGAGCGACCTCGGTGAAGTAGACCTGCAGCAGGATCACCAGCACCAGATAGGGGATGCCGTACATGAAGTCCACGAAGCGCATCATGATCATGTCTACGCGGCCCCCGTAGAAGCCGGAGATCACGCCATAGACCAAGCCGACGATCAGGCTCATGGTGGCTCCCAGGAAGCCCACCGTCAATGAGACCTGCGCCCCGTAAACTGTCTGCGTCAACCAGTCCTTGCCGTTGCTATCGCCCCCCAACACATAGCACCATTGCCGCTGTGTCGGGTCTGGCTCCGGGCGAAAGCAATAGGTGTTCTTCACGTCGAGCAGGGCTTCTTCGCTCAGCCAACTGCACCAGTAGGGATTGCGTTCCTGGCCATCACGGGCGCACGTCCCCGGATCGGGGAAGGGATCGACCGGCTCAACGTTGACTGGATTAACTGTGTGGCGCGCCTGTGCACCGGTGCGCGCGTCCAGCAGCCCCAGTTTCGTCCAGAGACCGGCAGTGGCTGCGATGAACACAATGGTGATGATGGTCACCAGCGCCACCATCGCCGCCTTGTTGCGCCGGAACAGCCGCCAGGCGTCAAGCCAGGGGCTTGACGGCCGAGCTTCTTCTTCTAGAGAGACGGGCTTTGCACCTTCAGCTACCGCCATATTCCAACTCTCCTAATCTCTTTCCCCTACACCGCCCCTGGCCGGCGATGCCGGCGGAGCGGCGCTCATATGACCCGGTGACAGGCTACCCAGTGACCGGGCAGCACTTCGACCAGTTCCGGGTCTTCTTCGTAGCAGACACCTACCGACACCGGGCAGCGGGTGTTGAAATGACAGCCCTTGGGCGGGTTCACCGGGCTGGGAACGTCGCCCTTCAGGATAATGCGTTGCCGCTTTTCCTCCACCACCGGGTCGGGCACTGGCACCGCCGAAAGCAGCGCCTGGGTATAGGGGTGCAGGGGATTGGTGTACAGTTCCTCGCTGTCGGCAATTTCCACGATCTTGCCCAGATACATCACCGCTACGCGGTTGCACAGGTGACGCACCATGCTCAGGTCGTGGGCGATGAACAGATAGGTCAGACCCAGGTCTTCCTGCAACTTTTGCAGCAGGTTGACCACCTGCGCCTGAATGGACACGTCCAGGGCTGAGATCGGCTCGTCGGCCACAATGAACTTGGGATTGAGCGCCAGGGCACGCGCCAGGCCGATACGCTGACGCTGCCCACCGGAGAACTCGTGAGGATAGCGCCGCACGAAATAGGGATTCAGCCCCACCAGTTCGAGCAACTCGGCCACACGCTCTTCGCGCTCTTTCTTGGTGCCAATGTTGTGCACCACCAGCGGCTCGGCCACAATGCGCCCCACCGACATACGCGGGTTGAGCGAGGCATAGGGGTCCTGGAAGATCATCTGCATCTTGCGGCGCATCTTGCGCAGCGCCTCACCCTGTAGCGTGGTGAGTTCTTCCCCCTCGAATTTCACGCTACCTTCCGTGGCGCGGTGCAACTGCAAAATAGTACGGCCCGTTGTGGATTTACCGCAGCCGCTTTCTCCCACCAACCCCAGCGTCTCGCCTTCGTAGATGTCAAACGAAACGCCGTCAACCGCCTTCACCGATGCCACTTCGCGCTGAAAGACAATGCCCGATTTGATCGGGAAATACTTCTTCAGCCCCCGCACTTCCACCAGCACGCGCTTGCCGACTGTCCCCGCCGACGTACCCGGAGTCACCTTGGCAGCGGGTTCAGACAACCTGGATTCGCTCATATCCGCGCTCCTTCTCCTTGCGCACATCAACCCAGCAGGCCATCACATGATCGGAGCGTCCGTCCGGAACCGGTTGCAAGGTCGGATTCTCGTGCTCGCATTTGGCGATCTTGTACGGGCAACGAGGCGCGAACGGGCAGCCCTTGGGCAGGTAGCGCATATCGGGCGGCGCCCCCTCGATCGAGAACAGCCGCGAGCGCTTGCGATCCAGGCGAGGCAGCGACCCCAGCAACCCAATGGTGTAGGGATGGCGCGAGTCGCCGTAGACATCCTTGGCCGTGCCACGCTCGATGATATAGCCTGCATACATCACCTGCACCGTGTCCGCCAGACCGGCCACCACGCCCAGGTCGTGCGAAATCCAGATCATGGCCATGCCGATCTTGTCGCGCAGACGGCGCACCAGGTCGAGAATCTGTGCCTGAATGGTCACATCGAGCGCAGTCGTCGGCTCGTCGGCGATGAGCAACTGCGGATTGCACGACAGGGCCATAGCGATCATGGCGCGCTGCCGCATCCCACCAGAGAACTGATGCGGGTAATCGTCCAGGCGCTCTTTGGCGGAGGGAATGCCCACCATCGAGAGTAACTCAGCCGCGCGGGCACGGGCCTGTTGATTGTCCATGCCCAGGTGCAGACGCAACGCCTCCGTGATCTGCCGACCGATGGTGAGCACCGGATTGAGCGAGGTCATGGGGTCCTGGAAGACCATGGCGATCTCGGCCCCGCGCACCAGGCGGCGCTTGTTGGGCGAAAGCTTGAGCAAATCGCGCCCGCGGAAGATCACCTCGCCTTTGGTAATTTCGCCCGGCGGCTCAGGAATCAACCCCATGATGGACAGGGCATGCACTGTTTTACCGCAGCCGCTTTCGCCCACCACGCCCAGAGTCTCACCTTCGTGCAGCGTATAGGAGACTCCGTTGACGGCATAGACGATGCCTTCTTCCGTATGGAACCGGGTTGTGAGGTCTTTGACCTCCATCAGGACTGTCAAACGTCACTCTCCCCTTCTATGGACCTGCACAGCGGCCCACCATACACTCCGCACCAGCCCTACACACACCAACGCAGGCAGCCTGTCCGCATGCCTGCGGCGTTGTAGAGCTTTAATAATAACGGCTGGCCTCATTCTTTACAATGACATCGTCGCGGCCATCGCCATAAGAAGACGCCCGGATCAAATTCAGACCTCAAGAATGTACTCTGATATGCTTATCATCTTGGCCTGAGTTTGGTTCAAAATTCGATGGTCTGCGCGATCAGTCAGCATATTCTGCCAGGCGTGCAGGCGGAAAAACGGGGGGCGAGCAAAGGTTGACAGCGCCTTTGCCCCGCCCGATGGCCCTCATCCCCTGGCCCCTTCTCCCGCGCTGCGGGCGAAGGGGAGCGCTCGTGCCAGAGACAGGCAGTCCCCTCGCCCCGCGACGCAGTCGCGAGGGCGAGGGGATTGAGGGGTGAGGGGCAGCAGACTGCTGCAAATTGCCTGTCAAATCTTGCGCGCACCCGAAAAACGCCTTGACAAGCGCCCCGCACGCCGCTAGAATGACAATCACTCTTGAAAAAGTGCATAGTGCCAACAGCGATGAACGGAAGTAGTAGGCCATCGTCGCAGTGAGCCGGGGACAGTGCGAACCCGGCAGTGCGCCCCGACGAGCGCTCAGGCCGAACTCGTCCGGGAGCTGCGCGGCTGAAAGTCAGTAAGCCGCGCCGGAGATGCCCGTTACGCATAATGAGTGGGTGGCACACCACATCGCATGGGCCCATAGCTCAGCTTGGGAGAGCGCCACAATGGCATTGTGGAGGTCAAGGGTTCGAGCCCCTTTGGGTCCACTCTTTCAGAGGCCACCAAGCAGGGTGGTACCGCGGAGTCCTCTTCGTCCCTGGCCAGCAGGCCAGGTTTGCGAAGGAGGACTTTTGTGTTTCTGGGGGATATCATGATCTTCCGCCGATTGCGCTTCTGGCGACGACGGAGCGGGTTTTTGTGGCGGATGCCACGCCTGCGCCGCCTGCTGTGGCGACGCTGGCGCTGAATTTCGCTCCGGCACATCGCTCGCCACCCAACGGTTGTCCGTGCCTGGCCTGAATGCTCGCCGGGCAGACGGTGAGTTGCGTCTGTTTGAGAGACAGTGTCGTTAACGCAATGGAGAACGTAGATCACCATGGCAGACAAATACGTGCCGAAGGACATCGAAACACGCTGGGCCGAGCGCTGGGAACGGGACGGTCTGTACCGGTCGGTAATCGATCACAGCCGCCCCAAGTTCTACGCACTGACCATGCTCCCCTACCCCAGCGGCGACCTGCACATTGGGCACTGGTACGCCATGGCCCCCTCCGACGCACGCGCTCGCTGGTTGCGGATGCGCGGCTACAATGTGCTGTTCCCCATGGGCTTCGACGCCTTTGGCCTGAACGCCGAAAACGCGGCCATCAAGCGCAAGATTCACCCCAAACTCTGGACGGAGCGCAACATCGCCAACATGCGCCGTCAGTTGCGCACCATGGGCGCGATGTTCGACTGGGAGCGCGAGGCCGTCACCAGCCACCCCGAATACTACCGCTGGACGCAGTGGTTCTTCCTGCAGTTCTTCAAGGCCGGGCTGGCCTATCGCAAGAACGCCGCGGTGGACTTCTGCCCGACGTGCAACACCACCCTGGCCCGTGAGCAGGTATGGGGCGAAGACCGTCACTGCGAGCGCTGCGGCACGCCCGTGATCAAGAAAGAGCTGGAACAGTGGTTCTTCCGCACCACTGCCTACGCCGAAGAACTGCTCGATCACAGCAAGATTGACTGGCCAGAGCGCGTCAAGATCATGCAGACCAACTGGATCGGGCGCAGCGAAGGCGCGCAGGTTGTCTTCCGCACTGAGGCGGGCGACCCGATCGAGGTCTTCACCACCCGCCCCGACACGCTATGGGGCGCGACCTTCATGGTGCTGGCTCCAGAACATCCGCTGGTGGATAAAGTCACCACGCCGGAACAGCGCCCCGCCGTCGAGGCGTATGTGGCGGCGGCGGCCCGCAAGAGCGAGATCGACCGCACCGCCGAAGGCAAAGAGAAAACCGGCGTCTTCACTGGCGGCTATGCCATCAACCCGGTCAATGGGGAGCGCATCCCGATCTGGATCGCCGACTACGTGCTGATCAGCTACGGCAGCGGGGCGATCATGGCCGTGCCCGCTCACGATCAGCGCGACTTCGAGTTCGCCCGCAAGTACAACCTGCCCATCCGCATCGTCATTCAGCCGGAAGGCATGGCCGACCTGGACCCGGACAAGATGACCGAAGCCTGGCCGGGCGAAGGCGTCATGGTCAATAGCGGCCCCTTCGATGGCACACCCGCTACCGCCAGCAACGACGGCACCAAGAATCAGGCGGTGAGCGTGGTCACGCGCTGGCTGGAGGAACAAGGCATCGGGCGGGCTGCCGTCAATTACCGCCTGCGCGACTGGCTGATCAGCCGTCAGCGCTACTGGGGCGCGCCGATCCCCATTGTCTATTGCGATCGCTGCGGGATCGTGCCGGTGCCCGAAGAAGACCTGCCGGTGCTGCTGCCCGACGATGTAGACTTCATGCCCACTGGCGAAAGCCCGCTGAAATATCACGAGGGCTTCCTGCACACGACCTGTCCGCAATGCGGCGGCCCAGCCACGCGCGAGACCGACACCATGGACACCTTCATGTGCTCGTCGTGGTATCAGTACCGCTACCTCAGCCCGCACTACGACAAAGGGCCGTTCGATCCGGTCGAGGGGGCCTACTGGCTGCCAGTTGACCAGTACACGGGCGGGATCGAGCACGCCACCATGCACCTGATGTACACGCGCTTCTTCACCAAAGCCATGCGCGACTGCGGCATCTTCAAGCCAACGGAAGAAGCGGCCAAAGCCATGGGGCGCGACACAACGGGCATGTTCGACGAGCCGATGTTGCGCCTGTTCAACCAGGGCATGATCCTGGGCGAGCCGCGCGACGGCGACATGATCATCGCCAGTGGGGCTTTCGAGAGCGATAAGCTGTTCAAGGCGACCAGCATCCGCGTCGTCGAGGCGGTCGCTGAGGTGCCCACGACCGCGACCCAGGTCACCGGAGAGGTGATGAACCGCGTCGAGACCACCTTGCACGTGCGCACTCCCGACGGGCGCGAAGTGGTCGTGGATACCGACAAGAACACCACCTTCGACATCCCTGGCTTCGGGCCAGATGCGACGATCAATCAGATCAAGCATCACCTGGATGTCGAGAAGATGTCCAAGACGCAGGGCAACGTAGTCGCCCCCGACGAACTGGTCGAAGAGTTCGGCGCGGACACGGTGCGCGCCTACCTGATGTTCGCCTTCCGCTGGGAACAGGGTGGCCCCTGGGACAGCAAAGGCATCTACGGTGTGGTGCGCTGGCTGAACGACGTATGGGCGCTGGTCAATGAGGGCGCGCTGGACGGCACTCCCGATCCTGCCGCCGAGCGCGACCTGCGCCGCAAGGTGCACCAGACGATCAAGAAGGTCTCCGACGGGCTGGAAACGTTCGGCTTCAACACGGCCATGGCTGGCTTGATGGAGCTGAAGAACACCCTGCAGAAGGTCGCCCGCGAGCGCAATGTGAGCCGCGAGGTGTGGGACGAAGCCATCCGCACCATGCTGTTGCTGATGGCCCCCTTCACGCCGTTCGTCGCCGAGGAACTGTGGGAGCGTATCGGGCAGCCCTACAGCATTCACAACCAGGCGTGGCCCGTTTACGATCCGGAGGTCGCCGCCGAGGAAGAGATCACCCTGGTGGTGCAGGTCAACGGCAAGGTGCGCGATCGCATTCAGGTGCCCGCCCACATCAGCGAGGAAGAAGCCAAGCGCCTGGCCCTGGAATCCGAAGGGGCGAAGCGGCACATGAACGGCAAGCAACCGCGCAAGGTGATCTTCATCGCCGACCGCGGGATGGTGAACATCGTCGTTTGATCTGCTCTGGCTTCGCCGCATGAAAAGAAACCGCCGGACTCTTGCGCCGGCGGTTTTCTCTCCTCTACACTCGTTTCCACCTACCCCAGCACGAAGGTGCTCCCCGCCGGGTATTCGTCGAGCTGCGTCGCACTGCGATAAACGCACACGCCCCCCTGCCCCACTACCTGATAAGTGTCGTCTGGATGGCAGATGAGGGTGGCCGTCTGGTCTATGCCGATCAGGGTTACCCCGTCTGGCAAGCCCGCCAGCAGACGGTCGGGCGTCAGACGCATCCGGAACAGATTGTGATGAGCCAGAAAGGCCAGATGCGGAGCGAGAGCCAGTCCCGGCATCCACTCGTGCGCGAACCACAGCACACCTCCCAGAGCCATCGCGCTGGCCCCGGTACCCATCACGGCGGCTTTGCGCATCAAAGCGCGGTGTAAGGCCGCTTCGGTATGCGTGCCACGCAGGCGCTCGATCATGTCCACCGGACTGCCGTCGGTGAAGACGATGGCCTCCACTTTGTCGAGCACTGTGTATTCGGTCTCGGTGTTGGCCAGGTGCCAGTTGGTGATCATCACGTGCTGCGCGTAGGTGTTCAGGTGACTGAAGTAGCGCGTGGCATTGTCCGCGACGCGCTGATGTTTCTCCATGGCCGCTACCGGCACCACCGCCACGCGCGGGCTATGTGCACCGCGCAACAATTTCAGCCAGGCGCGATCGGCCTCCTTACTTTCGGGGACGAACGCCTGGCCACCATTCAAAACCAGATAGCCTTTGTGCATGGAGTGTCGCTTCCTGTGTGGAAAAGGCGAGACTCAAGCCAGCCTGTAAGCCGCGTTCTGTACCCGCCAAGGCGGGCGGTGATCATCTCTCTGGGACGCCGGTTACCCGACGCCTCAAGCAACCTACCCGGAACTGATAACGGGACGGGCCGCCCCATCGTTCCTGCTTGGTTTTGCTCCCGGTGGGGTTTGCCTGGCCGCCTGTGTCACCACAGACGCCGGTGCGCTCTTACCGCACCGTTTCACCCTCACCCCACATGCCTGCGCATGGGGGCACTCTGCCTCTCTGTTGCACTTTGCCGTCGGGTCACCCCGCCTGGCCGTTAGCCAGCACCGTGCCCTGTGGAGCGCGGACTTTCCTCATCTCGCCCAAGGCGAGACGCGATCACCCGGCCAACTTGAGCCTCTACTTCTATTATACCATCTTCGCTCGCCTGTTCGAGGGTGCGCCGGAAGCTCTGAAAGGTGTGCGCAAAATGTGACAGGCCGTTTGCTGCGCCGTGGCTTACCTCACCCCCAGCCTCGCTTCGCTCAGCTTGCCCCCTCCCCGACGCGGGGGGCGCGAGGCGCGTGAGCGCCGAGCGGGGGTGAGGTCAACGCCTCCGCACTGAACAAATCGCTGAGAGCCTTTGCTCGCCCTCGTGAACTCAACTGAAATGCACCCGGAAGCAAGATTCACCGCCAAGGCAACGAGAGCGCAGAGGAAAGTCATACAAACGAAGACTCTGCGCTCTCCTCTGCGCCCTCTGTGACCTCTGTGGTTCAACCCTATTGCTCACCGCGCCGGCTCGATCACCTCCAGCCCGCCCATGTACGGGCGCAGCACTTCCGGCACGACAACGCTGCCGTCCTTCTGCTGGTAATTCTCCAGCACGGCGATCAGCGTGCGCGTCATGCCCAACCCCGATCCGTTGAGCGTGTGCACGAAGCGCGGACGCCCGCCGTCCGCCGGACGGTAACGAATGTTAGCGCGGCGAGCCTGGAAGTCCTCGGTGTTGCTGCACGAGCTGACTTCCAGCCATTCCCCGCAGCCGGGTGCCCACATCTCAATATCGTATTTCTTGGCGGCGGCGAAACCCAGGTCGCCAGTGACGATCTCCACGCGCCGATAGGGAATGCCCAGCATCCCGCAGACGTTCTCCGCCGCCTGAGTGAGCGACTCCAGTTCGTCGTAGCTGGTTTCGGGCGTAGTGAACTTGTATAGCTCGACCTTCTCGAACTGATGCACGCGCTTGATGCCGCGCACATCGCGCCCGGCGCTCATCTTCTCGCGGCGGAAGCACGGCGTATGCGAGACAAAATAGAGCGGCAGTTGCGCTTCGTCCAGGATTTCATCGCGGAACATGTTGGTCAGCGCGACTTCGGCGGTAGGCAGCATGTACAACTGCGACTCAGCGTCAAAGTAGACCACGTCGCGGAACTTGGGGAACTGCGCCGAGCCGAACATGGCCTCTTCGCGCACCATGAACGGCGGATAAATCTCGGTGTAGCCATGCTGTGTGGTATGCACGTCCAGCAACCAGCTAATCATGGCGCGGTACAGACGCGCGCCCATTCCCTTGATCAGGTAAAAGCGCGTGCCAGCCAGCTTGACGCCACGCTCGAAGTCGAGAATGTCCAGCGCCGGCCCAAGTTCCCAGTGTGGCAAGGGCGTGAAATCGAACGCGCGCAACGTGCCACGCACTTCCCCAATGCGGTTTTCCGCTTCGCTGCGCCCGATCGGCACGCTCGCATGAGGCATATTGGGAATCCACAGCATGTGCTCGTTGAGCGCTTCCTCGACCCGCCGAATCTCGTCATCAAGCGCGGCAACCCGTTCTCCCAACGCGCCCAGCGCTTCGGTGAGATCGGCAAACGCCCGTTGCACTTCTTCGGGGGAAACCTCATGCGCCCCATCCAGAGGGGTCGGGTTCTCCAGGGCTGCCATGAACCCTTCCACGTCGGTGTTGGCCAGAGCTTGAATGGCACGCCGCGCGCCCCCGACGACCTGCGCGGGAGTCAATTGCTTGTTGCCGCGGAAGCGCCCCATCTGCTTGTTGAGTTTGTTGCGGTTAGCCTTGATCGCCTCCACCTGTGTTAACAGGGCGCGTCGCTGCGCGTCGAGTTGCAGGATGGCGTCAACGCGAGCGATGGCCGCCTCGTCATTGAGGTTGCGCAGTTGTTGCTTGACCCAGTCGGGCCGGGTGCGGATGAGATTGATATCGAGCATCAGTGTTCCTCCCTGCAAAGTAGCCGTCGGCGATGACTGTCAGCAGAAAATCACATCTGGTGTTTGTTGTCGTCCTGTAGAGGCACAGATCGATCTTGAGCGGAAGAGCGGCTGCGGCGGTCAGACTGTCGCTGCCGTAGCTGATAGAGATTCCAGTCGCGCAGCAGACGCAATATCGCGAACGCAGCGCCGATCAGAGTCACACCGATCACCAGTCCGTTCCAGACCTGCGGAGTCATGAAGTCGAGATGCATAGCCGCGCTCCTCAGCGATCCATCGGACGAAAAAAGCCCCTCGCCCGGAACATGCCAGGACGAGGGGACCCGTGGTGCCACCTGGTTTCACCTGTGCCTCTCGACACAGGTCTCAGCGAGTCAACGACTCGCGCGCGTTAACGGGCGCTCCCGACCCCTCTTACGTTGAGCAACAACGATCGAAGGGCGACGTGCTCAGGAGTGGATTTCCGCTGCCGACGCACCGCCTCGCACCAGCCGGCGGCTCTCTGCCAGCGCGACACAGCGTACTTGGCTCCGTCAGAGTCGTTACAGGGCAGTGTAGCAAGCCAGTCAGAGCCTGTCAAGTGCAGGATAGCCCAAAAAACCAAAGCGTTCCTTTACAATCAAGGAAACCTGTGTTATGATAAAGCACCTTGAGTTGAGAAACCTGGATCGCCCTGTGTGGCGGTCTCTTGTTTTTGTTTTTGATTCCACAATACACTCTATAGTCAGGCGCAAAAGAGGCACAGCGGGGGCTGTGTCTTTGTGCACGCCCGGCGCACGAAGGTCTTTTTGAACATGGAGTTCTTTGTCTGTAGAGATTTTGTCGGACACGAGAAACTTTGGGAGCGAATTCGATAGCCATACCCCAGGCAATGGCCCTCTGCGGAGGAGTCATTGCTGGGGCATTCCTTTGTTCTGGCCGCTGACCAGAACGCTGTGAATGGGATACATGATGAGCTATGGAGGAGTGGGATGGCAGATGATGTCCATTATCTGACGCCTGAAGGTCTACGCGAATACGAAGAACGGCTCAACTATCTGCGTAATGTACGCCGCCAAGAAGTCGCCGAACGTCTGCGCCTGGCTCTGGAAGAGGGCGGCGAGTTAGTCGAAAACGCCGAATACGAGGACGCCAAGAATGAACAGGCGTTCATCGAAGGTGAGATCATGCGCCTGGAGATGATCCTGAGCAATGCTCAGGTCATCGAGGACAATGGCCCCAAAGACACTGTCGGTCTGGGCGACACGGTGACTGTCCAGGAAGTCGGAGCGGACACCGTGGAAGTGTACACCCTGGTGGGCGCTGCAGAAGCCAACCCGCGCGCGGGCAAAATCTCGTTCAAGAGTCCTCTGGGCCGCGCTCTGATGGACAAGCGCGTTGGCGACAAAGTGGTTGTCGAAGCGCCGGACGGCCCCATCACCTTCGAGATCAAGGCCATCGAATAATCCAGACCATGCCGGAGTCTGTGCGACGCCCATGCCTGCTCTGCTCGCGTGGGCGTTCTCTTGACAGCTCCTGCTGTGCCTTATCTCCAGCACACCGCGTAACCAGGAGAATAAGCCGAACGCATGTGGCAACCAACCAATACCCCTGAGGAAGATCGTCTGCGCAAGCTGCACGAATTGCTTGAACAGGGCATCTCCCCCTACCCGAATCGTGTTACGCGTACACACACCGCCCGCCAGGCTGTCGCCGCTTTCGAGGCGGCGGAAGCCGCCCAGTCCGCCGACCCCTCACTGGTGACCGTCAGCGTCTGCGGGCGCATCGTGCGCCAGAATCTCAAGGGCAAGGTCTACTTCGCCCATATCGAGGATGGCACAGGGCGAGTGCAGTTATTCGTGCGCATTGACCGCGTAGGCGAAGCGGCCTATGACCTGGTGCGGCGACACCTGGACCTGGGCGATTTCGTGCAGGCCAGCGGCGCGATGATGCGCACCCGTGCGGGCGAAGTGAGCGTGCTGGTAGACAAGATCGTCCTGCTGGCCAAGGCGCTCAGCCCCCTGCCAGTGATCAAAGAGCGCGTCAATGAAGATGGCACTGTCGAGCGTTACGGCGCGTTCAGCGATGTGGAAGAACGCTACCGGCAGCGCTACGCCGACCTGGCCGTCAACCCGGATACGCGCGAGGTCTTCCGCAAGCGCGCCCAGACGATCAACGCCCTGCGCACCTTCCTGGACGAGCACGGTTTTCTGGAAGTCGAGACGCCTATCCTGCAACCCATCTACGGCGGCGCAGCGGCGCGGCCCTTCATCACTCATCACAATCAGCTTCACCAGGATTTGTACCTGCGCATCAGTTTTGAACTGTATCTCAAGCGGCTGCTGGTGGGCATGTATGACGCCGTCTACGAGATCGGGCGCGACTTCCGCAACGAAGGAGTGAGCTTCAAGCACAATCCGGAGTTCACCCAGCTTGAATTCTACCAGGCCTATACCGACTATCACGGCATGATGGATCTCACCGAGCGGATGGTGGCTTACGCGGCACAACGGGTCAACGGCAGTACCATCATCACCTTTGAGGGCCACACTATTGATCTCACCCCTCCCTGGCAGCGGATCACCCTGCGCGAGGCCATCAAGTCCCGCAGCGGCATAGATTACGTGGACTATCCAGACGCCCCGTCGCTGCGCCAGGCCATGCTGGCCGCGGGCTTGCAGACCAGACCGGACGCCACCTGGGGCAAACTGGTAGATACGCTGTTGGGAGACACGGTAGAGCCAACCCTCATCCAGCCGACCTTCGTGCTCGACTATCCGCGCGACATCTCGCCCTTCGCCAAGAGCGTCCCCGGCGATCCGACGCACGTCGAGCGTTTCGAGTTGTTCATCGGCGGCATAGAGATGGGCAATGCCTTCACCGAACTCAACGATCCGCTCGACCAGGAAGCGCGCTTCCTGGAAATGCACCGCCTCTACCGCGAGGAAGACGACGAAGCCACCCCCATTGATGAAGACTACCTGCGGGCCATGCGCTACGGCATGCCCCCATGTGGAGGCTGCGGGATCGGCGTGGATCGTCTGGTCATGCTGCTGACCGATCGCAGCACCATCCGCGAGGTGCTGCTCTTCCCGCACTTGCGCGAGCGTCAGTCCTGAGCATCATTAGGGGAGAGTCTTTCGCGTAAGGACTGCGTGCCGTGCCCGACGAACGAACCGCACCCATGCCCATCCTGGAACAGTTCAGGCTGCCCATCCTGTTGCTGGTAGCCGTGACAACGCTGGCAGGAGCGCTTCTACTACTGCTCAACCGTCCCAAACCGGTCACCATCACGGTGCTGCCGCCCGCTCCTACGCCCATCCCCTCGGCGACCTTCACCCCATCGGCCACGCCCACGCCAGAGCCGTATCTCGTCTACATCACAGGTGCCGTAGCCACGCCGGAGATCGTGGTCACATTGCCCTATGACAGCCGCGTGCTCGATGCGCTGCAGGCCGCCGGAGGCCCCCTCACCAACGCCGACCTGGAACGGGTCAACCTGGCACAACGTGTTGCCGACGGTGATCAAATTCACGTGCCCACACGCAAAGCAGCAAACCGCCAGACGCCTTCCGTGACGGTGATCGTCGTCACTCCGACGCCAGGCGCGCTGACGGTTTACGTGGTAGGAGAAGTAGCCCGCCCGCAAAGCATGGTGTCGCTTCCAGCAGGCAGTCGGGTCGAGGACGCCATTCGAGCCGCGGGCGGCGCTACTGACAGCGCCGACCTCAGCCGCGTGAACCTCAGCCAGAGACTCAACGATGGAGATTACGTTTACGTGCCATCTCGTGGGGCGACCGCGGAAATGATTACCCCTACTCCCAACCGCCCGCCATTGGTACACATCAACGACGCTACCCTGGAAGAGTTGCAAACTCTGCCGGGCATTGGCCCGTCGCTGGCCCAGGCCATCGTAGACTATCGCACTGAGCATGGGCCATTCATGCGCCTGGAAGACCTGGATGCTGTGCCCGGCCTTGGCCCAGCCAAGCTGGAAGCTCTGCGCGAGTTGATCGCGTTCGACTGAGATTGAGGGCGAAAGGCCATCTTGGGGGCATCGGGTATGCGCTATGGCCAGACCCCAGGGGCACGGGCAGAATCAGTGGCCCTCAATCCAGCACCCGCAGAGCGAAGACGTCGTCCCAGCGCCAGCCGTTGTACGGCCCTGCCTCTGGCAGCGCTACACTGCTCATGAGACGTCGGGGCGCTGCCCGCTCGACCAGAGACACCAGCCACACTTCCGCCGTCTCGCGCCCCTGCGGTTGCCGGATGACAAACAGATGCTCCGGCCCGCCGCAGAAGATCGCCCTTTCAGTCGCGTCAGCCGGTAGGGAGATAGCCCGCAGCGTAGACGCTTCGAGGGCAAAGAGGATCACACCCTGCCCTGGCGGTGCTCCGGCCAGCACTGCAGCGAGCCACGCCCCGTCCGCCGACCAGTCAACGGTCTGCGGCCAGGCGAGCTGCCCCGCCAGCGGCTGTTTCTTCTGCTCCTGCAGATGCCAGATGACCAGATTGCGCCCATCCCACACCAGGGCACGTGCCTGCGGCCCAAGCGGCCAGGACAGGTTCTCCCCCTGCACAGGCACCTTTCCATCCAGAGCGGTGAGCAGATGACCGCTTACGTCCACCTGGTATAGGGTCGCCAGATTCTCCCCATCTGCGGGGGATGTCTCCCAGGCCAGCAGCCCCTCACCGGAAGCCAGCCATGCCTCCGCCGACAGAAGTGCGCCAGCCTCTGGCAAACGCCGGGCCAGTTCCACGCGCAGGCCGCTTAGCACGTCCACCCGCCACAGACTCTGGTGTGTTGCGCCTCCAGCCACGGGCGGAAGCGGCCTGGCCGTTACATAGGCGATCTGTGTCCCGTCAGGGTTCCACGCCAGCTTGCCCCACGCCGATTCGCTGGCGGGCACCAGCAGACGACTGCTCAGAGTGTGGCGCTCGAAGAGCCATAGTTGCCCTGCTCCGTCGGTGTAGGCCAGCGCGCTGCCATCCGGTGACCACGCCCAGCCAGCCAGCCCAGCCAGGGGAATTTCAAGATGGGCGCCGCCCGCGCGCGTGCCCAGAATGTGCAATATCCTGTCCTGGGTAAAAGCGAGCCATTCACCGTCCGGCGCGAGCTGTAGACCTGCTGGATGTGTAACATAAGACAGGCGCTGCTCCAGCCGCACCTCGCCGGGAACCAGGCGCACAACCACCAGCCCCCTATCGGTAACCGCCGCCAGCACGACTGGTGGCCCGTCGTAGTCTTCCAAGAGATCGAGCGCGCGCAAAGCGGCTGTGCGACGCCCTGATACCAGCCAGAAGGCCATCCACAGTAACAGGCCCAGCAGCAGGGCCGGAAACGACAGACGCCAGATCGTCGCCGGGGATGTCCGCCGCCGCGGGACACGCCACTGGCGGGCAATGCGAGAGAATTCCAGAGGTTCGGCGGGAGTGACCCTGTCGAGATCGCGGCGCAAATCGGCAGCCAGGCGTTCGCCAAACTGCCGCCATTCCTCGACTCTGGCGCGACAACGGGCACACTGCGCGATATGCTGACCCACTTCCGCTGCCTGCTCTGCCTCAGACTGCCCCAGGGCATATTCCTGAAGCACCAGGTCGTCGGGGTGGTCATCAGATGTCTTCAACGGAGTGTTTCCGTCGCCAGCCATGGCACCTGTTCTTCTCCCAGCAACTCCCGCAGCCGATCCACAGCCAGGCGCAGCCGAGACCGAACTGTATTGAGCGAACAGCCCATGATCTCGCTCATCTCCTTATACGAGCAATCGGTGTAGAAGCGCAACACAATGGCTTCGCGCAGCTTGGGGCTGAGCTGATCGAGCGCCCACAACAGGCGATCCTCCGTCTCATTGCGGATGACAACCGCTTCTGGGCCGGGCGTGTGATCGCGAATCTGATTGCCCAGGCCCAGCCATTGCGTCAGAGAGATGCTGGGCAGGAACTTACGCCGACGCTTGTCGCGCGCCCGGCAAACCGTGATGGTGTGCAACCAGGTGCTGAAGCTGCTGAGGTCGGGCCGGTAGAGGCGCAGGTTCAACAGGGCATAGGTGAGAGCATCCTGAGCCACCTCTTCGGCATCGGCCTCGTCCCCCAGCAGGCCAAGCGCCAGACGAAAGGTGCGCAACTGATATTTCTCGAACAATTGCCGGGCAGCGCGTTCGTCTCCCTCTATGGCACGCTGAATGAGGGGTAAATCGTCCATGGCTGGGTTCACATGTGGATTCTGAGACATTCCACTGATCCTGTCCCTAATACGAACTTCAAATGAGGTTTGTTCCTCATCGCTGCGTCAGAACATCCAGCCTATCTCGAAGCTCATAGACCACCCGCCCACGCTGGATCACCGTTCGCGCCAGATTGCTGCCGAAGCGGTAGCTGAGATGCTGGTAAGCTGGCACTGTCCAGATCACCAGATCGGCCTGTTTGCCTGCTTCCAGGCTGCCTACGCGATCCCCCCGCCCAACGGCGAACGCTGCGTTGATCGTCGCCGCCGCCAGCGCTTCGGCGGGCGTCAGGCGCAGGTAGCGCGTCGCCAACGCCAGCACGAATTGCATGTTCTCGTTCCAGCCCGTGCCTGGATTGCAGTCTGTGGCCACGGCCAGCGCCGCGCCCGCTTCCAGGAAACGGCGAGCGGGCGTGTAACGGGTATGTCCCAGGCCAAACGGGGTACAAGGCAGCGACACGACCGCCGTATTCGAGCGCCCCAGAGCTTCGATCTCGTCGTCTGGCGTCACCACCACGTGGTCGGCGGAGACCGCCCCCAACTCTGCCGCCAGGCGCGCGCCGCCCAGCGGCTCGAACTCATCCACATGGACCTTGAGCGGCATGCCCAGCCTCTGCGCCGCAGTGAGAATACGTCGTGTCTGCTCCAGGTCGAAGGCCCCCACCTCGCAGAAGACATCGCAGAAGATGCCCTGTGGCCAGTATGTAGCGCCCCAGGCAGCCACAGCGGGCAACATCTCGTCGGTCAGCAGCGCCACATAAGCATCGGGATCGCCGGTGTATTCCGGCGGGACAGCGTGCGCACCCAGGAAGGTCGGCACCAGGTCAAGCGGTAGTTCTTCATCCAGGGTGCGAATGACTTCCAGCATGGTAAGTTCGGTCCGTGTTTCCAGACCATAGCCCGTCTTGCACTCAACCGTCGTCGTGCCATGTGCCAGCATGGTCAGCAGGCGCGCCCGCGTGGCAGCGATCAACGCCTCTTTGCTCGCTGCGCGCGTCTCGCGCACCGTCCGGTTGATGCCGCCGCCCGCCGCCATGATCTGCTGATAGGTGGCTCCGGCAATACGTTGCTCGAACTCGTCCGCGCGGTTGCCAGCCCAGACAACGTGCGTATGCGGATCAACCAGGCCTGGCGTGACCAGCATCCCTCCGGCGTCCAGCACTGTCCGCGCCGCGTATGCCCGTTCCAGCCTGGCCGATGGCCCCACCTCAACGATCGCGCCGCGATGGATGGCCACTGCCGCGTCGGCCAGCAGGCCCAGGTCGCCGAGCGCCGCGCCGCGCTGCGGCCCGCCATCGTGGGCGGGAACTGTACACAGTTGCCCGATGTTCGTCACCAGCAGATCAATCATCTCGTCCATACCCTCCAGTCTAACACAGCCGCGCAGCCGAGCATAGCTGTTTCTCCTGCGGACGTGGTACGATCGGCCCAGCACCGTTTGCACCGACAGAGAGTATCCCATGCGCATAGACATCCTGACCCTGTTTCCGGCCATGTTCGCCGGCCCCCTGACAGAGAGCATCCTCAAACGTGCCCAGGAAAAAGGGTTGCTCAGCATTCACCTGCACAATATCCGCGACTACACCACCGACAGGCATCGCACCACCGACGACACCCCTTATGGCGGCGGAGGAGGTATGGTGATGATGGTCGAGCCGCTGGTCAAAGCGGTGGAGGACGTGCGAGGAGCCGATCAGCATGTGCCCGTGATCTTGCTCACCCCACAAGGGCGCGTCTTCACACAACGGGTGGCCTGCGAACTGGCCGCGCACGACCGGCTAATCCTGATCTGCGGGCGCTACGAAGGCGTGGATGAGCGCGTGCGGCAACTGGTAGTCACCGACGAGATCAGCATCGGCGACTACGTGCTCACTGGCGGTGAGCTGGCGGCGATGGTCGTTGTGGATGCGGTGGCCCGGCTGATTCCTGGCGTGCTGGGCGCGCGTTGGGCCGCCGAGGAAGACTCGCACGCTATGGGCCTGCTGGAATATCCGCACTACACGCGCCCGCCGGTGTTCCGCGGCCTGGTGGTACCAGAGGTGCTGCTCAGCGGCGATCATCAGGCGGTGGAGCGCTGGCGACGGCGCGAAGCCATCCGCCGCACCTGGGAACGCCGCCCCGATCTGCTGCTCATTGCTCCGCTGAGCGAAGAAGAGCGCTGGTTCCTGGGTGAACTGGCCGAAGACGAAGCGCTCCGGCGCGCCGTACATCCATGATTGAAGCTCAGAGCCATCGGCGGACTGCCGAGATACTGTCAGCGCAGAGAAAAAGAGCCGTCGTGGCGAATTTCTACCGCGCGCCTCGCTGCGAGAGAGTGCGTGCAAAGGTTGACAGCGACTTTGCCCCGCCCGATGACCCTCATCCGCCAGCTCCTTCTCCCGCGCTGCGGGCTGTTTGCCGTGAGGTAAAGCGGCAAGCGGTTTGGTGCAATCCCCCTGCCTCCCGCGAGACTGCCGCTTGACGGGGGCACTGCCATCCTTTACAATTCCATCCCGGCATTCGGAGGAAAGCGCGAACAACCAGCATGTTTGAGAGTCTGAGCGATCGCCTGCAAAGCGTCTTTGAGCAACTGGGGCGCAAAGGCCGCCTGACGGAGGAAGACGTCAATACTGCCATGCGCGAGGTGCGCATGGCCTTGCTCGAAGCCGACGTCAACCTCAAGGTGACCAAGGACTTCATCAATCGCGTCAAAGAACGAGCCATCGGCGCGGAAGTCCAAAAGAGCCTCAAGCCTTCCCAGCAGGTGATCAAGATCGTGCACGAGGAACTGATCGCCACGCTCGGCCAGCCGGGTCGCCTGAACCTGAGCGGCCCGACGCCGCGCGTGATCATGCTGGTGGGCCTGCAGGGGTCGGGCAAGACCACCACTGCCGCCAAGCTCGCGCTGATGCTGCGCCGCGACAACCGCCGCCCCTTCCTGGTGGCGGGCGACACTTACCGTCCGGCGGCGGTCGAGCAGTTGGTCACGCTGGCCAAACAGATCAACATCCCCTACTACCAAGAGGGGACGACCGCTCCCCCGCCCGACATCTGCGTGCGCGGGGTTGAGGCAGCTCGCAAAGCCGACGCGACTGTGGTCATCCTGGATACAGCGGGCCGTCTGCAGATTGACGACGAGATGATGGACGAGCTGGTCGCCATCCGCGACCGCACACAGCCCGCCGAAATCCTGTTGGTGGCCGACGCCATGACCGGCCAGGAAGCCGTGCGCATCGCCGAAGGCTTCAATCAGCGCGTGGGGTTGACTGGCCTGATCCTGACCAAAGTGGACGGCGACGCCCGCGGTGGAGCTGCGATCTCCATGCGCGCCGTGACCGGCGTGCCGATCAAGTTCCTGGGCACCGGCGAGAAGCTCGACGGCCTGGAAGTGTTCCATCCGGATCGGCTGGCTTCACGCATTCTGGGCATGGGCGATGTGCTCAGCCTGATCGAACGCGCCGAGCAGGCGTTCGACATGGAAGAAGCCGAGCGCCTGCAGCGCAAACTGCTGAAGAATCAGTTCACGCTGGAAGACTTCCTCAAGCAGTTGCAGCAGGTCAAGCGCATGGGTAGCATTGGGCAAATCCTGGATATGCTGCCTGGCATGGGGCGTCTGCGTCAGCAACTGAACATTGACAACGAAGAAGCGCAGCGGCAGCTCAAGAAAGTCGAGGCGATCATCAATTCGATGACGCCCCAGGAACGGCGCAATCCCAAGTTGCTGAATGCCAGCCGCAAGAAGCGGATCGCTGCCGGAAGTGGCACGACCGTGCAAGATGTCAACGCGCTGCTGCGGCAATTCCGCGAAATGCAGCACATGATGCAGATGATCGGGCGCGGGCGTTTTCCGCGTATTCCTGGTCTGTTCAATTGACGGGCATTGCCCGTATTTGCTGCGGTTGTCCGGCAGACTGCCCTGCCAACCCTCGGCAGCGCGCAGCAAACCAAACGTATGCACAGTACTGCACCATCAGTGAGGGATAGGATACAGCGATGGTTCGCATTCGTCTACGCCGCGTAGGACGTAAGAAACAACCCAGCTACCGCATTGTCGTCGCCGACGCGCGCAGCCCGCGCGATGGTCGTTATATTGAGGCCATCGGCTTCTACAATCCGCGCACCGAGCCAGAGACCATCACGGTCAAGGAAGATCGCGCGTTGCACTGGCTGAGCGTGGGCGCTCAACCCAGCGAGCCGGTCGAACGCATCTTGAGGAAACTCGGCACGCTCGCTCGTTACGAGCGGCTGCGCCAGGGCGAAGCCCTGGAAGTACTGGTCGCCGAGGCCGAGGCCGAGGCCGCAGCCCGTGGCCCCATCAGCCCGAAGACCAGCTATCCGCCCAAGCCGAAAGCCAAAAAGGCCGAAGCGGCTGATCAAGCTGCACCGGCGAGCTAACGGCGGAGCTGCTGACAATCTGACGCGACGAATGCGGACAGCGAGCGGTTTTGTGCTGTCCGCATTTGCCCTTTGCGGCGGGCAACCCTGCCCACCGGCTCAACCTGGAGGGACACTCCCATGAGAGAACTGGTCGAGTATATCGCCAAGTCACTTGTTGATGACCCTGGTCAGGTACGGGTGACCGAAACCCGTCATGGCAACACCACAGTGCTTGAACTGCAGGTGGCCCCAGACGATATGGGCCGCATCATTGGCAAAAACGGGCGCATCGCGAACGCCATCCGCGTACTGGTGCGCGTCCCCGCCGCCAAACAAGGCAAGCGCGTCTCGCTAGATATCGTCTGAGCACACGGTCATGCCCGCTTCTGGCTCAACAGGGCGTTCGCCTGCCCCTCCTTTCCTCTTGCTTGGACGAGTCCTGCGTCCACACGGGGTGCGCGGAGAAGTACGCATTGAGGTCATCACGGCCTATCCGGAGCGCATTGTGCCCGATCAGCGCGTCTATCTGGGGCGCGATCCGTCCGACGTGGCTACGGCTGTGCCTCACACCGTCATCAGGGCGCGCAAACACCAGCACTATCTGATTCTCCAGTTCAAAGAGGTTCCCGATCGCAACACTGCTGAGCTACTGCGCGAGCAGTATGTGATGGTGGCGCTGGAAGACGCCGTCCCGCTTGAAGAGGGCGAGTACTATCTATTCCAGGTCATCGGCCTGCAGGTGATCACTACCGAGGGTGAAGTGCTGGGCAACGTGGTAGACGTGATCGAGACGGGGGCGAACGACGTATTCGTAGTACACGGGCCGCGCGGGGAAGTTCTGCTGCCCGACACCGACGAATGCGTCCAGGACATTGACTTTGAGGCGGGCACGCTCACCGTGCACCTGCTGGACGGCCTGCTGGGCGAGTGACTTCGCGCCGCCCCGACGACTATCCTGAGGCAGACCATGAACGCGCGCAAATACTGGCTGGGCTTCAACGCCGTCAGGGGTATCGGCCCGCTGCGACTGCGCGCTTTACGCGCCGCCTTCGACTCCCTGGAAAGCGCCTGGCACGCCTCCGAAAGCGAGCTGGCGGCAGCGGGGCTGGATCGGCGGGCCATCGGCAACCTGCTGACTGCGCGGCAGCACTTCGATCTCGACCGGATGCTGGAAACCGTCTATCAGGCGGGCGCTGCCGTCATCACGCTGGACGACGCCGACTACCCCTCTTTGCTGCGAGAACTGCCCGACGCGCCCGCCGTGCTTTTCGTCAAAGGTACGTTGCTCGAGGCCGATCGCTGGGCCGTTGCCTTTGTGGGTACGCGGCGTGCTACGGCTTACGGGCGCGAGATAACTCGTCAGTTGGTTGCGTCACTGGCAGGGGCGGGGATCACGATCGTCAGCGGGTTGGCGCTGGGCATAGACGCAGCATCGCACAAGGCCGCACTGGACGCCGGAGGCCGGACGATCGCAGTGCTCGGTTGCGGCATTGACCGCGTCTATCCGCCGGAACATCGCAAGCTGGCTGCCGACATTGCCAGCAATGGGGCGCTGATCAGCGAGTTTCCGCTGGGCACCGAGCCAGAGGGCAAAAATTTCCCCGTGCGCAACCGGTTGATCAGCGGGCTGGCGCTGGGCGTGGTGGTCGTGGAAGCGCCGCTCAACAGCGGTGCCCTGCTCACTGCCGACTTTGCCGCCGAACAGGGCCGCGATGTATTCGCCGTGCCGGGCAACGTGACTTCGCCGGCTAGCGCGGGCACCAACCGCCTGATCCAGAACGGGGCCAAGTTGGTCGTCAGCGCTGACGACATCCTGGACGAACTGAACCTGACGCGCACGACGGTCGAGACTCAGACCCAGGTACGGCAGATCGCGCCCGATTCGCCTCTCGAGGCGACGCTGGCGGCTCTGCTGGAAGACGAGCCGCTGCACATAGACGACCTGGTCGAACGCTCCGGCCTGCCCATCACCACGGTCAGCAGCGCATTGGCGCTGATGGAACTCAAGGGAATGGTGCAGCGGCAGGAAGGCATGACTTATGCGCGCGCGCAGGGCGGAGCGCCCTTGTTGCGCCTGGACTGAGAAGACTGCCACACTCACGCTGGATGTGGCAGGAGACTCTCTTACGGACAACTGCAATGACCGCACTCTATGCACTCATCATGGCTGGCGGTGGCGGCACTCGTCTGTGGCCGCTCAGCCGACGCAACCGCCCCAAACAAATGTTGCCCCTGGTCGAAGACCGGACGATGTTCCAGATTTCAGTCGAGCGCCTGGCTCCGCTGTTGCCGCCGGAGCGCATTTTTGTGGTTACGGGCGTTGACCAGGTGGACGGATTGCGGGCCAGCACACCTCAGGTTCCGCCGGAGAACTTCGTCACCGAGCCGTTCGGCATGAACACCGGCCCGGCGGTTGGCCTGGGGACGATTCACATACAGCACCGCGATCCGCAGGCAGTGATCGCCGTGCTCACCGCCGATCAGCACATCGCCGACAAAGCCCGGCTGCGGGGCGTGCTGGCCGCTGCAAGTGAACTGGCCCTGGACGGTTACATTGTGACGCTGGGTATCCGGCCAGACTTCCCCGCTACCGGCTACGGCTACATTCAGCGCGGTGCGCCGCTGCGTCAGGTCGGTGAGTTCCAGGCATACCGCGCCGACCGCTTCACCGAAAAGCCCGATCTGGAGACGGCCAAAGCTTTCCTAGCCAGCGGTCTGTATAGCTGGAACAGCGGCATGTTCATCTTCCGCGTCGAGCAGATCATAGCCGAATATGCTCGCCAGCAACCCCTGTTGTACGGCCTGTTGCGCGACATTCAGGCCGCCCTGGGACGCCCCGACTATCCCGACGTGCTGCGTGATAAGTGGTTGCAGATGCCCAAAATCTCCATTGACTACGCCGTCATGGAAGGCGCGCAGAACATGGCCGTCATCCCGGTAGATATGGGCTGGAGCGACATCGGGAGCTGGGAAACGCTCTACGATGTGCTGGAACACGACGCCGATGGCAATGCGGCTCGTGGGAATGGCCGCGGCCATATTCACCTGGGGACAAAAAAGACCCTGGTCTATAGCGATAAGCGGGTGGTGACGATCGGCCTGGAAGACCTGATCATTGTGGACACGGACGACATCCTGTTCGTCTGCCGCCGCGACCGTTCGCAGGATGTGCGGGAGATCGTCGAACGGCTGAAGGCCGCGGGAGAAGACGATCTACTATAGGGGGCGCTATGGTCATCATCGCCGCCACCATTGACCTGGACCTGCCGGGCGTGGCCTCGCTGAAAGAGAAGCGCGGCATCCTCAAGTCGTTGATTGCCCGCCTGCACAGTGCTTTCAACATCGCGGTAGCCGAGGTAGACCTGCACGACGCCTGGCAATCGGCGGCGCTGGGCATAGCCATCGTCAGCACCAGCGCCGCTCATGGTGAGGCCCGCCTTGAACAGGTCTTGCGCTGGATCGAGCACAACCGCCCCGACGTGACCATTGTGGATCACGAACTGGAAGTGATTCACTTTGGCTGAGGCTGGTTGTCCACAATGATCTCGATGGCATCGAGCAGCTCGCGCAGTGCCCTGGCTTCAGCGGCTTGTTCTTGCAGGGCGTTCTTCTGGCTGGTGTAGCGGTCGTGTAGCACGCTCAGTTGACTGAACACCGGTGACAGGATTTGCTGCCCATATTGCAACAGGCGGCTCCGCTCGCGGCTGGTCAGGTCAACCAGGGCCTGGCGATAGCTGAGCTGTAGCGCGCTCAAACGTTTGTCGAGTTCGCGTTCGGCGTCGCGTTTCATTTTGCGCCAGTAGAGCACGGCAGCCGTCCCGCCGCCCACCAGCAGCGTCGGTCCCACCACAAAGGTTGCCAGGATGCTGCCAACTGCCGCTGTCACCGCCCCGTGAGCAGCCACGCCCAGCACCACGGCCACAATACCCCCCAGCGCCGCCGTGAAGCCGGTGGAGAAGCCCAACAGATTGGCGCGGAAGCTCTGGCGCAGATTCTCCGCCAGGCTGTCGTCGGTATAGGATTTCAGTTCCGCGTCGGCGATGGCGATAGCCGCCTGCAGCGCGGCGCGCTGTTCGGCATAGCCGGTTGCGTCTACCCTGCCAATTTCGCGATCCAGGGAGGTCTGCAGAGCGGTTAGACGATCGAGGATGCTGCGCCAGTAGCGGCGGCTGCTATCCACTACCTCATTGACATATTGCTCAGAGACTGAAGCGATCTGATCGGGTGCGTTGGCGATGACCTCACGCTCGAATTCGGCGCGCATAGCCTCGCGGTCGAGCACGCGCGGCGCGCGCTGCAGCGTCAGGTTGCGCCGGATGAACTGACTTCCCCGCTCGCGCATGGCCGCAAACACCCGGTCGAGTTCACGTTGTGCGGCAGACAGTTGTTCGTCGAGCGTGCCCGCTTGCCGGTTGAGTTCCTCGCGCAGGTTTTCGGTGAGCGTGGTGTCGCCCCTCACCAACGCGATCTGCGCCTCCAGCGCCGCGACATATCTGCGAATCATACTTTCGGCGAAATCCAGTTGGGCATAAAGCTTTTGCTTGGCGGGCGGCACGCGCTCGAAAATGCTGCGCAGGTAGTCGCGGACGGCGTTCATACCGCCCGGATCGTGCGCAGCGCCGGCGAACAGTCCACCGCCTTTCTCTTTGAGCGCCTGTTTGGCCGATACCATGAAAATTTCCGGGCGCAGATCGAGCAATTCGTGCAGTTGCTGGCGGACGAAAGCCAGCACCTCTTTCTGCTCGTGCTTCTGCAACAGGTCGGCCTGATTGATCACCACTACGATCTTCTTGCCGTAGTCCTTGGCCAGTTCCAGGTAGAGCCGCTCGGTTTCGGCCAGGGCGCGCTTGGCCGAAAGCAGAAAAATGACCAGGTCACTGCGGCTGAGGAAGCTCTTGGCGATCTGTTCGTGCTTGCGGAATACCGAGCCAGTGCCCGGCGTATCCACGATGACCACGCCCGGCCCGCCCGTGTTCGGATGCAACCACTCGCGCACCACGCCCTGTTCGCGCCAGGTGAACTCACTCTGACGCCTGGGTGCCCAGCGAATGAGTTCGATGGCGTCCGTGGTGGGTGTGATGCCCGTGGGCAACAGTTCGTCGCCCAGCAGGGCGTTGATGAAGGTGGACTTGCCCGCGTTGAATTCGCCAACTACCACTACCAGGAAGAACATTTCCTGCAGGTCGGCAGCGTTCTGTTGCAGACGCCGGCGATCCTCAGCGTGTTCTGTGCCCATCTGCGCCAGGATGTCGGCTATTGCCTGCAACAGGCGGACCGTGCGCTCACGCGCTTCGGCAATGGGACCTTCCAGGACGATGCTAGTCATACGTCGCCGTTTCCTTGTGGGGGTGCCACAGGCTGGTACTTCCCGATCTCCATCTCGGCCAGGCCACGCTGAATCATCAGCAGCGCCTGTTGATGTTCGTGTAAGTCATGCCGCAGGGAGTCCAGCGCTTCGGCCTGCGTCGCGATGAGGCGGGTGAACGGCGCAGTAGCGTCGCGCCGAAGCTGTACACCGTGCGCGATCAATTCGTCGCAGGCTCGTTGCAGCGTCTCCAGGTATTCGTCGCGCAAAACCCTGATGCGCTTTTCGAAGCTCCGGCGCAATAGCCATCCGCGCAACGGCACCAGCGCCAGGCCCAGCAATACCGTCGCCAGGCCCACAACGAGCACCGCCAGCAGCGCCCCCGCAGCGGGCGGAGTCTCTGTGAAAGCCCCCGCCGCTGCCGCCAGCACCACGCACACCGTCAGCGTTTCCCACAGCGCCAGGATGATCAGCATGTTGCGCAATGTCCGGTCGAGTTGAGTCACCTCGAAGCTCTGAGCTTCGCGCAGCAATTCGTCCAGGCGCGGGCGGGCGTTGCGCAGGAATGCCCGTTCGTAGCGCAACGGAGATTGCACCCTGCCGACCAGTTTGTCCGACAGGTTGGGCGGCAGTTTCTGGACAGCGGCCCGCGTGTAGTCCACCAGATCGTCAATGTCCTGCACGTCGCGCCCTTCCAGGCGCGGACCGAGTCTATCCACCAGTTCGGGGATGCGCCGGAAAGTCTCGCGCACTTTGTGCCGCTCGAAAGCGGCCTCGGCCTGAGTCTGGCGCTGGAAACGGCGCAGCAGCCGTCCCAGCCCGCTGATCTCCGCCAGGCCACCGAAGAACAGGCCTATCCCGCGCGAGAAATGGAACAACTCGCCAATGGCTCCGCCCCCTCGCGCTGTCGCTTCGTCCCAGGTATTGCTGATCTCCTCCAGGCTGTTGGCGACGACCTGCTGTTGCTCGCGCCGACTCTGCTCGATCTGCGCCTCGATGTTCTCCACGATCTTGCGGTGCGCATCCAGCGCAGCCTGCTGCGTCTGCACCAGGGCCAGTGCCTCCTTGACGGCGTTCTGGCAAATCTGCACAGGCGTTTCCAGTTTCTGGCGCACGCGCTCCAGGTCGCCCAGTGTCTCTTTGATGTACGCCTCGATGTCGGCGAACCCCGCCTCGTCCCACAGGATTTCGTCGCGGGGCTTTTCTTGCTGCGCGGCCAGCGCGTCGCGGGCCGACACCAGCCAGACGGTCGGCTCGAAGCCCAGGTGCAGGCGGCTCTGTTCCAGCACGAACTCACGCACCTGTTCGCGCTCTGCCGGTTCCAGCACGTCCATTTGATTGACCACGATGATCACGCGCTTGCCGTAGGTCTTGAGTTGCTGGAGATATTCCAGATGACTGGCAGATAGCACCTGCGTGGCGATCATCACTAGCAACACCACATCGGCGCGGTGCAAAAAGCGACGCGTCACCTCGTCGTGCGTGCGAAAGACCGACTCCAGCCCAGGGGTATCTACCAGGCTCAGGTGTTCGAGCAGCGGGCTGGGGTGAAAGACTGTCTCGACCTCGCCCGCCCGCGATCGCTGCACTTCTGGCCCGTGCCGCAGGATCACGATATGGTCGGTAGTGGGGATTGGCCCGACATCGAGAAGCTGCTCGCCGAGCAGTGCGTTGATCAGGCTCGACTTGCCCGACCCGAATGGCCCTACCATCACCATCAGAAAAGGGTGATTGGCGTGGAACAGCGCATCGCGCACCTGTTCCATGTGGATTTCTGGCAGCCCATCCACTCGCGCCAGCGTATCGAGCAGCGCGTTGATCTGCTCGAACTCCTGGCGACGCACCGCCTCGTACTGGCTCAACAGCCGGGCCGGCAATTGCACGTCGTCCCCCATCCTCTCACCTGCGGACTGCGCTGTTATTGACCGGGCGGCGCAGGCATGAGCACACCCGGCACGTAATCGCGCAAAATCGAGCCGCCGATGAATTCGCGCAGCAGCGAGTTGTCCGGCACCAGGCTGGCGTCCATCGGCACCAGCCAGTTGAGGATCGAAAGCAGCCGCCGCGCCTCGATATAATGCGGCTCGCCCGGTTCAAGTTGCCGCAGCAACGGCTCGGCCATCGGGCGCAACACCGCCAGTTCATAAACCAGGGCCGAATTGAACATCACGTCGGCGTTTTCCTGGTAGGGGAAGATATTGCGCTTCTCGCCCCGCCGCACACTCTCCCAACGCGCCAGCGTTTGCGAGGCCGAATAGCCGCGGTAGGTCGCGTCGCGCACGATACGCCGGATCAGGCGCACGTCGGTCGTGGGGACGCGGTTGTGCCGGTCAATGTTGAGCTGCGTCAGCGCCGACACATAGACGCGAAACAGACGCTCCGTGGGCAAAGACTCGGTCAGGCGTGGGTTCAGCCCATGAATGCCCTCGATGATCAGAATCTGGTCACGGCCCAGCGTGACAGTCTGCTCCTCAAAGAAGCGTCTCCCGCTGAGAAAATCGTAGTGAGGGATGCGCACAGGTTGACCGGAGGTCAACGCCAACAATTGCTCGTTGAACAACGGCAGGTCTACGGCCTCCAGCGCCTCGAAGTCGTATTCGCCGTTCTCGTCCAGGGGCGTCAGGTGACGCTCGACGAAGTAGCGATCCATCTCCAGGGTATAGGGGCGCAGGCCGTTGGCCATGATCTGCACGGCCAGGCGCTTGGAAAAAGTCGTCTTGCCCGACGACGACGGCCCGGCGATGAGCACGATGCGCAGCCCTTCTTTGTGCCGCGCTGCGATCTGCGAGGCGATCTGCGCGACGTGCTGCTCGTGCAGCGCCTCGTTGACCAGCACCAGCTCGCGCGCTCGCCCCGCGCGAATGGCCCGATTCAAATGGCCGATGTCTTCCACACCCAGCAGAGTCAGCCACTCTTCCGTACGGCGGAAGACCGCCGTCAGTTGCGGTGACTGCGTGTGCGGGCGGATGACGTTGGGACTTTCGCGGCGCGGGTATTGCAGGATGAACCCGTCTTCTTCGGGCAGCACGTTGAACAGAGTCAGATAGCCGGTGTGTGGCACCATGTAGCCATAGAAGTAGTCCACTTCGCCGCGCAGGCGATAGATGGTCAGGTAGTCTTTATTGCGGAATTCGAGCAGACGCACCTTGTCGTCGTCGCCGCATTCCTCGAAGATGCGTCGGGCTTCGTCCAGCGGAATCTCGTGCCGGGTGATGGGCTCGCAGGCGGCCACGATCTCGCGCATGTGCTCTTTGACCCGTTCGATCTCCGCTGGGGTCAGGGGAGGCCGCCCGCGCACTTTGCAGAAGAAAGCGCCGCTGGGCAGCGCGTAGTCCACCAGCACCTGTGTGCCGGGGAAAAGTTCCGCCACGGCGACCGTCAGCAGGAAGGCCAGCGAACGCCGGTAAATACGGCTGCCGTCACCGGAATCGGTGCGCACGATGCGCACTGTCACATCGCGAGTGACGGGCATGGTCAGTTCGCGCAACATGCCATCCACGATCGCTGCCACCGGCAGAGCCTGTTGGCTCGTCTGTCGCCTTTCGTAGGCCTGCACAAACGTCTCCAGCGAAGTTCCCACCGGTCCTTCCAGGATGATGCCGTCCTCAAAAGTCACCTGGACAGTAGTGCGCGGTGATGCTTCATGAATCAACGCCAGGTCTTCCATCATCAGCTCTTTCAAGGTGATCTCCGGCTCTCTTTCTTCCTATACGATGTGCCAGACTGCGCCGGTGCGCGCGGGCAAGGTCACCACTACAGTGCCGTTGTGGATGTGCGCCCGGCCTTGCCCAAAGGTCAGGGTCGCCTGTTGTGCCGGGGCAGCCAACGAGAGCCGTAGCTGTCGTTCGGTCTGCGCCGTGTTGAATGTCACCGCGAAGCGCTGTCCCTCATAAACCCGCTCATAGGCGAACAGTTCGCCCTCAGCCAGAGCTGTGCGGTACGTGCCCCGGCGCAGGGCCGGATGAGCGTGGCGTAGTTGAATGGCAGCGCGAATGTAGTCGCGCAGGGCTGTGTCCCACTGACGCTCGTCCCAGGGCATGGCTCCCCGGCAGGCCGGATCGTAGCCCCCCTGCAAACCGATCTCGTCGCCGTAGTAGACGGTCGGTGCGCCGGGCATGGTCATCTGGAACAGCATGGCCATCCGCAGCGCCGACTGATCGCCTTTGACCAGCGTCAGGAAGCGCGGCATATCATGACTGCTGAGCAGGTTGAGCTGTGCCAGGGTGATCTGCCAGTCGTAGAGCGCCAGCATCGCCTCGATGTCGCGGGCGAAACCTTGAGCGTCCAACGGAGTTGGAGGCGGATAGGTACCCCCCAACCACAGCGGAGCCAGCGTCCGCGCGCCGAAGAAGCGCACTGCCGCGTGCGTCTGAATATAGTTCATCACCGCGTCGAATTGATCGCCCTGCAACCAGCGCTGCGCTTCCGTCCAGATTTCCCCGACAATATAGGCATCCGGATTGATCGCTTTGACCCGCCGCCGAAACTCGCGCCAGAAGTCATCGTCGTCTATCTCGGCAGGCACATCCAGCCGCCAGCCGTCCGCGCCGAACGCGATCCAGTGTTCCGCCACACCAAAGATGAACTCCCGCACCTGCGGGTTTGCGGTGTTCAGCTTCGGCAGGGCGTGTAGGTTGATCCACGCCTCATAGTTGGGTGGTTTATCGTCGTAGGCGTGTAGCGGAAAGCCCTTGACGATGAACCAGTCCAGATAGGGCGATTGTGGGCCGCATTCCAGGATATGGTTGAACTGAAAGAAGCCCCGGCTGGCGTGATTGAACACCCCATCGAGGATGATCCGTATTCCGCGCGCGTGCGCCGCATCGAGCAGTTCGCGCAGCGCGGCGTCCCCGCCTAGCAGCGGGTCTACGCGGTAGTAGTCGTGCGTGTGGTAGCGGTGATTGGACGCCGACTGGAAGATGGGGTTGAGATAGATCGCCGTGATCCCCAGGTCTTGCAGATAGTCCAGGCGCTCGGCAATTCCCAACAGGTCGCCCCCCTTGAAACCGTAGGAGGTGGGCGGTGTATCCCACGGCTCCAGATTGTTCGGCTTGACGACGCGCTCGCTGCGGGCGAAGCGGTCGGGAAAAATCTGGTAGAAAACAGCGTCCTTCACCCACTCTGGCGTTACGACTGCCTGGATCACCATTCACGACTCCTGGACAGAAAGCCTCCGGCCCAAAGCACAGCCGGACACGATGTGCACAGATCGTACCGCCTGACGGCACCGCAGGCAAAACAACATGCCTGAAGCCGCCCTCTGTCCGGGAAGAAGTGGACGCTTATACTTCGTCGCCTTCGATGTATTCCAGTGGCAGTTCGGGCGCGATGGATAGCAGGTCGTGCTCGGTGAGCACGCGGTTATTGAGCGATCTGTAGGCGACAGGATTCTCGGCAGCATCTACCGCATAGCGCCAGCGGTTTCGCCCCACCTGGCGCAGGACGGAACGGCACTCGCTGCAACGCACTACCCGTCGTACACGCGGGATGCCCAATACGCGGTAACGCCGGTCTTCCACGTACAGAGTACCGCGCGTGCAGATAGGGCACCCGGTGACCACGAATCCTTCGCGATAACGGGTCAGGTTGGCTGCTCCCGCGACGTACATCACCGCGTAGAGCACGATGAGCGCCGCCAGAATGCCTCCCACAATCAACCCCAGCGGCGCGCCGTTCTGAGCGGGTTCTGGGGCGGGCGTGTTCTCAGGCAATCTCTCACCTGTTGTACCTGCCTGCCCGTTTTCTGCCACAGCAAGCGGCAGCGCGCCGGGCGTGACCGTCGGGCTGAAAGCTGGCGAAGGGGTCGCGGTCGGCGTGAGCGAGGCGGTCGCTGTAGGCGCGGGCGTGGGACTGTCGGTGGGCAGAGCCAGCATTACTGGGGTGGGCGAGTTCTTCGTAACGAGCGAAGGAGTCGGGCTGGACTGGGGCGCAGGAGTCTGCGTAACCGTGTCAGTAGCCGTGGGCGTCGGCGAAGCGGTGTCCGTGGGCGACGGAGTCAGCGTCGGCGTATGGGACGGGGTCGCGGTGAGCGTCGGGGAGGGCGAGGGCGTCTCTGTTGGCGAAGCGGTTAGTGTCGGCGCGGGCAACACCGCTTCGGCTCCCGATAGCAGCGTGGGTAGCGCAGTGGAAGAGGCCGTGCTGGTTGCGCTCGCCGTGGCGGAAAGGCTGGGCGTTGCCGTCGGCATTGGCGAGGGCGTCGCGCTGGGCGTTGCCGTCGGCATTGGCGAGGGCGTCGCGCTGGGCGGCGGAGTAGGCGTTGCCGAGGGCACAGGCGACGGGGTGACGGACACAGTGACCGTTGCCGACGGTGTGACAGTGGGTGACGGCGTTGCCGTGAACGTCGCCGACGGTGTGACAGTGGCCGTGCGAGTGGCCGTCGGCGTCGCCGAGGGCGCAGGTGTCTCTGTCGGCACAAGGGTGGCTGTTGGGGAGGCGGTCGGGCTAACGGTATCTGTGGGCGAGGGCGTCGCCGTCGGAGTTGGCGAGACGGTGTTCGTCGGCACAGGCGTGTCGGACGGACTCGGCGTCAATGTGGGGCTGGGGGTGCGTGAAGGTGTCGGGGTGCGCGTCGCGCTCGGCGTAGCAGAGGCCGTCGGCGTGCGGGTGGCACGGGGGCGGGGTGGCACGGGGGTGAAGGAAGGCGTCAGGAAAGGTTCCTCAACCACCGGCAGAGGTTCGATTGGCTCTGCCCAGGCCACCAGATCGTAGCGAATCCAGCCGTAGCCGTCCCCGAAGCGGATCATCACCCAGTCTACGTCGGCGTCGCGCGCCACCGGGTCCACGACATCACCGGTGAAGACAGTGCCAATGGCAGCGTAGCCCTGGCCTGGGCCAGCGCGCACAAAACCACCGTCTACACCGACATCCACCCAGTTGGCGTTGGGAGTATATGTCGGGCCGCCGGGGGTGCTGTAGTAAAGCGGGCGCGGGATGGGCGTAGGCGAGAGCACGGTCATGACCGGCAATGCGTTGGTGTCGAGCCGCCAGCTCACGCCGTCTACCTGCACCCATCCCTGGGTATAGAGGTAGTTGATCAGCACCCAGTTGCCGTCGAGACTGCGGGCCAGCGGCTGCACCCACGCCCCAACCGGCAGCGCTCCGACTGGCCCATAGCCAAAGCCTGGCCCACCGCGGACGTTGATTCCCTCTGGCACATGCACCCAGTTGACATTGGGCGTGGCCGTCGGGTCGCCCTGAGCCAGGATAGCAGGCACGAGCGCGGTGACCATGGCCCCCAGCCATAGCCCCAGCGCCAATCCCCCTACCAGACGCCAGCGACGCACGATCAACCCCAACTTCTTTCTCTCTAAACGACGCCCCCATCCTACCATGACGCCAGACGATGAACCAATAGGCCGCGAGCGCTACCCAGGGAGATTGCATCAAAGCCAGCCAGCAGAACCATGGGCAGAAGTAAGCTCAGGTGTGATCTGCTGGTTGACCTCACCCCCGCTCGGCGCTGGCGCGCCTCTAAGCCGAGCGCAGCGAGGCTGGGGATGAGGTAAAGCGGCAAGCGGTTTGATGCAATCCCCCTGGAGCGCTACCGCTCGCCCAAAATAAAAGACTTCCGGAGTACCGCCCTCTCCGAAAGTCTCTTGACAGATCACAGATCGGAGAACAGCTTTGCCTATTGAGTCAGGATGTAGGCAATGAGGTCCTGTAGCTCTTGCTCGCTGAATGTCTCCTCGTAGGTGGCGGGCATGATATTGTTGAAGCCCTCAACTATAATGAGCACCCGGCTCTACGATAGCCTGATGCAGGTATTCCTCCGCCGTAAGCCCTTCCACGCGCGACGCGGCTCGTTCGCCCATGCCGGTCAGCGCCGGACCTGCGCCATCTACCGCTCCATGACATCCGGCGCAATTCTGAGCAAAGAGACGCTCGCCATTGGCCGGGTTAGCGGTCATGGCTGTTGTCCTTTCCTCTTCTTCAGCTGGCGGAGTCTCCTGTTCGCCCGTTTCGGTCAGGATGTACGCCACCAGCGCCTGCAATTCCGCCTCGCTGAACTGCTCGCCGTAGTTCTTGGGCATGATATCCTGATATCCCTCGACCAGGTAGGCGCTCGGCTGCACAATGGACTGAAGCAGATACTCTTTCGCCGGAAGCCCCGCCACCCGCGTCGCCGCGCGCGCGCCCATGCCGGTCAACGCTGGGCCTACGCCATCGGCAGCGCCATGACAGGCTTTGCACGGCACAAACAGTTCTCTGCCCTGTGCCACCAGTTGTGCCGTATCAGGCGCTACACCACCTTCTGCTTCGGCACCGCCTTCGGGCACGGCTACAACAGGCGCAGGTGTCGCCTGCAGCGCCTCGACCAGTTCCGGTTCCTCACCTTTGGGCAGCGTAGGGATAGGCGTCAGGTCTTCGGCCAGGTCGCCCCCGCTGCACGCCGCCAGACTTATCGCCACGATCAGCAGCGTCACCGCACCAACCGCACTTCGTTTGAACACATCAACCTCCCTTCCCTTGCCGAGATCACTGGCTCAGGCTGCGCACGTAATTGACCACATCCCACGTTTCGCCAGGGTCAAGATTCTCCGCCAGACCGGGCATTCGGTTCTTCCCCTTGGTGATCACCAGGAAAAGCTCCTGATCGGAAAGAGCTGCCGCGCGTTCGCCCAAGGAAGCGGGAATCTCTGGGAAGTATTTGCCCACTTCCGCTCCCTGGCGGTCTCCTGCCATGCCATGACACATGGCGCAGTTAATGGCAAACAGCGCCTTGCCGCGCTCCAGCGAGGTTGCTGTCGCGGGCAGGGGTTTGGTCGCTGGCTCTCCGGCGATGAGCACTGGCCCCTGGATGGGCACGGACTCGGCGGGCGCGGCCAGGCGCGGCCCTTCCTGCGCCCCCACTGCCACAGTATCGGCCATGGTGTTGATCCAGGGAATATCTACCACATCGTAGGTCAGCAGCAACGGGATGGCCAGCACCACTGCGCCGCCCGTCGCCACCGCGCCCCAGAACAACAGATGACGGATGCCCTGGGGTTTGAAGTTGGCCGCGTCCTCGCGCTGAATGACGCGGGCATGATGCGCTTCGAAGACCTTGACGACCTGCTCGGCGACCCCCAGGGGCGCGCGCACCTCCACACCGATGTAGCCTTCGGTGATGCGCTCGTCGTACATGCGCCGCGTGAGAATGGGAAAACGGTTCTGCAGCAAGAAACCGATGAACGCCCCCAGCATGGTACACAGGGAAATCAACTCGAAGAAGACAATGGCTGTCGGCGGGACAGGCGTCAGTTCCTGAAAGCCGACATGCAGCCGGTAAAGCTGCGGCGTGACAAAGGTGATGAAGAACGCCAGCAGCGCGCCCACCCCCGCACCGCCCAGGGTGAATGGCAGAAACCACAGCCGCGCCGGTTTGCGCCCAAAAATCTTGGCCGCGTAGGGCACATTGGACATCACCGTGATCTGCTCATCTTTGACGCCCAATACGCGCACTTCATCCAGCACATCGGCGGTCGTCTCGACATTGTCAAACAGGCCCAGCAACATCAGTTCGGCCATGGTCTCCTCCTAGTGCACTTCCGTCCGCGTGGGGGCGATGGCCCGGCCTATCCGCCGCACCTGCTGCATGGCCTGCCCCTCGTATACTTCCCACACCGGAATGATCGGCACTACGCGCGTGAACAGGGCATAGAGCAGCCCCAGGAAGGCCAGCGTACCGATGGTGACGGTTACCTCAGGCCAGTGTGGCGTGTAGTTGACCCAGTTGAAGGGCAACTCGTTGCGCGAGAGCGACCCCGCCACGATCAACACGCGCTCCACGTACATGCCGATCTGCACGAAGATGCCGATCACCAGCATGGCCGGTAGCGAGGTACGCACTCGCCGCGACCATAGCGTCGCCAGGGGCACCACGATGTTGCAGAACAACATCAGGTAGAACAGCGGGGCCAACGGGCCAGTCAGCATTTGCTGAATGGCCTTTTCCATGGGCAGGTTGCCGTACCAGTTAGTGATCCACTCGGCGAAGTAGAAGTAAATCCAGGCCAAAGTCAGAAGGAGCAGGAAAATGCCCATGGCGTTGAAGTGCTCTTCGCGCAGGAAGTAGCCGAAGCGCAACGTCTTGCGGATGATGATCATCACGATGATCACCGCGGCTACACCCGAATAGAGCGCGCCCACCACAAAGAACGGGCCAAAGATGGCGCTGTGCCAGCCAGGTTGGATGGCCATAGACAGGTTCCAGGACACGCCGGTGTGCACCGAGAACATGACTGGAATGATCACGAAGCTGAGGATATTGCTGACGACCTCCAGACGGTGCCATTCGTCCTCAGCCCCCCGCCAGCCCAGCGCCAGCGCACCATAGAGCTTGCGTCGCCAGCCTGTGGTATGATCGCGCGCCATGGCGAAATCGGGAATCAGCGCGACGAACATGAACAGCGTGCTGCCGATAAGGTACGTGGTGATCGCAGTCATATCCCAGAACAGCGCCGAGCGGAAGTTCGGCCACAGCTCGCGCTGATTGGGGATGGGAATCATGTAGAAGAGCTTCCACACGCTGCCCACATGGATGATCGGGAACAATCCGGCGATGGCCAGCCCGAACAACGTGATCGTCTCCGCCGCGCGGGCAATCGGTCGCCGGAAGTCCATGCGCATCAGCCGCAACGCCGCCGAAATGAACGTCCCGGCATGGCCGATGCCGATGAAGTAGATCAGGTTGGCGATGTACGGCCCCCACATCACCGAGCGGTTCAGGCCGGTGATGCCCAGCCCACTGATGATCTGAATGAACCAGGCAATCAGAAAGGCCAGTGTCATCGCGCCCAGCCCCGCGATGATCACCCAGAAGCGCGGGCCAGTCTGCTGCATGGTGTTCAGCACCACCTGATTGAGTTCGGCAGGTGGGCGCGCATCGAGCAACAGATGCTCCTCGCGCCCGTGTTCCAGTTGGTAAGCGAGACGCTCGTCCTCCGGATCGGGTTGCTCCCAGTAGGGGCCAGTGACAGCTTTACTCTCCAACATGCGTCTCACCCCCTTTCAGGTAGTAGACTGCCGGTTCAGTACCCAGGTGCTCCAACAACTTGAACTGCCGCTCGTGCGGGATCATTTTTGCCACGCGGCTGTTCTCGTCCCACTTGTCACCGAAGATGAGCGCATCCGTAGGACACGATTGCACACAGGCCGGTTGTACTTCGCCATCTTCGAGCGGGCGACCCTCGACGTTGGCCTGCTCGCGGGCGCGACGGATGCGCTGAATGCAGAACGTGCATTTCTCCATGACGCCGGGGCCGCGCACCGTGACATCGGGGTTGAGTTGTTGCTCTAATGGCGGGTCAAAATGCGGTGCCCAGAAGTTGAAGATACGCACGCGGTAGGGGCAGTTATTGCCACAGTAGCGCGTGCCCACACAACGGTTGTAGACCTGGACGTTGAGGTTCTCCTCTACACTGTGGTAAGAAGCATACACCGGGCACACCGGCTCGCACGGCGCGTTGCCGCACTGCTGGCAGAATACCGGCAGAAAGCGCGCCTTGACGTTGGGATATTCCCCTTCCCAGTAGCGCTCAATGCGAATCCAGTGATTGGCGCGTCCGCGTATGATCTCATCTTCGCTGGGAGACGGGACGTTGTTCTCCGCATGACAGGCGACCACGCACGCCTGGCAACCTGTGCACTTGTCCAGGTCAACGATCATCGTCCACTTGTGTCCCTGCTGGCGTTCTTCAGCCATTCGTCACACTCCTGTCGTTTGCCATGATGACTCTGTCAGCACAGGCTGCGCGCTAAAAGGGCACATGTACATCTGGCCCCGGATCAATGGTGCTCTCCAGGCGGGCCAGCGCTTGCTGCCGCTCCGTCTTGGTGATCTTCACCCGCACATTTGCCCAGGTGAAGTTCGCTCCGGCCTCATCTGCCGCCGCGCCAACCAGTTGCAGCGCATGAGCGCCGCGCTCGCGAGCATAGCGACCGGAGTCGCTGTGCCCCTGCCCCACCGGAATAGCGATCGTATCCGGACGGATAGCGGGGAACTCGTAGACGATGACCTCAACGGCCCCATGCGGCGATGCCACGCGCACCACGTCGCCGTCCTTCAGGCCAAGTGCTTCCGCTGTGACTGGATTGATCTCGGCCCACGTCTGCCAGGCAACCGTCGTCAATGGATCGGGGGCGCTTTGTAGCCAGGGCAGGCTGGCCCCACGCCCATCGCCCAACAGCACAGAAGGATACAGATGCAGGTAGAACGGATAGTCCGCTTCATCCCCGTCGTAGGTCGTCGGCAAGACGCCGATCGGTCCCTGCGCAGCGAGTTCAGGCGGCGCGCTCCCCGGCGCAGTCTCTGGCCACCATCCGCCGTGTTGCAAGAAGCGCGCCCAACGCACTTCGGCATCTTCGCCACCCTGCGCACCTTTGGGCAGCGCGGTGATCCGCTCTTTGATGAAGGCCACTTCGTCCGTCCAGGGCAGAGCAGCCGCCGCGGCGGGAATGCCACGCGCTACTGTCAGCAGGACATCAGCCGTGGAGCGCACATCGTGGAATGGCCCGACGACCGGCTGCTGACTGCTGACAGCGGGCATCCCTCCAAAAGCAGGTTGCACAACAGTGTAACCCCACCCTTCCAGGTAGACGCGATCGGGCAGCAAGTAATCGGCCAACACCGCCGTCTCGTCCACCAGCGGATTGAAGGAAACGATCGTTTCCACCCTCTGCAGGGCCTCAACCACACCCGCTTCTGGCGGCAGATCGTAGACCGGGTTCGCGCCGTGCACCAGCAACGCCCTGACCTCCCCTGCCTTCATGCGCTCCAGCAACGCCTGCACCTCTGCGTACGATGAGGGCTGCGGCGCGGTCAGACCGGCAGGCACTTCGGGCGGAAACTGCACCCCACCGGGCACGCTCAGCATTCCGGCCACAATATTGAGCAACTGCACCACAGCGACCGCCTGCGTACCGTTGCCCGTGCCAGCCAGTGCCGCGCCTGGAATGGCGAGCGGATGCTGAGCCTCGGCGAACAGGCGCGCCAGCGTCGCCAGTTCCTCGCGCGTCATTTCGCACGCAGCGGCAGCCTCGTCGAGATCAACGTCTCCGGCCAGGCGGGCCGCCCGTTCCGCCCGTTCCGATCCGCCGTATCCTTCGTCGGCGATCAGGCGCAGCAACGCCTGTGCCACCAGTGCCTCCGCGCCGGGGCGGATGGGCACCCAGCGGTCGGCCTTGGCTCCGGTGACAGACATCTTCGGCTCGAACTGCACCAACAGGCCGCGCTTGCCGTAGGGCTGATCGCGGAACTGTCCGAACTCGACGCCGTAGGCCGTAGCCGAGAGCCACGTCCCCAGGAAATCGGCCCCGAAGGAGAAGATCACGTCGGCGCGCGCCACGTTGTAGGTTGGCAGTGCAGCCTGTCCGAAGAGAGCGGCATTCGCATCGAGCAGGGCACGGTAACCGTTCAGGCCGGGGTACAGGTCATAGTAAACCGGCGGCGGCGCGCCGACCGCTTCAGCGTAGCGGGCGAAGAGGTCGTGCAGGTGCGCGGATGTGCTCGATCCCAGCCAGATGCCGATGGCGCTGCCTGCCGCACTCAGTTTCTCGTACAGGGTATTGATCGCTTCGTTCCAGGCGACCGCTTTGAACTTGCGGCTGCCACGTTCTTCCTGGCGCGCTGCGCCAGTCACGCGATCGGGGTTATAGAGCAGTTGCAGGCCAGCCTGTCCCCGCGCGCACAGCTTGCCCCGATTGACAGGATGCTCCGGGTTGCCCTCGATCTTGACCGCTCGACCGTTCATGATACGCACGATAATGCCACAACCAGCGGGGCACATGCGGCAGGTCGAGGCGTACCAGCTAGGGATACCGGCCAGTTGTTCTTCCGGCGCGCGGACATAGGGTTCCAGCGTCACCCAGCGTTCTGACTCTTGCGAACAGCCCGCCAGGATCGCGGTCGCCGTGCCTGCCGCGCCGACCTTCAGAAAATCGCGGCGTGTGAAATTCGTCATAGCTTGCTCCTAACGATGGCAGACTGTGCAATCCCACAAGGCGTCTTTGTTCTCTTGTTCGGCATGACAATCCAGGCAGAAGCCCATATTCATCTCGACCACCGGCTTTGCCACCGTCATCTCAGCCACGGCACCATGGCATGAGCCACAACTGACCCCCGCCGCAACGTGAGATGAGTGGTTGAAATAGACGTAACTCGGCTGAATGTTGACGCGCTTCCAGGGGATAGGTTCCTGGCGCTCCCAGTAGCCCTGCAGCTTCTGAATTTCGGGGCTGTCGGTGGCGATGTAGGTGTGACACCCCATGCACTTCTCCACGCTGGGAATGCCTGCCACCGGCCCCTTGGCCACGCCCGTGTGGCAAAACTGACACTGGATGCCATTCTGCGCGTGCGTTTTGTGACTGAAGGCGAGCGGCTGTTCGTCGGCGGCGCTGGTCTGCGCGATCACAATGGCCAGCAAGGCGACGAGCAACGCCCCCGCACCGACCACCGCCACACCCAAAATCAGCCGCTGCCGCAATGACAGGCTGGCTAGTCTACGCATGTGGCCTCCCTTCTGCTGTGCGTTCGTCTGCCATCCTTCACCTCCTGCTAAGCGGGTGTGTGCCCCTCGCCGACCCGCCCGGTGTGTCCCCAGGATACAGGGCGCCAGAGCAACTCACACTCCAATATACACCAGATTCCAAAAGAAAGAAAAACTGCTATATTAGAAAGATTAAGACAACATTGACATGCACACCGACACAAAGGCAATCTAGATCAACTGCGAGCTAGAACCCGTGCCCATACAGATCAATGGGTCTCAACTTCACCGCATGGGGTTGAGTATATGTCAGGTTGGCATTCATTTAAAACATAAAAGCTTGTTCTTTATATCACCAATCTGATATATGAGCATAGCGCGGCTGCCCGTTGCCTACAACTTTTCGACGGGAGGCTTGCATCGCGGGGTCAGGGCTTGGAGCATCCCGCCGAACTGGTATAATGGCGTGCCGGAGCAGGTGCGTCACACCTGCCACGAGGAGCAACTGCGGAATGCGCATCATTGTTCACGGCGGCCACCCTCTGCGGGGTACCGCGCGACCTTCTGGCAACAGTAACGCGGCGCTGGCCCTGATTGCCGCGTCCATGCTCACCGATCAGCCGGTGACACTGCACAACGTGCCGGACACGCTCAGCACGTCGGCCATGCTCGCCGCTGCGGAACGGCTGGGCGCGAGCGTGCAGCGGAACGGCAACGACCTGCGTCTGGTCACCCCTATCCTGCTGACGCGCTCGCTCGAACGAGACCTGGCCGATCAGGTAGGGACGGTGTTGCTGCTGGCCCCGATTCTGGCCCGCCGCCGTCATGCCCGCCTGGAAGTCCCCTACGCCCTCAGCCGCCTGCACACTCACCTGACCGCCCTGCGCGACCTGGGAGTGACCGTTCGCGCTTCAAGTGGCGTGATCGAGCTGGAAGCCGCCCCCTGGGAACAGCGTAGCCTCACCCTGCTCCAGACAAGCGTCACTGCCACCGCGCTGGTGGCGATGCTGGCGGCGACACTGGGACAGCAGACGACCATCTTCAACGCCGCCTCCGAACCGCATGTTCAGGACATGCTGCGTTTCCTGCAGGTGATGGGTGCACATATCGAGGGCATCGGGTCGAACGTGCTGCGCATTCGTGGCAACGCCGAACCGGGTGGCGGGTCGCTGACCATTGCGCCCGACCATATTGAGGCGGCCAGTCTGGCGGCCATCGGGGCGATCACGCACGGCGCGCTGACCATCAGCGGCGTCGTCCCCGAACACCTGCATGGCATTGTGCGCGTCTTTGGACGGCTGGGAGTGCGTCTGTTCCTGAATGGCGACTCGCTGATCCTGCCAGTCCACGATACGCTGATCGCATCCGAGAGCGAAGAAGAACTAGACGTGCCCATCGAAACCGCGCCCTGGCCCGGTTTCCCTTCCGACCTGATCGCCATAGCCGCGGTGATCGCCACGCAGACGCGCGGCACCACCCTGATTCACGAGAAACTCTTCGACAATCGGCTGCTGTTCGTGGACAAGCTCACCGCCATGGGAGCGCAGATCGTGCTCTGCGATCCACACCGGGCGCTGATCGTCGGGCCGAGCGAGCTGCGTGGTGAATATCTGGACACGCCCGACGTGCGCACCGGCCTGGCATTGCTCGGCGCGGCCCTCTGCTCCACCAGCAGTGTGATCATGGACAACGCTCAGTTGATCGGGCGGACGTTTGAAAACGTGCTGGATAAGCTCGTCCAACTGGGGGCACAGATCGAGGTTGTGCAACGGTGAGCGAACCGCCCATCACGCTGCAAACCATCGCCGGACTGCGCACCGGCGTCTGTGTGACCGGCCAGGGCCGCCCTGTACTGGCGTTGCATGGCTGGGGCGGCAGCATTCGCAGCTTCTGGCCCGTCGCCGAGCGACTCAGCACTGCCGGCTACGCCGTACACTTGATTGACCTGCCCGGCTTTGGGCACACCGAAGCCCCCGCCGAACCCTGGAGCGTGGCCGACTACGCCCGTTTTGTGCTGGCCTACCTGGACGCCAGCAACCTGTCGCGCGTGGCCTTGCTGGGGCATTCGTTCGGCGGGCGCATCGGGCTGGTGCTGGCCGCGCAGTATCCTGAGCGAGTGAGTCAGATGGTACTGGCCAACAGCGCCGGTCTACGGACACCGCTCTCGTTACAGCAGCAATTGCGCAACGGCACAGCGCGCCTGGTCAGGTTCAGTCTGGACCTGCTGGGGCTGGCTTCATTGCGCGCCCGCCTACAGGCAATCTACAACCGCCGCTATGCGTCCCAAGACTACCTGAACGCCGGGCCTCTGCGCGAAACCTTCCTGCGTATTATCAGCGAAGACCTCACTCCCTACGCGGCGCAAGTGCAAGCGCCCACCGTGCTTATCTGGGGCGATCGCGACACAGATACCCCTTTGTGGCAGGGACGTAAACTGGAGCAGGTAATGCCCGACGCAGGGCTGATCGTCTTCCCAGGGGCTGGGCACTTCTCCTACCTGGAACGGCTGAACGAGTACCTGCGCATCGTGGAACATTTCCTAAAGGACAAGTCTGACTGATGGTCGAGAGTCTGATCTTCCTTTGGTTGGCGGGGATTCTGGTGCGCATCTGGCAACTGGCCCGCTACTTTCAGATCGAGGAGTACAACAGCCGCCGCTTTCTGCGCTGGTTGCTGGCCCGTCCGCAACGCTATGTCATGTGGCGGGCGTTGGTCTTCGTAGGCGTGGCCGCCCTCACTTCTTTTGTGCTCGGTTGGTTCGGCCAGGATTCGGAGGCCGTCTATCTGCTGATCTGGAGCGCGACGGCAGTGGTAGGCACCTGGCCAGAACGCCCCAAGGAGGTAAAAAAGCGCTTCCGGCTCACTCAGCGAGCCGCGCGCCTGCTGATCACCGCCTTCGCCCTGGCGATCATCGTCGCTTTGGGTGCTGTGGTAACGCTGAACACCGCCGTCAGTGCCAGCGACCGCACCAAATTTGTCCTCATTAGCGGGGCGGGACTGGTAGTCTTCCACCTGTGCCCGCTGGCGTTGCCCATCGCTAACGTGCTCATGGCCCCGGTCGAAGCTGGTTTCCGCCTGATGTTCCTGCATCAGGCCCGGCGGGTATTGCGCCAGAAGAAGCCGGTCGTGATCGGCATCACTGGCAGCTTCGGCAAGACGAGCACCAAACATTACTTGGCGCATATCCTGAGCGGGCGCTATCGCGTGCTGGCCACGCCCAAGAGCTACAACACCTTGATGGGCGTCTGTCTTTCGATTAACAACGACCTCAAGCACAGCGACGCCGTGGATTACTTCATCGTCGAGATGGGCGCCTATATCGAAGGCGAGATTCGCCGTATCTGTCGCCTCACGCAGCCGCAGATCAGCATCGTCACCGCCGTCGGGCCGCAACATCTGGAGCGCTTCGGCAGTCTCGAAGCGACCGCTCGGGCCAAGTATGAAATCATCGAAGCGCTGCCTCCGGATGGCGTAGGCGTCTTCAACTGGGACAATCACTACGTGCGCGCCATGTACGAACGCGGCTATCCGGCGACGCGTATTGCCGTAAGCTGGGAGAACGCCGAACACGCCACGCAGCTTCGTTTCCTGGCCCGCAATATCGAGCAGACGCCAGACGGTCTGAGTTTCGAAGTGATGGACACGCTGTTTGGCGAATGCGAACCCTTCGTCACATCCCTCATCGGAAAACACAACGTCACCAATATCTTGTTGGCAACCGCCGTGGCCCGGCATCTAGGCATGTCCCTGCGCGAGATCGCCATGCGCGTCGCTACGCTGGAACCCGCCGAACATCGCCTGCACCGCAGGGTTCTGCCCGGCGGCATCACTGTCATTGACGACGCCTACAGCGCCAACCCGGTCGGTGCGCGCAATGTCCTGGAGGTGCTGGCGCTCTATGACAACGGGCGGCGGGTGTTGATCACGCCTGGCATGGTAGAGCTTGGCCCCCTCCACGAACAGGAAAACCGCGCCCTGGGCCGCCTGGCAGCCAGGGTATGCACCGATATTGTGCTGGTGGGCACCGAACAGACCCGCCCCATTCAGGCAGGGGTGCTCGAAGCCGGTTTTGACCCGGCGCACCTGTTCATCTTCGACACGCGCGAAGAAGCCATCGCCTGGTTTCAGCGCGAACTGCGCAGCGGCGATGCCGTGTTGTTCCTCAACGACCTGCCCGACACTTATGTGTGATAACATTCGGACAGGGAGGCTTCAGTAAAGGATTACGCAGCCATGAGCCAACAGACTTCCAGAAAGACAGTGGCCGTGATCTTTGGCAGCCGGTCGGTCGAACACGACGTGTCTATCGTCACGGCTCAGCAGGTAATGCAGGCGCTCAGTCCGCAGAAGTATCACGTCATCCCCCTCTACATCACTCGCGACGGGCGGTGGGTCACTGGCCCCGGTCTACGCGACCTGAACACCTTCAAGGTGGACAACATCTCCGAGATGATGGGGATCAAGGATGCTATCATTTCGCCGAGCACACAGCATCGCGGCCTGATTCTCTCGCCAGTCAGTGGCCTGTTCGCCCGCAGCCGTCTACAGCCGCTTGACGTGGTCTTTCCAGTAGTGCATGGATCGCACGGGGAAGATGGCACGTTGCAGGGCCTGCTCGAACTGGCTGACATCCCCTATGTGGGGGCGGGCGTCCTGGCCTCCGCCGTCACGCGCGACAAGATCATGCTCAAAATGGTGCTGACCAGTCTGGGTATTCCAGTGGTCAAACATGTCGCTTTCACCCGTCAGGAATGGGTGAGCGGCGCCGATGCCATCGTCAGCCGGATTGAGTCCGAACTGGGCTTCCCTGTTTTCGTCAAGCCTGCCTCGCTGGGATCGAGCATCGGCGTGGCGCGGGCCAAAGACGCAACAGAGCTACGCACCTATGTCAACATCGCCGCCAACTTCGACCGGCGTATCCTGGTCGAAACAGCCCTCGAGGGCGCTATCGAGGTCAACTGCGCGCTGATGGGCCATCACGATATCCGCGCATCAGTGCTCGAACAGCCAATCACCTGGCAGGAATTCCTGACTTACGAAGAAAAGTACATGCGCGGCGAGGGTGCGGCGGGGATGAAAGGCGCTGAGCGACGCATCCCGGCCCCCATCTCCGAAGACCTGGCCGCGCGCATTCGCGAGACGGCCATCCGCGCCTTCCGCGCCGCAGATGGGCGAGGTACCGCTCGCGTGGACTTTCTGGTGCGCCAAGAGACGGGCGAAATTTTCCTCAACGAGATCAACACCATGCCCGGCTCGCTGGCGTTCTACCTGTGGCAGGAAGAAGGTATGAGTCCCACCCAGGTAGTAGACGAACTGATCCGCCTGGCGCTGGAAGCGCACGCTGAGAAGCGCAAGACGGTGTACAACTACAAGACGGGCTTGATCGAGCACGCCGCAGCGCGCGGCCTGAAGGGGATCAAGAAATAGGCTGCGGGCAGTGTGCAACCCAGTTGTCGGAAAACGGTAGCGGACCGCGCCCGATCACTTGCCGATAAAACGGTAGCCCACCCCATACTCGTTCTGGATGTAGATGGGTGTGCGAGGATCGGGTTCGAGCTTGCGGCGCAGATGCGAGACGTAGATGCGGGGGTAATGGTGTTCGGTGCGATAGCCATGCCCCCACACCTGCTCCAGCAACTCCTCGAAGGTCAGCACCTGCCCGCGATGGCGCACAAACACGGCCAGCAGCCGGAATTCGGTGGGCGTCAGGCGGATTTCGCGCCCGTTCACAGTGACACGCCGCCCCCTGATATCTACCACCAGATAATCGTCGGCATAGCCGACTGCGTCTTCGTCCGGCATTTCAGAAAAGCGGGCGCGACGCAGCAGGGCGTTGACGCGGGCATGAAATTCCAGATGACGCAGGGGCTTGAGCAGGTACTCATCCGCGCCGAGGTTCAGCCCTTCCGCCATTTCTTCTTCGCTGACAGCGTGCGCGGTGATGATCAGAATCGGCACGTTCGACAGTTCGCGGATGCGCTGGCACACGGTCAGGCCATCCATGCCCGGCAGCTCGACATCCAACACCACCAGATGAGGGCGCACTTCATGAAATCTGCGCAGACCGTCCAGCCCGTTGTCGCAGGTGTGAACCTCGAACCCGCGCCGTTTCAGGTCTATCTCCAGCAGGCGGTTCATCTCGACATCGTCTTCGACAATCAAGATTCTGGTGACCATAACAAAGACTGCCCATTCAGTTCCTACGGGATATCATCATTGTACAGGATCGTTATGCTTCACAAAAATGAAATTCACCCATGAATCGCCTGCGCAGTCTACCACGCCCACTCAGGCGCGGCAGCGCTGCGTCGGTCAGCGATCCCAGGCCCTCGCCCGGGCTGACACGCGCCGCCAACGGCGTCCCCGGAGCGCTGGCCGGGTTGGCCGCATGCGCGGTTGTGTGGGGTACCCTGTCAGCGCCGACGGCGTTGTTGTGGAGCACCGCTTTGCTCTCTGCCTATCTCGCCCTGCGTTTCATGTTGGCAGCGCTGGCCTGGGCACGTGGCCTGCGCCTGATCCGGCAATGGGAGCGTCGCGACTGGCGCGCCGAATACGACCGCCGCAGGAGAGCGCGCAGCCGTAGCATGGCCTGGCAGGATGTGCATCATCTGGTCATCCTGCCCAGCGTCAACGAGAGCGAAGCGCTGCTGAGCCGATCGCTGGATCGGCTGGCTGCCTGGCCGGACGCCGCGCGCGCTATGACAGTGGTGCTGGCTATGGAGGGCACCGACCTGGTCGCTGCCGATCGCGCCGCCCGCTTGCAGCGGCGCTATGCGACATGTTTCAGGCATACCCTCACGACGAATCATCCGGCCAACTTGTCTGGCGAGGTGCGCGGCAAGTCGGCGAATCTGGCCTGGGCGACGCGACACGCCCGCAATGTGCTCGTAGACCAGGAGGGATATTCACCCAAACAGATCGTGGTGACGGTGATGGACGCCGACACCCTCTGGCACCCTGCCTACTTCGACTGCCTGACGACGCTCTTCGCCACCGAGGACGAGCGCTACACCACTTTCTGGCAGGCCCCTATCCGCTATCAGGGCAATATCTGGACAGCGCACTGGCTCATGCGTCCCCTGCACGCGCAGGCGTCGGCCTGGGAACTGGCCTATCTGGCCGCCCCATGGTGGCAGGCGCTGCCGATGTCCTCCTACTCACTCAGCCTGAGCCTGCTAGACAGTTCCGGCGGTTGGGCAACCGACGCCGTCGCCGACGAATGGCATATGTACATACGCTCATTCAGCGCTCACCAGGGTCATCTGCGCCTGCAGCCCATATTCCTGCCCTTCCTGGCGCACATTGTCAGCGCAGACACAGTGACACAGACCCTGCTGGCCCGCTGTCGGCAGACGATCCGTCACGCCTGGGGGGCCGAGGAAATCGGCCACGCGATGAGGAGCGCTGTCCACACGCAAGGGATGAAGGGATGGCGGTTGGCGCTGCGCGTGGCGCACGATCACCTGCTGGCGGGAGCAGGCGCGGTGTGGTTGGGCCTGGGGACACAGTTGCCAGTGCTGCTTGCCCCCGCGTGGTGGCGCGTTCAGTTCAGCAGCGCCCCCTTTCTGCTGTTGCAGGTCTCCCTGCTGACAGTAGCTGCTGTGTCCGCGCTCTTCTGGTGGGGGGACTGGCGCTCGCGCCCTGCTCTTCAGGCATCCCAACGTCAGTCTTTCCTGAGCGAATTGATCGGCTTGCTGCTGCTACCTGCCCTCACCGCCTGGTGCGTGACTCTGCCGCTGCTATATGCTCATACGTGTCTGCTGCTGGGCCAACGCCCCCGCTTTCAGGCAACGCCCAAAGAGTGAGCACGGCGGGACGGTTCAATGCCTGCCACGCCAGCGGTAACGCATTCACGGGCAATGCCAGCAAATGCGCCGGACAGGAACAGTCCGACGCACCGAAACCAGCGCCGGGGATCGTTGCCCCACAGACAGTCAGCAACTGCGCCGCCCAGACACACTCCAGCCGTTGCGCTGACGGCGTATACCATACGGCAGTCACCGGCACCCGCGTCGTCAGTGCGTCTATGTGCCAGTGCGGACGCCCGTCTGCACGCAGATGACGCCCCACACGCGCCCGTAACCCGCCAGGGCCACGCGCACTCCCCACATAAACCGCCAGCCCTGGCCCCAGCCTCACCTGCCCCAAGCGCCCCGCAGACAGGGTGAGCGGCGCGGTCAGCCAGAACCACAGCGCGTAGGTACCCGCCGACACAGGGAGCAGTTGGACAGATGGAAACATTTGCTTTTCCCGTCCCCAGAAAAAATTCCGCTTGCATCCGGCGCTTGGCGTGTTATGATCGCTCCGATTGGGCATTGTATGCCACTTGACCCTGTGAACTATGACGAATGACTATACCCTTCCAGAGCACTATCGCTGATCATTGAGGGGTGATGTCACCAAACGCACCTCGTGAGTATAGAAAGAGAGCCAGACCATGACTACTGTTGCCGCAGGCAAGATCGAATCACTGCTGGGAGCCGAAGCTGAATACCTGCTCGGCCACGTCTGTAAGACCATCCCCAAAGAAATGCTGTATATCCCCGGCCCAGACTGGGTAGATCGCATCTTCGTGCAATCCGACCGCCCCACGCCAGTCTTGCGCAGCCTGCAGGCGATGTTCAACCATGGCCGCCTGGCAGGCACGGGTTATCTGTCCATCCTGCCGGTTGACCAGGGCATCGAGCACACGGCTGGCGCGTCCTTCGCGCGCAACCCGATCTACTTCGATCCGGAGAAGATCGTCGAGCTGGCCATCGAGGGTGGTTGCAACGCGGTCGCTTCGACCCTGGGCGTGTTGGGTGCCGTGGCGCGCAAGTACGCGCACAAGATTCCCTTCATCCTCAAGTTCAACCACAACGAGCTGTTGACCTACCCCACCAAGTACGATCAGGTCTTCTTCGCGCAGATCAAGCACGCCTTCGACATGGGCGCGGTGGCGGTAGGCGCTACCATCTACTTCGGCTCGCCGGAGTCCAGCCGTCAGATCGTCGAGGTCAGCGAGGCGTTCAAGATCGCGCACGACATGGGCATGGCCACCATTCTGTGGTGCTATACCCGCAACTCCGCCTTCAAGAAGGACGGCGTAGACTATCACGTCGCCGCCGACCTGACGGGCCAGGCCAATCACTTGGGCGTGACCATCGAAGCGGACATCGTCAAGCAGAAACTGCCGGAGAACAACGGCGGCTTCAAGGCCATTGGCTTCGGCAAGTACGATGAGAAGATGTACACCGAGCTGTGCAGCGATCACCCGATTGATATGTGCCGCTACCAGGTGGCCAATGGTTACATGGGCCGCGTCGGCCTGATCAATAGCGGCGGGCCGTCGGGCAAGGACGACCTGGTGCAGGCCGTGCGCACCGCCGTCATCAACAAGCGCGCGGGTGGCATGGGCCTGATCAGCGGGCGCAAAGCCTTCCAGCGCCCCATGAGCGAGGGTGTCGAAATCCTCAACGCCATTCAGGACGTTTACCTCGACCCGTCGGTGACCATCGCCTGATCGGTCGTCTGGCAAGAGAAGCAACCAACAGGGGCAGCCCCGTGCTGCTCCTGTTTGTTTGCCCAGGAGCATCTGCATGAGTTCGTTCCACGTGGACTTGAAGGGCCAGGTCGCCATCGTCACCGGAGCAGCACGCGACGCAGGGCGGGCCAGTGCCCTGGCCCTGGCGCGTGCAGGCGCGGCGATCTGCGCCGTAGATGTGAACCCGGATCGTCTCGACGAAACAGCGCACCTGATCGAGAGCGAGGGCAGTCGGGCGCTGGCCTGGACGGGCGACGTATCTAACCGCTTTCAGGTCGCCGCTCTCATCGAAGCCACGCGCGACGCCTTCGGCGGGCTGCATATCGTCGTCAACGCCACCTCTGCCGACAGGCGTGCCGCCCTGCTCGCGCTGGACGAATACGACTGGCGACGTGCCCTCGAAATCAGCCTGACGGGAGCATTTTTCTGCACCCAACTGGCCGCGCGAGTGATGGCCGACGAAGGCGGCGGGACGATCATCAACGTGCTCAACACGGTTGGGCCTCTGCTCACAGCCTCAGAGGCGGCTTCCCTGGCGGCCAGTCAGGCCGGCCTGCACGGGTTGACGCGCCAGGCTGCGCGAGAACTGCTTGGGCATGGCGTGCGCGTCAATGCCGTATGCGCGGGATCGCCAACCTCGCCCGATTCACCGCCGGGCCATCCTGTGTCGTGGGAAGATGTGGCCGCTGCGGTGCTTTTCCTGTGCTCTCCGGGCGCAGCCGCCATCACCGGACAGATGCTGATCGTGGATGGAGGCAGTAGCTTGTTCTAGAGAAAGCATGGTGCCCCCGCCGTTTTGTAAGCCCGCTCACCATCCTGTAGAATACTGCCTGTCGCGGACTAAGCCCGAGTCGCCGCGCCAAAGAAATTCTGGAAGGACGTGCTATGACGCCTTATGAACACATCCTGGTCGAAACACCCGCCGCGGGCGTGGGCCTGGTGCGCCTCAACGAGCCGCGTACTTTCAACTCCCTGACCGGCCCGCTGATGCACGAGTTGATGAGCGCACTCGAAGCCTTCGACGCCGACGAAACGATCGGTTGCATGGTGATCACCGGCACGCCGAAAGTGTTCGCGGCGGGCGCAGACATCAAGGAGATGGCTCAGGCCACGCCGGTTGAGTTGATGCAGAAAGCATTCATCGCCCGCTGGGAGCGGCTACGCACCCTGCGCAAGCCGGTGATCGCCGCGGTCAGCGGGTACGCGCTCGGCGGCGGGTGCGAGCTGGCCCTGGCCTGCGATATGATCGTGGCCTCGGAGACAGCGGTCTTCGGTCAACCGGAGATCAATCTGGGCGTCATCCCCGGCGCAGGGGGCACGCAACGCCTGGCCCGCACAGTGGGCAAAGCGCTCGCCATGGAAATGTGCCTCAACGACCGCCGTCTGACCGCCGCCGAAGCCGAGCGGTTCGGCCTGGTCAACCGAGTTGCGCCGGTGGAAAGCTATCTAGACGAAGCGATCGCGCTCGCAACGCAGGTCGCCGCCCGCGCGCCTCTGGCCGTGCGACTGGCCAAAGAAGCGGTCAACATGGCGCTGGAAACGCCTTTGAGCGCGGGCCTGGCCTACGAGCGCAATCTGTTCTACGCCCTGTTTGCTACCAAAGACCAGAAAGAAGGCATGGCCGCTTTCCTGGAGAAGCGTCAGCCACGCTGGTCGGGTGAATAGGTGAAACCTGGCTCAATGAGGACGATGCCGGATAGTCACGTGGGGGGCAACCAGACACCGGCTGGCCACCCGACCATCATCACCTTTCTGGCTACCGCCCATATCGCAGGCGAACTGGCTCTGCTGCCGCGCCTGTTTACACTCATCCGTCAGCAACGTCAGCAGGCAGAGGGACCGGTCGTGCTGCTCGACCTGGGCGATACCTGCGCCGCGGATGCCTGGATCTGTCGGGCGACCCTGGGGCGCGCTCCGCTGCTGGTGTTGGACAGCATGGGGTATGATGCGGCCATCATCGGCGGGCCGGAAACTGCGCCCATCCCTCCGGCTTCGCTGCGGTTGCTGGTAGATCAGATGCTCATGCCCATTATCATCTGGAACCGGCCCCGCCCGCTGACCAAGAGCGGAGTAACCTTCACCGTCGCGCCGGGTCAGCCGCACGCGGCCCCTGCCCCGCCCGTGCTGGTAGTGGATCGAGCCTCGCCCATGCCTCCGCTGCCCGGTAGTGCTCCTGTCCTGGGCGATGTGGCGCAGGGCTGCCTGGCACGTGTGGATGTAGTGTGGCCACAGTGGGAAGTGTTGAGCGCGCGGCTGTTGGCCGTGGACGACCAGACGTTACCCGATCCGACGATCGCCGCCGTGGTAGCGCTGATCGAGCACGAAGCCAGACAGTTTGCGCAGCCAGAGGGGGACAACCATGAACCAGAGTGATCTCGTCAGCAAACTGGACTCCTTCTTCCAGGTCGAAGTGTTCGACGAAAGCGCCCACTGGGCGGAGATTCTGTCGCCCGCTGACCTGGCGCTCTATCAGCGCTTCGCCCGACCGGAGTTCGTCGCTGGCCCCTGGAACGGGCTGATGCTGGACTGCACCGCCGAGATTGACCGCGTGTATCTGGTCGTCTTCCCCGGCCAGGCGGTATTGGATACTATCCTGGCGCTGGAAGTGGAACGTGGCGCACACGGCGCGTTGATTTTCGCCCATTATCCCGCCGACTTCGAAGAGGGTGGGCGCGGATTTCTGAGCATCAGCGACGCTCAGGTCGAAGACCTGCGCGAGCATCGCATCAGCTATTATTGCTGTCATGCCCCCCTGGACGCCCATCCGGAGATCAGCACAGGTATCGCTCTGGCCAGGGCGCTCAAACTGCGCGACTGGGAACCTTTTGCGCCTCACGGCGCGGGCTACGAAGGCGTACACGGACGCCTTGGCGACACCGCCTTTGAGCAGTTCGCCGAACGGCTGGCCGAAGTGACTGATCTCCCCCACCTGCGTTACAACCAGGTTCGCTTCAATGGGCAGACGGTAGAACACGTCGCCATCATCCCCGGCGGCGGAGACGAACCGGAATATCTACAGGCTGCGCGCGAGCTGGGCTGCGACACATACGTGACCGGGCAGTGGTGGCCGCGCGGGCACTACGACTACGCTGCCCGGCAACGCGAGAGCCTGCGCGACCTGATTCCCACCTTGCCCATGAATCTGCTTGGCACCTCGCACTACGCCAGCGAGATGGTCGTGCTGCGCGATTTGTTGCCCGCCTGGTTCCGTAGCGCAGGAATTGAAGCGCGCTTTATCCGTCAGCCCAACCCCTGGCGCTGACGCGCGCCCCTCACCCCTTCAGGCCAGTCGTGGCGATGCCCTCGGTGAACTGTCGCTGCGCCACCAGGTAGAGCAGGAGCACCGGGATCAGCGTGATGACAGAACCGGCCATCAGCAGGTTGACGTTCGCTCCCGCCTCAGTGGTAAAGGCGTACAGGCCGTAAGAGATCGGTCGCCACTTGTCACTGAAGGTGACCAGCAGCGGCCATTCCAGGGCATTCCAGGTGCCGATGAAGGTGAAGATGATCGTGGTGACGATGGCCGCCCTGGAGATGGGCACCACCACCATCCACAGGAAGCGCAGGTGCCCCGCCCCGTCAATACGGGCGGCATCCCACAGGTCTTCAGGGATTTGCAGGAAGAACTGGCGCAACAGGAAGATACTGAAAGTGCTGGCCAGAAACGGCACCACCAGCGCCGGCCAGCTATCCATCCAGCGCCACCTGATCGGCCCGCTGACGGTGAACAGACTGCCCAACCCCAGCACGTCGTCCAGGCCCACCGCTTCGAGCGCATCGTGAATCGGATCGGCGATAGCCCGCCGCGCTTCGGTGATACCCCACTCGTCCTGCCTCGCCGGGAATTCCTCGCTGAAGAATTTGTCTATGTTGTTGACCATATTGCGATTGGGGATGAGCACTACCATCGTGGGAATGAAGATGGTCGCCAGAAAGACGCTGAACAGCAGGTTGCTGCCAGGAAATTCAATGCGCGCGAAGGCATAGGCAGCCAGAATGGAGGTGATCGTCTGCCCGACGATGGTCAGGATGGCCACTTTGACGCTGTTGAAGAAGTACTTCGAGAAGTTGGATTCGTTCCACGCCTCCACGTAATGAGCCGCCCCACCCACGATCACGTAATGCTGATGCACGGTGAACAACCTGTTCAGCAGCGGCAGGTCAATGTCCAGGCTGAAGGAAGCATAGCCGATGCGCTGTGTGCGCAGGTACTCGTCCAACGTCAGGCTGCGCTTGAGCTGACTGTCTTCGATCTGCGCCCGCACATCGCGCAGGTAGGGCGGCAAATGCCCCGAATCCAGGAAATCCTGCATGGTGCGGTGCAGGTCGGCCTCTTCAATGGGCGTGATGGAAATGAATTGCTGCGAAGGCAACAACCGGCCCCGGACGATGTCGCCTTGCTTTTGCAGCGACGTAGTAACCATCCACAAAAATGGCATGACGAAGAGGATCGCCCCCAGGGTCAGGATCACATATACCAGCACCCGGAAGGGGTTCAGCCGCAGCCCTGGTCGCCGGAATGGCGGGGCAGCTACCGTCTCTACAGCGACAACCGTCCGCGTGCCCGCCTGTGTCGTGCTAGCCATAGAACACCTGCTCCCTTGTCAACCGGTTCTGCACCAGCGTCAACACCAGAATGACCCCAAATAGGCTGAAGGCCAGCCCCGCTGCATAACCGGGATCATTGGCCGCGTAGAGCGTCTGGAAGATGTGCACGCTCATGGTGTCTACTTCCTTGCCTGTCGCCTGCCCACGCAATACGTAGATGTGCGAAAACGCCTTGAAGGTGCCAATCACCGAGAGCATGGACAGGAAAAACGTCGTGGGCGAGAGCAGCGGCAGGGTGATGTTGCGGAAGCGTGACCAACGCCCTGCCCCATCTACTTCCGCTGCCTCGTACAGTTCGCGCGGAATCGCACCCAGCCCGGCCAGGAATACCACCGCGTTATAGCCGGAGAATACCCAGATGTTGTAGAGGATCACCGAAGTCAGGGCCAGGCTGGGACCGGCCAGACTGTCCGGAATGCTCAGCGGATTGCCGCCCAGCACCTGCTCGTAAAAGATGCGGAAGATGCCCTGCGGCTCCTTGAGCCAGGTCAGCGGGCCAATGCCGAACAATCCCAGGGCGCGGTTGGCCAGGCTGCTGGCGTCCATGCGAAAGATCACCAGGAACACCGTCGAGGTCGCCACGCTGGGAGCAATGTAGGGCATGAAATAGATGACGCGATAGAGCGACTTGCCCAGCTTCACTTCGGAAAACAGCAAGTAGGCCAGGAACAGCCCCAGAACCAGTTGCACGGGCACCGTGCCCATTGAATACATCGCCGTGCGCCAGAGCGCGTCCATGGCCTCCTGCGTCTCACGTCCGCCCAGTTCCAGCGTGCGCGGCAACTCGCTGATCAACATCCACCCGCCGACCATCAACAACACGGCCAGCAGGATCGTCGCCCCGAATCCCAGCGGTGTCTCGCGGCGCTGCGCCCCCTGCCACACCAGATAGGCCGCGCCGATCAGCGCCGCACCGACTGCCACGGAAAAGACCTGCGGCCAGTATAGAAGCTGCGCCTTGAGTATCTCTGGGCGCAGAATGGCCGGCGCAGGTGTGCCAGTAGCGTACTCGTAGGCAAGGGCGAATTGTTCCTGCGACAGCGCGCCCATCCCCGCCGCTGCCTGTTGATTGAGCTGCGCCGCCCCCACCAGATAGATGAACATGAAGAAGACGCAGATGCCCACCAGCACGCGCCCCCAATGCAGCCAACGGTACAGGCGCGGACGTTCGTCGTCCACCTGACGGCGCACGGCGGTCATGGCCAACACCGCCGCCAACCCCACCAATACCCCCACCGCTGCGTACACCTGCTTGTAGAGTGGCTCGGTCTGCCCGCCGTTGCGTACCACTGCCTCGCCCACGTCGAGCGCCGAATAGATGTCCACCTGCCGTACCGCGCGTGCCCCTTCTGTCAAGAAAGGCACGAATAGCTTTTCTCCCTGCGGAATACCGGTGAGCTGTCCTTCGGCCAGTGTGCCATCCGGCAGGATCACCTGCACCTTTTGGTTGCTGGCGAAGGCGGCCTCCAGACGGGCGATCTTGTCCAGCGAAAGTTCATTGTAGACTTCGGGGGCCAGAGGGGCCTGAATGGTTTTGCCCTTGATTTTCACCTCTACCATGACCGCGCCCGACTCGAACGCCAGCCCGCGCAGCCGCACCGAGTCGTCGGGGACATCTACCACGCCCTCCAGCACGCGCTGATTGAAGATCACCGTCGCCAGATGGCGGGCCTGCGCCGTGCTCTGCTCCATCTGATCTATCGTGTAGAGAGCCAGCAGGATCGCCAGCAGAGTGAGCAGACCCATGAGCGCAGTAGCGCCGACGTAGCTGCCTGTGCGGATGCGTCCCAGCCGGGGCACCAACCAGTACAGCAGCGCCGCAAACAGCACGATGAGCGCCAGCCAGCCGACGCCTCCCAACCCCAGGCGACGGATCACCGCCGGCCCGCCCCACCAGAGCAGCGCCAGACCTGCCAGCCCGCCCCAGGTCAGAGCCACCCGGCGGGCGATACCCTCCCCGCCCCCCGGCTGCAACTGATCGGCCAGATAATAGCCGCCCAGTGCCGCCACGATGAGCAGCAACGGGAACCAGGCGTATCCCTCGATGCCTGTCACCAGGATGAACGAGAGCGCGATCAGCGCCGCGCCCATCAGCAGGCCCGGTATCACATAGGGCCAGAGGTTGCCCCCCACCTGCTGACTGTGGGCAAAAGCGCTGCGCCAGGATCGATAGGCCAGCAGCACGAAGATAGCGCATAGCGCAAAGAGAATGATGTAGACCAGGCTGCCCAGCGAACGGGTATAGTTGGCCAGACCCACGTATTTGTTGGTGATGGGCGATCCGGACTTGAGACTCTCGTAGAAACCAGCCACTACAGGCCACAGGCCGAACAGGAAAGTAACGATGGTTGCGGGCAACACAAAAAGATAGCCGGTCAGCGCCTCACGAATCTTGCGGCGGCGCTTTCCGGCTATCAGATCATGCTCGGTCGTTGTGGGGGACGTTTTCCTGCTTCTGAGTGAGAGCGCAGCCATGAACACTCCCCTTTCGAGTTAATATCTGCCCCACGCTGCGATCCCCATCCGCTTGCAAGCACAGCGCGCAATTTCGTCACACCCCAACCGGATTGTACAGAAACATCGCCCGCCCGCAAAATCAGTTCACCGTGCCAGCAGCCTGATTGGCGGTCTGCTCCGTGAGATTGGCGCGGGCCAGGTCGCGGCGCTGATAGAGAATCATGCCCGTGCCGTAGAAATCGGTGGGAATGAAACGCACCTGTTGATACAGGTCAGCGAAGGCCGGATCGCGCGCCAGACCATTGCGCACAAAACTTTCCATCACCACCAGATAGTCGGGCCGGTAATCCATGATGATTGCCGGCGGGATGGCGTAGTTCGCGTCTTCGATGAGCAATGATCTATCCAGCGGATAGTAAGCCGATACTTCCGGCGTGATCAGCCCTACCGTGTCCAGAATGCGCGCCCGGCTGTAGTAGCCCACCGCCCCAATGTCGCCAGCAGCTACCAGCGATTGTTCAGTGACGCCGAACTCGTCCTGCAACGTCTCGGCCATGCGGCGGTAGTTCAGTTCGATCTCATGCCAGGCCATGGCGGGCGCGGGCCGGTTCGGGCCGTGATCGGGGTGCAACACCCAGGCGTTGAGCGACAGCAGGGCGAAAATCACCCCCGCCGTAGCTGTACTGATCACCGGTAGGCGGGGCCGGTGCACAGCGTCGGCCAATGCCTGCGCCAACGCCCAGACCCCCAGCCCGATGGCCGAAAAATAGGCTGGCAGGGGTGGGGCCAGATACCAGCGGAAAATCAACGGGTTAGACAGGCTGAAGACCGCCAGATAGACCCACGGAAAGAGCAAAAACGGCAACAGCCGCGGACAGCGTCTGCCTGCATAGAGCGTACCGGCAGCAGCCAGCATGGGATACAACACGATGCCTATGACGATGCCCGGCACGCCCAGCGCGTCGTATTCAAAGAACGGCGTGGCATAGTGCTGCAACAAGCGCACGATGGCCTGCGTGTCGTCCACCACATAGGCCAGCCGCTTGGCGTCGAGCGAGCGCGGCAGCACCGCCCCGAAGTAGGCCAGACTGAACAAAAACCAGGGAGCCAGTACCGCCCCGAAGATCAGCCATCCTCGCCAGGGCCATCTGTCCCTGGCGGGTCGCTCCCGCTGCCGCCAGGTCAGCCACAGTTGCTGCGCGAAGAGCAATCCGACCCAGATCAGCGAGTCAATGCGGGTGAGCACACCCAGGGCGGCAAAAAACGCCATCCAGCGCTCGCGCCCGACCACATAGGCGCAGGTTGCCGCTACTAGCCAGAGGATAGCGACGCTGGTCTCCATCCCCCCCACCGCAAACGTCACGCTCATCGGGCTGATGGCCCACAATACGCCAACGACCGCCGCAGGCAACAGGTGTCCGGTCAGGCGATGCACCAGCCTGGCCAACAGCCAGGCGGTCAGCGCCGCGGCCAGCGCATTGACGACAACGGCGAACCAGGGGTATGCCTCACTGCCAGTGATCCAACCCAGAGCAGCCATCAGCAGCGTATAGAGGGGTGTAGTTGTGCCCAGCGTGCGCACGCCGGGGTTGTAGACGAAGCCGTGTCCCTCGACCAGATTGCGACTGTAACGAAAAGTGATGAAGGCATCATCAATGGTGCGTGGGCCGGGCAGCAGGTGTGCCAGTAAAGCCAACACGCCCACCCCTGCCATCACCAAAGCCAACCTGCGCTGAGAATTCAGCCGCCCTGCCAGAGACCTTGCCGCCCCGCTCACCGTGTCCCCCCGCTACGCTGGATTCAATAACCTTCGCCAGCCTGTCCCTGGACAGCCCCCTCTGCTTCTGCCAAGATGCGCACCCCCGCGCTCGCTCCAATGCGCGTCGCACCCGCCTGAATCATGGTCAGCGCGTCGGCGAAAGTGCGGATGCCGCCCGACGCCTTGACGCCCACTGTCGGGCCGACCGTCTGCCGCATCAGGGTCACATCGTGCGCCGTCGCGCCGCCGGGGCCAAAACCGGTGGAAGTCTTCACAAAGTCGGCCCCGGCTTCTATGGCGAGTTTGCACGCCGTAACTTTTTCCTCGTCGGTGAGCAAGGCCGTCTCCAGAATTACCTTGCACAGCGCGCCGTGCGCGTGCGCCACCTCAACCACTGCCGCAATGTCCTGACGCACCAGGTCAAGGTCACCGGACTTGAGCGCGCCGACATGCTGTACCATGTCCACCTCGTGCGCGCCCAGCGCGATCGCCTGCTCCGCTTCGAACGCTTTCACGGCGGACAGAGTCGCCCCCAGCGGAAAGCCGATCACCGTACACACTCGCACATCCTCGATCCCCGCCATCATCTCGGCAGCCAGAGCCACGTAAACCGGATTGACACACACCGACGCGAAACGGTAGGTGCGCGCCTCTTGGCACAGGGCGATCACCTGTTCGCGCGTCGCCTCTGGGCGCAGCAAGGTATGGTCTATCAGGCGGGCAAGCTGCGCCGGACTGATGCTGGTCTGAGTCACCTGTTCACTCTCCTGATGGTTTTTCTGGACGCCCATTGCACCGCGCCCGGCATGGCAGGCTGGCGCAAAACGAGCAGGCCGAAGCCTGCTCGCCTGATTTGTGATGCCAGGAACATCTCACCAGTTCACCAGAGCTACATAAGTGGGGAATACATTCCCCCACAGCACTTCGCACGCCTGCCGCCAGTGATCGGAGCGGCCCTGGCGCAACATAGAAAGCTGCCGCTCGACGCGCGCCGCCTGCCGCTCCTGGGCCACTCGCTGCGCTGCATTGCTCCGCACCTCTTGAACGACCCACATCCCCTGCCGCCGCGCTGCCCCCTCGCTGATGGTACTGCGCAGACGCTCCCAGGCTCCCGCGGGTGGTACAGAGAGCGCCTCGTCTAGCAGGGCCTCGTAAATCAGATTGTCGAGCAGGGCGTCCTCGGCCAGGCAACGCTGCGGGCACAAAGCCCGCCCCATCCTGAGCAACAGACTAGATATACCCATGCGCCACCTCTGGCAACCAGCCGAGATTCGAGCCAAGGGCCGCGCGCAGATTCTCGCGGGCGTAGAACAGGCGCGACTTGACTGTGCCGACCGGTAAATCGAGAATCTCGGCGATATCCTGCAAGCTCAAGTTGTTCAGGTAGTACAGCACCACGACAACCCGCTGATCCAGGCTCAACTCCGCGATAGCCCGCCGTACATTCTGTCGGATTTCGCTCTGCTCAGTGACCTGATCCGGGGCCTGCTTCATCGGGCCGGGCAACAGGTCGGAGACCTGCTCCAGCGGTGTGCGCTGATGGCGCGCGTGAGTTAACCAGGTGTAACTGAGGTTGACCGTAACCCGATACAGCCAGGGTGCCAGGGGGCGACTCACGTCAATACGCTGGGCATTGGCATACACTTTGAGGAAGCAATCCTGCAGGATATCCTCCGCCGCAGCCGGATCGCGCACGATCGCCAACGCCGTGCGGTAGACGCGCTGACGATACCGTTCAAACAAGACCCCGAGAGCATCCAGGTCGGCCTCTTGCAGACGACGGATCAGCTCAGAGTCGGGGACAGAAACGTCGCTGCGGCTCATGGCAACTCCTGGCAGACCGCTACATCCATCAAGTCTTTTTTCAAAACAAGTCTCTTTATTTGAACCACGCGCGAACAACCCACCTGGCACCAACCCAGAGTAATCGCATCAAAACCAGCCAGCAGAACCATGGGCAGAAGTAAGCTCAGGTGTGATCTGCTGGTTGACCTCACCCCCGCTCGGCGCTCGCGCGCCTCGCTGCCCCCTCTCCGGCGCGGAGAGGAGGCAAACCGAGCGTAGCGAGGCTGGGGGTGAGGTAAAGCGGCAAGCGGTTTGATGCAACCCACCTGGCACTAACCTTGAACTGGCGTACAACGTCGTTGTGACTTAAGATTATAGGCACTTCGCCAGATCATACAAGAGCAATCGGCACATTGGGGTCGCTGTGCGGGAAATGGCCTGGAGGGGAAGGTATGCAAAAGTGTGGGAACTGCGGACACGAGAACCGCGCAGGAGTGGTCTTCTGTGAGAACTGCGGGGCGAGCCTGATCGGTAAGCAGCCGCTCAGCACCAAAGCGCTGGATGTTGCACCAGCCAATCAGAGCGGCGATTCCGCGACGCGGTCGCCACTGAGCGCCATCGTCCAGGAGATGGCCATCTTCAAGCCGGGCGATATCCTCAAGCTGAGCGTTGAGGGCACCACCAAACCCATCGAATTGCAACCCAAAGGAGAAGTGATCCTGGGCCGCCGCGACCCGGCTACTGGCACTACCCCCGACGTAGACCTGACGCCGTTCGCAGGCTATCGGATGGGAGTCAGTCGTCGCCACGCAGCAATTCGCCAGGGAGATGACAACACGCTCAATGTCTGGGATCTCGGCAGCAGCAACGGCACATTTTTGAACGGACAGCGCCTCAACGCCCATCGCCCCTATCCCCTGCGCGATGGTGACGAGCTTCGGCTCGGCCAGATGGTCATCCGCGTCAACTTCAAGCCCGCGCCCGTAGCCGTCAGTGAGCCAGCGCCGGCTCCCCTGCCTTCGACCAGGCCGTTGCAGCCGATACCAGAAGCATCCGCGCCTGCTAGCCCGCTCGCCGTGCCCCCCAAACCGGTTACCGAGGTCGTGCCCGCTGCCCCTGCGCCGGTCACGGCCACGCAACCGCCCGCCGAGAAAGCCGCGGCAGTCGTTACACCGACCAGCCCGGCGGCTGCCGAGGAACCAAAACCAGCGGTCAGCGCACCTCAAGAGGCTCCTGTAGCCCCTGCGACTGCCGCGCCCGCGGGCGAAGGAGCAGCGCCGTCAGCGCCCGCCGCTGCCGAACAACCCGCCCTCCCTGTGCCTTCGCCAGCAGCCCCCGCCGCAGCCGTACCCGAAGCGGCTGAGCCTACCTCCGCCGAAGCGCCCCCCCAGGCAGTGCAGCCGGAGTCAGCAGTGAAGCCAGCCGCACCAGCCGCTCCTCAGGTGGATCAGGAGAAAGCACCCGCGCCGCCGGCGGCTGAGCAGGGCAGCGAACCGGAGGCGGGCGAGAACAAGACAACCTCTTCTGAATCGTGACGGGTTGCGCGCGGGTCAATTTCCCTTGAGCATAGGGATTTTGATTTCGTGCCGCCGTGCGGCAGCGATCGCCTCCGGGTAACCAGCGTCGGCGTGCCGGGCGATGCCCATGCCTGGATCCGTCGTCAGGACGCGCTCCAGCCGGCGCGCCGCCTCTGGCGTGCCATCGGCCACAATCACCTGGCCCGCGTGCTGACTATAGCCAATGCCCACACCGCCGCCGTGATGAAAACTGACCCACGTTGCTCCGCCGACGGCATTGATCAGGGCGTTGAGAATGGCCCAGTCGGAGATGGCATCCGAGCCGTCGCGCATCCCCTCGGTTTCGCGGTTGGGCGACGCCACCGAACCGGCGTCCAGATGATCGCGCCCAATCACGATCGGAGCGCTCACCTCGCCCGACGCCACCAGTTCGTTGAAAGCCAGCCCGGCCCGCGCCCGCTCGCCATAGCCCAGCCAGCAGATGCGCGCGGGCAGCCCCTGGAACTCGACCTCGCGCTGCGCCATCCTGATCCAGCGGGTCAGGTGCTCATCGTAGGGGAACAGCTCCAGAATGGCTCGGTCGGTGCGATAGATGTCCTGGGGATCGCCGGAGAGCGCCACCCAGCGGAACGGCCCCTTGCCCTCGCAGAAAAGCGGGCGGATATAGGCCGGGACAAAGCCGGGATAGTCAAAGGCATTGGTCACGCCAGCGTCGTAGGCCTGCTGACGCAGATTATTGCCATAGTCAAAGACGACCGCACCGCGCGCCTGAAAGTCCAGCATGGCCTGGCAATGCTCGGCCATCGTCTGACGGGCGCGGCGCTGATACTCGGCGGGGTCGCGGTCGCGTAGCGCGAACGCCTCTTCCACGGGCATGCCAGCGGGGATATACGACAGCGCATCGTGCGCCGGAGTCTGATCGGTGACCACATCGGGGACGATACCCATGCGCACCAGCCGCGGGAACAGATCGCCCGCGTTGCCGATTACACCGACGGAGAGCGGTTCCTGGCGCTCTTTGGCCGCCAAAGCCAATTCCAGCCCCTCTTCCAGGTCGTCTACCACGCGCTGCACATAGCGCATCCGCAGACGACGTTCAGCCATGCGCGGGTCGGCCTCGACGATCAGCGCCACGCCTTCGTTCATCGTCACGGCCAGCGGTTGCGCCCCGCCCATCTCCCCCAGCCCGGCGGTGAGCACCAGTTTGCCCTTCAGGCTCCCCCACCCCTGCTGACGCGCCAGCGAGCCGAGCGTCTCATAGGTGCCCTGCAAGATGCCCTGCGTGCCAATGTAAATCCACGAACCGGCGGTCATCTGCCCATACATGATCAGGCCCCGCCGCTCCAGCTCGTCGAAATGCTCCTGGGTAGCCCAATGTGGCACCAGGTTGGAATTGGCCAGCAGCACGCGCGGCGCGTCGGGGTGCGTGCGGAAGACGGCCACCGGTTTGCCGGACTGCACCAACAACGTCTCGTCGTTCTCCAGCTCGCGCAGCGTGGCGACGATAGCGTCGAACGCCTCCCAGTTGCGGGCAGCCTTGCCTCGCCCGCCGTACACGATCAGGTTGTCGGGGTCTTTGGCCACGTCCGGATCGAGATTGTTCATCAACATGCGCAGGGCCGCTTCCTGCAGCCATCCCTTGCAGGAAATCTGCGTGCCGCGAGGGGCGCGTATCACGCGAGTGCTCATGGTCATTACTCCAAATCATCTACATCAACAAGGTCTTTGTGCCGGTCAGGTGACCGTATTCTAGCACTCCACCGCTGAAAGCACACCGCCGTGTCGGGTGGGGGTGCGAGCAAAGGTTGACAGCGACCTTGCTGCGCCTGATGACCCTCATCCCCCAGCCCCTTCTCCCGCGCTACGGGAGCACCTGGGCGTAGGAAAGTTAAGTCCCCTCGCCCCGCGGCGCAGTCGCGAGGGAGAGGGAACCTAGGGGTGAGGGGTAGCGGATAGCGACCGCTCGCTGGTCACTTCTAAAGATGACATAATAAGACGGGAGGAGAGTGCCGGTGAACCTGGTGTTCCCTACGTAAAAAGGAGCGTTACCATGGAATACACTAGTCTTGGCCGTACCGGGCTACAGGTCAGTCGCCTGTGCCTGGGCACGATGAACTTCGGCCCTTATACGTCGGAAGAAGACAGTTTTGCCATCATGGATCGCGCCCTGGAAGTAGGCATCAACTTCTTCGACACCGCCAATGTCTACGGGCGCAAGCTCGGCGAAGGCGTCACCGAACAGATCATCGGGCGCTGGTTCGCGCAGGGCGGCGGTCGCCGCGAAAAAGTCGTGCTGGCGACCAAGGTCTACGGCAAGATGGGCGACTGGCCCAACGAGTCGCGCCTCTCGGCGCGGCACATCAAGCGGGCCTGCGAGGCCAGCCTGCGCCGCCTGCAAACCGACTGGATCGATCTGTATCAGATGCATCACATTGATCGCAACACGCCCTGGGAAGAAATCTGGCAGGCCATGGAGCAACTGGTACAGGAAGGTAAGGTGATCTATGTAGGCAGCAGCAACTTCGCCGGCTGGCATATCGCCCAGGCTCAGAGCACTGCTGCGGCACGCCATTTCATGGGCCTGGTCTCCGAGCAGAGCCTGTACAATCTGACCGCCCGCACCATCGAACTGGAAGTCATTCCGGCCTGTCAGGCCTACGGCCTGGGACTGATCCCCTGGAGTCCGCTGGCCGGTGGGCTGCTGGCCGGAGCGCTGCAAAAAGCCCAGGAAGGCCGTCGCACCGAAGACTGGGTGCAGAAGCGTGCCGAGCCGCTGCAGAATCAGCTTGAGCGCTACGAGCAGTTCTGCGCCGGGCGCGGGGAGCATCCGGCCCATGTTGCCCTGGCCTGGCTGCTCCATCAGCCCGCGGTCACCGCGCCGATCATCGGGCCGCGCACGCTGGAGCAACTCGACGGCAGTCTACGCGCCCTGGAAATCAAACTCTCGCCCGAAGACTTGAAAGCTCTGGATGAAATCTGGCCGGGGCCGGGTGGACAAGCGCCCGAAGCCTACGCCTGGTGACTGCGCTGTGAAGCAACAGGGGCAGGCCGGACTCTCCCGCCTGCCCCCTCATTGACCGACTTTCGCCGGATTTCTGACGGCTACCGGCACGACACCTGCTCGCTGTGCTTCTCGTTGACCGCCTCTTGCGCAGCCTGGCGTTGACGTTCGCGGCGCTCTTCGCGCAGCATCACCAGCACCAGCAATCCCACGCCCAGCACCACGCAGCTATCGGCCACATTGAACACTGGCCAGTACGACACATCGAAGAAGTCCACCACATACCCCAGGCGCAGCCGGTCAAGCGCGTTGCCGAGCGCCCCGCCCAGTTGCAGTCCCAGCGCCAGCCGAATCAACCAGGCATTCGCTGGAATCTGGCGATAGTAGTAGAGGATGATGGCCGAGACAACGACGGCGATCCCCAGAAAGAGGATACCCCCTTGCGGGAACAGGCCAAACGCTGCGCCGGTGTTGCGCACATGGGTGAAGCGGAAGACTTCCTCCAGCGCTTTCACCGGTGCCCAGGAGTCGTGTAGGGGGAGGTGCGCGGCCACATAGGCTTTGCTGCTCTGATCCGCCAGCAATACCAGCGCCACGACGCCCACCAGCAAGAGCCAGTGCCGCACGGAATGCCAGAGCGACCCGGAAACGCTGCGCTGCATCACAACCTCGCCTGATAGTCGCGCGTTTCGGCACAGTCCAGGCACAACGTCGTATAGGGGATGGCTTCCAGGCGGGCGATGTCTATCTCCTGGCCGCACTGTTCGCAAATCCCATAGGTGCCATTGTCATAGCGGGCCAGCGCCTCCTCCACCTGGCGCAGCCGGGCGCGCGCTGCCTGCAACGCGGAGGCGCTCACTGTCTGCTCGTAGAAAGCGGAAGCGTGCTCGGCCTGGTGATTGCTGTAACCGCTACCCTCTACGTCCAGCACGTTGGCGCTCTCCAACTGCGCCACCTTGTGCCGGTAGTCCTCGCGGAGTCCGAGCAGCACAGTGTACAACTCTTCTTTGGTGGTAGTCATACCACGATAGCCTCGAAAACTCGTCGAACCAGCCAGCGTTGCGCCAGATTCTAGCCCTGCCTGCCCCCAGGAGCAAACGGACGGATGACAGGAGTGCGTGCAAAAGGTGACAGGCCATTTGCAGCAATCCGCCGCCCCTCACCCCTGAGTCCCCTCTCCCTCGCGACTGCGCCGCGGGGCGAGGGGACTGACTGTCTCTGGTACGAGCGCTCCCCTTCGCCCGCGTTGCGGGCGAAGGGGCTGGAGGATGAGAGACATCGGGCGCAGTAAAGTCGCTGACAACCTTTGCACGCAGCCGAAGACGCGGATTCCGTCTCCGGCCCGTGCGTTGGAAGGTTCAGCGCTTCAGCACACCGACGCTCACCGTCTCACCGTCGAAGCTGAATTCCGCCTGGAAAGCCCCTGTCGGTAGCTCGCCCTCAGTCAGCACGTCGGCCAGCGTCTCGCGCTGAATCGTCTCGGCGAAACGCTGTACTGCCTGCCGCAGGCGATCGCTGGCCCGGTAGCTGATGGCGATACGGTCGTTCAGCGCGAAGTCGGCTTCCTTGCGCAGCATCTGCACGCGCCGTACAAACTCGCGCATCAGCCCTTCCTGGATCAGGTCGTCCGTCAGGGTAGTCGCCAACGCCGCCAGGTAGCCGTAATCTTCGGCCACCGCGTAGCCCTCAGCCGCGGAGCGGATCACTTCGCACTGTTCGGGCGTCACGGTGTAGCTCTGCCCGTCCACCTGCACCTGAATTGCCTCGCCCGCCAGCAGTGCCCTGGCCCAGCGCGTCACGTCCGCCGGATCACCTTCGCGCAGGGCGCGCTGCACCTTGGGAAAATCGCCCTTGAGCGCGCGGCCTAAGACCTGCGGCAGGGGATTGAGGCGATAGCTCACCATGTCGTCCGCCGAATCGGCCACTCTGACCGCCTTGACGTTCAGCTCCTCAGCGATAGTGCCCGCCAGTTCACGAACGACCTGCTGTTCGGCACTGTAGCGCACCACGAACACCGCTTCGGGCAACGGCTGCCGCACCTTGATACCAGCGCTGTTGCGAGCCGCGTGCCCCAGGCTAACCAACCGCTGTGCCAAGCGCATATCGCCCATCAACTTCTCGTCAATGCGCTCCGGATCGGCGACTGGCCAGCGGGCCAGGTGCACGCTTTCGGGCGCTGACGGGTCTACCGTGACGACCAGGTTGCGGTACATCGCCTCGGACAGGAAGGGCATCGCCGGCGCAAGCAACTTGGACAGCGTCACTAGGCATTCATAGAGCGTCTGATAGGCGGCCAGCTTGTCGCTGTCGCTCTCCGACTTCCAGAAACGGCGACGCGAGCGACGCACATACCAGTTGCTCAGGCTCTCGACGAATTCCTCGATGGGGCGCGTGGCGCGTGGCACGTCGTAGGTCTCGTAACCCTCGGTCACCTCGCGCACCAGGTCGTGCAGTTCGCTGAGAATCCAGCGATCCAGCGCATCGCGCTCGGCCAATGGCACCTGCGGCGTGCGCGGGTCAAAGCCGTCCAGGTTGGCGTAGGTGACGAAGAAGCTGTAGACATTCCACAGCGTCAGGTAGAAGTTGCGCACCACCTCGCCCACCAGTTCCACCGAGAAGCGACGCGGCTCACCGGGCGGGCCAGCCGTATACATGTACCAGCGAAAGGCATCCGCCCCGTATTTCTCCAACACGCTCCACGGCTCGACGATGTTGCCCAGGCTCTTGGACATCTTGCGGCCCTGCTCGTCGAGGATATGCCCCAGCGAGATGCAGTTCTTGAAGTTGACGCTTTCGAAGAGCATGACCGCGATGGCGTGCTGACTGAAAAACCAACCGCGCGTCTGATCCACCGCCTCGCAGATGAAATCTGCCGGGAATTGCTGGTGGAACATCTCCTGATTCTTGTAGGGATAGCCCCACTGCGCCACGGCCATCGCGCCGCTATCGAACCACACGTCAATGAGTTCGGGCACGCGCCGCATGGTACCCCCGCACTGCGGGCAGGGGAAGGTCACCTCGTCCACATAGGGGCGGTGCAGGTCAAGGTCGGACAGGTCTCGTCCGCTGAGTTGTTCCAGTTCGGCCACACCGCCCACACAGTGCATGTGCTTGCATTCCGGATTCTCGCACTTCCACACTGGCAGCGGCGTGCCCCAGTAGCGTTCGCGCCCCAGCGCCCAGTCGCGCAGTTCCTCCAGCCAGTTGCCAAAGCGCCCATCCTTGATGTGCGCCGGCACCCAGTTGATCGTCTGATTGAGTTCGATCATCTTGTCGCGGTAGCGGGTGGAGGCGATGTACCACGTTTCGCGGGCGTAGTAGAGCAAAGGCGTATGGCAGCGCCAGCAGAACGGATAGTTGTGCACGTAGTCTTCAGCTTTGTAGAGAAGACCGCGCTGCTGCAAGTCCTGCTTGATCAGCGGATCGGCGTCCTTGACCCACATCCCCGCCCAGGGCGTGACCGCCGGGATGAACGTCCCATCCGGCTGCACCGTCTGGATCACCGGCAGGCCATATTCGCGCCCGACTTCCATGTCGTCCGCGCCGAAGGCCGGGGCGATGTGCACGATGCCAGAACCGTCCTCCATGCTGACGAAATCGCCGTGCAGCACATAGGCATAGTCCTGCTCGATGGGCAGGAAGCGGTAGAGCGGCTCGTAGCGCATCCCCAACAACTCTTCACCGCGCATTTCGCGCACTACCTGGTAACGCTCCGGATGGCGCAACGCCTTGTACAGCAGGGCATCGGCCAGGATCAATCGCTCGGTGTCCTGCCCGTCCCCGGCAGGCCCTTCCACCATCACGTAGCGCTCGTGACGGTTGACCGCCAGCGCCGCGTTGCCGGGCAGCGTCCAGGGCGTCGTCGTCCAGACCAGGAAATACAGGCCCGGCTCATCTTTGACCGGAAAGCGGACGAAGACGCTGGGATCGGCCACTTCTTCGTAGCCCAACGACACCTCGTGCGTGCTGAGGGGCGTGCCGCAGCGCGCGCAGTAGGGCACAACCTTGTAGCCCTGGTAGAGCAGCCCCTTGTTCCAGAACTGTTGCAGAATCCACCACACGCTCTGGATATAGTCGTTCTCGTAGGTGATGTAGGCGTTCTCCAGGTCTACCCAGAAAGCGATGCGCTCGGTGAGCCGCTCCCACTCCTTGATGTAGCGGAAGACGCTTTCGCGGCACTTGCGGTTGAACTCGGCGACGCCGTAAGCCTCGATCTCGCGCTTGTGCTTGAGACCCAGCTCCTTCTCGACTTCGATCTCCACCGGCAGGCCGTGCGTATCCCAGCCACCTTTGCGCAACACATATGCCCCGTTCATGGTGTGATAGCGCGGGAACATGTCTTTGAAGGCGCGCGCCAGCACATGGTGTGTGCCCGGACGGCCATTGGCCGTGGGCGGCCCTTCATAGAAGACGTAGTTACGCCCCCCTTTGCGCTCTTCCATGGAGCGGCGGAAGATGTCACGCTCGCGCCAGAAGGCGAGTTGTTCCTGTTCGAGAGCTTCGATATCAACTTTGGGAGTTACTGGTTTGAACATGAGTTCCTCCTGCCATGCGGTCCGGTTACCAGTCATCAATGCCAGGTCAAGCGTCTCTCCGGCCCGCCAATCGCACGCGGCGCAGGCCGCACCAGCCTTCGTGCCACGTTTGCACCTCCTGTGATCCCCAATCTCTCTTGTTGCACACCATCCTCACGCTTCAGCGAAAGACCGTCAGGCGAAAGATCGTCGGCCCCACCTCTTCGGCATAGCCCGTATGGATGAGCACTTCCCACGACACCCCCAGCCCCGCCACGCGCTGACTGCCCTGACACTGCGCCACGCTGTACGGGCCGCCCTGCCCCAGCGACGGATCGGTGACGTAGTCCGGCAGCGGGGAGTAACGACAGGTAGCCCCTTCGCCCTCGTAGAAGGCCGCCACAGCCTGCCCGCTCTGCGCTGTGCGGTAGACCCAGTATTCGGGTCCGTGCTCTGGCTTGTGGTGCTCTATCACCTGCGCAGTGGGCGGGACTGGCACCTCTGGGGGGAACAGCAGCGTGTAGAGCGGCCCGGCCACGCGCGATAGAATGAGCGCCGCCAGCCCCAGCGCCAGCACCATCCCCAGCACAACGGCCCACAGCGGCACGCCCCGGCTTGCTTCCGGCAGGGAGTTATCTATGCCGGACATAGACTACTCTCCCCAATAGCGCTGAACGTCCACGATCACCTGACCCGTAGGACGCTCGTCCGCATCGTAGACCGGCTGGATCAGCACCGAGGCGAACTGCGTGATCCCGTAGGCCGAACGATCCACCTGGCAACGGGTGGCGTAGTGCCCTTCGCGCAGGGGTTCTTGCCCCGGTCGCTCCTCCACGATCCGGTACAGACGCTCGCAGTCCATTTCCTTGCGGGCCAGGTAGAAAGCCTCGACCTGCTCGAAGGAATCTCCGGTCGTGTATTGCAAATGGTCGAAACCGTCGTAAAGCCGCTCGTGATTGACCAGTTGCGCCGTCGGATAGATGGGCACATCCAGCGGTTTATCGCGACTGGCTCGCAAGGCCAGCACGATCACCACAGCCGCGACGATCAGCACCAGGAAAACCGCAACGCCCACCAGCACCAGCCGCGCCGATCGCCCGCGCTGATGAGCAGTCAGCGGCTGAGCAGATCGAGGGCTGCCCTGCGTTGCCAGATCGCGATCCTCACCCACGATCCACCTCCTGTCCCTACCCAGACCCGCGTCCCAGCGTCTCAGCGTGCCAGCGAGTCAACAGCGCCTGCGCTGCCGCACCATCCAGCAGGGTCTGAATGTCGCGCAGATCGTCCTCCACCAGCGCCCGCAGCGCCCCCGCCTGCGGGCTGTCCAGCACCCGTCGCCAGTCTCGCAGACCGGAGGCCCTGGCGCGCAGGTCGAGCAGCGCCGTCTGGGCGTTTTCCAGGTCTGCCAGGCGTGCATATGCCCGCACCCGCCACAGATGCACCAGCAGCGCCAGCCGCCGATCGCTCAGGCCAGCGCTCAGGGCCGTCTGAGCGGATGTCAGCGCTGCAAAGGCGTCCCCAAGTCGGTCAGCGAGCAAGGCCCGCGTATAGTGGACGCGCCAGTCGTCCGGTGCGCGCTGCGCTGCCTGTTGCGCGTACTCTCGCGCCCGAACGTACTCGCCCCGCTGAATGGCGACCTCCGCCAGCCCCAGATACCCGTCTGCACTGCCGGGCACGAGCCTGACTACCTGCTGATAGTCGCGCTCAGCCGCGCTCAGGTCACCGGCCAGGCGGTGCAAGTCGGCGCGGAAGTGATAGTGCCCGGTCTGCTCTGGCTCAGCGGAGATCAGCGCATCCATGGCTGCGATAGCCTCGGCGATCCGGTTGCGACGCAGATGCCGCACTGCCGCCCGATACCCGTTCTGACTCTGCCAGAGCAGCCAGACAGCCACTGCCCAGGCCAACGCCCCGCCACCAAAGAACACCGCCCACCGCGGAACAGCGACTGCCAGGGTCAACATCAGAATGACCGGCCCCAGCACCAGCCCCAGGCGAAGCGATCTGGCAACAGGTCGCGCGGCCATCTTCGTTACGCCCTTCAGGAATGCTCCAGCATAGACAGGCGCATACGCATGGTCAGCGCGCGCCCGCCGACCGCTTCCCAGAAACGGCGCGCCTCCTGGTTGGCCACGGCCACCTGCCATTCCACATGGCGCACGCCACGCTCGGCGAACCAGTCGCACACTGCGTGAAAAAGTTGCCGGGCAATGCCGCGCCGCCGGTAGGCCGGTTCGACGTAAATATCGGCGATAAAGCCCACGTCTTCGTGTTCGAACAGGTCGGGCGTCAGGTCAATGATCGCACCCAGCACATAGCCTACGACCACGCCGTCCGTTTCGGCTACCAGGGCACAGGTGCTCGGGTCATCGCGCACGTCCATCAGGCGCGAGGCATAAGCCCGCGGCGCGTCCTCTGCCATGACAGGCATCCGCGAATCGAGCGCCACATGGTATTCACTGAGCGCCTGCCACATGCGCGCCACCGCTTCCTGATCGCGCGGTTCGACTGGGCGAACTATCACTGTGTTGGTTGGCATCCTTGCTCCCAGATTACACTGATCCGTCGTTAGCGACGATCGTAACAACAAAAGCTCCCGCCCTTCAACCAAAGGGACGGGAGCAACGCTCGCGCGGTACCACCCTTCTTCCTCGCCTAAACAGCGAGGCGCTCTGTTGCCACCAGCATGGCAAGGTCGTGATAACGGGGACCAAACCGGCGCGGCTTACTGGCTTCTGCGTTCAGCCTGCGGCTCAGGAAGGATTTTCCGCCCCGTGTACGGACCTGGCTCGCACCCACCCAGGCTCGCTGACCGCCAGACAGGGCGTACTCGTTTCCGTCGTCGCCTTTGTTGCGGACAGCATACCATAGCCACACAGGGCGGTCAAGGCCGAGCCGCCCGCGACAGCACGTATTGAGTGGCTGGAACCGCCAAGGCACAGAGCCGGACTAAAGCAGGTCAGGAATTTGCTCCGGATGTTCCGCTACCGTCACGCCTGCCGCCTGAAGGGCCGCGATTTTCTCCGCCGCCGTGCCGCTGCCCCCCTCGACGATCGCGCCGGCGTGGCCCATGCGCTTGCCAGGAGGTGCAGTCTGTCCAGCGATGAAAGCCACCACCGGCTTGGTCATATACGTGGTGATGAAGTGCGCCGCCTTCTCTTCCTCGGTGCCGCCGATTTCGCCAATCAACACCACCTTTTCGGTCTGCGGATCGTCTTCGAACATCTGCAACACATCAATGAAACTGGTGCCGTTGATCGGATCGCCGCCGATGCCCACGCATGTGCTCTGCCCGATGCCGCGTTGCGTGAGGGCGTAGACCACTTCGTAGGTCAGCGTGCCACTGCGCGAAACTACCCCCACATTCCCTGGCATGGCAATATGGCCGGGCATGATGCCCACCTTGGCCTGCCCCGGCGTCAGCAGACCAGGGCAGTTGGGGCCGACCAGGCGACTCTTGCTTTGGTCGAGCCGGGCGCGCACTTGCATCATGTCGCGCACGGGGATGCCCTCAGTGATACACACGATCAGTTCGATTCCGGCATCAATGGCTTCGTAGATGGCGTCGGCAGCGAAGGCTGCCGGTACATAGATCACGCTGGTGTTGGCTCCGGTCGCTTCACGCGCCGCCTTGACTGTGTCGAAAACGGGTTTGCCCAGCACCCACTCGCCGCCCTTACCAGGCGTCACCCCGCCGACGACATTCGTGCCGTACTCGATCATCTGTTGGGTATGGAACAACCCTTCTCGCCCGGTGATGCCCTGCACCAGCAGACGGGTGTTGCGGTCAACCAGGATAGCCATGTCGTCCCCTCACCCCCTATGCGCCCTGCGCCGCCAGCACCGCCTTCTGGGCGGCTTCGGCCAGGGTTTTCGCCGTCACCATATGGGGAATATGCGCCTGTTCCAGCAAAGCGCGACCCTCGTCCTCATTCGTGCCCACCAGACGCACCACCATCGGCAAATCAACCTTCACCTCGGCCAGCGCCGCCAGAATGCCCCGCGCCACTTCGTCGCAGCGGGTGATCCCGCCGAAAATGTTGAGCAGCACTGCTTTTACATTTGGGTCAGAGAGGATGATACGCAGGGCCATCGCCACCGTTTCCGCCTTGGCCCCGCCCCCAATGTCCAGAAAGTTGGCTGGTTCACCGCCGAAGAGCTTGGTCATATCCATCGTCGCCATGGCCAGGCCCGCCCCGTTGACCATGCACCCGATCGTGCCGTCCAGCTTGATGTAGCTCAGGCCAGCGGCGCGAGCGCGGGTCTCGGCTTCGGGTTCGGCGCTGGTATCGCGTAGCTCGGCCAGGTCGGGATGACGAAACAGGGCGTTGTCGTCAATGGACACCTTGCCATCCACGGCCAACAGTTGCCCTTCCCCGTCAATGACCAGCGGGTTGATCTCGGCCAGCGTCGCGTCGCTCTCGGCATAGCACCGATAGAGCGCCTGAGCGATCTTCATGAAGGGCTTCCACAGATCGCGCGGCAGCTCGATTCCATAGGCCAGGTTGCGCACCTGGTAATCGCGCAGGCCCAGGAAGGGATCAATATGCTCGCGGATGATCTTCTCCGGCGCGATCCGGTTGACCTCTTCAATATCCATGCCCCCCTCAGCGCTGGCCATGATCACCGGCTTGCGGGCGGCCCGGTCGTTGGTGATCCCCAGATAGATCTCTTTCTGGATGACAGAAGCCGGGTCTACCAGCACCTTGAGCACCTTGTGCCCCTTGATCTCCATGCCCAGGATGGCGTCGGCGTGACGTTCCGCCTCTTCGGGCGTCTGCGCCAGCCTGACACCGCCCGCCTTGCCACGCCCGCCGGTGAGCACCTGCGCTTTGATCACCACCGGGCCGTTCAATTCTTTGGCGATTTCATAGGCCTGCTGGGGAGAATGGGCCACTTTGCCATGCGGAATGGGGATGCCGAACTCGGCAAAACGTAGTTTCGATTGATATTCGTGCAGGTTCACTCATGTGCCTCCATAGAGAGTTCAGCAATAAAGACATTCGAGAAAATAACAGGCCAGCACCAAGACGGCCCACTCTTTATTTTGATACACTCTGACGCCGATCGGCGCGATCAGCCGGCCCCCGGCACCACAAAACCGAACGTGCTGCCCTTGCCTTCTTCGCTGCTGAAGAAGAACTCGCCGCCCATCAATTCGATCAGCCCCTTGGCGATGGGAATACCCAGGCCATGCCCCTTGAACGAACGCACGTGCTCGTTATCGGCGCGCCAGAACAGTTCGCCCAGGTGCCCCAGTTCCTCAGCGCTCATGCCAATACCAGTGTCAATGACCGACACCTTCAGTTTGCCGTCCACTTCCTCGGCACGCACTGTGATCGTCCCGCCGTCGGGCGTGTACTGCAGAGCATTCGTCACCAGCTTGGTCAGCGCCAGGGCCAGGCGCTCGGAGTCCACGTTGAGCAGCGGCAAACCCGCCGGCGTCTCGAAGACCAGCTTGTGATTGTGCGCTGCCGCCAGGGGAGCCGTCGCCTTCTCCACCTGCAGCGCGACATTCTTATACAGGTCTATCTTGGGTTCCAGCCGCAACCGCCCGGAACGCAGTTTGCTGATGTCGCTGATGTCGCTCACCAGTTGTTCCATGCGGGCCACATTGGAGCGGATGGTCTCGATGAACTGCGTCTGCATCTCGTTCAGTTCGCCAACCACGTTCTTGGCCAGCATATCGCTGTAGCCTTTGATGCTAGTCAGCGGAATGCGGATTTCGTGCACCATCAGCGAAGCGAAGCGCGCATTTTCCTGGATCAGAGCGTCCATCTGCCGACGCAGCGCTTCGGCATCCTGGCCCTCGCCGCGCCGCAACGCCGCCTCCAGCAAATGATTCACTTCGTCCAGCGACGCGCTCAATTCGGCGGGAACAGCCTGGCGCAACGACTGGATCAACGCGCGCGCCTTCACCAGAGGATTCTGCTCTTCTTCGGCCATGACCATCCTTTCCTGTCAACATTACGGTCAGAACCCAATGACACCGGCTGCTTTCTGGCCTGTGCCCCGTGCTAAAGAATACTCCCCGCGCACCAAAAGTGCCACCGCAGTCGGGTGCACGCAAAGGTTGTCAGCGACTTTGTCCCGCCCGATGGCCCTCATCCCCCGGCCTCTTCTCCCGCGCTGCGGGCGAAGGGGAGCGCCTGGGTGAGAGAAAGTGAGTCCCCTCGCCCCGCGACGCAGTCGCGAGGGCGAGGGGATGTAGGAGTGAGGGGAGACTTGTAGGCAATGCATAGCCACAAACGAAAAACCCGGCAGGTTCTCCTGACCGGGTCTGTGAAGAAGCAATGCACAACGCGCCTATTTTTTGCGGCGACGCTGATAGAGGAAAGTATACAGGGGCAGCAAAGCCGACTGCGCCGTATCCAGCACGGCATCGGACGCCCGACGGGCCAGGTAACGCGCCCGCCCCACCGAAAACAGGCTGTGCGCCGTGCTGATCTCGCCCGTGCCCACCTGCACCACCGCCGACGCCCAGGTGAGGCCCGCCCCAAAAGCGCACATAGCGACCAGGTCACCGTCTTTCAGACGCCCCTCTTCGAAGGCTTCGACCATCGCCAGCGGCACCGACGCTGCGGAAGTGTTGCCGTAGCGATCCAGGTTGATATAGAACTTGTCCAGCGGGACGCGCATCTGCCGCGCCGCTGCTTCGATGATACGGGCATTGGCCTGGTGAGGGATGAAGAGATCAATATCGTCCGGCGTCAGGCCCGCCTGATAGATCACTCGTTTGAGCGAACTGGCCAGCGTGCGCACGGCGAACTTGAAGACCTCCGGCCCGTCCATACGCAAGTATTGCCGTCGCTCGTCAATGGTGCGCTGCGAGATAGGCGAGGCCGAACCGCCATCTGGCACATAGAGGAACATGGCTCCGGAACCGTCCGACCCCAGTTCAAACGAGAGCAACCCACCGGGTTCGTTGCTGGCCTCGACGACAGTCGCCGCTGCTGCGTCGCCGAAGAGCACGCAGGTCGCGCGATCGGTGAAATCCAGGGCGAAGGAAATAATCTCCACGCCTACCACAAGCACGCGATTGTACGCGCCGGAGATGATGTACTGGCTGGCCGCCGTCAACGCATAGACCCATCCGGAGCACCCGGCCACCAGCGTAAAGGCCCCGCACTCTGCGCCAAGCATATCCTGCACCTGGCTGGCAACGGAGGGCAACAGATAGTCCGGCGAAGAGGTCGCCACGATGATCAGGTCAAGGTCTTTGGGCGATAGGCCCGCCACCTTCAACGCCTCGCGCGAGGCCGCCACAGCCATGCTAGACGTAGTGTCGTTTTCGGTGCGGATACGCCGCTCTTTGATGCCCGTGCGCGTAGTGATCCACTCATCGCTGGTATCTACCATCTGAGCCAGATCGTCATTGGTCAACACGCGCTCCGGCACATATTTGCCCCAACCGGTGATCTTGGCATAACGCTGGTTGATCACGGCGCTACCCTCCCCCCACACGCTGCTCAGGCAGTGATGGCCCGCCGGTTGCGCCGGTTGCCCAACGCCTCGTAGACCGAACGGGTGGCCAGAAACACCACCCCCGCGGTGAGGGTCGCGCCGCCGATACCAGCCGCCACCCGTGTATGCAACGGCAGTCGCTGCACGCGGCCCCATAGCGAAACGGCCTGCCGTTTTTCGGCCTGGAGCAGGCGCTGCCGCAGTTCCATCACAAACTGTTCGGACGGGGCTACCGGCGGCATGGCCCGCTCGATCCGTTCGGCCAGGGCCAGCAATGCTTTCAGTTCGGTCTCCCCCGACCGCGCACAGGCAAGGCGCATCTGTTCGCTGACAGGGCTACCCGCCACCAGGGCATCGGCGTGAGCCATCAGCAGGTTGCGCTGCCAGCGTTGCGATGGTCTGCGGAATAAAGATGATAGCGACGACAATTGCATGTCTTTCCCTCTCCCTCAAAACCACAGCGGGCCTGTTTCCTCATGTGTTGGCTCAGCCCTATGACTCGTCCCTTTTGCCTTCCAGCCCGCCGCGCAGAGCCAGCAGGGTGCGATGATAAAGGGACTTAATCGCTCCCTCGGTGCGGTTCATGATCGCCCCAATTTCAGCATTGGACAGGTGCTCCACGAACTTGAGCACCAGGAGCTGTTGCCGTTCGGGCGGCAAGGCACGGATCAGTTCCAGCAATTGCGCTTCTTCTTCGCTGGACTCTGTAACCGTCTCAGGCGCTTCGGGCGCTTCGCCGTCGAGCATGAAATCGTCCAACGGCACGATCCTGCGCCGACTGCGGTCGCGGTGCCAGTTCGCCACCTGATTGTGTGCAATGCGATAGAGCCAGGCTGAGAACGGCACCCCCCGGTCCACATAGCGGTCAATGTGCGCCAGGGCCTTAAAGAACACGCGCGATGTCAGGTCTTCGGCATCCTGATGATTACCCGTGCGATAGTACACGTAGTTGTAGATGCGATTGACATAGCGCGAATATAGCTCGCCAAACGCCGCGCGATCTTCTCTGGCCCAGGCCACCAGTTGCAGGTCATCGGCCCCGGCGTAATCGCGTCCGTTCTGCTCTTGCGGCTCAGTCATGCGTACTAACACCTCGCCCTGGCAAAGGTTACGCGCAGCGGGCACTGTGACAGATGCGGTTGTGTAGAGATACAGGCAGCGCGCAGAGGGGAGTATACCAGGCAACCCTCTGGCTCACTAGGCCGAAGACAGTTCGCAAAGCATCCTCACGACGCCGTCCAAACAACAACCGGAGCTGTGTGCTCCGGTTGTGCTTATCGGGGTACGGTCGGGATTGCAGGCCAAGAAGTCGTGTCAAACGCTCACTGCGATCGACAGCGCGGCGTTAGGATCGAGCCGGATGCCCGGCCCCATCGTAGACGAGAGCACCGCACGCCGGATGTACGTGCCCTTGGCAGCGGCAGGGCGGTTGCGGCGCACACTATCCATCACTGCGGCCAGGTTGCCCAGCAATTGCTCTTCGCTGAAGCTCACCTTGCCGATGGGGATATGCACGTTGCCCGTCTTGTCGTTGCGATACTCAATACGACCGGCGCGCGCTTCTTCGATGACACGCGGTAGGTCTTCGGGCTGCACCAGCGTGCCCGCCTTGGGATTCGGCATCAGGCCCTTGCGCCCCAGCACCTTACCCAAACGACCGATCTTCTTCATCATCTCAGGGACGGCCAGCGCCACGTCGAATTCTGTCCAGCCCTCGTTGGCGATCTTGGCGATCAACTCGTCGTCAGCCACGTAGTCAGCGCCCGCTTCCTGAGCGATCTTGGCGGCTTCGCCTTCGGCAAAGACCAGCACGCGCACCGTCTTGCCCAGCCCGTAAGGCAGCAAGACCGTGGAGCGAATCTGCTGATCGGAATGGCGCGGATCAATGCCCAGCCGCAAATGCAGCTCGACCGTCTCGTCGAACTTGGCCGGAGCGATTTCCTTCAGCAGTTTGATCGCTTCTTGGGGGGAATAGAGCTTCTCGCGATCAACCTTGGCGGCAGCTTCGAGGTACTTCTTTCCGTGCTTAGGCATGTTTTATCTCCTCAGTGGTAGTAGTGGGCAACGCCCTCCCACAGAAGACGTGGGGGATCAGTCTTCGATGACCACACCCATGCTGCGGGCGGTGCCTTCGATCTGGCGCATCGCGCCTTCCAGATCAACGGCGTTGAGGTCTTTCATCTTGATTTCGGCGATCTCGCGCACCTGCTGGCGGGTCAGCTTGCCGACCTTGTTGCGGTGCGGCTCCGACGAGCCTTTCTCAATCCCCGCAGCGCGCCGGATGAGAAAAGCGGTAGGCGGGCTTTTGAGATTGAACTTGAAAGAGCCGTCAGAGAAGATGGTGATCTCCGCCGGGACGATCTCGCCAATGCGGTTGCTAGTCTTCGCATTGTATTCTTTGCAGAAGGCCATCAGGTTGATGCCATGCTGGGCCAGCGCCGGGCCAATGGGCGGGGCCGGAGTCGCTTTGCCAGCCGCGATCTGAAGGGTGACAACAGCTTTGACTTTCTTGGCCATGGTCTTCGATCCTCTGGTGTCGTACACAGAATGCCCCCCGCAGCGGGGGGCTTCCCGTCGAGCGATGAACTGCTATGCAACGTCAGGCCTTTTCGACCTGGAGAAAGTCCAGTTCGACCGGTGTTTCGCGCCCGAAGAAGGACACGAGCACGCGCACCTTGGCTTTCTCCATGTCAATATCGCCGACCGTGCCGATAAACTCGTTGAACGGGCCGTCAATGATGCGCACCTTCTGGCCAGGCCGGAACGTGACCTTGACCTTGGGCGCTTCGGCCTCCATGCGGCGCATGATCTGCGCCACTTCCTCCGGGCGTAGAGGGGTAGGCTCATTGCCCATCCCCACGAAGCCGGTCACGCCGGGAGTGTTGCGCACCACGTACCAGGAGTCTTCATCCATGATCATTTGCACCAGGATGTAGCCCGGAAAAACCCGGCGCTCGATGGTACGGCGCTTGCCTTCTCGAACCTCGATTTCTTCTTCGGTAGGCACCACCACGTCGAAGATTTTGTCTTGCATCCCCATCGTGGCGATGCGCTGTTCGATGGCATGGCGGACTTTGTTCTCCTGGCCGGAGTAGCAGTGGACGACATACCACTTGCGTTCGTCCTCCGGTTCTTCGGCAGCGCTGGTCGCCGCAGCCAGCACCGAAGGTTCCTGCTCGGGTTTGACCTGGTCAACCACAGCAGGCGTGCCCGGCTCCTCGTCGAGGTAGACAGGTTCCGGGTCGAAGTCTACGTCCTCGTCGTGATATTCTTCTTCATGATCAACCATACTCATACCCTCATCACTCATGCTCAGATCATGCGGACGTAGTGTGCGCGCCTCTGCGGTTGCAGACGGTCAATTCACTAGATATGACGGCGCAGGGCGAAATAGCCGCCACTGACGAGCACGGCCACCGCAGCGGCCACAACCAGGAAAATCCACTCTGAATCGGCGTGAAATGCCTGGCGGAACCACCAGCTATAGAAAGCGTCCAGCAGGCCCAAGCCCACGGCAAAAGCCGCCGTGACGCCCAGCACTACGCTGGTCAGACGCGAAGTCTCCTCGCGCGAAGGCCAGGTTACTTTCTGCATCTCAGACGCCACGTCTTGGAAGTATGCCACCACGCTCCGTACGACCGGAATGCGACTGAGCAGCCCTCCAGCGCTGAGGCTTCGTTCCGGCTTGCGCACGCCAGGCTTACGGGCAGGCTGAGCGCTCTCAACCGCCTCTTCTGCCCGCTCATTCTGCCGACGGCGCTCGGCAATTGCGGCGGGAGGGTCCGACTTCTGCTCGGCAATGCTACGAAATCGTGTGCGTGCCACAGTCTACTCCTCGGCGATACAATCGGCCTATACCAAGACACCGTCGCAAGGACGGTGTCTAAACGCAGTGAGCGAGTTCAGAAGGCAGGGGTGGTAGGACTCGAACCCACAGCCTGCGGTTTTGGAGACCGCTGCTCTGCCAATTGAGCTACACCCCTAACTGGCGGGGCGCTTAACACCCCGTTTGCACACCGATCGTCAGTTACTTGGTTTCGCGGTGCAGCGTATGCTTGCGGCAACGCGAGCAATACTTCATCAACTCCAGGCGCTGCGGATCGTTGCGCCGGTTCTTCATGGTGGTGTAGTTACGCTCCTTGCATTCACCGCAGGCGAGCGTAATCACCATACGGACATCCTTTTTCTTGGCCATCGTGTCTCTGTCCCGTTGGTCGGGAAAGACGGGCCAGCCCGAAACTGGCCCGTCACCGTTCTAGACGCTCAGTCGAGGATTTCGGTGATGACGCCCGCGCCGACGGTCAGGCCACCCTCGCGGATAGCGAACTTGGAGCCTTTTTCCAGCGCCACCGGCGTGATCAACTCGACTTCCAGGTTCACATT
>Ga0116210_1000059_pt1 | contig 102442 bp, 76 predicted proteins | sample TshhotsprinmetaG_FD_94483 | JGI IMG/M metagenome (GOLD analysis project Ga0116210, IMG submission 94483) | Hot spring microbial communities from South Africa to study Microbial Dark Matter (Phase II) - Tshipise hot spring metaG | ecosystem: Environmental > Aquatic > Thermal springs > Hot... | reverse complement strand
CGGGTCGCGAGCGGCTGCGAGGAGTGACGTGGCGGGAACGGTAGCCAGAACGCGGAGGTCGGGCAGGGCAACGGTAGAGAAGATACCCGGGGCGCGGTTTGCCGCGCGGCGTGACGGCAGCGCAGGTAACCGGGTCGCGAGCGGCTGCGAGGAGTGACGTGGCGGGAACGGTAGCCAGAACGCGGAGGTCGGGCAGGGCAACGGTAGAGAAGATACCCAGGGCGCGGTTTGCCGCGCGGTGTGACGGCAGCGCAGGTAACCGGGTCGCGAGTGGCTGCGAGGAGTGACGTGGCGGGAACGGTAGCCAGAACGCGGAGGTCGGGCAGGGCAACGGTAGAGAAGATACGCGGGGCGCGGTTTGCCGCGCGGCGTGACAGTGGACAAATCTCCCGGCGCTGCCGCCGGTTGTCTGTCAAGCATGAAGGAAGTTGAAATCGGATATGCCTGCCGGTACTGTTACTGCTATTCGTCAACAGAACAATGATCCGCAGCGGGTCAACGTGTTCATCGATGGTGAGTTTGCGCTCGGTATTAGCCTTAACACGCTCGCGCGTGAACGCCTGAAAGTTGGTGTCTACCTCGATGAATCGGCCTGGAAACGTTTGGTAGCAAGTGAGCAGGCTGATCAGGCGTTGCAACAGGCGCTGCGGCAACTCGAGCGGCGCGCGCGTTCGACTGCCGAAATCCAGCGCTATTTGCAACGCAAGGGTTTTAGTGAACCGATTTGCGCGCAAACAATTACCCGCCTGCGCGAGCTTGGCCTCCTCGATGATATTGATTTTGCCGGTCGCTGGATCGCCAACCGACGCGCGTTACGTCCACGCGGCGAGCGCGCGTTACGAGCTGAATTGCGTCAGAAGGGGATTGATCCGGTGATTATTGAGCAGGCATTGGCCGCTGACGATAGTGGTATGACTGAAGCCGAACGGACTGAAGCGGCGGCGCGCGCTGCTCTCCCGCGTTATAGTGGCTTGGCTGACTGGGTTACGTTTCAACGTCGTCTCGGTGGCTATCTGTTGCGGCGTGGTTTTGCCGGTGAGCATATCCATCCCATCCTCATCAATCTCTGGCGGGAATTGCATCCAACATCAGACATCGAGGAGCTGTAGGCCTTATTACCGCGCTGATAATACTGGCTTGTGAGTAGGCGAGACGTTGAGGATTACCACTGTTCGCATTCAAGGTAAGGGTTCGTTGGAATTAGGGGTGGACACATCGATGGTATGAGCGCTGTGCCAGGCTGTCTTGCCCGACACACGCGTTTGCGTGACACATTGGGAGGCTTGCAGATCGCGGTCGCCTAATCCCGTATTATCATGGCGCATTTGTAGTCACGATGATGCATGAACCGGTTGAATACTCGTATGTATTCGCCGGGTCGTCTGGTATGATATGAACGTTGTGCCGGGCTGTTCTACTCGACACGCGCGTTTGCGCGACACATTGGGAGGTTTACAGCTCGTGGTCGCGTAATCTCGTACTATCACAGCATGTTTGTAGCTACTGTATTCGCCGGGTCAACGGAAGCTATAGTTTGTTTGGAAACCGTGGAATGTATCGCTTAGCAGGTAACGTGGATAACAGAGCCAAACCGCTCGCTGATGATTTTCCCGGTCTTCCGCGCTGTTTAGAGTAATGATGTATTCGAGTAAACTGCTCTGGAATGCGGTAATCGTGGCCTTCGCAACCAGAGACTGGTTTCGTGTGAGCCAAGGATTTCACTATGGCAGAAGTGCAATATCTCGGTCATGCCTGTTTTCGCCTGCGCGGTCGCGATGGCACTGTCATCTGCGATCCCTACCATCGCGCGATTGGCCTGGATCTCGGTCGACCAACAGCGACCATCGTGACTATCAGTCATCACCATCCCGATCACGATAATGCGGCGGCGGTTCGACCGTTACGCGATCGCGTGTTTGTTGTCGATGGCCCCGGTGAGTATGAGATTGGTGGTGTGCTGATCACAGGTGTTCGCACCTACCACGATGCGGTTAAAGGCGCCGAACGCGGTTTCAATACCGTATACATCATCCATCTTGACGATCTCGTCTTCTGTCACCTTGGCGATCTCGGTCACGAACTGACGACCAGCCAGCTCGAAGAGATCGGTTCCAATGTCGATGTGCTGTTCGTTCCGGTTGGCGGCGGTGAAACGATAGGGCCGGCGACTGCCAGCAATGTCATCAGCCAGATTGAACCCCGTTTCGTCATCCCAATGCACTATGCAATGGGACAGATCAATTTCGATCCGCCATTGGCTCCACTAGAGAAGTTTGTAAGCGAAATGGGGCTGAAGGAATATACCGCGGAAGAAAAGCTGGTCATTAACGCTAATGCCTTGCCCGCCGACGATGAGCAGACCCGGATTGTCATCTTGCGACCGGCTGGTAGTTAGCGCTTTTGTTTCTGTACACTTATGGTATACTCAAAAACTGAGATGTAAAAGCGCGGCAGCAGATTGCCATTCAAACTGTAAAGATTTCATCGTCAGTAGATGGCGATTGTCCGATATGGAACCATTTCCGGTACAGTGGAAGTGCGAACCAGTGTGGGTCGGTTCAACCGAAGGTTGACCGACCCACAAATCTTTCATCTAGGGAGTAATCACTATGACTAAGTACATCTTTGTGACCGGTGGAGTCGTCTCTTCAGTTGGCAAAGGGATTGGGGTCGCCTCAATCGGTCGCCTGCTCAAGAGTCGCGGCTTCACCGTTTCGGTAATGAAACTCGACCCCTACCTCAACGTTGATCCTGGCACCATGTCCCCATACCAGCACGGGGAAGTCTTCGTGACTGCTGACGGAGCCGAGACCGATCTCGATCTCGGACACTACGAGCGATTTATCGATGTGAACCTCAGTCGACTCAGCAATGTCACCACCGGCCAGATCTATTCAGCCGTGATTGCCAAAGAGCGGCGTGGTGACTATTTGGGCGGCACGATTCAGGTCATTCCCCACATCACCAACGAAATTAAAGCCCGGATCGGCGCTCTGGCGCGCAGTAGCCAGGCCGATGTCGTGATCGTTGAAATTGGCGGCACGGTTGGCGATATTGAGAGTCTGCCCTTCCTTGAAGCGATCCGCCAGATGCGCAAGGATGTCGGACGTGACAACATTCTTTACATTCACGTTACCCTGTTGCCCCACATCAGCACCGGCGAACTGAAGACTAAACCGACCCAGCATTCGGTCATGGCGTTGCGCAACGTTGGCATTAGCGCCGATGTCATTCTCTGCCGGGCTGATCGCCCGATCGATGATGATATTCGCGAGAAGATCGCCTTCTTCGCCGATGTCGATGTCCGGGCAGTGATTCCGGTGCCGACTGTCGATTCGATCTACGAAGTGCCGCTAGTTCTCGAAGATATGGGGCTAGGTGATTATCTGGTCGAACGGCTCGGTCTGCCGGCGACACCGCCTGATCTGGAAGAGTGGCGCACGCTAGTGGCGCGCATCCGGGAAGAGAAGCGACGGTTGCCAATTGCGCTGGTTGGTAAATATGTCGAGCTGCACGATGCCTATATCAGCGTCGTCGAAGCATTGCATCACGCCGGAATTGAACAGTCGATAGACGTGGAGATTCGCTGGGTCGCCGCCGAAGACGTTGAGCGTGAAGGTCCGGCCCGCTTACTGTCGGGGGTCTACGGTATTCTGGTGCCAGGTGGCTTTGGCGAGCGCGGTATCGAAGGTAAAATCGCAGCCGCCGACTATGCGCGGGTATACGGCATCCCCTACCTCGGTCTGTGCTTAGGGATGCAGTGTGCCACAATTGCCTTTGCCCGTCACGTGCTTGGTACGCGCGATGTCAACAGCACCGAATTCAACCCGCAAACGGCGCATCCGGTGATCGATCTGATGCCCGATCAACGCGACATCACCGAGAAGGGTGGCACAATGCGACTGGGTCTCTACCCGTGCGACCTGGTGCCGGGCACGCGGGCCCATGCTGCGTATGGCTGTGATCGCGTTGAGGAGCGCCATCGTCATCGTTTCGAGTTTAACAACCGCTACCGCGCGGTTCTGGAATCTGCCGGTCTGGTGATCAGTGGCGTTTCACCCGATAAGCGGTTGGTTGAGATTATCGAGCTACGCGATCATCCCTGGTATGTCGCCAGCCAGTTCCATCCTGAATTTCAATCGCGACCCGGCAAGCCGCATCCGCTCTTCCGCGGTTTTATTGCAGCGGCAGCGCAGACCTTGCTGGCCGGAGAAGCGCGTCAGTTGCCACTGGTCGAGAGCCTGTCTTAAGCTTTGGGTGCATTTCGTTCATCTGCCACGCCATGATCAACCGAATCATGGCGTGTTGCTTTTTATGCACAGGGCAGGCGTCCCCCTCCTGAAGGCGAACTGTGGCGCTCTGGGCGATCCTGCGACGGTGATCAGGCCGGGTTGCCTGGTCGATGGATCGTTCTCGATAGTTGCATCAATACGAATTCGAAAAAATCTGCCAAAGATCGCGAATCCTTTTGGCATCTCGAGCGGTTTACTTAGTGAAGGCATTTTTTATCGGCTCGAGGTGCTTGATGAGAATGGTATGTCTTCTGTTAATCGCGATCACGTTGGGATTAAACGCCTGTACCTTCCCTTCGCCTACTGTTCCAGACAGCAATCGCGCAGCGCCGGCCCAAAGCAATCTGCCGGTTGGCCGTCTGACCAGTCCTCTGACTCCGCGACTCTGGTTGGTGACAGACGTGCCAGGTGTGCTTGATGCGGCAGCCGGCATTACCCCGCCGGCAGTGCCGGCAATACCTGCCCAATCAGGGTTTCGCGCTACGTGGGTGACCGACTGGATCAAAGCGACGCTTAAGTTGATCGCCCGTGATGGTATTTCTGCGAACCGCGCCGCGCGTGAACTGATGCTCATCTCAGTCGCGCTCAACGACGCGATGCTGGTGGCAGACCAAAGCGGCGAGCAACTCGACCAGATCGCGCTGCTTGCCGGAGCTGTGCATCCAGTGTTGCGCTACCTGCATCCGCAGCACAGCGATGAAATCGATCAGTGGGTCAACGACTCGCTCTGGACAGGATTGCAACTCCGCGATCCGGTGCCGCAGGCTCGTCTCGAACGTAGCTTTCAGATCGGACATGCTACCGGTGATCACATCGTTGCCTGGGCAAGGACAGACGGGAGTGATGCATTTCGCGAGATCGCACTTCCGGCCAGTGGTGGCTGGGACACGAAAAAATTGCCCCTCGATCCTCATTGGGGAAATGTAAAGACCATTGCTTTGCCCGCCGGTGACGCGATCATCCTGCCGCCGCCGCCAGCCTGGGAGAGCGAACAAATGGAGCGGGAGCGCGTGATGTTTCGCGAGGCACAATCTGGTATTACCGACGAACATCGCGATCTGGCCTGGTAATGGCATGCCGATGTTGGCACCGTTACGCCGGTCGGAATGTGGTTTGAACTGGCGATCATCGTTGCCCTGTTCGAAAAGCTTGACTCAGCGCAAACGGCGGCTCTTCTGTCACATCTGGGGGTTACCATGCACGACACCGCCGTTGAATGCTGGTATAACAAGTATCTCTACGGCTTCATTCGCCCCGATCAATGGATGGCAACGGTCGAACCGGATTGGCAGCCGGTCTTTCCGACGCCTCCGCATCCGTCATATCCATCTGGTCACGCTTCTTTCAGCTCGGCTGCTGCGACCATCCTGATTGCCGCTTTCCCGCAACACAATGAAGTTTTTGCTCAGCAAGCTGCCGAGGCGACTCGTTCGCGCATTATCGGTGGTGTTCATTGGGTTATTGATGGTCAGGAAGGCATGACCCTCGGTCGGGATGTTGCGCGCTATGTCATGACCCGCTGACTCATTCTTGTTTGACGCCTGACACAATCTAGCGAGGTTTGCAATGTCATTCATCACACGATACCGGCTTGTTTGCGTGCTGTTGTTCATCCAGCTTGGTCTCCTGGGAGTGTTGCCGGCGCCATTGCGAGCGCAAGACCAAGAAGTGACAATGTTTGTAAGCGACTCAATCAATTACGATAATAGTGCCTTCGTTATAATTTGGGCGCCAGAAGGATTCAATGAATTTCGCTGGCGTTGGGAAGAGCCGCTCGATGGTAGTGAAGAATGGCAAAGACTGTTCTTTTCGACATACTTCGGTTATACTAAATCTATTCCAATGCCACCGAACTTTGCCAATGACCGATGTCAGGATTATTTATTGTTTGCAGAAATACGCGATCCAAATGGTAATATCGTTCCATTGCAGGCCACAGCAAGATTTTTACTTGATATCAATGCGCAGATTGAGATCATCTGGCCTGAACGAGCAATGCCAGGTTATACCAATCAGGAGGTAATTCAGTTGAGAGTAACTGATAATTTAAACTGTATAAGTCGTTCGGTATCGGTGAGTGTTGATAATGAAATCGAATATTTCAATAGATTTTACGGACAGGTCTTTACCAGAGACTATGCTTTGTTTGCTGAAGAACGTGTTATGTCTGTATTTGTTTCAATAAGAGAAGCAAACAATGGAGATCAGCGTCTTGAGTTTCAAGTAATTCGCGATATTACTCCTCCAGTACTTCATCAGATAAATGCCCGTCTGGGAATGTCGCATCAGCCTGCGCAGATCAGCATCAGTGGTTTATTTCTTGATGCGTATGCGCCACTCCCATGGGCTATCGAATGGCAATTCGTTGATGCCAATGACTCTCCTGTTGGTGAGCCGGTTTATCATATCCTGAGCGAGGATGAGGTGGAGCAATCGACCGAACTGACTTCAGCTAATGAAGGCACTGCATTTCATCTGAATGTGCCTCTAACAGAATCACCGATACCCGCTGAGGCTCGCGCGCTTCGGGTAAGCCTCTTTGATCGGGCAGGCAACGGTCAGGCAATTTCGCCGATCCCCATTGCGCCACAATACACCGTGTTCTTACCCTTCGTCGAACGCTAATCATCTTCCAGTAATTCGATGCCATCTGTGGCGGCGCGTGAGCGCGCCGCCATGGGTAAGAGTTTTCTCCAAATCTCGAGGAGGCGCTATGAATGGATGGTTGTTCAGGCAAGGTTTGGTTGGCCTTATGGCTCTCATTCTAATCACATTGATCCCGTCGGGGTTGCCAGAGCCTGTTACGGCTCAAACCGGCACAGTTGGATTTGCCAGTGCTGTGCCGTGCCTCAACAACGACATCAGCATGGCCGCTACCTGCTTTGCCGATACCATCTATGCGCCTGTTCAGGCAAATGATCCGGCGCTGGTGCGCGTCACCCTTGGCGGCGCTAAACAACCGCTCGCCCCCATCGGCGCCACTGTTGGCGGCATTCATCAGCGCATTGCCGCTAACAGTGGCATCGGTTCTGTGTACGGATTGGCCTACGATGATGGCGCAACTAGCGGCATCCGGCGACTCTTCGCTGCTGCATTCACCCGTCGTTTCACCAGCTATGGCCCACTCGGTCCTGGTGGTGTATATGAGTATCGATTTAATGATGGGCAGTGGTATGGATCGTTTGTAGTGCCTGATGCAGGCGTGGATCGTCCAAATTCTGATCGAGATGATACCGCTATTTTATCAAGAGTTGGCACAAGTAGCCTGGGTGATATGGAGATCAGTCCTGATGGTGAAACACTATACATTATGAATCTGGCCGCGAAGCGGATCGAACGCTACGACATTACACAACCAGCGCCTCGTCGGCTTGATCCTGTGCCTGTTCCGTTGCACCTGATCAGTGTGAATGCAAGGTTTCAGGTTCAATTGCAACCATTTGCGCTCGAATTTGCGCCCAATCCTCAATCTGCAACCGGTGAGATGCAACTATTTGTTGGAATTACGTACACTGCTCGCCCAAATGGTGAACCGCACGCGTATGTGCTGGCCTGGTCGATCAAGTCGAATTCCTGGCATCTTGCGCTCAATCAACCTTTAGTAATCAGTGTTTTCAATAAGCGATTTGCCGGCTCAACATATTTAGATGTCTTAAAAAAGATAAAGTCGAATGAGCAAATTGTCGGTTGGAATCCATGGGATGAACAGCTAGATAAGTTAATGAAAGAAAATGTATTTCGAAGTATTTTGCACGCCCAGCCCTTCCTGACAGATCTTGAATTTAGTTCTGATGGTCGGTTTATGAGGTTGTCATTACGCGATAGAGTTGGTGATATTACCTTCTTCGGCCCGCCACCAGCGAATCATTACTCTTCTATTGCCCAAGGTGACTCCTTGAATTATCAGTTAACAGCCCAAGGATGGCGGTTAGTTTTAGATACATCGAAAAGAAAAGATCGAGTGGATCCGAACAACGAACTGGCCTGGCTAATTCCAAATGAAGCTGATTGGGTGAATGATCATTTGCATACTTTTCCTGGCGAAAAACCTGCTCATGTTGAGAATCACATGGGTAGTTTGCGAACAATTCCTCGTCCCGATGGTCTTGAAACTATTGTTGTCACATCACTACTCGGCAATAATTCGTCGGGATTAATGATATACCATTCTAATAATGTAAATCCTGTCAGCGCAATAACGATCATTCCGGCAGGAACTAATAAATCCACCTCTCTCGGCGATCTCGAACTACTCTGCACCTATGCCTTTGTCAGTGGAACGCTCTGGTTTGATCAGAATGGTAATGGCATTCGCGAAAACGGTGACTCACCACTCGGCGGCGCTCGCCTGGAAGTCGTCGATCCGGTTAGCTCAACCGTGCTTGGTCAGGCAGTTACTGCCGCCGATGGAAGCTATACCTTTGCTGTGCCGCCAAATCGCGGTTTGGTGCTGCGGGTTGCGCCAGGTCAATTCAGTGCCGGTCAACCGCTTGCCGGAATGGTCTATACGTTAGCCAATGCCGGCAATAATGAGAGCGTTGATAGTGATGCCCATCCAGGTTTTGGCATGGTTGAGTTTGCCGATCGCCGATCCGGTGGCGGCGTAACCGGCATTGCGCTCATCGCTCCATTCCGCGAAGAGCGTATGCGTCAGGTTGATATAGGTCTGACCCGCCAGTTTCAACCATCAAGTATCGGTGATCGGGTATGGCTTGATCAGAATCGAAATGGTTTACAAGACAATGGCGAGCCTGGCCTGGCCGGTATCGCTCTGCGCCTCGAGCGATTGCCCGGTTCGGCGCCGGCGATACATACGTACCCCCGCGCGGTGTTCAGCGATGCGCAAGGGTATTACGCTTTTCCCAATCTTGAACCCGGTCAGTACCGCGTTGTGGTTGATTTGACGGCAGGGTATGACGTTACAACGCCTGGAGCTGGCAATGATCCACAACGTGATAGTGATGTCGATCCGCGAACTGGCTATAGCCCGATCATTGTCGTTTCGTCAGGAGTAACGCGCGCCGATATTGATGCCGGTTTGGTGGCGAATCAAATGGATCTGAGCCTCCGTTTGGTTGGTCCTGCTGAGGCCATCATCGGTGATGAATTGCGCTACACCATCAACTTGCGTCATACCGGCGCTCGCGTTGCCAACAACGTTGAGCTGCGCATGGCGATGCCAACCGGGGCAACCTTCCTCGGCGCTACTGTGCCGGCCCGGTTGAATGGCTCAACGTTACTCTGGCACTTTGCGCAGCTTGACTTGCATACGATACAAACCATTGATGTGCGCCTGCGAGCGCCTGCATCGATTGGAAGCCTCCTCTCGCAAGTAGTGACTGCCAGTGCCAGCATTAGCGCCAGACCGCCAGATGATAACCCTGCTAACGATAATGCCAGCGTAACAACGCGCCTGTTGCGAGCCGAGCTGAGCCTGAGCAAACATGCTCCTGCTGTCGTGCTCAGCGGTGATGACCTGATCTATACCCTGCGAGTGGTTAATCAGGGTAGCGCGTCGGCAGCCGATGTTGTCATCACCGATCCCCTGCCGTCACAGGTTGATTTTGTCAGCCTGTTGCAGGCGCCAGCCGGTGCCTGTCGATATGAAGGTGTCCAGCGTGTGCTGCGCTGCACTATCGGCAGCATCCTGCCCAATCAAGCAGTCGTCGTCAGTTTCCAGGTCAGACCGCGTCTCTCTGCTGCTGATCGGCTTGATAACCAGGCCACAGTGACCACAACTACCGCCGGCGACATACCGACTGACAATACTGCTACAACCAGCACGGCCTATGTGTCGCCTAATCCGGCGGTCAATCTGACCTTCACGCCAGCGCCAGCAGCGGCAGGCGAGATGAGTCATCTTGTCGTTGGCTATCGCAATCACGGCAGCGGGATCGCCCGATCGACAATGATAACGGTTAACCTGCCTGGCGCGGCGATGCCGGTCAACTGGCCGCAGGTCTGTCAGCGTCATGGCAATCAACTAAGCTGCGCACTGGGTGATCTGGCGCCGGCGACAAATGGTGAATTGCGCATCGGCTTGAATCTGCCGGCCTCCATTGCCGTTGATCAACTGGCGGCATCGGCAACGATCACAAGTATAACCCCTGAACGTGCTGCATTTCAGGCTGATAATCAGTCCAGCGCGACGGTTGTCATTGTGCGTCCAAACCTGTTCGTGCAACTTCGCGCGCCAAACAGTATCGTTGGACAGGGCAGCGTTTTTGCCTACACTATCGAATACGGCAATCTGTACCGTCGCCGTCCATCTCAGACTCGCGCTGCCACTCAAACGGTGCTCGAGCTTGACTTGCCCGCAGATGTGCAGTTTATCGGCGCAAGCCTGCCTCCAACGAGCCAGATTGGTCGCCGGTTGCGCTGGGAAATGGGGACGCTCAATCCACAAGCTGCCGGTCAGGTTGAAGTGGTCGTTCAAACCAATGTGCCTGCCGGTACGGTTTTGCCGGCTACAGCGCGCATGACAACGGTGACGCCAGCCGACGATCCACTCGACAACACTGCTACCCTGAACGTCAATGTTGTGCCGCCGCCGTCAACTATCGGCGCTGCTGCCGGCAATTTGCGGGTAGCGATTCGCTCAACGCTCGATCCGGCGAGTCGCGACGCTCATCAGACTAACGGAGTTTATCTCTCAGATGGACCGGTAATTGCCTGGCCGACTGGCGAGGTGCTGGATCTGACGCCGCAACTTGCTACCTTGACCTTTGCCGATGAGCCATTGCCCTGGCCGTATGCATATCAAGCGCGGATTGCAGGCTGGAGTATAACGGCAATCGAGGTTGGCGGGCAGCGGTTCGATCCTCGCGCCGTCGACAGTCGAGGCATGGCCGGCTGTCGGCCAGGAGCGCGTCCACAGGTCACGCCGCAACTGCTGACCGGTTGCGTCTACCGCTATCTCGGTGGGCAGAGCCGGGATCAGCTAGGCGCGCTCGCGCTGCGTGAACGTGATCTGGACGATCAGGTTCATCTCTATTGGAGCCATCCACCTGTTCCAACTATGCGCCCGGATGTCTATCTGTACGCGACCGATGAACTAAAAGAGGCGCAGCTCACCATTCAGATCGAACTGGAGGTGCAGATCGTGAATCAAGTGCCGGGCAGCATTGGTGGCGTGCCGTTACCGCCGATCCCAATTGCGCCATTGCCCGATCCGGCTCGTCAGCTTATTACCGAACAGGTCACTATCAACCTGCTTGCGCCCCGTTCTTTGATTGCGCCTGGCAATTAATGAACAACTGTTTGTAGCAGGACGCGCGCTGCTATCTGTCACCATTTGCACAGTCTATGACAATCGCTCGTTGTCGCAACCGCTCACCGCCAGGGCTGCCATTTGTCGGAAATTGTCGTTGTCAGAAAGTGAGGATCTCGGTGCAAAAAACATTCCCTCAACGAGGTCAAACCTTGATAGAGATGGCGCTTGCGTTGCCTGTTTTGCTCACGCTGGTCATCGGCCTCTTCTCGGTCGGACAGCTTCTGCTTACGCACTATGCCGTCAATCAGGCAGCGCGGGTTGCCGCTCATCAGGCTGCGCTCACCGGTGGCAATCGCGCAATCACCGAAACGGCAGCCCGGCAGGCTTTGACCGGCAGTCTCGGTATCGATCCAACGAGTAGTGAGGTTGTGATCTCGTGCCCCCGCCGTCCCTGTCGGCGCTATGACCCGATTACGGTTGAAGTGCGCTATCGCGTCTCAATATGGGCGCCCACTACGCTCTTGCCTTTTGGAAACGAAATCGTTGTTCGCGCCAGCGCTACGCGCGCGGCTGAACGCGATCAGCAATAGGGGGTGGTGATGCGAACTCGCTATGCTGGTCAGGCCTTGCCTCTCCTGGCGCTGATGCTGCCCATGTTGACACTGTTTGTTGTAGTTGTGATTGAGCTGGCGAACCTCTGGCTTGACATAGCCAGACTGGAAGATGCGCTACAACAGGCGACGCGCTCAGCCGTGCAGCAGGTCGAGTACGCTGTTTTGGCTCGCAATGGGCAGGCGCTGCGTGGCAATCGTTCTTGTCAGGCTGTGACGATCAAAGCGCCCGGTCAATGCGCCGCAATTGTGCAAGTAGCGCATCAATTTCTGGTTGCCAATCTGCAAGCAGCTCGCCCGGTCGGAACGGATCCGGCTGCGTTGGCCGCCACTACCCGCTGGACCGTGCTACCTCAGGGTGGCTCCTGCGCCGGTATTACCGTCTCAACGCCGTTGCTCTGCGCTGAACTGCAACTCAGTCTTCGCGGTCTATTTGGCTTAGGGGAAGTTCATCCACGTATTCGTGCTGCCGATACGATCGATCGTTTGAGTCAACCGTAAAGCCATAGCTAAAGCGAAAGGAGAACAGTATGTCTGCCGCCGGTACGCTCAATCAGGCCTTGACGCGCCGTCGCAGCAACCCGCTGCCGGCCATCCTGATCGTTCTTGGCCTCATCGTCACCGCAGTCTTTACCGTAATCGCTTTTCTTGAAGCCGGACGGAGCGAGCCGGTGGTTATCCTGGCCCGTGATGTGCCTTTCGGGCAGCAAATTCAGGCTGAAGATCTGACGGTTGTGTTGCTGCCGCGCCATCGTCCGGTTCAACTGGCCGGTATCAGCTCACCTGCATCGGTGATCGGGCAGTTTGCGGCGCGCAATCTCGCTGCCAACGATTTGCTCCAACCGTCGATGGTGATGGAACAGCCGCCAACCCAGCCGGTGTATCCCAATGGTGAAGCATTGACGCCGGGAATGGTGCCGGTGCCCTTCAGCACTGAAACGATCGGCCCCTTGACTCACCGCGATCGGGTAAACATCGGCTTCAACGACCCAAATGGTTCGCCTGATGTGTGTGATCGGGCGCGGAGCGCGGTGGAAGATCGCGCGCCAACGCTTCAACCGCCGGCCTCACCGCTGCCGCCGCGCCCCTATGCCTGCCGCCTGTTTAGTGGCGCGCGAGTGCTTTATGTCGATCACGAAGCGCAAGTCGCTTATCTGGAAATGACCCCGTACCAGTCTCACGTGATATGGGCCTTGCAAGCTGCTGGTCTGCCATTATGGGGTGAACGATATAGCAGCGATTCGCCAGTCTTGCCTGCGCTCGATCGGCTCGATATTGGCCAGATCACGGCAACTGAATTAACGACGCCGGTTCGTCTGACCGCAAACGACGAGTAAGTGCTCTTCGGTCGGGGAGGTTGATCCAAAGACTCCCCTGCCGAATTATTCAGCGAGGAGTTCACTCATGCACAACGTTTGGGATGCTCTATCCGCATCGCCGGTCAGTCCACCGGCCAGTAATGCCGCTATTGCTGAGGAATTGCGCATGCTGATGAGAAGCGGACGGTTGCGCGATTGCTGGCATATGCCACCTGAAGCGGCCTTTGCGCAGCTCGGTTTTGACAGTTCCATTCAATGGAGTGATGTCGGCTGGTACGGCCCTCTCGAAATCTGGCGTGACCCGGAACACGGCGTCTCAGACATTCTCTTTAATGGCCCTCCTGACTCGCCCTTTTTTGTCGTCCAGCGCGGGATGATGGTCAATACCGGTGTGATGGTGCATCCGGCCTGGATCGATTGGACGCAGCGCCAACTGGTACAGCGAAGCCATAGTGTAAATCCTGAGCTATCGATGCCATCGTTTGCTCAGGGCGTAGTAGATGGGTTGCGTTACGCTATTACCGACCGGCGCGCCTCGCCAGCCGGACCCAGTCTCTCGATTCGCGTATTGCCAGAACGCTGGGCCACTCTTGATGATCTGGTGCAGAGCAATGTGATCAGTCGCGAAGCCAGTGATCTGTTGCTGGCTGCATTGAGCAATGGCGCATCGCTCCTGATTGCCGGACCGACCGGCAGCGGCAAGACCACCCTGGCTGCTGCCCTGATCCAGGTCATTGGCGCGCGTATGCGCTTGGTTGTGATTGAGGACGGGGGTGAATTGCCACGCAGTGCCAACAGTTTGCATATGGAAGCTCCCACCGAGCCGGGCGGTTTCAGCCGGGTGGTTACCTTTGCTTTGCGCCAGAAGCCCAACTATATCATCGTTGGCGAAGTGCGCGGTGGCGAAGCGATGGCGATCTTGCAAGCTGCCGCGACCGGTCACCCCGGACTGGGCACCATTCACGCTGCCACCGTGCAAGGCGCGTTGCGCAACCTTGAACGAATGGCGTTGATCGGCCTGGCACATGAAACGACCGGCGCCGGTCAGGCGGCGGCGCAAATTGTGCGCGGCCTGATCACCTCTGATGTGGTGAATCTGGTCGTTGTGCAAATTGGCCGCGCTCCTAATGGCAAGCGTGGCGTGCTGGCTATCGAAGAGGTACTGCCGCAAGGCGCGCAGGGGCAGAGTGGCGATCCCTTTCCAACCAACCCGCTGTTTCGTTACGACCGCGCGAGCGAACGGCTCACCCGGGCCGGCTACGTCAATGCCGCTTGGGGACTGGGCCGGATGTAGGGCTTCAGCCTGAAAGGTTGTCATTTTGCGATGCCGTAACCATTACCTTGATTTGGCCTGCCACTCGTTGTGACATCTCGGCGAGGGTATCGATCACGTTGTGATGTGGTCTTTGCGATACACCAGTGAGTTACCAGGCTTAACGCATCTTCGGGAAGAACGCTCTGCGCGCGGCAAGGTGAATGGTGGGATTGATGGCACAACAGTAGACCGAACTCATCTTCAGGAAGAACGCTCTACGTGTTCCAATGGCGGATTGGCGATGCATATGGCGATTGTATCAATTCTTCGTGATACACACATTATTTCGTCTCAATCACATGGAGTAACCAGATGGAACTCATCATCTTTAGCGCAATCGAAGGACTGCAAACCGAGGTTGAGCAGTTGCGCGATGTTGCCGTGTTAGCGCCATCGCGCATCGATCAGGTGCAGCGGTTGCTAACCGGCTCGCGTCCGCCAGATGTGGTCTATCTCGACGATAGTCGAGGGACGCCACTGGCCGATCTGTGGGATCTAACGGCCCGCGCGCAACAGGTTGGAGCGCGAGTCTTGTTAGGTTTGGCCGGTCCGGCGCGGGCGGCGCTGCCAGATGCGCTGGCCGCCGGTCTGCCGGCGACGGCAGAGCGCAATCCTGCGCTGTTAGCCGACTGGATTGGCGCGCAGATTGGCCGTCGTCGCGGTAGCGGCGCGCAACGCTTGCCGATGATTGCCATCGGCGCTGCCAAGGGTGGTATCGGCAAAACCTTCGTTACCTGTATCCTGGCCGAAGGTCTCCGCCGACGCGGTCTCGATGTACTGGTGTGGGATAGTGACATCTCGAATCCTGGCCTGGTGCCGGCCTTTCGCATTCCGGCCAGCGCTCCCTCGTACTTGCATCTTGTGCAGCGAGGTCCGTCACATTGGAACCCGGCTGGCATTCAGCCATTCATCTTTCAGCCCGAACATACTCGCGCCAATCAGCAGGGTTGGGGGCGAATCGACTTGCTCATCGGCTCGCACGCCGTCGCTCGAGCCGAGAACGATTTGCGGTTGCCCGACTGGCAGGGTCTCTATCAGGGAATTAGCGGTCTAGAAGGATACGATGTAGTGTTGATCGATACGCCGCCCGATTATTTACGGCGACCTTACGCTACCCATGTTTTGCAGGCAGGTGGCAGCGTCGTGCTCCCCACGCCACCTGGCACTCGTGAGCGTATGGGGGTTGGTCATATGCTGGAACACTTCACTGAACTCATCCCAGAGCGACTTGAACGCTGCAAGCTCCTCTTCATGGAGCCTGAGCGCGGAGTCACAGTTACAGTCAGCATGGTCGCCGATCTCTTCAGTCGTCGCTATCCGCGAGTGGGCAGTGTCGGCGTCTTGCCGCGTGAACCACGGCTGGCCAGTCTTGCCGATGAACACGATGGTTACATCTCGATGCTCGATCTCGGTCCGCAGAGTCGGTTCGCCCGCGCTACCCATCAAGTCGTTGAGTCACTTTGCGCGCACACTGGTCTTCAACCTCGCTTGCCGGTGCCGCAGGTCGGCTGGTGGGCGCGACTGCGTGAGCAACTGTGGGGGCAGCGCGCGCTCATGCCGGCAACATCATAATCGTGGCGACCTTGAGCGGTCTCAAGAATCTGGCGGTTGAGCGCAGATGCCGGTAACGTCGTCATCGTGGCGACCTTGAGCGGTCTCAAGAATCTGGCGGTTGAGCGCAGATGCGGCAGCTTGGCAGAACGGGGGGAACGGCGCGCGCGCAGATACCGGCAACGTCGTTACCGTGGCGACCTTGAGTGAACGTAAGAACCCGGCGGTAGAACAGACCTGCTGAAGGTGTAGTTTTTCCGTTTGTAAACGGGAAGGTAGTACCTGCACTTTGAAGATACCGGAACGGAGGAATGCATGCATCCTGCTTACCGGCCACTAACCGTGATTGAAGAGGGTGGCCTGGCCGATCTGATGGCGCAAAAGCAGCCAGCAACTGATCCGGCGGCATCCGTTCTCCAGGCGGCGCGCGATATTTTGCTGGCCGAGCTACCTTCACACCTGCTCGATCCGGTCACTCCCGCTGCTGAACGCGATCCGGCAGTGTTACGCGCATTGCGCATTGCCATCGGCACACATACCGAACGCGGTGGTCCCCTGGCCGGCTTGCCGACTGACGATGCGAGCCTGTTGCGACTGTTTCATGACACCATCGGCTGGGGCCCGGCCCAACCTTATCTCGATGACGAGCGGATTCAAGAGGTCAAGATCATCGGTGATCGCATTATGGTACAGGAGGAGGGAGCCGATTTTACCCTGGCGCCTGAACGTTTCAGTTCGCCACGCCAGGCGCTTGACCGGGCGCTCGTCCTGGCCTCGCGCCTGTCCGTGCCACTCGACCGCAGCCGACCGCAAGACACGCTGCCACTGGCGCACGGCACCCGGATGCACGTTACCATTCCGCCCTGCACTCCTGACGACACGGCCCTGATCTGCATCCGTCGCGGTCGTCGCGTAGCCTGGACGCTTGATGACATCGCGCGACGAGGCGCCTGTGATGAGACGTTGTTTGCTGTGTTGCGCCTGCTAGTGAAGGCTCGTTGCTCGTTTTTGATTGCCGGCGAGACCGGTTGTGGCAAAACGGCGCTTCTCGAAGCGATTGTCAATTCGTGGCCGGGTGAACCACACGTGATCACCATCGAAGACAACACGCTTGAAATCAACGTGCGTCATGCAGCCTGGACGCGCGAACTGGTGCAGTCGAGTCTCGATCCATTAGCTTTCGGACGAGCAGCGCGCGAAGTGTTGCGCCAAACTCCATCGCTGGTAGCGCCGGGTGAGACCCGCGCCGCCGAAGCGGGCGCAATTCTGGCTGTTGCCGTGAGCGGTCATGCCGTCGTGACCACCATTCATGCCCGCAACGCCTTGCGCGCAGTCAGCCGCCTGGCCGATTGCGCTGCAATGCCGGGAGCATACCTCTACGAAGGTCGGCGGACCAACGCGCTGGAAGACATTTGCGATAACTTCAACGTCGTCATCCACCTCAGCCGCACTGCCGGGCGACGGTATATCGATGAAGTTGCCTTGCTCGATGGCTGCGAGGAGACAGCAACCGGTCTGCGACCTCGGCTGATCCGATTGGCCTGGGTGGAGCCAACCTCTGATGGTTTGCGCTGGCATTGCGCGGCGCAAGTGCGCGGTGATCGACTGGTCTGGCATGGCGACGATCAGACGCCGCCTGCACTGGCGCAACGGTTTGATCTGCTCAAACTCACCGAGCGACCACGGGCCGTGGCCAGTAGTCGAGCAGTCGTTGACGAGGCGCTGACCCAGGCGGCACTGGCCCGACAGGCTGGCGCTCCTGAACGGTCACTGGCAATCTTGCGCCGGGCCTGGGCCGAGCGCAATGATGAACGGTTGGCGCAAGCGGCTCGCCAGGCATTAGTGGCCGATCCGGAGCGAGCGCAACAGGCCGCTGAAGCTGCGCGCAGAGCTTATGATCAGATCACTGCGGCGCTGGCGGCGCGGCGCTGGGCAGTTGCGGCTACTGCCTACGCTGAGCTGAGCGCCGATCTCGAACGCTACGCGGCCTTTGCCCCTGCCGGGGGATGGCCGGCGCTGGCCGATGCGATTGCCGAAGGTCAGCGTATCGATCGCGAGACGGTGGCCGCGATCGGTCGCGCCGAGCAGGCATTGTCTCAGGGTCGCGCGCGTGACGCTCTCGATCTGCTGGCACATGGAGAACCGGGCCGGCTCAGTGACGAAACTGCGCTGGCGTTGCTACGCATTCGCCATGCTGCGCTCAACGTTCTGGTCGCAAACGGTGAAATTGGCGCAGCAGCGTTAATGCCGGTGGCGGCAGCGTTGCGCATGCGTGAAGCGGCGATTTTGGCGCGCAACGCTGCGCAAATGTGACATCAAAGCGCCGAGACCTGAGAGAAAGGAACGCGATATGCAAACCATCGAGGCGGTTACTCACCCGGAGACGGCCTGGCTCTTGCGCGCGGCGCCGGCGCTGCTGGCCGCATTGATCACGATGACCGCTACTTTCGCGCTACGCCAACCGTTAGTTCAACTTCTTGCCCGGCTCACCTACAGGCGCGCTCATTCTGCACTCGATCCGGCGCTGGTCTGGCGGCCAACGCTGCATGGCACTCGTGATTGCGGTCATTGCTGCGACAGCCGTTAGCGCTATGCTTGGCCTGATCGGATCGCTCTGGCTGGCGCTGGCCGCAGCTCCGGCGGCTGCGGCTCTGGCAGTGCGCGTTGGGTTTGCTCTGGCTAAACGCCGCTACAATCGCCGACTGGAACGTGACTTGACGCCGGCGGTTGGGCGACTCAGCGCCCTGCTCGGTGGTGGTCTGGGTTTGCGGAGCGCGTTGGAACGGCTGTTAAGCGACATGACTGGCGGTCCTCTTCACGATGAGTGGTCATGGCTGCTGCGTCAGCAGGGAGCGCCACTCGCCGATGGCAGCATTGCCACTATGCGTCAGGTTATTGCAGCGCTGGCTACGCAAACCTCGACTGCTCGTCACGCAACCTTGCTCAATCACCTCGCAGTTGCTGCCGATCAACCACAGGATTTGCAGGCTCGTCGTTGCGCCGCTGCCTATGCCGCGTTGCAGGCGTCTGAACGGCGGCGAGAAGAGGCCTTGACCGAGCTGGCCCAGATGCGCTACAGCGGATTGGCTGTTGGAGGCGCCGGTGTGCTGATGGCAGTGTACCTGATTGCGACCCAATGGGAACGGGTGCTCATCGCCTATAGCACACCAATCGGAATCGCTTTTGCCGTGATCGTAGTATTAGCCCTGTTGGCGCCGATTGTTGGCGGAATCTGGTTCTCACGAGTCGAGGATGTCGAATACTAGCTGTCAAACCAGGCTCTGGTACGCGCAGTCGGTTTGGATCAAGCTGTGGTCGAGCCAAGGGGGTCTTTCTGAGTCAGTTATTGCTCTGGTCTGAAATAAGCGCTGGTAGCCGACCACCAGCGCCTGCCGACCAAACTCTCTTCCAGCTAAACCGGGTGGGGAGGCATTCGACGCAGAGTATGACATAGCGAGGCTTCTTCAATCCTGTCGGGTCGAATGAACATGCGCATCAGAGAAAATATCTCTCAACTGAACGATGGGGTGAATTTGCATAACTTTCTAAGGAGTCTGATATGCCACATCTTCTGTCAAATCCCGCAGCGCCGGCGCTGCTAACCGTTATCTGTGGAGCGTTGTTAGCCGCGCTGGGAGTGGCAATCCGCAATCAACCAACTGCCATGCCTTCATTGAATGAACGGCAACGTCTGCTGATCGGTCAGTCTGGCGGTATCGCATTAGCGTTACTGTGTGCTGGCGCCTCACTTAGCGGTGGCCCGATCTGGTTAGGACTGGCTCTGGCCGCGTATCTGGCCGCAGGTATGGTCTGGCCGCGCCAACCGCAGCGGGCGCGCGAGCAGATGGAACAGGAATTGCGCCGACTCACCCCCGGCTTGATTAGCTTTATTCGCGTCGCCCTCGGCAGCTTTGAGGCGCCGAGTATCCTCTTGCGCCGCTACTGTGCGCAGGCAGCGCCGCGCCAGGCTCCAATGCGCGAAGTAGTTGCCGCTGCGCTGGCTTTAGGTGACGAGCAGCGTATGCGACCCTTTGCTGCGCTGGCCGAAGTTGCCCGCCGCTACCGATGCCGCGAACTGATCGACGCAACTGCTGCGCTGGCTCAGGCTGAAGCGGAAGGCACACCGGTTGAGATGGTATTGGCTGCGCAGCAACAGACCCTCGAGGCATTGTTGCATGGAGAGTTTCGGCGTCTCATTCGCCGACGTACCGTCTACCTGCTCTTGCTGGCGGCGATCAGTCTGGTGGTAGGGATTTTGTTCAATCTGCTCTTCGTGATGGTCGTTGGTAGCGAGGTGTTTGCGCTGTGGTGAGACTGGTCAGGCGATTTGACTTTTGAGTCACTGGATGAGCAGAAGACTCGCCTCAAGCCTGAACTACCTGGCTGCTGATCTTGCAGGCCGAATTCCATGCCAGGCGTCGGGCATTGAGGCGTAGTTGCTTTATTCGCCGGTCGGAAGCGTTGCAATCCGAATGCCGATGGTGTCGGACCTTGGAGCGAGGGGCGGAAGGCGGGCAGAACGAAGCGCAGGTGGTGGTGATGGGGTTCTGGGGCGGTGACGACGAGGAAGCGGTTACAGTGATGAAGTTTTGGGGTAGAGCAGGGCAGAGTGGCGATGACGGGGACGCGGTAACGGTGATGCGGTTTTGCGGCAGAGCAGGGCAGAACGGCAATGACGGGAACCCGGTGATGGTGATGCGGTTTTGCGGCAGGGCGGCGATGACGGGGAGCCGGTGATGGTGAGGGGGTGGATAGAGTAGGGCAGGGCGGCGATGACGGGGAGCCGGTGATGGTGAGGGGGGTGGATAGAGTAGGGCAGGGCGGCGATGACGGGAACCCGGTGACGGTGAGGGGTTTTGGGGTAGGGTGGCGGTGCCGGGAACCCGGTGATGGTGATGCGGTTTTGCGGCAGAGCAGAGCGGCAATGACGGGAACCCGGTGATGGTGATGCGGTTTTGCGGCAGGGCGGCGATGACGGGGAGCCGGTGATGGTGAGGGGCTTTAGAGCAGAACGGCAATGACGGGAACCCGGTGATGGTGATGCGGTTTTGCGGCAGGGCGGCGATGACGGGAACCCGGTGACGGTGAGGGGTTTTGGGGTAGGGTGGCGGTGCCGGGAACCCGGTGATGGTGATGCGGTTTTGCGGCAGAGCAGAGCGGCGATGACAGGGAACCGATGCAGATGATGGGGTTGCAGCAGAGGAGGATAGAGCGGCAATGACGGGAAACCGGTGACGGAGAGGGGGGCAGAGCGGCAATGACTGGGTGCAGGTGACAGTGATGGGGCTTTTGACATGGTGCGGGTTAGCAGGTGACGTTAGCAGGCTTCAGAGCGGTAGCAATGGGCATGGCCTTGTCATGACCCACCATTGGTAGTTTATGCCAGTTTGACTCAGGATCACTAACTGGTCTGGAAAGAATTATGGCGGAGTTGTAAGCCGCAACACTTCTGCGACTAACTCCACCCTTCTACCGGTGAGAAATGCTGTCGCGTTCGCTTAATTTGAGGCAATAATCGGCAGGCTTTCGTCTACCGCCGGGTCGATTGTGAGCAGACTGCGATGCACCCAGCCCTCTTGCTGACGCGGATTGATAATCCGGCGCCACGATCCGTCGGCGCTGCGTCCCAGCAGGATTACTGTTTCATAGGCGTGAATCTGATCGAGCACTGTGCCTTGCAGGTTTGGCGCGGCGCGCACATTGCCACCATTAAATACTGTCGCTGTGGGCAGCACGGGTGTGGCGGTTGGCGCCGGTGTTGCCGTGGGTTGGGGTGTGCGGGTTGGTCGAGGCGTAGCAGTTGGTTTTGGGGTAGCGGTAGCCGGAATTGCCGCGTTGTTATTTGATGCAGCGTTGCTGGCGATGCCGACGAACTGCGCCTGACCGGCCTGCGCGCTGCCGGCAACTGTTGGCGGGCCGCTGAGCAACAAGGCGACTCCTGCCAGTATCAGATTAAAACCCATGGCACCGACAAGTAAGAGTGCATCGCGCTTGCGATGGTGTGGTTGGTGGGTGGCGTGCAGTTGTGCGGCTTCCTCAATACGCTGTATGAGAATTTTACCGTCCCATAGCTCAACTGCCTGCCCTTTCGCTTCAAGGCGCGATTGGCTGGTAAACGCGCTGGTCGTGACCAGAATTGCGCGGTCGGCGCGCTGAATCTGAAGCGCGCCAACTAGATCGCGCACGTAGTTGGGGCCAACCGGTTTGGTATAGCGTTTGCATTGAATGATGTAGCGCAAACCATCGCGTTCGGCGGTAATATCGACACCGCGGTCGCCGCTGCCGCCCCGCACTGTTACCTGACGCCAGCCGAGATCTTCCAGCAAGATCCCGACCCGCTGTTCAAATTCATCCGGCGAGAGATCGAGTAATTGTTGGCGCCGTAGCCAGCGGAGTCGTTGCTCGCGCAGCCAGCGATTGATCAGAAATGCAATGGTAAGACCGGCTCCGATCAGGCTTATCTTCCACCAGATCGTTAGATCAAGCACAATGCCACCAAAGATAACGATAAATACCAGCAATGAACTCAATAGATCAAGCTCGCCGGGATCACTGCGATGTGAGCGAGAATGTCGGGCCATGACGAAAACTCCCTATGCTTTTCAACGAGGTATGCGAGTACTACCCGGTTTGTAGAAAGGTACCAGAAAGATATTACCCATTCGTTTCCAGTGTCCTGCGTTATAATGAGAAAAATGAGCATACTTGCGCGGAAGGAATGTAGTAGTGAAACGTATGGTGCAGTCTCGCTGGATAATGCCGCTCGTTGTCGCCGTGTTGGCGGTTATGCTCGATCAGGTCTCGAAGCGCTGGATTGTTGCCACTCTAGGGCCTGAAACGATGACTCGCTTCATTCCACTGATCGGTGACAATGTGCGGCTGGCCTACTCACATAACACCGGTATTGCCTTTAGCCTTTTTCAGGGTCAATCAGACCTGCTCACTATCGTTGCGTTGGTGATCATCGCCGGCGCAATCTATCTTTACGTAACCCAGTTGCCCAATCGCCGCCGATTGGTTCAGATCGCAATGGGGTTGATCCTCGGTGGCGCGCTCGGCAATGTCATCGATCGGGTTCGGCTTGGGTACGTGGTCGATTTCATTCAGGTCGGCTGGTTTCCTATCTTCAATCTGGCCGATAGCGCGATTACCGTCGGGGCGGCGCTGTTGATGTTACAGTATGCGCTTGACGAGCTGGCGCTGCGCCGTGTCAGGCAAGCAATGATGTCTCAGTGATGGCTATGCGTTCACGCTGGTTGCTCCTCATTCTGGTGGCAACACCGATCCTGCTCATCGACCAGCTCAGCAAGGTCTGGTTGACCGATCTGCTCTTGCGCGCTGAACAGCCGATCCCCATCTTGTTTGATTGGATTCAGCTTGCCTATCACGAAAATACCGGAGTCGCTTTTGGCCTCTTTCCCGATCAGGGTGGTATTCTATCAATCGGGGCCGGTTTGGTGCTGATCTTGCTGGCCTATACCTATCAGCATTTGCTTCCTGCCGAATCGCGGTTGGTGACCATTGCAGTTGGCATGATCTTCGGTGGCGGCATTTCGAACCTGCTTGATCGATTGTGGCAGGGATACGTGGTCGATTTTATTCAGTTTGGCTGGTGGCCGGTGTTCAATATTGCCGATAGCGCCATCTCTATCGGCGTGGCTGCGTTAGCTTTTCACATCATCTTCATCGGTGATGAACCGTTGCCGGCTGAGCCTGAACCGTTCGATGAGGGGCTGCTCAGCGAATTGCTCAGCCGGGATCCTGAAGTATCGCTGCCCCAAGAGCAGCGAAATTATAATTCGGAGTCGCCATCATGAGTGAGTCTGGCGAACTCGAATGGCTCGAAGCCGACGAGCGGATGGTGGTTGTGCCGCCAACCGCAACCGGCGAGCGAATTGACCGTTTTCTGGCAGCAACGTTACCCGATCTATCGCGCGCGCAAGTGCAGCGCCTTATCGAGCAGGGACTGGTGCTCTATGCCGGTCGCCCTGCTCGCGCCAGTCAACCATTGCGTCCCGGCGTAGTTATCCAGGTCACCGTGCCGTCACCCGTTCCCACCGAACTCGTTGCCGAGCCAATCCCGCTGGCAGTGGTGTACGAAGATGTCGATATTGCTGTGATCAACAAGCCGGCTGGGATGGTGGTACATCCGGCGCCAGGGCATCCGCGTGGCACATTGGTCAATGCGCTGTTAGCTCGCTATCCTGATCTGGCAGTTGGTGGTGAAGTGCGACCAGGGATTGTTCATCGCCTTGATCGCGACACTTCAGGCTTGCTGGTCATAGCCCGTCACGATGCTGCGCTGCGCGCTTTAGTTGAACAGCAACAGGCTCGTCGTATGCGTAAAATCTATCAGGCGCTGGTGATCGGTCATCCTCCTGATACCGGAACCATTGATGCACCCATTGGCCGCGATCCGCGTGATCGGTTGCGGATGGCCGTAGTCAACGATGGCCGTCCGGCCCGAACGCATTATCGAGTGCTGGAGACGTTTGGCGACTACAGCTTGCTAGAGGTACAGCTCGAAACCGGGCGTACCCATCAGATCCGGGTGCATTTACGCTATCTCGGCTACCCGATTGTCGGTGATCCGGTGTATGGGCCGCGCCGCGCTCATCTCCATCTGGAACGCCAGTTTTTACATGCCGGACATCTGGGACTCTTTCACCCGCGCGATGGTCAATGGCGCGAATATACCGCTCCTTTGCCGCCCGATCTATCGTCAGTTCTCAACCATCTGCGACGAATTACATCGTATCATTGATGCGGCAATATGCTACAATGCGCAGGGAAGGCAACGGCGCACTCCGTCGCATTCCATAACTGGCACCGCGAAGATGTGAGGATACAGTTATGCGCAAGAAGATCAGCATTATCGGGGCAGGGTTTGTCGGCTCAACGACAGCGCACTGGCTGGCAGCTAAAGAACTGGGCGATATTGTGCTGCTGGATATCGTTGAGGGAACGCCGCAGGGTAAAGCGCTTGATCTGTACGAAGCGTCGCCGATTGAAGGGTTTGACGCGCGGGTGATTGGCACCAATGATTACGCTGATACCGCCAATTCCGATGTGATCGTGGTCACCTCTGGCGCTCCGCGCAAGCCGGGGATGAGCCGCGAAGACCTGATCAAAGTTAACGCCGATATTACCCGTGACTGCATTAGCAAGGCAGCGCCGCTTTCGCCGAATGCGATCATCATTATGGTCAACAATCCGCTCGACGCTATGACCTACCTGGCTGCTGAAGTCAGTGGTTTTCCCAAAGAGCGGGTGATGGGTCAGGCCGGTGTGCTCGACTCTGCGCGCTACCGCACCTTTATCGCCATGGAGGCGGGGGTTTCAGTCGAAGATGTGCAGGCCATGCTGATGGGTGGGCATGGCGATGAGATGGTACCCCTGCCGCGTTTCTCGACCATTAGCGGCATTCCAGTGAGCCATTTTATTGCGCCTGACCGTCTGGCGCAAATCGTTGAGCGCACTCGCAAGGGCGGTGGCGAGATCGTCAATCTGCTCAAGACAGGAAGCGCATACTATGCGCCGGCTGCTGCCACTGCGCAGATGGTCGAGGCGGTGTTGAAAGATAAGAAGCGGGTCGTTCCGGTGGCTGCGTATCTGACCGGCCAGTACGGTCTGAACGACATCTACTTTGGCGTGCCGGTGGTGCTTGGCGCCGGTGGGGTTGAGAAGATCATTGAGCTACCATTGAACGAAGAAGAGATGGCGCTGCTGAACGCTTCGGCAAAGGCAGTCCGCTCGACCCTTGATACGCTGAAATCGTTGTAGAGCTGCTCTAAGGCGGCGCGCGCAGGCGCGTCGCCTCGCTTACTTCACAGGCGCTATATATGGCCGGTTCGGCGCAACAATCAACGCCACTACCATCACAACGCACTGCGTCAGCATGGAGTCCACTGGGAGGTGAGCGTTTCTACGCAATGATGCGCTGGGTGATGCTCATCTTGTTGGGTCTCGTCACCCATTTTCTCACTAACGGTGGTCTCTTCACTGGCGAGTTAGAAACGCTAGAGCTGATCTTCCTGGTCTATGCCGGTTTTGCCTTTGTCTTCTCATTGCTGGCATTTCTACCGGCTGCTGCCGGTCTGAGTAGCCTTTCATACCTGTTCGATATTGTCTTTATTTCGCTCATGGCCTTTTTCGGCGGTGAGCGAATTGTGATCTTCTTTCCGCTTTACCTGGTGCCACTGACGTATGCTGCGATCCGGCAGCCGATCCTGGTTGGCTTGCTCTCTGGAGCGCTGGCAGCAGTCGCATATATTGCCGCTTTTATTGGCTGGCGACGGCTGATCGCGCCCGAAGCGCTCATGACAATGCTTGACTACGTGGCGTTGGGGTTGCGCGGTTTGACGCTAACGATTATGCCCTGGATAACGGGTAATCTGGTTGAGCGTCAGAGTGAAACGAATCGGCAGCGCGTGGCGCAGGCGCAACGTGAAGCCGAGCAAGCGTTGCGTGACGCCAATGCCTATCGCGATCAGATGCGCTCGTTGTATCAGGTTGCTCTGGCCTTGGGAGCAACTGCCGATTATCGTCAGGTACTTGATGTCCTATTGCGGGAAAGTCGCAAGATTGTGCCGTATCGCGCCGGAGTGGTGCTCTTCTCGTCGGGTCGGCCTAATGAACTGTATGTGGCATTCGGCTCGAATCTGGCACCCGGCGATCTCAATCGAACGTTGCAAATGGACACAGGCCTGGCGGCGGCGCTCCGCGCTCAGACAGCTCAGACTATCACCTCTTTTGCCCAATTTCCGGCCTTGCAGCAGATCGGTGCGCTGCGTGATTGCGCTGCGGCAGTGCTGATTCCGTTGCAGGCAGGTATGCGGGTCTATGGATTGTTTGTCGTGATGACCGATCACGCGCTCACGCCCGATCAGGTTGAGATGCTCATGGCGCTGGCTAATTATGCGATTGTGGCTCTGCACAATGCCCAGTTGATCGCCGATTTGAAAGAAGAGCGCGAAAAGTTGCTGTCACGTGAAGAGGAAGTGCGCCACCAACTGGCCCGTGATCTGCACGATGGCCCGGCTCAGGCTATGGCAGTGATCACTATGAAGGCCGAATTTATCAAGCGACTCCTCGAACGCGATCCGGCGCAAGCGCTGGCCGAACTCGATGAATTAAGCGCGATCGCGAAGCGCACCAATTTTGAGGTGCGCACAATGCTCTTTGAGTTGCGCCCGTTGATGCTGGAAACCCAGGGTTTGAAGGTTACGCTCGATCAGTATCTCGAACGGTTGCGCGCAAAGGCTGGCGATACCGCTATTGTGCTCGAAGGAAGTGATATTGACAAGATTCGCCTCGGCACGAAAGTCGAAGGCGCTCTCTTCAATATGATTCAGGAATCGGTAACCAACGCGATCAAGCATGCGAAAGCTGCTCATATCTGGGTGCGATTGCGCCGATTGAATGATCAGATGCTTGAAGTGGTGATCGAAGATGATGGCGTTGGTTTCGATAAGATGGCGGTGCTGAAATCTTATGAGAAGCGCGGGAGCTTCGGCCTGCTGAATATCGACGAGCGCGCCCGCCTGGTGGGTGGACGGGCAGAAATCGAATCGACCCCTGGCAAAGGCACTCGCATTACCATCTTTGTCCCGGTTGAACAGTGAATCCCTATCTCGATCCGCAACGTATCCGCGCCGCGCTGCGCGCGTTAAACCTGCGCCCAACCCGCGGGATGGGTCAGAATTTTCTGCTCGATCCTGGCGCGTTACAAACGATTGTTGCCGAAGCTGGATTGAGGCCAACTGACACTGTGATTGAGGTCGGGCCGGGGTTGGGGGTGTTAACCTGGGAATTGCTAGAGCGTGCTGGCCGGGTCATCTGTGTCGAGCTTGATCGTCGGTTGGCCGAACGACTGACCGACGAGTTTCGCAATCGCGCCAATCTCTTTTTAGTGCAGGGTGACATCCTTCGTTTCGCGCCTGCCGATCTGCTGACGCAGGCCGCCGCAACACTACCCTACAAATTGGTTGCCAATATTCCCTATGCCATCACCGCGCCGTTGCTGCGCCACTTTCTAGAAGCGACAATACCACCTGAGCTGAGCGTGGTGCTGGTGCAGTGGGAAGTGGCTCAGCGTATCTGTGCCGGTCCCGGCGATTATAGCGTGCTGGCCCACGCCATTCAATTCTATGCCGAACCGGCCATCGTCGCGCGGGTGCCGGCCAGCAGCTTCTTTCCTGCTCCTGCCGTCGATTCGGCCATCTTGCGCTTGCGTCGTCGCCCGCAGCCGGCAGTGAAGGTTGTCGATGTCAATGCCCTCTTTCGCCTGATCAAGGCCGGTTTCCTGCACGCGCGCAAGCAACTGGGCAATGCTCTGCCAGGTGGTTTGGCGGCGCTCGGCGTAGCCATTCCTCGTGAACGGGTGATCATGGCGCTGCGGTCTGCCGGTATTGATCCACAACGTCGCGCCGAGACGGTCACGCTGGTGGAATGGGCAAATCTACTCGCCGTTTTAGCCGAATCGGGGGTATAGTACAAAGAGAACCTGTTTGCACGGTTCGGATTCTATACCTCTGGAGGAAGTTGTGCCTGAGCAGACGACACCGTATTTTGCCGGTCTTCACCGACAACAATATGCGAACCTGATCACCTTTCGCAAGAATGGTCAGCCAGTGGTGACGCCGGTCTGGTTTGCCGAGCGAAATGGCAAGATCTATGTAATGACGACCGCTAACGCGGGCAAAGTGAAACGCATTCGAAATAATCCGCGTGTAGAGATTGGGCCTTCGGATCGGGCTGGCAAGCCGCTAGGCCCGACCGTGCCGGCGCAGGCGCGGATTCTGCCGCCTGAAGAGACGCAGGTGGCTCGTGAAGCGCTCGATGACAAGTACGGTCTGATGAAGGCGATGTTCGACTTCTTTATGAATGTGCGCGGCGTCGAGCGGGCATGGATCGAGATTTCACCGGCAGAGTGAAAGCGTCCGGGTTAGTTATCTGAAACGAGCCGGGCGCTATCGATGCGACCAATGACCATTGCCCTGTCACAGTTGTCTGCCGATATTGCAGGCTGGCGGTGATTGATGCGTCTGCCACCGCGCAGGGCATTTTGCCGGTGAGCAGACGATGATACAGGATGGGTTTCTTGGCGGCAGGCGATTGGCGTTCATTGCAATCTGGCAGTAAAAGCGTATGATTGGGCTGCAATGCCAGACTGCCGGCTGGTTTGACAATTGCGCGCATGTAGTGGTATAAGCATAGCCATGATTGCTATTGGCCAGATCGGGCGCCACGTCGCGCCGCCCAGGAGAAGGAGCGAGTGAAACGATCAAATCGCGCTCTGCTTGCGCTCCTGCCCGTGCTGGCAATGATGCTACTCATCGGCCTTATGGCCGCTACACCGCCAGCGCCGACACCGGCAGCAAAAGCGATTGATCTGTCTCCCCCTGAAACCCCGACGGCGGAACCTACCGCTACTGCCACGCCATCGCCGCTACCATCGCCAACGCCGACCCCAACACTTGCCCGCCGTGAGTTTTTCGAGACGTATGAGGTCAAAGTTGCGCCAACCAGTTTCCTGCCCGGTCGCGGCCCGGTCTTGCCAGGCGAGTTTGTCTACGCTGGCCGTCGGCTCGATTTTTACGTTGGACGCGCTACCTTTAGTGCCGATCAGGTGCGCGATCTGGCCGTCAAAGCTGAATATGCGCTGGGGTATCTGCAACGTCGATTCGATGTTGAGCTGACTGAACGGGTCTCGATTGGTTTTTACAATCCGGCACTTGCTCCTACTGGTGATACGCGCGGGATTGCTTACACCTACGACCGCACCAATATTCGTATCTTTTATGGGCCAAAGGAAGACACTTACCAGGCGCTCGTTATCTTAACCCACGAGCTGGCCCATGCCTTGCAAGCCGAAGCCTATGGGCGCGAAGCGCAGGCGCGCGCCGATCTGGTGTTACTTGAGGGTCTGGCAACCTGGATTTCAGGTGAATACTGGCTAAGCCTGACCGACTCGCCGTCGTTCCAGGCGCGCGCGCGGGAATTATACCAGGCCGGTTACCGTGGCAATCTGGCGGCATTGGCCAGCAGCGCGAATTCGATGGCTGCCTACGAAATGTGGGCCGGTTTCGTTGAATATCTGGCCCGCACTTACGGGTGGGATAAGTTTAACGAGCTGTATGCTAATGGTCGTGGGCGCGCTCCTGGTTCGGCGAACTATCGCGGCATCTATGGCAAGAGTTTTCAAGAACTCTACACCGAGTGGTATGCTACGTTGCGATAGGTAGGGTATGCGTCGGGTGGAAAGGAAATCGTTGTGTTAACGGTTCCTTTCCACCCGGCGCCATCGCCGCAGTCAATCTCCGCGCAGTTTGAGCAAGGCCTCAACCGAGCCAAAGTTCCACGGTTCACCCAGACCAATGATGATATGGGTTGCTCCAGCTTCGAGATATGGTTCAATCGGTTCACCGGCTCGCGGTGACACACTGCGCTCGATCGTTGCCGGATCACGCCCCACCTGCGCACACCACTGATCGAGAATCTCATTCTTGCGCTTAAAATTCTCTACCGGCCCGAAACCATGCCAGATGTCGGCATGTTCGGCAGTAATACGGAGCGTCACCTTCTCGCCACCGCCACCGATCAAGATCGGAATGCGGCGCAGCGGCGGTGGCTGATCGATTGCCCAACGCTGTTTAATAATGGGGAGCGCCGCGCGCAAAGCGCGGAGGCGGTCGGCTGCAGTGCCGAACTCGTAGCCGAACTCTTTATAATCACGTTCAAACCAGCCGGCGCCGAGACCGAGGATTAACCGTCCGCCGCTGATATGATCAACCGTCTTGGCCATATTTGATAGCAACGCCGGGTTGCGGTAACTGTTGCAGGTTACCAGACAACCAATCTCGGCGCGTTGGGTGATGGTAGCCATCGCTGTCAGCAACGTCCATCCCTCAAAGTGGGGGCCATCTGCGGGGCCATAAAGCGGGAAAAAGTGATCCCAATTCCAGATCGTGTCACAGCCAATCGACTCGGCATACTGCACAGCATTGCGGTACGATTCCCAGGTGGTATGCTGAGGGTGGAGCTGGACACCGATGCGAAAACGAACCATGGTTTTACCTTTCTGTTTGAATGCCGGTTATTAAAATCATACCCTAAAAACCATTCACAAATATCGTTTATGCTGTAAACTGTGGTATGCGATGATCAAGTTGTTTCAACGCTTCTCTCAGGACGATAATACTGTACGGAAGAACCCATGAGAGTGCGAATTTGGGGCACGCGCGGATCATATCCGGTTGCTCAGGCTAACATGTTGCGGTATGGTGGCAATACGACCTGTGTAGAGGTGATAGCGGGGGAGCGCCATATCATTCTTGATGCTGGCACAGGTCTGCGCGTATTAGGCGATGCATGTAAACAAAACCAGGCCTCTTTGCAACATCTCGATCTCTTGATTACACACACCCATTGGGATCATATCATGGGTTTCCCCTTTTTTGCGCCACTGTTTGATCCCATGTTGAGACTTGATATTTATGGTCTGGCTCGCACTCAGTCTAGTTTACGCACCACACTGGCTGGCGCGCTGAGTGATCCGCTGTTGCCGCTGACAATGGATGATCTACGCGCTCAGATTAACTTTTTCGAAATTGGCGCCGGCCATAGCTTTGAATTGGGGCCGGTACAGGTGCGGACAGCGCTGGCCAATCATCCCTATCGGGCGTTGGCTTATCGGCTCGAAACGCCTGATGGCATTCTGACCTTTATTCCCGATACCGGTCCATTCCATACAGTGCTGTTTGGCGATGAACGGATTGAATGGACTGGTCAGCCGACGGCGCGCAGTCAGAGCGATTTGCGCGAGCTGGCGGCGATGAAAGCGGCTATCCTCGAACTGGCCCACGGCTCTGACTGGCTGATTTACGATGCCCAGTTTACCGATGCCCAGTACGCCCGTTTTCCGCACTGGGGTCATAGTAGCGCCTCACAAGCGCGCGAGATTGCCGAAGAGGCACAGGTGCGTCAATTGATCCTGTTCCACCATGATCCACACCGCACCGATGAAGAGCTAGACCGGATTGTCGCCGAACAACAGGCATTGGCTGCGCCGGGTTTGCTGGTGACAGCCGCATTTGAAGGCATGGAACTGCGGAGAAAGCTATGAAGGTTCGTTTCTGGGGGGTACGCGGGTATGTGCCCACGCCCAACGCAGCAATGCTGCGTTATGGCGGTAATACCTGTTGCACCGCAGTCACCGGCGATCATGGCGAGTTAGTGATACTTGATACCGGCACCGGTTTTTGCCTGTTGGGTGACGAATTGATGCAGGGTGAATTTGGTCGTGGTCGTGGTTCGTTGACCTTGTTGATCAGCCATACCTACTGGGATCACATTCTCGGGTTGCCGTTTCCCGGCGTGGTGCATATCCCCGGTAACCGGCTCGATATCTATGGCCCGGAAAGCACACGCGGCTCGTTGCAGATGGTTTACGACGGCATGCTCTCGCCGGTCTATTCACCGGTGTATGGCCTGGCGCACATTGGCGCTACCCACCGCTTTACCACCATCTCGACAGAGCCATTTACCATTGGGCGATTGACCGCGCGCGCGTTGCCGCTTTCACGTCGTCAGCATTCGCCGATCTGGGCGTACCGACTTGAAGAAGATGGTCGGGCATTGGTCTACATCACCGATGCGCGCTACGGTGAAGAAGGTATTCGTGATGAGGCGATTGCGTTTGCGCAACAGGCTAACGTCCTTATTCACAGCGCGCCGTATCTGCGTGACGAGCAGGTCGAAGATTATGGCCAAAGCCGGATCGAAGATGCGATTGAAGTGGCGCTCCTGGCCGGGGTTGAACAGTTGTTGATTTTTCACCACGCTCCTACACGCACCGACGACGAACTCGATGCAATTGTGGCGCATTTCCGGGCCTGGCTGGCTGCTCAGAACAGCTCATTGCGCTTGATTGCCGCAGCCGAAGGGATGGAATTGAGGGTCTAGGCGCTTGCGGTGTAGTTGGTGGTTGACTGCAAGCGCCTTGTATTCACAGCGGTCTGGAGTGATCGGGCCACCGTTACAACCGGCGTGACGCCGAGATCGCCGTTTTCCCGTCGCGGAAGATCTCCACAGTAAGCGGTATGCTCGCCGGATCAATTATGATGCACAGTGAACAGTTTCTCACTCTACGCATCTTGCGAGACTTCCCCCGGCGTAGTAGAATACGAGCAAAGCTCTTCAGCGAATGCTACAGCGTTGTAGCTTTCAGGTAGGAGAGAATCTTTATGACCCTTGTGGGCAGCCGTAACTCACTGCAATTCAGGTTTATTTGAGAAATAGCTCGGTCCTCGCCGTGCTGATGGCGAGGGCCGGGTTGTTTTTTATCGCCCCGGCCACCCGATGATGGGTTGGCAGCAGCGGATGGAGGAATGCGATGGAACTCACCATCAAGAGCCGAAACGGCAAGATCTCGGATCGTCAACGCGAGCATATTGAAGAGAAACTCGCCAAATTGGGGCGTTATCTCAATGGCATTACCAGTATCGCTGTCGAAGTACAACACGAACAACAACGGAATGCCGGTGAAGTCTACCGCGTGCAGACGACCCTGGTTGCCGAACATGGCGTCATCTTGCGGGCGGAAGAGCGCGCGCCCGACCTCTACGCCGCGATTGACTCAGTTCAGGAGGTGTTGCAGCGCCAGATCTCGCGCTATAAAGAGAAATATTGGCGGCGAAGCCGCGAGCAGCGGCGCGCAGCCAACGGCTTGACTCCGGCTGAGGAAGTGGCAATTGCCGAAGCGGAAGCAGAAGCGATTGCTGCGCCGGTTGAGTCGGAGCCTGTCGCGAAGGTCATTCGCACCAAGACCTTCCGTCTCCGCCCGATGTTTGTTGATGATGCGATTGAGCAGATGGAGTTGCTGGGTCACAATTTCTTTATCTTCCAGAATGCTGAGACGATGCAGATTAGCGTGCTCTATCGCCGACGTGATGGCAATTATGGCGTGATCGTGCCCGAAGTCGGTTAGTCGTGATCGCTGACGAGCGCCGATCCCCCCTCTCTCCACCGACGGAGAGAGGGGGGATCGTTTTTCGCTACCGGCATGGCGCTCTCTCGCTCTGGCAACCACCGGTCACGCTGTTCTGACGCTTGCCTGTCGTTCCTGACGCAAGATCCACTTGGCAATTTCCAGTACCGGCACAATCGTTAACGCAACCAGCGCCACGATCAGCCAGTCGTTGATCGTGAGCGGGAAGGTGCCGAACGGTTCATGCAGGAAGGGTAAGTAGACCACTCCGGCGAGCAAGAGCAGTTCCCAGACGATGGCGAGATTGAGCCAGCGGTTGGCAAACGGTCGATGGAAAACTGATAGGTGGTCGGAGCGGAAATTGTAGGCTTTGAAAAACTGGATCAGTACCAGTGAAACAAAGGTCATGGTCATCGCCTCGATCATGCCGCGTCCACTCTGCAATGCCCAAACAAAGAGCGAGAGGTTGACAAGGGCCGACCACAATCCGCCGATCAGCATAAGGCCGACCACCGGACGGGTAAAGATGCCGCGTCGCGGATCGCGGGGTGGCTGGCGCATCAGGTCATCATCGGGTGGATCGACGGCCAGCGCCAGCGCCGGTAAGCCGTCTGTGGCCAGATTGACGTACAGGATCTGGACGGCAGTGAGCGGCAGTGGCAGACCGGCCAGGGTTGCGCCAGCCATCAGGGTGATCTCACCGATATTCGATGAGAGCAGGTACATCAGGTACTTCTTGATGTTGCCGAAAATGCGTCGTCCCTCTTCGACGGCGGCGACGATTGAAGCGAAGTTGTCATCGGTGATAGTCATCGCCGCCGCCTCTTTGGTCACATCGGTGCCGGTGATGCCCATGGCAATGCCGATGTCGGCCTTCTTGAGTGCCGGCGCATCGTTAACGCCGTCGCCGGTCATCGCCACCACATAGCCCTTCTGTTGCAACGCCGTCACCACCCGCAGCTTATGGGCCGGCGCAACGCGGGCATAGACATCGACCGTTTCCACGATGCGGGCAAAGTCGTCATCGTTGAGCGCATCGAGTTCGACGCCGGTCATGACCCGGCCATGGGTGAGCAAGCCCAATTCACGGGCAATTGCAGTTGCAGTCAATGGGTGATCGCCCGTAATCATGACGACCCGAATACCGGCTTGCTGGCAGGTCTGGATGGCCGTTTTGGCTTCAGGGCGAGGTGGGTCGATCATGCCCACCAGGCCAAGTAGCGTGAGATCGTGTTCGGCGTCATTCAACGTAGCCGGGGCTTTGGTGGCGATTGCCAGAACCCGCAGGGCAGCGCCGGCCATGGTTTGCGCGGCGTTAAGCACTCTGGCCTGGTCTGATGGGGTGAACGGGGCGGGGCCGGTCGGCGTCAACCAGTGACTGCACGCCGGCACGATCACCTCCGGCGCCCCTTTGGCATATGCAACGGTGACGCCGCGTTCGTTGTGAAGCGTGATCATGCGTTTCGTTTCGGACGAGAAAGGGATTTCAGCCACCCGCGGGGTCTGGGCCACCAGTTCATCAACCATGAGGCCGGCTTTGGCTGCCGCTACTACCAATGCCGCTTCAGTTGGATCTCCCTGCGCCTGCCAGCGCTCGTCGCGGAAGGTGACGCGGGCATCGCTGGCCAGCGCCGCGCCGCGCAAGAGGTGTTGGACGGCAGCATCAGGTTGCTCTGGTTGATCGTTGCGGCGAAACTCGCCGACGGGCGCGTAGCCCGAACCAGTAATTTCCCACCATTCATCGGCAACGAATAAGCGGCGCGCAGTCATCTCATCTTTCGTCAGGGTACCGGTCTTGTCAGTGCAGATGACCGACGTGCTGCCAAGCGTTTCGACTGCCGGCAGGCGTCGCATCAGCGCATTGCGTTTGACCATGCGCTGCACGCCGATAGCCAGCGAGATGGTGACGACGGCGGGCAAGGCTTCCGGCACTACGGCCACAGCGAGTGCGATGCCAAAGATGATCATCTCGACCAGCGGCTGGCCACGCCAGAAACCGAGTAAGGTGATTACGGCGACAATAATCAGCGCCGCGCGCGCCAGCGTATGACCAACCCGGTCGAGGTTGTCTTGCAGCGGCGTGCGACCGGTCTCAATCGTTTGCAACATACTGGCAATGGCGCCGAATTCGGTCTGCATGCCGGTGGCAACCACAATCCCGCGTCCGCGACCGTAGCTGACTGAGGTGCCGGCATAGACCATGTTCTTGCGTTCGGCGACCGGAGCTTCAGGTGGAATGATCGCGTCGGCTGACTTTTCAACCGGCAGCGACTCACCGGTAAGGGCAGCCTCTTCGATTTGCAGGTTGACTGCCTCGATCAAACGCAGGTCGGCTGGAATTCGATCACCGGCGCGTAGTAGCACAATATCACCGGGAACCAGCTCGCGGGCCGGCACGGCTTGCTCACTGTTATCGCGCAGGACGGTGGCGTTGGGCGCGGCTAGCCGGCGCAGCGCTTCGATTGCTCGTTCGGCGCGGTATTCCTGCACAAACCCGAGCAGAACGGCGAAGAGTACGATGACGATGATGGCAATCGACTCGATGCCGTGACCGAGGAAGAGGGAGAGGCCGGTAGCGATGAGCAGGATGATGATCAATACGTTCTGGAACTGAGCGAGGAGGATTGCCCACGGTGAGATGCGGGCCGCCGCTTGCAGCTCGTTTGGTCCATATTGAGCAAGGCGGTTTGCTGCTTCGGTCGAGGTTAAGCCATCGGGAGAGCTGTTCAGTCTGGTGTAGACTTCAGCGAGTTCATAAGTATGCCAGCGCGATCGTGGTTCGGTGCGCATGGGGGTTGAAATGGCCATAATACAGACTCCCTGGTTAGAGATTGCAGGGCGAGAGCGACAGTTTACTTTGAGTGTAGCATGCCGATAGATGCAAAACAATGCGAGGTAAGGAGAGGTAAGGATCGGTTTAGCAACTGTTTCGGAGGCAAGCTTATAGGACAGCGATGGTTTCCGAGCTTGCGTAGCAGACCAGCGCATGACCTGGCAAGCCGAAGGGTGCTGTGAATAGAGCAGGGAAGATCGTCTACAGATGCGCTGAAGCTCATTGTGAGCGCAGACGCGCCACCTGACGCGATTGCGCTGATGACCGGTTTACAAATCTAATCAGCAAACGCACCCTGCTGCTCTGTTCGGCGACGTTCGGCGCGGCGGTCAGCGATGATGCGTCGGGCGCGACGCGGTAGTGGTTTGCGGAACGGCAGGGCGGGTATTGCCAGCGCAGCAATTGCCGCGCCGATGTGGAGATCAAATGTGGGTGCGCTGATAACCGGGAAGGGATAGTAGACGAGACTGGCTGGCTCAAGCAGACGCGCGAGGGCGATTATTGCCAGAGCGCCACTGAGAACGATGCAGACAATGGTATCGTGGCGATGCCAGCGTTCGCGCCGATACGTGGTGCGAGGCACGCTCTGACTCAACTGACGGGCTGCCCAACTGGTGAGGAGGAGACCGAATGTGCCCAGGACACCCATAACCGGCAACGTAGATGGGCCGGCCCATAGCCAGCCGATCAGTGCAGCGGCGAGACTGCTGAGACCCATGATCAATGCCAGAGTACGGCCAGGGGATGGTGAGACAAGGGTGTGACCATAGCCTCGCGCTTCGAGGGCTTCCGCCAGTTGCAGCGCGCGTTCAAGGCTCCCTGCCAGCAATGGCCCCAGCAGCGCCCACCAACTGCGGATGCCGCCGAATCGGTGGCCGCGGGCGCGTTGGGTGGCAGTAATGTCCTGGATTGTTCGCACCAGACCCGGCGCAAAGGCGATGGCAATGGTTACGGCCAGGCCGGCGTGAAAGAGCGAGCGGGGAGTCAGGCGCAAGAGCCGGTGGTGATCGACGAGGGCATTAAATGCGCCAAAGATCAAGAGGAGTGTCCATAGTCCTAACCCACGGGTCGCTCCCCATGCCAGCGCCTCGACAGTGATCGGTCCGCCCAATACAATTCCCCCCAGCCAGACCGGCAACTGAAAGGCCGGTAATGTGATCAAGGCCGTTGCGCCGCGTGGCCCGCCAACGGTCACTATCGCGAAGATGATGTAACCCACCCAGATGATTGCGCCTGCGCGGGCAAAGAGCGAGAAGCTGCGCGCTAACGGTCGATCATCGCGGTGAGCAACGAAGACGTATGTCACCACCAGCATGGTCAACACGTGGTAGAGCGGGTGGGGAGCGAGTATTGTCATTGTTGTGGCCGCGACCAGCCAGTAGAGCCATGTGCGCGTGTGCATTGATGTGCCTCGAGATGGTCGAGATAAATCTGAAACGATACCGGTAACGCTCGCGTTTGACCGGGAATGATCGGTATCCAGGTGGATGACTGTCAGGCTAAGGGGGTCATTCTACCCACTCCTATGACGTGGAAGCAACTTCAATCGCCAGTCGCAACCATCGCGCTACGCCAGCCGGATCGTCAGCGCAGCCAGCGCAACGACTTCGCCGATTTCGCACAGCGCACCGTAGGTATCGCCGGTCAGGCCGCCGAGATCGCGCACCCACCAGCGCGCGAGCAGGTGGGCAACGACCAGTACCAGCGCACTGGCGATGATTCCGGTGAAGCCGGCGATGAACCAGGCGCTACCGATCATCAACAGTGAAGCCATCAACAGGTCGCGCTGGCGAACCTGTGCATTAAAGGTGCGGCCCAGGCCGCCCTCACGGGCAGGTGGGAAGCGGTAAATGCCATAGCAATCGGCCCAGCGCCCCAGCATCGGCGCTAATAACAGCGCCGGCCATGCAACCGTCGCCCCGGCAATGAGCGCTACTTTGAGCAAGATCAGAACGATCAAGGCGATAGCTCCCATAGCGCCAATCCGACTGTCTTTCATAATCTCAAGTTTGCGTTCGCGTGAGCGCCAGCTCATGACGGCATCAAATGTATCGCTGAGGCCATCAAGGTGGAGACCACCGGTGATGATGCCCCACGTTGCCACCACTAGCACTGCCGCCGTCAGATCTCCCCACAACGGTCGACTCAGCGTATCAACCATTACTAGCGCGCCGCCGATGACCAGGCCGGCGGCTGGAAACCAGGGAATGGCTCGCGCCACACTCTGTTCACTCATAGCCGGCAGGCCGGGCAGCGGGAGAATGGTGAGAAAGCGGATCGCCTCGATCAAACCATTGATGGGGCGCGTCGATGAATCACTCATATCGTTCCTTTCTTCGGTATGGCGTGCCGATGGCAGGTTGCATGTGGCAGGCTGTGACTGGCGCCTGGTTATGTCCGGGCAGCACTCCTTCACAGGCGGGGGACATGGTTAACCATACGGATGATGATCGACGAGCCATAGACATCAAGCGCAGTGATACTACCCAGATCGATCCGCCAGCGCCAGTGTTCGGCAATCGGCATGTTGCAGCAAAAGCAGAGTGCCAGTTGGATCGGGGTAGCATGGGTGACAATCAGCACTCTCCCGCCGCGGTTGTTGGTCAACAGCTCTGCCCATGCTGCATAGACGCGCGCCGCCGCTTCTGCCAGGCTTTCACCGTCGGTAGCGCGACCATCGACGCCGTTTGCCCAGCGCGCTCTGGCATCGTCTGGAAAGCGCTGCACGACTTCGCGATAGGTCAATCCTTCCCATCGGCCATGATCGATTTCCAGCCAGCGCGGATCTTCTGTAAGCTGAAAGTTGCGTTGTTCTACCAGCAGGTTGGCCAGCGCGCGGGTGCGTCGGGTTGGGCTGACAATGGCGTGGGTAAAGGGCAACGAACGGAGACGTTGGGCGACGGCAGCGTGCTGGCGCTGACCGTAGTCGGTCAAGGGGCTATCGCCGCGGCCCAGGTAACGGCGGCTGCGATTAGCTGCGGTCTGACCGTGACGGACGAGCCAGATGCTGGTGCGCATAGGATTGTTCTCCTGCCGGTGCCGGCGATGGCTGCGGGAACATTGCCCAGGGCAGCCGTTCATGTCACGTCATCTTCATTGCCGCCGCCTGAGAGTCACTGCAATGCCGCCGATGAGCAATGCCGCCAGCGCCACAAACCCAAGCCACTGTCCGGCGTTGCCGTCGGCTGTTACCGGTGTAACCGATGTGATCGTCGCAGTGGGTGTGAAGGTTGGGCTAAAAGTCACTGCTGCCGTAGCGGAAGCAGTTGCGACAGGCGATAATGTTGCGGTTGCCGACGCCAGGGTAGCAGACGGCTCAAGAGAGGCAATCAGTGACGGCGCGGCAGTCATTGGAGGCGTGTTGGTGGCTGTTGGTATGGCGGTTGCCGTGTGAGCGATGGTCGCCGCGGGTGGAATGGTGGCCGTGGGTGCGGCGTTTGTTGCCGGAGCGGTCGTCGCCGCCGCTGGTGGGATAACCGCCGCTTGCCGGCAAACATCGGCCAATTCTACTTCTGGTGGCATGGCGCCGCCGCTGGCATCACCCGGCCCCCATGCCCAGCCGTGCAGATCGCCATCGCTGACCGACACGTTACTCGCGCCGAGATTGGAATAGCGCCATGTTCCGCCTTCACGTACATAGAATGCCCAATACACGACCCGACCCTGCTCGCGGGCACAGAAGCAACTGGTAGCAGGATAGTCGCAGCCCTCGTTGCCGATTTTACACACTGCCGCGCCGATGCTACTCCGCTGACTGATAACCGGCAGCCCACTGCGTTCGAGCAGTTCCAATCCGCTGATCGATGGTTCGCTAAACTCAACGCAAGCGGTAACAACGTCACCGTTGCCGAAGCGCGCGACGACCCCGGCGCGGTTGACCGCCGGTTGGGCGATCGCCACGCCGGAGAGCAGGACAATAGCGCTCAAGATGATGAGCTGACGAATCAGTTTCATCGTTGCTCTGCTAACGCGATTGCAATTACACTAGACGCGCGCGGCGCAGAGTCAGGCCCAACCCGATCAACAGGAACCCGATGAATGCCATCACCGGCAGATAGAGCAGTGTTTCGCCAGCAGTGCGCGGCAGGCTGGTTGCCGGCGCAATCAGGGTCTGCGCCGCTGGGATAGAGGTTGTTGCTACCGGTAATGCGCGACCGGCCAGGGCCGGAATCGCCTGATACGTGGCCAGGGCATTGTCATCGGGCATCGCATTCTGATAGCGGAACGCGCCACTGCTATTCTGAAAGGCTGCCAGGGCGCTCAGGGGTGTTGCGTCCCCCTGCTTCCACGCTGCGCTATTCGGGTCTTCACCTAACGCGATGATTGCCTGCGTCACGGCTGCGGTTGAATTGGCATCGCTGGCGTTGCCAAAAGCCGACGTTTGCGAGTATGGGAAGCCGCCGTCAGGGTTTTGCTGACCACGCAAGTAGGCGCGCGCCGCAGTTAACGCATCACCGGCGCGGGCATAGCCACGGAGCGCCATCACAGCCAGAGCCGTGGTATTGGTATCGCTACCCGTTGCGGCTGCGCCGTCAAAACTCCACCCGCCGTCGCGCAATTGCAGCGCAATCAGGCGATCAATCGCCGCTGCCGGCGGTTGCGCGCCCATCGCCTTGATCGCCAGCAGCGCCAGCGCGTGGCCGTAGACATCAGCGCCATACTGGCCGGTAGTCGGAGTATAGGTTGAGCCGAGCTGTTGGGCGAGATTGACGCCGCCAAAGTTGAGCGGGTCGCGTCCGGCGGCCACGGCGGCAAGAATGAGTTTGGCCGTAGCGCCAGCCGATGAAGTGCCGTAGGTAGGGGCCTGTCCGGCCAGATAAGCCACAGCGCTGGCCGGCGGTTGCTGCCCACCGGCGACAAAGGCAACAATAGCGTCCGCGGTATCGCCAGGGCCAAAACCGGCAAAACTCCCATCGGCCTGCTGCTGGCCGGCAACCCACTTCAGTGCCGATTCAACCAGGCTACTCTGCGCGAGTGCCGGTTGCCAGACGACGATACTCAGGGTCACGGCAAGGAATAGGGCCAGAATCCGACGCATGATTTCACACCTTTCGTTCAACCAACCGACTGATCGGCATTGACGTTTATCCACGACAGGCAACAAAAATCCCTCCACCACGGGTGGAGGGTGAATCGAATAAGGCAGGCATGCAAGCCAATCTTGCGCGCGCCTCACCCCCTTACCAACGCGGGTGTGACAGCGAACATGTAGGGACGGGCATTCTGGCTCGTCGCTGCAAGCGACCTACAGTAGCGTGGACTGCGCCGGCCTTTGACCGGACTTCCCCCAATTAAGCCCTTCGCTTCCTCCGGGCTCCCTACCGGCGGGGTAACAACCCCGCAGTTGCATATATTCAATTGGGGCGATAGTACCACAACTGTTGTTGCCCGTCAATCGCCTGGCCTGAATCCCTGGGTATATCGGCAGTTGTCGGCTAATACGGAGGTTGCGCGCAGATCATCCGCCTCAATTGAGTCTGGCGCTCTTGCGGTATGAACCGGTGGCGGCATTCAACTAGCGCAATTGGGCCAGTACATCGGCCAGTACCGCAATCGCTCGCTCATATTCGGCCACCTCGACGTGTTCGGTAGGGGTGTGATCGAGGCGCGAGTCGCCAGGCCCGTAGGCCACAATTGGGCATTGCCATACCGGTCCGACCACGTTCATGTCGGCAGTGCCGGTTTTGTGCAGAAAAGCCGGTTGGCCGCCGTGTCGGCGAATAGCGCGCAGGAAGGCGCTCGCCAGTGGTGTCGCGCGCGAACTTTGAAAGGCCGGACATGCTCCCTCAAACGTCACTTCTGCCGGGCCGGCCAGCGCGCGCAGCGTTTCAGCCAGGATATGCGGGTCGATACCGGGTGGCAGGCGCAGACCAATGGTCGCTTCCACCCATTCATTCATTCCGTCGCTCTCACTATGCACCCGGCGCAACGAGGGTATGAGCTGATCGAACAAACGCTCGCGACCGGCATTAACGGTTTGACAGTGTTGAACGACGGTCTGCCAGAAATCGACCATCTGCTCTGGCGCTGCGCGCTGCTCGCCGGCGCTGTGGGCAGCCGACTGCTGATAGCGATAATGGACAAGCAACCGTCCTTTGTAGCCAAGCGTAATACGATCCCAACCACTCGGCTCGCCGATGACGCAAAAGTCAGGCCGATAACGGTCGCGGGCCGCATGTGCGCCGCGCGAACTGGCCGCTTCTTCCTCAGTTGCGCCGATAATCACCAGCCGGCAACGCAATGTGCCGGCCAGTTCGGCCTGGCGCGCTGCCCAGACAAAGGTAGCCAGTGGCCCTTTGGCATCAACTGCGCCCCGACCATACAGTTTGCCATCCTCGATCCGCACCGGAATATCGCCGGGTACGGTATCGATATGGCCGAGCAAGACAACAAGGGGGCCTTCCGTGCCTGCATGACCGACCGCGCTGCCTGACTCGTCAATAAACGCCTCCCAGCCAAAGGATGCCATCTGATCGACCATGACCCGCGCCGCTGCTTCCTCTTGTCCTGACAGCGAAGGGGTGCGTAGCAGGTGAATGAGAAAATGAAGCGCATCGTTCATTAATGAAAACTCCCGTATGCTTGAAATGAATTGTGTGATTCGATACACTCTGGCCGATGTTGATGATGATTCATTGCGGCGAAATCGCCAATAATATCGTTGTCAGGTTAAGTACGGGATGGCTATCCTGATCGACCCTGCGCAATCCACTCATGCCAAACTGCTTTCCCTATGGTATCATAAGCGTTGTATTTGCCCGACATCCACAGTTACTGGAGAAGATATGCCCGCATCGTTTGTCTTCAACGCCGACCTGCGCAATTTGAAACAGATTCGGCGTTCCATTACTGATGCGGCTGTTTCGATTGGCGCTCGTAACGAAATTATCGACGACATCGTGTATGCTGCGAACGAACTGATTTCTAATGCGATCACGTATGGCTACGGCGGCAATGTCGGTCCGATCTGGGTTGATATCTGGCGAGACGATTCCACGCTCTATGTGCGCATTTGTGACGCTGCGCCGGCTTTCAACCCGCTCAATGTACCGTTGCCGCGCAACCTGATCGGGCGGGGCAGGCAACGAGTCGGTGGATTAGGATTGTTTCTCTCCCGTCATCTCCTCGATGATTTACAATATCGGGAATTGCCTGATGGGGGTAATGAATTGATTTTGATCAAATGGGATGCTTTTTGAACGGGGTGGGGTTGATTTGCCCCCTGTGCCAGGGATCAGTTCCCTGGCGGTGTCGTTAGCGATGAGAGAGTGGTATCAGAGTATCGCCACACGCTTATACCTGACGCCATCTGGATGGAAGCCTGATTTATTTGGTAGCGATCAGCTATGATTATCGAGAGCACCATCAGCCGGAAAGAATTTATCCGTCATGCTTTGAGCCGTTACTTCCGCCGTCCGATCTTCTACGTCTTCGCCTTTGTGGCCGCAGTCTTGACGGCGTTCGTTATCTACGATCCAACCACGCCTCAAGCGCCGGCGCTGCTTGGCGGCTGGATTCCATTTCTCCTCTATGCCCTGACCGGATGGATTATCATTCATCGTCAAAGCCGCAACCAGGATTTGCCGATTTACCAGCCAACCCGTTATGAGCTGGGTCGCGATACCTTGATCGTCAGTGCGCGCAGTGGGCGCAGTGAGATTCCCTGGTCGAACGTGCGCGCCTGGCGTAAGATGGGTGGTATCTACGAGCTGCAACTGATCAACGGTCAGGTTTTGCTGATTTCGGCCCGCGCAATCGGACCGCGTCAGGTAGGAGTCTTTGAGCGGATGTTGCGGAATCGAATTGATCCCAAGCCTGAGCCGGGTGTGTTTGATGAGCCGGTAGCTTGAACAAATAGTATGTGAAGTAAGCGATGATCGACGACTATCTCCCGCCCATATCGCTTGATCCGACGCAGTCACAGGCAATCTCTCCCACCGATCTGGCCCAGTTCTTACGATTCGATCAGTGTCGGCGCTATTTGCGGTTGCGTCTGCACGAGCGCCGCCGCGAGCTAAACTGGTTGCCGCGATACGGGCTGTCGCTCCAGTCGCTTTCGCCAATGTTGACGGTAGCCGGGCGACAGTTTGAACAGGCAGTCGAACAACAGGTGCGCAATCGTTTTCCACAGGCGATCCATTGCGCGCAACGCCGGCAGCAAGGTGATCCGAAGTTTACGACCGACGATCACAATCATATCGTGGTGGAGGAGTTCCAGCGATTAACACCGGGTGCGGCACAGGTTCTGTTTCAGCCGCGCCTCTCCGCTCCGCTGTACGGTTGGACGATGAGCGGTGATGTTGACCTGCTGCTGTTGCAACGCGATCAAACTGGCGCCTGTCATGCGCTTGTCGTCGATACCAAAAGCTCGGCGACGGCGAAGATCGAGCATTGCCTGCAACTGGCTTGCTACTATGGTTTGCTCAAGCTCATCACCGAGGATCATCATATTGAACTGGCTTCGATCCAGCTTGGTGTGCTCTACCGCGGTGAATGGCTGTCGTCGCTGCAAACCCCGGCTGAGCGGCAACGGCTTGAAACTGAGCGGCAGCAGGCGGTTACGCTACTCGGCGTCACAACGGCTCAGCTTGCCCTGATCGCCGATCCGAAACCGTATCTGGCCGAAGTTGAGACCTGGCTGAATGGGGACAAATCGATCCTGGCTGCTATCGCTGCGGCGCAGTTTGCCGACTTGCCGTTTCACCTTACCGCGAAATGCGATGGTTGCATGTACAACGAGATCTGTATGCGGTGGGCGGCTGAACACGACGATCTCTCGCTGATTCCATCGCTGACCGAGCCAGAAAAGTCGGTGTTGCGCGCCAGCGGTATTGTGACTACCCAACAACTGGCGCTGCTCAAGGAATTAAGCGGCGAGAGTTTGATTACACCCGCAGATCATCGTCAGAAGATAGGTGAACTTCTCGCTCATCCGGTGCTGGCTGCGCGTCTCGATGAACTGATCCATCGCGCCCGCGCTTTCCGGCGCTGGCGCGGCGACCGGATCGCTGCGCTGAATTATTTGCCTTACAAGGGGCATAGCTCCTTCCCTGCCGTGAGCGCCGATTTGCATCCCAACCTGATCGTGGTCTATCTCGATCCGCTCTACGACCATACTCAGGGGATGTTAGTGCTGCTCGGCGCGATGGTAATGGGGTATCGTGATGGTCAACCACAACAGCCGCAGTTTGTGATCAGATCGCTTGATCAGCCGCCGCAATCGCTGGCTGATGAGGGGGCGTTGCTGGAAGCGTGGCTTAATGAGTTGTTCAAGGCCATTCTCGAGCAGGCTAGCCCTGCTGCCGATGGCAAACTGGAAGCGCCGATCCATCTGGTTGTGCCCGATTCGTTTGCTTTGCACACGCTGCTCGATGGATTGGCCCGCCATCCTGTGGTCTGTGGCGCGACGCCACTGTACGATTTGGCCGCGCAGAGCGCCGGGTTTGAGGCGCCAATGGTGACAGTGCTGGTAAACGAACGGCGACGCTTCCGCAACGACCCGCTGGCCTACGACTCGCTGGCTCGGCTGGCGCGCACCTACGGTTTTGATTGGGGTGAATATCGTCGCCGTTTCTACCGTCGTGTCTTCGACGATCTCAGCAACGATAGGACGATTGGCTGGTATACCCGTCGCATTCGTTTCAACAACCAGATTCCGCTCGAATATCTCTACGCGGCGTGGAACGCTTTGCCACCGCCACCCGATCGCGGCGACGATCCTCTGATCGATTACCGGCAGGTGAAGTTGTCGGAGGTGATCGGATTCGCGCGAAAGCGGTTGGAGGCGCTGGCGCTGTTAGCTGAAGGGTTGCCGCGCAATGATCGCACCACGAAGCCTGCTTTCGATCTCTCGCGCATTGCTGCCTATACCCGTCAGGCGCGTACTCTGGCCGCTGCGCTGGCCGAGTTTTTGCTCATCGAGCGCTACGTGGCGCTGATCACTTGGGGGCAACAGCATCTGCCGCCTCCTGAACAGCGCGTGCTGGCCGGAGTAAGTCTGATCGCGCGCTATCATCACGCAGACCAGGATCCGAAATTGCTGGAGACACTGGCAGAAAATGAGCGTCGTCAGGCGTTGCGGGCTGAGTTGACCGGTGGGCGTAAACGAGCGCGGCTGAAACCCGAGCAAAAACGAGAGACCGACCCGCTGCCGTTGCCTGATGTGCCGTTGCGCTTTCGGCTCGACCTGAGTGGGTTAGATTGCGATAGAGAGACGGTGTTGCGGCTGACGGATCTCTCCCCTGGCGATAAGGTGATCCTTGCGCCGCGCTGGAGTGTCGATGAACGGCTACCTCCCGATCAGCGCGAGCGGTTTACTACCACTGCCCGCCAGATCCTCTTTCAGCCGCGGGCAACACTGTTGCAGATCGAACCGGACGGGATGATTGCGCTTAAGCCAGATCTGCGTTACAGCAATGGCGACCGGCGTTTTACCTTCCCATCGCAGTGGAAGTGGCCGCAAGATGGTGAACTGTATACGATTGAGGCCGATCCGAACGATATTTACGGTCAGCGCTGTCTGGAGATCGTCAATGAGTTGCAGCAAGGAGCAGCGAATGCACTCTATGCCCGTCTGGTCGATCCACAAAGCGTAAAGGCGCAGGTAGCAGATGCGGCGATGGCCGGGCATGAGCGATTTGGTCAGGGGCTGCGCAAGCTGGCTGAAGCGGAATTGTTGCATTCTTTTGATGAGCATCAGAGTGCTTACATTATCGGCCACGGCGACGCGCCCACGCTGTTAGTGCAAGGGCCACCCGGCACCGGCAAGAGTTATACTTCGGCCTTTGCCTTGCTGGCCCGCATGCAAGGTTTACTGGCTGCTGGCCAAAGCTGTCGCGTGCTGCTCAGTTGCAAAACGCATGCCGCAACTGATGTGCTGTTGCGCAAGGTTGCTGAGGTACAGCAGAAGCTGGCCGAGATCCAGGCTAAGCAACCGGCGCTGTTTGCTGAATATTTCGATGAGCGATTGCTAACAGTTCCTCTCTTTCGTGTACGGCCTAAAGAAGGCGCCGATCTGCCGCCAACCGCGAACGTGATCGATCGTATCAATCCGATCCAGGGAGCGACAGCCTGCTTTGTGGCTGCCACACCGTTCGCGGTAGCGTCACTCCTCAAGCGCGATCAGCAATACCATACTGATCCCTTCGCCGACTTGCTGGTACTTGACGAAGCGTCCCAGATGAACCTGGCTGAAGCCTGTATGGCAGCGATTGCGCTGCGCCCTGACGGACGCCTGATCGTGGTTGGCGATCACCGTCAGATGCCGCCGATTGTGCAGTATGAATGGCGAGGCGAGCGGCGGCGCACTTTTCACGCCTATCGTGTCTACGCATCGCTGTTTGAGACGCTGCTTGCCCTCGACCCGCCGCCGCCAATTGTCCGACTGGTTGAGAGTTTCCGGGTGCATCGCGACCTGGCTGCCTTTTTGCGTCGCGCGATCTACGAACATGATGGGATCCCATACTTCTCGCGCCGCATAACGACGCTGGCAGCCGCTCAATTAAACGATCCACTGGTTGCCGCTGCGCTCAACCCAAACCATCCGTTGGTTGTGATCACGCATGACGAAGCCCAGAGTCAGGATGTCAATCACTTTGAGATTGGCCTGATCAAGCCGCTGATTGAGGCGCTGGTCAGTCAGCTTGGTCTCGATGCTAGCAGCGGTGTCGGGGTTGTCGTGCCACACCGCGCACAGCGGTTGATATTGCGCGAACAGTTGCCTGATCTCATAAAGCAGCTCCTGATCGAACATGAAGGCGCGACGGTGGACACTATCGAGCGCTTTCAGGGTGGTGAGCGTGATGTGATCATCTTCTCGGCGACCGAGAGCGATCCTGACTATCTCCGCGCCGCCAGCAGCTTCCTGCTTGATCCGCGTCGCTTGAACGTTGCCCTCAGTCGCGCCCGTCACAAGCTGATCCTGATCGCTGCCCGCTCTGTCTTTCAGCTCTTCGCCAGCGATGAAGAGGTGTTTCAGCACGCCCAACTCTGGAAACAGCTTTTGCGCGACACCTGTCGTGTGCCGTTGTGGAGTGGTAAGCGCGGCAATGTTACGGTTGAGGTGTGGGGCAACGAAACGGTCGATTAATCCGGGCTGATAGCGCGAAGCGTCTGCCACCTTTCGCTGACCAACTGCATCAAGCTCTCATCGGGTAGGAGCGGAGACGGGGGAGATCCCCCGTCTTCATCTTCAGCGGTTGGAGCGATAACACAGCGGAATGAACGATTTCGTATCATCCCTCGCATCCACTCCATTTCGACCCGTCTATTGTCGATGGTACTGCTTCCCTCTGATCGAGACCGTCAGAATTGGGCGGGATGTTGGCCCAGTCGTGGCGCAGGTCTGACCGGTTGCCGCAAGTCATCTGCGCAGTATTTTTGCACAAACATCGCACTGCTTATCACAAGAAACGGGGCATTGCAGGAGTGGATCGGCGGTGATATGATAGTTCACAACACTCTTATGTCTGCTGTGCCAGTGTTGGCGCATAGCAACGCAGCTACGGCGAGGTAGCCATGATTCAAAAAGAAGATGTCGTCATCCGTGTCGCTGGCGAAAGTGGTGATGGCAGCAGCGCCACTGGCGAGATGCTAGCGCAGGCTGCTGCGCGTTCTGGTCTCCACGTCTTCACCTTTCGCACCACTCCCGCCGAAATAAAAGGCGGACCGGTGATGTTTCAGGTGCGCGCTTCCAACAGTCCGGTTCGTTCGATGGGTGATGCGGTTGATGTGCTGTTTGCGTTCAACCGTGAAGCCTGGGACCTGCACCAAGCTGATCTGGCTCCCAATGCTGTCTTGCTCTACGATCCCGATGAGTTTGAACTACCGGTTGAATTTGCCGGCATCGCTTACCAGGTACCGATTGGCCGGCTGGCTCAGGAAGCGGGTAATCGTCGCGGCAAAAATGTGGTGGCGCTGGGAGTAGTGGCGGCGCTGTTTGGTTTGGGTTTGAACAAGCTGGAAGAGATTGTGCGGGCCAAGCTCGGCAAGAAGGCTGAGCTGCTTGAGTCGAATCTGGCGGCGCTGCGCGCCGGGATCGCTTATGGGCAACAGCTTGCTAAGCGCGACCCATTCTGGATGGAGTCGAGCGGTGAGCATGATCGTTACGTGATGACTGGCAATCAGGCGATTATCGCCGGCGCTCTTCACGCTGGTGTAGAATTTTTTGCCGGCTATCCAATTACCCCCGCTTCCGATATTATGGAAGGTATGGCGACGATCTTGCCGCAGATTGGCGGCGGTTATCTGCAGGCCGAAGATGAGATTGCTGCGATTATGGCCTGTATTGGCGCATCGTATGGCGGAAAACGCGCGATGACCGCCACCTCTGGGCCGGGCCTGTCACTGATGAGTGAGGGGATCGGCTATGCCAGTATGACCGAGATTCCGGTTGTGATTGTGGACGCGCAGCGTGGCGGTCCAAGCACCGGCCTGCCCACCAAAATGGAGCAGTCAGACCTCAATATTGCTCTTCACGGCGGTCACGGCGATAGCCCGCGCATTGTGCTTGCGCCGGCGAGTGTGGCCGAGTGTTTCCACCTGACGGTGTGGGCATTCAATCTGGCCGAACAGTATCAAACACCGGTGATTATTCTTAGCGATTATTCGCTTTCATTCCGCACTGAGACAGTTGAGCCATTCGATCTGAGCCAGTATCCGCGGGTTGACCGGCTGCGTCCCACCGGGGAATTAGCGCCCAAACAGTACCGTCGCTATGAGTTGACCGCGAATCTAATCTCGCCGATGGTCGCGCCCGGGGTGGCGTATGCGCAATACACCGCAACCGGCCTTGAGCACAACGAGTTTGGCAATCCCGACTATACGCCGCACAATCACGCGCTGATGACCGAAAAGCGCTGGGGTAAGCTGGCGCCATTGCAGCATTCCCGCGCCTATGTGCGTCGCTTCGGCGCCGAGCGGGCTAAGGTGGGGATTATTTGCTGGGGCACGACTGCCGGCCCATGTCGCGGCGCGGTGTATCTGGCCAGCCAGGAGGATCTGCCGGTAGCGATGCTTCAGGTGCAGATGCTGTCGCCGTTGCCTGTTGATGCGATCAGCGAGTTTCTCGAGCAGGTCGAGATTGTGCTGGTGCCGGAGGTCAATTTCCAGGGTCAGTTTGCCCGGCTTTTGCAGGCCGAACTCGGTATTAAGGTTCAATCGATGACTAAGTATACGGGTATGCCCTTCTCGCGGCTGGAAATTCTGCGCCAGATTCACGCACTGCACGGGTTGGCCGAGCCGGTGCTGGCGTAGAGGTTTAAGGGGGCGACGAGGGCCAGGGCGCGAAGAGTGGTAGTTTGCGGTTTAGCGTAAGGTATGTTCTATGACTGCCGTTCCGATTACTTCATCGCCCGTTGTCTACAAACCATCCGATTATCGGAGCGATCTCAAGCCGATCTGGTGTCCGGGTTGTGGCGATTTTGGGGTGTTGGCTGCTATCCAGCAGGCACTGGCAGCAATTCAGGTCAATCCCAAGGATTTGGCCGTTGTCTCCGGTATTGGCTGTAGTTCGCGCTTGCCCGGCTTTTTGCAGACCTATGGTTTGCATACGGTCCATGGCCGGGCATTACCGGCGGCGATAGGGCTAAAGATTGCCCGTCCCGATTTGACGGTTATGGCTGTCGGTGGCGATGGCGATTTTTTCAGTATTGGTCTGGGCCATCTGCCCCACGCGGCGCGGCGCGATCTCGATTTGACCGTGGTGGTGATGGATAATGCAATTTACGGTTTGACCAAAGGACAAACTTCGCCAACTTCACCGCGCGGTCACGTCACCAAGAGCACTCCCTACGGGCAGTCAGCCCAGCCGCTGCATCCACTGGCGATAGTGCTGGCGAGCGGCGCGTCATTCGTTGCCCGCGGATTTTCCAGTCAGCCGAAACAGTTGGCCGAGTTGATCAGGGCTGGTCTCGAACATCGCGGTTTTGCCTTCATTCACGTGCTCAGTCCGTGCGTAACGTTCTACGATACCTATAAACTGTACAAGGAGCTGGTCTACGATCTGCCGGCGACGCATGATCCATCTGATCTCGATGCTGCCATGCACTATGCCGTAGAGAGTGAGCGGCTACCGCTCGGCATTTTCTACCGTCGCCCACCTCTCGAACCGCTGCCGCGACCGACGCCGAAGCCGTTTGATACCCAGGCCTATTTGAATCGGTTCCGGGCCTGATCGTGCTCATTAACTCTGACGCGCAGGCGTAAGACCTGATAGTAATGATGAAGCGCCTGCGCGTCGCTCCATTCATTTCACCACGATGCCACGTATCTACCTCTGTATGGGACCTCATTGTCGTAGTCGTGGCGCCACCGATGCGCGCGCGACGCTCGAACATGCGCTCTGGCAGGCCGGCCTGTTGGGGCGGGTGGAATGTATTGCCAGCGGTTGTCAGGATCGCTGCGCATTGGGGCCAAACCTGCTTGTACAACCAGGTGGACGCCGCTGGCACGGCCTGACGCCGCAACACCTGCGCGAGCTGTTAGCTTTCCTCAAGGATACTGATGTATAATGCCAGCGTATGCGCTGCATCACTCTGATGCAGCACACTGCACTGTTTTCGTTGCCGTGATGCAACCATGCTTTGCGCCTGAATCTGTCGGCGTCAACCGGCATAGCAACAACGTGTTAGCAACACATCTGTGGAAATCGCCGTGCGACAGGCTTTCATCCGATACCGCGCATGGGTTGCCCGCCTAGGGCTGGCAGCTATTTTACTGCTTGCGCTCTACTTCCGCGCGCTGAACCTCTTTGATTGGGACTCAGGCACCGGCCAGCATCCCGACGAACGCTTCTTTACGTATGTCGCTTCAACTGTTCGCATGCCGCAGAGCCTGAGCGAGTTTTATGACTCGAGTCGCTCGCCGCTCAATCCACGTAATTACGAGCAGTTCCCCCTCTATGTCTACGGGCCACTGCCGATCATGATGACGCGCGCGGTAGCGGTCATGCTCACTCCAGCCGAAGCTTTGCCGGCGCAAGTGCCGACCATTGCCGGGCCGCCGCGCATTGGCGCCGATCCGTCAGCGCCTGCCGAACGACGAACCGATTATGGCGCGCCGACGGCTAATCCCGAACGAAACTGGCCACGGTTCGATCCGCTGATACAGTGGTTGAATCCCGACCGCGTCAATCTGACCAGTTATGGCGAAATCGTGAACGTCGGTCGGAGCCTGGCGGTGATCTTCGATCTCGGCAGTGTCGCCCTCGTCTATCTGATCGGGCGACGCCTGTTTGGTCGTCGAGTGGGGTTGCTCGCCGCGTTGCTGGCCGCTCTCACCGTCATGCACATCCAGCAGAGCCATTTCTTTGTTGATCCGGCCTTCTCTACCTTCTTCTGTTTGCTGGCGCTCTACTGGACGGTGCGGGCCGCGCAGGGTGGCAGCGTGGGTGTGTACCTGGCGCTGGGGGTGAGCATCGGCCTGGCAATGGCTAACCGGATCACGATGGCGACCATCGGCGGTTTGGCGATTGCTGCTGCTCTCATTGCGGCGCAGCGGGCGTTGCGTGGCCAATCGTGGTTGGCTGTGTTCGACCGCCTGATGCGGCGTGAGATCTGGCTGTTAGTGATGGCCGGCATTGTCACGCTGCTGACTTTCCGCGCCATTGCGCCCGACTCGTTCATCGGCTCAGGCGCCGACTCTCCCTTCATTGATGGCCCATCGTCACTGCACGGAGCCGGTTTCTTCGATGTCCGTCTCGATCCTCGCTTTCGCGAAAACCTGATCACTGTGCAGGCATTGGTGACGGGTGAGTACGACTTTCCCCCCAGCCAACAATGGGTGGGCCGGCCAGCCTATCTCTTTCCCTGGATGAATATGGTGCTGTGGGGAATGGGGCCGCTGCTTGGTCTGGCTGCCTGGGGGAGCTGGCTGCTCTTTGCGGCCCGCTATGTGCGGCGCGGCTGGCAGTGGGCGCTGCGCCCATCACCGCTGGCAGGAAGGCCATGGCATCCGGCCTGGGTGCTTTGGATCTGGATCGCCTTCTATTTTGCATGGCAGGGCAATCAATTTGCCATTACGATGCGTTATCTGCTGCCGATCTACGGCGCGCTGATCGTTCTGGCAGCGTGGGGGTTGATGGTATCGGCCCGGTGGGGACGCCGATGGTACGTCCACAACAGTATGCGCCGCAGTCAACTATGGTCAGACGAGACAGCGCCGGCACGACAATCAAGGTATCGGACAAGCGTACTCAAAACGCTGTCGTGGATTGTTCGCCTGGCGCTGCCGGTGACGCTGATTGCGACCGCGCTCTGGGCATACGCCTTCTCGCGCATCTACACCGTGCCCCACTCGCGGGTGCAGGCAGCGCAATGGCTGGCCGAGCATGCGCCGCCGGGTAGCTATATCATTTCCGAACGCTGGGATGATCCGCTGCCGTTGCAGGCAACGTCAACGGCAGCCTGGAATGTCACCTTCTTTGGGATCGATTCATCGCCCTACGCCGAAGATGAGCCGGCTAAGTATTTTGGTAGTAACGGTGAATCTGGTCTGCTCGACCAGCTCGATCGAGCGGATTATATCACTCTGACCAGCAACCGCGTCTACGATAGCACATCGCGTCTGCGCATGCGCTATCCGGCATTGATGCGTTACTACCACAGCCTGTTTACCGGCGAATTGGGCTTCGAGCTAGCGGCAGAGATTACCTCATACCCTACCATCCTCGGCATCCGCATTCCTGACTGGATGGCTGAAGAGGCATTTAGCGTCTACGACCATCCACGAGTGTTAATCTTTCGCAAGACGCCGTTGTACAGCCGGGAACGGGCGGAACAACTCATCACCGGCGATGTTGAGTGGGGTGAAGTCTACAAGTCGCCGGTGCGAATTGCTGACCGTAATCCGACTGCGCTCCGCTTGACCGAGAGTGTCTGGCCGCAGTACGCTGCGGGTGGAGAGTGGTGGGCGTGGTTAGGAACGAATCCTTTTTCGCCGCTGTTGTGGGTGCTCTGGATTGAAGCGCTGGGGCTGGCCGTCTTTGCCGTCATCGGGCCGCGCCTGCGCCGTTTGCCTGACTACGGCTTCTCGCTGACCAGGATTCTGGCGTTGCTGCTGGTGGCGTATCTGGCCTGGCTGGCCGGAAGCCTGCGGCTTGCGCCATTTGCCCCGGTCACTCTCTGGACGATTGGGTTCATCGTGCTGGGGATAGGAGTAGTGGCTGGCTGGCGCAATCGCGATGCATTGCGCCAACTCTGGCAAGAGCGACAAACGGCGTTACTCGTCGCTGAAATCCTCTTTATCGGGTTTTTGCTCTTCGGTCTGACTCTCCGCTGGTTCAACCCTGATCTCTGGCATCCGGCGCGCGGTGGCGAGAAGCCGATGGATTTCGCGTACCTCAATGCAGTTCTGCGTAGCGCGGCCTTCCCGCCGCTCGATCCCTGGCATGCCGGTGGTTACATCAACTACTACTATTTCGGGTTTGTGCTGGTAGGAACGCTGATCCATCTTAGCGGGGTCGCGCCGGCGGTTGGTTACAATCTTGGCGTTGCCACGATCTTCGCTCTCACAGCGCTAGGGGCATTCGGAGTCGTCTACAACCTGTTAGCTGCGCACTCGGCGCTCCGTCGGCGCGAACGGGTAGCGCTGCTCTCCGGTATACTGGCGCCGGTCTTAATGCTGCTGATCGGCAATCTCGCCCAAGCCGGCTGGTTCGTCAGCGGCTATGCCGCTGAACAGGTAGCCAAAGGGCGCTACGAGTGGGCTTTCTGGGATGCAACTCGTATCGCTCCCGGCACAATCAATGAATTCCCCTTCTTTACCTTCCTGTTTGCCGATTTGCATGCGCACATGATAGTCATGCCGCTCAGTCTGGCTGCGCTGGGTCTGGCGCTGGCCTGGTGGCGTCAGGGAGCATCAGGACAGTGGTGGATCGTGGCTGGATTGGGAGTGGTTGCGGGCGCGATCAGGGCTACGAACACCTGGGATTACCCGGTGTTTGTGGGTCTGGCCGGGTTGATGCTGGCCCTGGCGACGGGGCGGCGCTGGCGGCGAGCGGGGCATGGTTGGCCGGCGACGGCGCTGGTTGCTGCATCTGTCGGAGCCGCGCCGGCGCTGCTGGGTAATCTGCTCTTTGCTCCCTTCATTGCCAGTTTTGTGACCGAGTCAAGTGGGATCGAACTCTGGCGTGGGCCGGGTTTGACCTTGCTTGAGACCGTTATCACGGCTGAACGTACCTCAACCGGTCAACTGCTGCAAATCGGCGGTCACTGGCTGGCAGTTTGGCTGGCCGTGATCGGGGTTTGGCTGTGGCGGCGCGGATATAATCTGTTGCTCGTGATCGGGCCGGTTGCAATCCTGCTGGTCGGATGGGCCCTCGATCTGCCGGCTCTTATTCCGTTGCTGGCCCTGATCGCAGTGGCGGCGTGGATCATCTGGCAGATTCGGCATCATGCAGCAACCACTCTCATCACTTCTCTGTTTGCCTTCGGCGGGTTGGGCTTGTGGGTTCTGGTTGAAGTGGTGGTGGTGCGTGGCGATGTCGGGCGGATGAATACCGTCTTCAAATTCGGCCTGCATGCCTGGATGCTGCTGGCGCTGGCAACGGCAGTCGTTTTGCCGTGGTTATGGATGGCGACGCAACGATTGGCTGTCCAGGGCCGCTGGATTGTTCGCCTGGTTGTCGGCGGGCTGCTGGCTGCCGGATTGGTCTACCCCATCACTGCCACGCCGGCCCGGATTGCCGACCGCTGGGATCCGACTGCGCCCCGCTCGCTTGACGGCATGGCGTTCTTCACCAACATCACCGCAGCGCGTAACGGCGCGGCCTATTCGCTCGATGAAGACGCGGCGGCAATTGACTGGTTGCGCCGCAATGCGCGTGGCACCCCGATCATTCTCGAAGCGCACCAGCCTTCGTACCAGTGGGCCGGACGGATTGCCACCTTTACCGGCATGCCCACCTTGCTCGGTTGGGAGTGGCATCAGATCCAGCAGCGCAGCGCAGTGCAGGCCGGGCCGGTGATCGGTTATCGGCAGCAGATCATCGCCACCATCTACAATACGCCCGATCCCGATACCGCGCTGTCAGCTCTGCGCCGTTACGGTGTGGAATATGTGTATGTCGGCGGCGTGGAGCGACAGCTTTACAGCGCGGAAGGATTAGCCAAATTCGCGACGCTTGTCGGTCGCGGGGATCTTGACCTTGTTTTCCGGCAGGGTGAGAGTGTTCTCTACCGTGTGCGCGAGCCGGGTCAGCCCCGTATGCTCACCAGCGATCTGCCGATTCGACCACCGAGCGCGCGTACTATTCCGGCACTGGAATTGATGCAGCCGGTGAACGAACTGCCGGCAGTTGGTCGGTTAGGCTGGAATACTCTGCTTGGCGAACAGCAGTGGCTGGCGGTCATCGTGTGGCTGCTGGTCTGGTATCTGATTGCCGGGCTGGGTGCGCTGCCGGCTTATGCTGCGTTGGGGCGATGGGGGCTGGCATGGGCGCGACCGGTTGGCCTGATCATGCTCGGTTACGCAATCTGGTTGCCTGTCAGTCTCGGTCTCTGGCGCTACGATCAGGTAGGGGTGACAGTTGGTCTGGTGGTGATGGCGGTCATTGCGCTGGCGTTATGGCTGATCGGTGCGCGGCCCGATCGCGCTGCGTGGCGCACTGTTATCCCAGGTGAAGTTGTCTTCCTGGCCGGCTTTGCCGCGATGGTTTGCATCCGCGCGCTCAACCCCGATCTGTGGCACCCGGTATGGGGTGGCGAAAAGCCGATGGAGCAGGGCTTCCTCAACGCCATTTTGCGCAGTCCGGTGATGCCGCCCTATGATCCTTTCTACAGTAACGGCTACATCAACTATTACTACTACGGTCTCTATCTCATGTCGCTGCCGATCAAGCTTCTCGGTCTTGATTCGGCGATCGGTTTCAATCTGGCCCTGGCGACACTCTTCGGTATGTTGTTGGCCGGCGCGTATGAGCTGGGCGCGCGACTGGCTGGCCGACGACGCTACGGGATACTGGCTGCTGCGCTGATCGGACTGGTTGGCAATCTGACCAGCCTGATCGCAGCGGGTTGGTCGCAAGGCGCCAACGGGTTGCGCTTGCTGTTGAGTGGCAATGCCGCGCTGCTCGGCGACTGGTTTGTCGGGCCGAGTCGGGTGATCCCCTACACGATTAATGAGTTTCCGCTGTTCAGTTTCCTTTACGCTGACCTGCATCCACACCTGATTGCGCTCCCGCTCTCGCTGCTGGCAATTGCCTGCGCATGGCAATTGATTCTGCTCAATCGACAGCAAGCCGGTCGGCTAACAACCCCGGTTGGGAACTCCTCAGCGGAGTCTTCTCTGCTCCGCGTTGCGCCAACCTGGGCGCTCATGGCGTTGACTCTGGGGACGCTGGCAGTCACCAATTCGTGGGATTTCCCCACCTACGGTTTGCTTGCCGGTTTGTCAATTGTCGCCGGCGCCGCGCGGCGTGATGGCTGGCGCTGGCAGGCAATTGCGCTGGCGGCGGTCAAAGCGATTGGATTGGGAATAGGCTCGCTCTTGCTCTTTGCCCCCTTCTTCGACCGCTACTGGCCGATGGTAGGTGGGATTGGGTTGGTGACCAGTCACGTCACTTTACCGTTCGATTATCTGCTGGTGTACGGTTTGCCGCTCGTTATCGTTGTCCCGGTTATCATCGGCGCGGCAGCGCGGCGCTGGCAGCGCCTCGTGCCGGTACGTTTAGGGACACTGATGTTAAGCGTGATCGGAATAACGATCATTATTGGCGCGGCGTTGCCGGCCTGGGCGTTGCGACTGGGTTTGCTGATCTTGTTAATCCTCACCACCACCTTATTGGTGCGACGAGCCACCGGCGCGCCGGCATGGTATGCGCTATTGCTAAGCTGGCTGGCGTGGGCTATTTCGCTCGGCGTGGAAGTGGTCTACATTCGCGACCATCTCGACGGTAGCGACTGGTATCGCATGAACACCGTCTTTAAATTTGGCATGCACGTTTGGACATTACTCGGCCTGGCCACTACCGGTCTTTTGCCGCGATTGTTCCATCAGGCGCGCCAGTGGGGCGGGCAAGCAGCGGTCAGAGTAGCCCTGGTCGCAATCGCTATGCCGGCGCTGATAGCAGCCAGCTATGCGCCGGTAGCCATTCCATCGCGGCTGGTCACGCGCTTCCCGGTTGATATTGGCCCAACCCTCGATGGAATGGCTTTCATGGAACAGGCCAGCTTTACTTATGACTGCGCTGCCTTTGGTGGCTGTGAGCCGAATACCACGATGGTACAGGTAGATTTGAGCGGTGACGCAGCGGCGATCCGCTGGCTCAATCAGCAGATCGACGGCACGCCGATTGTACTTCAGTCGAGCCTGTGGTTCTATCGGGCCTACGGCATTCGCATCGCTGCGGCAACCGGTTTGCCGACAGTGATCAGCGCGTTGCATGCCGATGAACAGCGTGATCCGATAGTGACGGGGCGGCGAGTGCGTGATGTCGAAGCCTTTTACACCACCACCGACCCGGAAACGGCATTACGCATTCTGGCCCGCTATGATGTTGATTATGTCTATGTTGGCGGTGTCGAGCGCGCTTTTTACCCACAGGGCCTTGAGAAATTGATGGTCTTGCGCGACCGTTATTTGCGTCCGGTTTATGAACAAGACGGCGTAGCAATCTACGCGGTTGCCAATCTGCCGGACAGCTATCGTCTGTTGCGCGCCGATCCGTTACCGGTTGCGCAGCCGCCTCTTCCACCGCCACCCAACGAACCGACCATTGATCTCTCTGAGCTGGAAGCTGCCGTTGCGGCACAACCGACCAATGCTCAATTTGCCTTTGCTCTGGCGGAAGGTTACCGCCGTCAGGGACGGCTTTATGAAGCGGCGCAGGTGTTAGCTCCTGCCGCTGCTGCCAATCCCGGCGACGTTGGCTTGCATCATCTCTGGGGCGATATTTTGGCTGAAGCGGGCAGGTATGATGAAGCCGAACAGGCTTATCTGGGCGCAATTCAGGCCAGTCCAACCGCAGGTAATTACAACAAACTGGCGACTGCATTGATCGATTGGGGTTGGCTCGATAAAGCCGAGCTTGCATTGGGGCAGGCGATGAGCACCGATCCAGCTTTGCCTGACCCCTACTTTCAACTGGCCCGTCTCTTTATGCTGCGTAATCAAACCACTCTGGCCAGAGACGCCTTGCAACGGTATCTGCAACTGGCGCCCGATGGGCCGTGGGCTGATGAAGCGCAGCGAATGATAAACAGGCTTGGCGGAGGACAGCCGTGATCGTCTCGTTACGCGAGGGTCTGCGCAGAGTAAGCGGGGATGGCGCCAGATGCAGGCAGCACAGGAGCAGGCTATGAGAACGTTGGCTGGTGATGTCCTGATCTGGTGGTTGATCGCCCAGCTCTTCGCCTGGATCGGCTGGCCGATCGCTTACCGTATCTTCGGCCATCTACCAGGGAGCGGGTTTGTCTTTGCCCGTCCGCTCGGCTTACTGGTGACCGGTTTTCTGGCGTGGTTGCTGGCCATGCTCGGCCTTAGTCGCTTCGATCTACCGCTCATTATCATCTGTCTGCTGATCGTTGCCGGTAGCGGTTGGATCTGGCTCTGGCGCAGCGGGCATCGCCGACTACCCCCGCTCGGTGATGCGCTGGTCGGGGAAGCGATCTTTCTCATCACTCTGCTCGGCGTGGTCTGGTTGCGGGCGCGCGAACCCATTCCGTGGGGCACCGAACGCCCAATGGATTTCGCCTTCTTCAACGCCATTCAGCATAGTGGCTTCTTCCCACCACACGATCCATGGCTGGCGGGATACAGCATCAACTACTACTATTTCGGCTACCTGCTCATGGCCGTTCCGGCGATGTTGAGTGGTTTGCCACCGGCGACGGCTTACAATCTATCCCTGGCCTTGCTCGCCGGCATGACGGCGCAAGGCGGTTACGGGGTGATCAACACCATCCTTCGACTGCTTCATCATCATCCCCCGGCGCTGGTGCGGAATGCCCTTGGCGCGCTCGGCGTGATTATCGTCCTGCTCGCCGGCAATCAATCAGGCGCCATTCAGGTTATCACCGGTGACGAACGGGCCGTTGCCCTTGATGACCGCCAGTTAGTGGCTGTCTTGAGCCAGGCCTGGCGCGGTGAAACATTTATCACATTGCCGTACCCCCTCCAGACTGCCGCCTACGATTTCGGCACGGTGGAGGGCTGGCCGCGGGCTGACAAATGGCAAGACTTCAACTGGTGGTGGCCGTCGCGCTCGCTGTGGGATGGGTACCGGATTGCTGGCGATCCGCCGCGCTACGAGCAGAAGTACACTATTACCGAATTTCCCTTCTTCAGTTTTCGTCTCGGCGACATGCATCCGCATGTGATGGCATTACCCTTCACGACGCTGGCAATCGGATTGGCGCTGGCGGTTGCGGCAGTTGGTCAGGCGAAGGTGGCAGCGCGCGCCAATGAGCCATCGTCACCGGATGCGCTGCAATCGGTTAAGCCGCCGATCCTCTTCCCTGAAGGGCGGGCCGGCTGGCTGGTGCGCCTCCTGCACGGAGTCATTCTCGGAAGTCTGTACGTCATCAACAGTTGGGATCTCCCGAGCTACCTGCTACTCTACTGGGGAGGGATTGCGCTCGCCTTGCAACGTTGCCATGCTCCGTTTCCGTGGCGAATGTGGTTGCGCCCAACGGTTATCATCACCGTGCTCGCCTTTGTGCTCTACTTGCCGTTTCATCTGACGTTTCGCTCACCGGTAGGTGGATCAACCCCTTGGCTTGATATACCAATCATTAGCCGGCTCACCAGTGTGATCGGCATTTACCTGGGCGAACGGAGTGGCTGGCACGAGTTTGTCATCATCTTTGGACTGATGGCAGTGCCGATCATCATTGGCGGTTGCCTCTACCGGCCATCGGATGAACATTCCTTAGCCGGCTCATCAATTCCACGCTGGCTATGGTGGTTGCCGCTTTTCCTGCTGGCCTTCGGCTTGCTCATAGGGTTTCCCTTGCTAGGGTTATTCGGATTGGCGCGCGTTGCGGTGTGGCGCATGTTGCATGAGCGGGAAATCGGCTTCCGCTTCGGGATGCTCATCATCGCCGTCGGCAGCGTCGTGCTCTGCGGGGTAGAATTCGTCTACATTCGGGATTTGTTCGAAAACCGGGTGAACACGGTTTTCAAATTCTACTATCAGGTCTGGCTGCTCTGGGGCCTGTTGGCGCCGGTTGGGTTGTGGTGGATGTGGGCGACAGCGACGGGCTGGCGACGGTGGCTATCTGGTCTGGGCAGTGTTGGTTTTGGTCTGCTCCTGGTGGGAGCGCTGGTCTATCCATATCTCGTCATACGTGATCTTGGTCGCGCGCCGCTCTATGGCCTCAATGGGTACACACCGCGTGAGCAAACTGCCGCTGGAGCGGCATCCATTGCCTGGCTGCGCCGCAATATACCCGCTGGCAGCGTGGTGCTCGAGGCGGCGGCGGTCGAGAATGCCGCCGCGGTTGCAGCGGGCAGTGAATCGCCGCGTTGTGGCGGTTCGTACAACTGGCAGGGCTTCGGTGGTGTCGCGGCTGCCAGCGGGTTTGCCACCGTGTTGGGCTGGACAGGCCACGAAATACAATGGCGTAGCGGCGATCCGGTAGCCCTTGCCGAACTTGGCCCGCGCTGTCTGGCAGTTGATACCATCTACCGTAGCGGCGATCTTGATCAGATTCGATCGCTGCTTGCCCGATACCGCATCGACTACATCTACATCGGCGCGCTTGAGCGTGAAATGTATCCCGCGACCAGTCTGGCCGCGCTGGCCCAGGTTGGTGAGGTGGTCTTCGCGCAGGATGAAGTGGTGATCTATCGCGCGCGGCGGTAAGCGCGAAGATTGCTCAATCGGCGCTGTCATCTCGGAACGGTCGCCTGGCTGCGCAATCGACCGGGTTCGCTTCGCGCGCGTTCTCTCCCCATGTCAGTACTGCTGGATCCCGATCTGAGGGTATACTACAAATGTGACCGGTATTACTGACAGAGGATAACCATGCCATCATCAACCGATTACGATGTGATAGTCGTCGGCGGCGGCCATAATGGCCTGACCTGCGCCGGCTATCTTGCCAAAGCCGGCAAGCGTGTGCTGGTACTCGAACGGCGGCCAATTGTCGGCGGCGCTGTCTGCACCGAAGAGGTGATCCCCGGCTACAAGATTGATGTCGGCTCTTCGGCCCACATCATGATCCATCTCACCCCAATTGTGCGTGACCTCGAACTCGAGCGATACGGGCTTGAGTATATCGACATGGATCCCTATGCCTTCTACCCGTTGCCCGACGGGAGTGGCGCTATCTACTTCTACCGCGATGTCGAGCGCACCTGCCAGAGTATCGCTACCGTCAGTCCGCGCGATGCCGAAGCTTACCGGCGCTTCCTCGATTTCTGGACACCGCTAAACGAGGCGGTATTCGATGTCTTTTTGAATCCGCCGTCAGTGACGCGCTTGTTTGGCAAAGTTGCTTCCAGCATTCCGCGTTTGCCCAAACCTGAACAGAAGGTGCTTGAAGTCACTCGACGCCTCTTCACCAGCTATGCCCAGTTGATTGAAGAGACTTTCGAGAGCGAGGCTATGCGCGCAGCGATGACCTGGCTGGCGGCGCAGAGTGGCCCACCGCCGGATGAGATCGGGGCAGGTGACTTTTTCGGCTGGCACGCGATGCTGCACTACAGTGGCGCAAAACATCCACGCGGCGGTTCAGGGATGTTAACTCAGGCGATGGCTCGTTCGCTCAAAGCCATGGGTGGTGAGGTGGTGCTTGATGCGCCAGTGCGCCGGATTATCGTGCAGAATGGGCGCGTGCAGGGGGTTGAGACCGCGGATGGTCAACGCTATTCGGCGCCAATTGTTGTCTCGAATGCGCACGTGTTGACAACCTTCCTGCAACTGGTCGGCCCCGAACACCTCAGCGCCGAGCTGGTGCGCCGGCTCAATCATATTCGCATCGGTAACGGCTTCGGTATGACGGTGCGCTGCGCGGCGGAAGAGCTGCCCGACTACATTGCCGCCCGCAGTTATGGTCGTCCCCACGAAAGCCATCACGGTCTGCAACTGCTCAGCCCTAGCATGAACTATGTGCGCCGGGCCTACGAAGACTATTTGCGCGGTGAGCCGAGTCGCGAGCCAGCCGTAATTGCCATGACCTTCTCGGCGATCGATCCCGATGTTGCTCCTCCCGGCAAGCACACCGTCTTTCTCTGGTCGCAGTATTTTCCCTACCAGCTCAGTAATGGCCGCCATTGGGACGACATCCGCGAGTCGGTTGCCGACTCGATTCTGGAAGTACTCTACCGGTACGCGCCCAATATGCGTGGCAAGATTATCGACCGCTTCATCCAGAGTCCGCTTGATCTGGAACGACGGATCGGGTTGCTACGCGGTAACGTCATGCACGTCGAGATGAGCTTTGATCAGATGTTCTTCTTCCGGCCTCTACCGGAATTGGCCGGTTATCGCACCCCGATTCGCGGTCTGTATCTGACCGGCGCCAGTACCCATCCCGGTGGTGGTGTGTTTGGCGCGAGCGGATACAACACGGCCCGGGTTGTCCTGGCCGACACCCGCGCGCGTCGTTGGGGGCCGCTGGCTCTGGGAGCCGGGGCGCTGGCGGCGGGAGCAGTGGTTGCCGGACGGCGGTTGCTCCGTCTGCTAGATCAATAGGAGCGTAACCGGCGCATGGCACAATCGCGGGGATCGGCAAGAGTTCGGCAACCGCTCTCGTCGATCCCCCGTCTGATCGATCGCTAGCGTTGTCCCCACCAGCTACCGATCCGATCGGCAACATCGCTCCCAAGCACGCGATCGAGGAGCGCCAGCGGCGTTTTGGCCAGCCTCGGTCGCCATCCGGCCAGTGTGAGCGCGTAGACGGCATAGCGCACAGCCGCGCCGAGGGCGCCGTTGCGCGCCTCGAGATTGGCCATTGCCGCATAAATATCGGCCAGCACAGCCGGTCGCGCCGGTCGTAAGCCTGGATGCGCAGCAAAAAACTGTTCGGCAATCTGGAGCCATTCGCGGTAGAAACCGCTAAACTGCGCGACGGTTTTGGAAGCGGCATGGAGCCGGTAAGTGGCAACAATGCCGGGGGCCTGTAGCATCGGGCCATGTCGAATCAGCCGTACCCAGTAGGCAGTATCGAGCGCATAGCGCATCGTCAGGTCGAGCGGGCCGGTGAGTCCAGCCGCTGCCCGGCGCGCAAAGACAGTCGGTTGGATCGGGATGAGTAAGCGCAACAACGACAATGGGTGGTAGGGTCGCGCGGCAACAGTTCGCAACGCCTGTCCCTGCTCGTCGATATAGCGAGCGCTGGCATAAACAGCAACCGCTCCTGGGTGAGACTGTAAGGCTGAAACCTGTGCAGCAATGGCGCCCGGCAGGTAGGTGTCGTCACTATTGAGCCACGCCAGCACAGATCCCCGCGCTCGCGCCCAACCCCGGTTGATTGCATCGGCCTGACCGGCATCCTTGCCGGTGACAATCTGAATGCGGTCGTCGCCGGCGAACGTGTCGAGCACGGCGAGCGTTTCATCGCTGCTACCGCCATCAATAACCCACACTTCGAGGTTGGGATAATTCTGGCTAAGAATACTCTGCAACGTTGCGCCAATGTAACGCCCCTGATTGAGCGAGGGCACTACGATGCTGACCAGTGGCTGCGCCGGATCGCGTATCACCGGCGGCGGTAGACTGGCAGTGAGATGGGCGTATCCAGCCCACGCGGGATATTCGGCGGCAAGTGGTTGCATACGAGTACGAAGAAGCGCAAGCTGCATGTCGCCGGCTGTCGGTTTAATGCCCGGTCGCTCTCATAGAAGCCAACCAGCTACGTTCAACCAGGAGTGAACGCAGGATTTGTTTCGGTTGAGGCATTGCCGGTTGATCAAGCTAAACGATAACGCATGGTATACCTTCGGGCAACATTGTCATCGCGCCCTGGAAGTTCGCCAGCTCTCAGCGGCATTTGCCTTTGGCAATCCCGAAATGCGCAACCTGTCGCGCTGTTCGGTCTTCACTCGGGGCAGCGAAGGGCAAATCGATTGCTTGTCGGGTCCAGGCCGACAGACTACGCTGACCTCGATCCCGCGATGTTTCCATTGTGAACCAGTTTGCCTGCGATACCAGACTGCTGCAACCCTTCTGCTCTGAACCGGTATCGCGGTGTCGATCGGCGCCGACATCGCGCCAGGCGCAACGGTCAGACGGTATGCGCAACGTATCTGCCGGATTGCACACTCGCCGATTTATCAGGTATCGCCATCAACGGCCAGATAGTCGGCGCGCGGTGGGCTAAATGTGTCGATTGCCAGAGTCTCTTCAAGTGTCCAGACTGCAGGAGTGCCACCGGGAATCGCTACCGAGCTGCCGGCAGTGGCTTCGATAAACGTATCACCCAGTTGGAAGCGGAGGCGGCCATGAACGATGTAGGCCACCTGATCTTCAGGATGGCTGTGCAACGGCACGTGGCTGCCCTCTGCCAGACTCACTTCCATCTGATACATTCGCTCAGTCAGCGCGATCCGCCGTCGTCTCACGCCGGGAAAAAGCTCGATCCAGGGCCGTTCCCACATAGAGCAATCTTCCTTCTAGTACTAACAGAATACACAATTGGTAGCGATGCGTTGTAGAGCATCGCTACCAACTTCTTAACGCAACTCTCTGCCAGTCATCGCAACTGCTACTCTGCCGTGTTGGATGCCGGCTTGAAGGTTGCCAGCACCGCTCCGGCTTCGACCGTCATACCCACTTCAACGCGCACTTCGCCAATCGTACCGCTATGGGGAGCGGTAATCTCATTCTCCATCTTCATCGCTTCGACGATGAAGAGCACCTGACCGGCTTCAACCTGCTGGCCGTGGGCCACCCGCACTGCCACAACGCGGCCCTGGATCGGACTGATGACACCATCAATTGGCGCGTTGAGTGTCGTCTTGCGTGGGGAGACGCGGCGCGGGGCAGAATTGCGTGCCGGATTCGTCGGCTGAGCAGAGGTCAGACTCAGTCCATCGCCAAAGACGGCCACCCCAAACCGACGACCATTTACTTCTACCGTAAACCGACGGGGTTCTTGAGCCGGTTCGGTTGGCAGTGGCGAGGCTGGTGGCATCAGTTCGGCAGTGCGCGCAAGTAACTCGGGATGGCGTGGAATGAAATTCACCGTCGCTGCGCCGGCCAGGAACACCGGATGTTCGAGCGCGGCCTGGTGGAAGGGAATGATGGTTGTCACCCCTTCGATCCGGAACTCGGCCAGCGCTCGTCGCATGCGGGCAATCGCCTCTTTGCGGTCGGCGCCCCAGGTGATCAACTTGGCCAGCAGCGAATCGTAGTGCGATGGCACCGTGTAGTTGGCCCGCACACCGCTATCAACGCGCACACCTAACCCAACCGGCTCGCGGTATTCACCAATTGCGCCGAGAGCGGGACGGAAGTTGTGCAGCGGATCTTCGGCATTGATCCGGCACTCGATGGCGTGACCGCGCGGCGCCAGGTCTTCTTGCCTGAGCCATAACTTCTCGCCTTGCGCAATCCGGATCTGCGCTGCCACCAGATCGACGCCGTAAACCATCTCGGTTACGGTATGTTCGACCTGAATGCGTGTATTCATTTCGAGGAAATAATAGCGCCCATCCTGAAAGAGGAATTCGAGCGTACCGGCGCTAACGTAGCCAACTGCTTTTGCCAGTCGAACGGCGGCAGCGCCCATCTCGGCGCGCAATTCGGGAGTGAGAGCCGGTGATGGACATTCTTCGATCAGCTTCTGATGGCGACGCTGAACCGAGCAATCGCGTTCGCCGAGGGATACGGCATTGCCGTAACCATCGGCCAGCACCTGAATCTCGATATGGCGCGGATCGTCAAGGTACTTTTCAACGTACAATTCGCCATTCTTAAACGCAACTTCGGCTTCTCGTCGAGCTGAAGCAAACGCTTCATCGACCTCTTCCGGCGAGCGCACCACGCGCAGCCCGCGTCCTCCGCCACCACCGACAGCCTTAATCGCAATCGGGTAGCCAAACTCTTTGCCCAATCGACGCACTTCGGCTGCATCACTGACCGGTTCGAGCACACCGGGCACTACCGGTACCCCGGCTGCCGTTGCCTCGCGTCGGGCTGCTGTCTTGCCTCCCATCCGCTCCATTGCTTCGGCTGGCGGCCCGATAAAGACCAGTCCGGCAGCCGTTACTGCGCGCACAAAACTGGGATTTTCAGCCAGAAAGCCATAACCGGGGTGGATAGCCTCGGCTCCGGTGGCTTTGGCAGCGCGCAGGATCGCCTCGATATTGAGATAGCTTTCGGCGGGTGATGGTGGACCAATCAGATAAGCATCGTCTGCATAGGCTACGTGCGGCGCATCGCGGTCGGCTTCAGAGTACACAGCTACGCACCGCAAGCCCAATTCGCGACAGGCCCGCATCACCCGCAGGGCAATTTCGCCCCGATTCGCAACCAATACTGTACGAAACATTGCAGCCGCTCCTCAATGCTGCTCTGCGCCGCTTCAACTTTGTGCGGCCTAAGCGCCAATTGTAGCATAGCGCGCCGTGTTACAGAGATGGCGCGAGGCGTCCCAGCACTTGCTCGGCGGCGTAAGCAGCACGCAACAGCAGCGGTTCGTTCCACGGACGGGCGATGAGTTGTGCGGCGCGTGGCACTCCATCGCTACCATAACCGGTTGGCAGGCTGAGCGCTGGCCAGCCGAGGAAGTTCCATGGCCCGGTGAATGAGGTTGGTGTTGGTATGCCGAGCGCCGGCGCCGATGCAGGAACGACCGGCGTAATCAGCAGATCAATCTCGGCCAGCCGTTCTGCTACCCGTCGCCTTAACATCGCTCGCGCCTGTTGGATGCGCGCAGCATCGACCGGCGAATAGATGAAGGCGGCCAGTATGCGGTGGCGCATAAATTCGCCATAATCGTCGAGCCGTGTTCGTAACCACGGTAAATGCAAAGCTGCCGCCTCTATCGCCAGCAAAGCCGGATTGAGCAAGCGCAACTCTTCCAGTTCAGGCACATCGATAGGGATGATGATGGCCCCTTGTCCGTCCAGCGCATCGGCGGCGCGTCGCATTGCCGTCAGCTCATCGACACCCGCCAGGGGTTGCCCGCTACCGTCGGCGGTCAGCAATCCCACCCGCAGATTACGCGCGCCGGCAGTTATACCACCGATGGTAACGTCTGGAGCCAGGCGCAGGGTGCGTGGATCGCGCGGGTCTGGCCCGCCGATCACGCTGAGTAGCAATGCCGTATCTGCCACCGCGCGGGTCATCGGCCCGGCATGATCGAGCGACCACGAAAGCGGGAACCCACCTGCCAGGCTTACCCGGCCATGAGTCGGCTTGAGACCAACAATTCCGCAATGGGCAGCAGGAATGCGGATCGATCCACCGGTGTCAGTGCCGATGGCGGCAAAGGCCATACCGGTAGCAACCGCAACGCCACTGCCACTGCTGCTACCGCCGCTGTCGCGTGACCGGTCGTAAGGATTGGCTGTTGGGCCGTAGTGGGCGTTGTTTGAGCCGGGTGAGTAAGCGAATTCCGACATGCGGGTCTTGCCGATCACGATTGCGCCGGCGGCGCGCAGGCGCTCGACGACCGTTGCATCAGTTGCCGCCATCACTCCGGCGCGGATGCGCGATCCTGCTGCGGTCGGATAGCCAGCTACGTCGAACAGATCCTTGACCGCAACAGGAACACCGTGCAACGGACTACGTATCTTGCCCGCTGCCAGTTCAGCGGCAGCAGTGCGGGCATCGGCCAGAGCACTCTCGGCCATCACTATCTGAAAGACATTGAGTTCGGCGTCATAGTCGGCAATGCGCTCCAGCGCCTGCTCGACCAGTTCTACCGGCGAGATCGTTTTCCGTTGCAACTGGGTGGCAATACCGAAAATGCTGGTTGGATCATCGCTTGTCGGCAGGTCACCGTTAGGCGGACTGGCTGCCGGCGGCAGATTGACTGCATCGAGCATGTCGGGTAACTGCTCGTGATCGACAGCATCGAGCAGCCGCTCAATATCAGGAAAACGACTCAGAAAGCCCTTCTCGATGATGCCGGCAAAGTCGGCTTCGGTTGCCGGAATGCCGGCAGCGCGTAGCGCAGCGCGTAGCCGGTCAATCAGATGATCCATGGATGCTCCTTGTCGTTGTTGCAAGTCGATGGTTACGCTTCCAGACATTCACGGGCCGCTCGCCAGCCGCTATCAATGGCGCCATGCACTGTTTGTGGATTGCTGGTGAAGGCCGTTGCTTCACCAGCGAAGTGGATATTCCCTTCCACCGTCGCCAGTGCCGGTCGCGCCCAGGCCATTCCTGGCGGCAGATGGGCATAGCCGCCGCGCGCGTACTGATCGGCAGCCCAGCGGTAGCGGCGGAAGCCAACGCATCGTTCGGCCACATCACTGCGGCCTAAAAGCCAACTCAGTTCGGCCAGACCCAATTCGCGTACCGTCGCGTCAGGCAAACGATCGAGCGCAGCGGCTCGTTCAGCCGTTACATAACTGCACAGCAACGGCGCAGCCGGATCGGGGTGAGCTGGCGTCCACCAGCGCGCAAAGAGACCATTGTGCGCGGCATAAGCAAAGTCTTCATCCCATAGCGGTGTGTCAAACCAGAAAAAGTGTTTGGTCGCCGGTCGTGTATTGAAGGCGGCAATGGCAGCGCGTTTGGTGGCTGAGAGAGGTGGATTGAAGCGGATCGCGCCGGCAGCCAGGACTGCGACCGGCACAGTGACGACACAGCGACGCGCGCGTAAGGTGGTAGCGCCCGCCTCTATGGTCACCGCATCCCCATGATCGGTGATTGCCCGCACCGGCATGCCAGGACGGATGTCGAGATTGCGGGCCAGCCAGTTTAACAAGGTATCATAGCGTTCGCGCAGGCGAAACTCGCGCGGCCCGGCCTGATCGACCCGTTGCTCGCGAGCCAGATCGACACAACTGAGCGTTTCCAGCTCTGCGCAACAGGTTTGCGCCAGCGCCACATCGGCCACCGCCAGAGCCGCTGGATCGAACCCATGACGGCATAGTTCCGTGGCCAGCGAACAATCGACGCTCTCGTCGGTGTAGCGCTCTGCCAGACTATTCCATATCGCGCGCGCGCGCGCAATCGCTTGCCGGGCAGGATCGTCTGGCGGCAGCTCGTGAATTGGTCGAGCTGGCGTGCCCCAGCGCAAGCCGTTGTATCGATCCACTTCGTCGAGCGTCAATCCAGCCTGCTGGGCCAGCTCCACGGTACTCGTATGTGCGCCGTGAATCAACTCAGCGCCAAGTTCAATCGGGTAGAACCCGCAACTGCGCTCAGTCCAGATCCGGCCACCGATGCGTGGTCGCGCCTCGATGACTGCTACCCGCGCGCCGGCATCGCGCAGAGCGCGCGCCGCTGCCAGCCCTGCCGCCCCTGCGCCGATCACCACTACGTCAAGCCGGTCAGATCCCGATTGAGACATACTTGATATCCAGATACTCATCAATCCCGGTTGGGCCGCCTTCGCGTCCAATCCCACTCTGTTTGACCCCACCAAACGGAGCCTGGGCCGTGGAAGGAATGGGATCGTTGATCCCGATAATGCCGTATTCCAGTCCCTCGGCCAGGCGCCAGACCCGCCCCACATCGCGGGTAAAGGCATAGGCAGCCAGACCGTAAGGCGTGTCATTGGCCATCCGGATCACCTCGGCCTCATCGTCGAAGGGAATGAGCGGCGCAACCGGCCCAAACGTCTCTTCACGGGCCACCAGCATATCGCTGCGCGCATCGAACAAAACGGTCGGTAGCCAGAAGTTGCCGCCAAGTGGCGACGGCCCGCCGCCGACCAGCACTTTGGCGCCAGCGGTAAGGGCATCTTGCACGTGGCGCTCGACCTTGCGCCGCGCCTGTTCATCAATCAACGGGCCGATATTCACTCCGGGCTGCAAGCCATCGCCGACGGTCAGGCGAGCAACCTCAGCAGCGAAACGTTCGGCAAAGTCAGCATAGATCGGTCGCTGAACAAAAATGCGGTTCGCGCAGACGCATGTCTGGCCGGCGTTGCGGAACTTGGAGGCAATAGCGCCGCGCACCGCTGCTTCCAGATCGGCGTCGGCAAAGACGATAAACGGCGCGTTCCCGCCCAATTCTAGCGAAACTCGTTTGAGCGTATCGGCTGAGCGGCGCATCAGTTCTTTGCCGACTTCGGTGCTACCGGTAAAGCTAATCTTACGCACGCGGGTATCGGAAAAGATGGTATCGGCAAAGGGTCGTGGATCCTGGCAGGTAATAATATTAACCACACCGGGTGGCGCTCCGGCTTCGGTAAAGAGCTGGCCCAACGCCAGCGCCGAGAGCGGTGTCTGCTCGGCTGGTTTACAGATCACCGCGCAACCGGCAGCGAGGGCCGGCCCAATCTTGCGGGTAATCATCGCGCTAGGAAAGTTCCATGGCGTAATCATTGCGACAACACCGACCGGCTGGCGCAGTACCAGAATGCGCTTGGCACTGGTTGAAGCCGGAATCGTCATCCCGTAGATCCGTTCGGCTTCGCCGGCAAACCAACTGAGAAAGCTGGCCGCATAAGCAATTTCACCACGCGCTTCAGCCAGTGGCTTGCCCTGTTCAAGCGTCATAATGGTAGCCAGCTCTTGCTGTCGTTCGAGCATCATCGTCGCTACGCGCCGCAGCAACGCTGCTCGCTCACCGGCAGGAGTCGTTGCCCATCCCGGTTGCGCCGCTACCGCTGCCGCAATCGCGGCGCGTGTCTCTGCGACTCCGGCATCGGGCACGTAGCCCAGTACAGTGCCATTCGCCGGATTAATGACGGCAAACGTTGCCCCACTCACCGCCTCACGCCACTCGCCGTTGATCAGCAGGCGTAAAGGCAGCGTTGCCAGCGGCTCTTCAGCCACTACCGTCATCGCGCGCTCCTTTCATTCAAACCGCTGCTGCGCAACAACGTAAAAAAGATCGTTTCATCCAGAACGATCAAATTGATCGCTCCTCAAACGAAAATGTTGCGTCATTGCAGCGTAGCGTCAACTTCACCATACCTCTATTGTACAGCGTCTGCCCGGCGCGGTATACTGTGAAGGGGTTATCGAGTAACTGCTTTTCTACCAGCACTACGGACGATGGTGACATCGCCCTTTCCACTATGAACCAGATCCATCCTTTCTCGTCTATCTATCGTCATGGGTTCGCCCGGCTTGCCGTTGCCATTCCGGCGGTACGCATTGCCGAGCCGGCCTTCAATGCCGAACGAACGATTGCGCTGGCCCGGCGCGCCGCTGCTGAGGGTGCAGTGTTGGCGCTGTTTCCCGAACTCGGCATTTCAGCTTACAGCAATGATGATCTCTTTCAGCAAACCACCCTGCTCGACGCAGTCGAGCGATCGGTAGCTGCGATCGCCGCCGCTTCTACCGCCATCAATGCCCTGCTCCTGGTCGGAGCGCCGTTACGCCACGAAGGTCGGCTCTTTAATTGCGCAATCGCCATCTGCAACGGTCAGATCGCAGGAGTAACACCAAAGAGTTATTTGCCTAATTATCGCGAATTTTACGAAAAACGCCACTTTGCCGCTGCCCGTGACGCAATCGGCGATACGATTCAGGTGGCCGGCCAGACGGCGCCATTCGGAACAGACCTTATCTACACGACAGCATCCATTCCCGGTTTTGCCGTGCATGTAGAGATCTGCGAAGATTTATGGACGCCGCTGCCACCCAGCACCTTTGCGGCGCTAGCTGGAGCGACCATCCTCTGCAATTTGTCGGCCTCAAACATCACCATCGGCAAAGCCGACTATCGGCGCTCGCTGTGCATGAACCAATCGGCCCGCGCGCTCGCTGCCTATCTCTACTCGGCGGCTGGACTGGGTGAAAGCACCACCGATCTGGCCTGGGATGGCCACGCCCTGATTTGTGAGAATGGGGAGTTGCTGGCCGAGTCTCAACGATTCTGCGACGATGAACAGATCATCTTCGCCGATGTCGATCTCGAACGGCTGTTGCAAGATCGCATGCGGCAGACCAGCTTCAGCGATACGGTTGGTGACTACCGCGAACGGCTGCGAGGCATGCGCAAAATCGGGCTGACCATTTCGCCGCCGGTGATTACAGATCTGCGCCGCCGGGTACCCCGATTTCCCTTTGTTCCCGCCGACCCGGCCACGCGCGATGAACGTTGCTACGAAGCGTACAATATCCAGGTTCACGGTCTCATTCAGCGCATGCGCAGTGCGGGGGTTGAGAAGCTGATCATCGGAGTTTCCGGCGGGTTAGACAGTACCCAGGCCCTGATCGTTGCCGCGCGCGCGATGGATCGGCTCGGCCTGCCGCGCCAGAACGTACTGGCCTATACGATGCCCGGTTTTGCGACCAGCAGCCAGACCCGCGCCAATGCCCATGCCCTCATGGCGGCGCTCGGCGTCAGTGCGCATGAGATCGATATTCGTCCTTCGGCGCTGCAAATGCTGCGCGATCTGGGCCACCCGGCGGGTGATGGCGCGCCGGTGTATGATGTTACCTTCGAGAACGTGCAAGCAGGCGAACGTACCTCGCACCTGTTCCGGCTGGCCAACTATCACAACGGTATCGTTGTTGGCACCGGCGATCTGAGCGAACTGGCGCTAGGTTGGTGTACCTACGGCGTTGGCGACCAGATGGCGCACTACAACGTCAACGCTTCCGTCCCCAAGACCCTGATCCAGCATTTGATTCGATACGTCATTCGAACCGGCGAACTCGGCGCAACGGCCAATCGAGTGCTGGAGGCGATTCTGGCCACGGAAATCTCGCCCGAACTGGTTCCGGCGACGGCCAACGGCGATGACAAACCGGCTCAGCGCACCGAAGCGATCATCGGGCCATACGCCTTACAAGACTTCAATCTCTACTACATCACCCGTTACGGCTTTCGACCGGGCAAAGTGGCTTTCCTGGCCATGCACGCCTGGAGCGATGCAACGGTCGGTGAATGGCCAGAGGGGATACCTGAGACTGAACGACGAGCCTACGATCTACTCACGATCGCGCGATGGTTACGGGTTTTTCTCTACCGATTCTTCCAGATCAGCCAGTTTAAGCGCTCGGCGATGCCCAACGGCCCCAAAGTTGGTTCAGGCGGTTCACTCTCGCCACGTGGTGACTGGCGCGCGCCGAGCGATGCGGGAGCTGCGGTATGGCTGGCCGAACTCGATCAACTTATTGCCGAATTGGAAGCTGGTTCGCGCTGATCGCGCTCATCAGCATCATGAGCGCTTGCCAGCGTGCTGATCCACCTGATCCGGTAGCGGAAGGCGAGCGCGTTTACCGCATCTACTGCCTGGGCTGTCACAGCCTCGATCCAGCCGGGCCGACGGCGCTCGGCCCGCCGCTGGCCGGCATCGGCGCGCGAGCGGTCAACAATGGAGAGGGTCTCAGCGCGGCTGAGTGGCTGCGGCGCGAGATCGTTGATCCCGACGCCGCGCTCACACCCGGTTATCCGGCAGGTCTGATGCCGCGCACCTATGGCACTGATTTGCGCGCAGCGCAGATCGAAGCGCTGGTGGCGTATTTGGTCACATTACGATCGGCTGAGGACTGAGAATTTTGCAACAAAACATCAGCTCCTTCTCTTTGAGAAGGAGCTGGTGGGCATGTGAACAAACAGCGTTAATTAGTTGATTGGGATGGCATTATAGTCTTCAGCGACGACATTCGCTGCAACCGTACTTGAGTTTGCTGACGAAATGCGGATGACTGCTACGATTTGACAACCCGAATTTGCACATTCGATAGTTGCGCTACCACCGAAACCACCGATATAACCGAATTCCGCTAAGTCTGCAGTCGTCCTTCCACTTGCTGGGGTTGCCGAGATAGCATTACTGTTTACCTTCTGTCCGGGATTGATCGAGGACAAGGTATGGGTACCGACCAACACGCCGTTAAGATCGTAGTATCTCACCGTGATTGTACCTGAAGGACCGGAACCGACATTCTGAATGGCGATATTAGCTCGCTGACGAAAACCAGGGTTGATATCGAACCGTGATTGCGTCCAACGAACGTAGGGTGCAGCCAGCTTGGAAGATCCGGAAGTTGCACCAATGAAAGCGGTGCCAAACGCAGGCGCAACGGTAGAAGCAGCGGCAACTTTGCCAATAGCAACTATATTGGCACCGGTGCTGGTAATCACTGCTGAACCGTTGAATCCATTGGGAATACCGCTGGCGCTACAAGTCTGGAAGCTGGACTTGCTATTAGCGGGAATTGTGGCGGTCTGAGTAGCAACAGTATTATTATTCAGATCTTTGTAAGTTACCGTGACTGAGGCAGAATTAGTCGTGCTCGTATTCTGTACAGCGTAGGCCGTGCGTTGTTGATTAGCGCCGAAGTTGCAAAGCGCGCTGGGCATATAGATTGTATTGGCACCCTGAGTGACACCTTCAAAGGCACTAACTTTATATGAACTATCGGTTGTTGCCTCAATAGCGGTCGCAACAACTTTGCCGGTAGCTTGAATGGTTGCTGAGCCGTTGAAGCTTGAACCAAGTGCACCGATAGTACCTGCGTCAAAGAAACGAGCCGTGCCAGTTTGAAGGGAGAACGTTTCGCTATGGATCGGCGTGGCTGATCCAACTGGAAAGAATTGCAGCGTCACATTTACCGAATTTGTATCAGCGTTCTGGATAGAAAACTTGGTTGTCTGGTTAAAGGTATTCTTCAAGACGGTAGCAATTAATACGTTGTTACCGCCATCATTGCTGCCAAAACCGTTTGATAATGGACGGTTTCGCACCGTTGAACTCTGCGGCAACTGTACAACCGTTGCGACAATTGGCTGATCCGAAGAAATCACCGCCGAGCCTTGACCAGAGAACGCACTTAATTCATTGGTAGTACCTACGTTTAACGAAGCGCCAGCATTGGCAGGCAGAGTGCGACTGAACGTGATAGGTGAACCACTTCCTCCCGAAGATGGATAAAAGGTAAAGGTGATATTGGCTGTTGCTGTACCAACATTTTGATAAGTGATTGAGGTTATAAAATTGGTGTTGTACGCGCTGCTTTGGGCGCTGACCGAAGTGGGAAGACTGCTCGAAGCAATTAACATCGCTACGATTGCAGCCACTAGCTTAGGCAGACCTCGCATATGATTCTCCTTTACAATGTAGAAGAACTGAACCTCCACGTTATGAAGGATAAAGGTGATGCGAAGGGTTTTCCATAACGCAAAGAGGTTATTTTTGCTAATCCGTTCAGGTACTGATCAAACAGTAGCATTTGCTTGTTGGTAGTATTAGAATATAATGCCGAATACTGTCAGCGTCAGAGTGACTGTAACTGGCGAAGACATCGATCACTGAGGAGTTAAATCATGCGCTCTATTGCTTTCCTGCTTGCCCTTGTTAGCTTAATTGCCTGTTCAACAACACAGTCTGTGCCGACTTCCACCACTCCTAACGTTGTCATACCCACTCCAACCAGTGGTGAAGCGGTAGTATTTGGGCGGGTGCTGTCCAGTATTACTGGCCAGCCAATCTATCGAGTACGGGTGGCGTTTGCGGAAGTTTTGCGCAACGAAGAGACGGCGATCTTTGTCGATGATACTGGTTTATCGCCATTTGCGGAAACTGACCTGGAGGGTCGTTTTGTTGTGCCCAATCTTCCACCAAAAGAGTATGTTATTGTAGTTGGCGATCCCTTTGGTCTCAACGATGTAGTGCGTGACCCAACAACAGGTCTTCCCCGAATTTGGAGTATTGAGGCAGGAAAGCAGATTGATGCAGGCGATCTCACCGTTAATATCGGGGTGTAATACATTTTGATTAGCGGGTATTAGCCCGTAATACCTGAAGATAAAGATGCTCATACTGACGAGCAGCCGGTTCGATAGTGAAATGCTTAACCTGTTCACGCGCTGCGGTTGCTAAACCATGGGCAAGAGTTTTGTCAAAGGCTAGTTTTTCCATTGCCTGGGCAAGTGCTTCAGGTTTTCGAGGCGGAACTAACAACCCGGTCTGTTCATGCTGCAGTAACTCACGAGTGCCTGGAATATCAGTAGCTACCACTGGAGTGCCAACTGCCATTGCTTCAAGGATCACAGTGGGGAGTCCTTCCCATAAAGATGGTGAGACTAAAACATCCAAATTAGCAATAATATCGATTGCATCAGGCCTTGCGCCTAACCAGAAGACGTATTGACTGATACGAAGCTGTTCTGCCCGTTCAATGAATGTTTTCGGCTTGTTACCGTAACCGCTTCCGACGATGAGCAGAATCGCGTTCGGTATCCGCTTACGTGCTAGCGCAAAAGCTTCTAATGCATCAGGAATACCTTTTTGTTCGGTCAATCGTCCAACCAGCCCAAACAGGATTGTATCTGGCGCCAGGCCTAATTCTTGCCGTAAGTTTTTGCCGGTACGCTGATTCAGCACGCGACGCAGATCTATGCCGTTATGAATACGGTAGATTGGTCGATGCAAGATACGGGCTAGCGGGTGGCGACTCAAATGAGCGACTACTGCATCAGATACTCCGACCTGAACAGTAGCCAGCGCTGGATATAACAGGTTTGCTATCTTGCGGATCTGCAAATGACGGGGAAACTCAAGTGTTGTGTGACACGTGCGAATGAAAGGTGTCCGCCCAGCAGCAAGCGCGAGTCCGACCAACCCGGCATACTCGCCGTGCGCATGGATGATGTGCGGGTGTAAGTGTTGCACTTGTGGGTGCAGACCACGCCACGCCTTTATCACTGAATGCACCATGTGTTGTGCAAATGGTGCACCGTACACAACCTCAATTCCACTCGCGCGCAGCTCTGCTTCCCAGTACTGTTCAATGGGACGATCAAAGCGCCAGAGATTGGCAATAGTGATGTGGAAGAGCTGCGGATCGAGTGTTTGGGCCAGTCGGATGCTATATAGCTCAAGACCTCCACCTAAATCGCCGACAATTAATCCGGGAATCAGTTGAACTATGCGGATTCGCATATTCATAAGTTATTCACTCGTCCTAACAGCGTAACGTCTTCCTAATTCCTGTTGTAACACATGATGGCGATCGCGGGCCGCATCCACATACGAGTGGACATGGCCAGGCAAACCCTCTTGCTGAAGACCTAAGAACGCTTGCCAGAGTCTATCCAGGCTTAAATGTTGAATGTCAAGACATCGATCTGCAATTCCCATATCACTCAAAATACCGATGCTTTTGCTCAGATAACCTATCACTAACGCTGGTACGCCGGCATTGGTTGCCAAAATGAACGAATGTAGCCTGGTAGCTACAAAATAGTCCATACATCCATAGAGTGATTGTAAGAGATCAGGTTGAAGGATCTCGTTGATCACAACAACACGTTGTGGATCGCGAACCTGCTGATGGAGGCGATGGTTCACTAATCGATCGTCTTCGGATCGAAATGGACCAAACGTCTGGGCAAAGAGTACAACTACGGCGCCTTGGGCTGTCACTCGATTGATAAACTCTACCAATACTTGTTCGTAACGTTGTTGTCCGCGAAAGCGTGTATTCTGCTCTTGCCAATCAATTGCAGTGAGACCTATATACATTGTGGCGTTGATCTCAGAGGGTATATACCTTTTGATCAATTCCTGTGCCAGGGTTGATGGAGCAGATGGTAAGCCAAAGGCAAGATCTGGTTCGCAGCGCGCCTCTCGCGCGCCGAGATCAATTGCGCGTTGCCAGGAGATAGTCTCGCGTGTCAAAACCAGATCAGCGCCACGCACAATACTCTGAGCCAGACGCACTTGTAACGGATGATGGAATGGACCGATCGATTGCGGAAATAGCACGAGTGGTCGGCGTAAGATGATACTACACCAGCATAATGCGCCAGCAAACGTAAACCAATGGTAGAGGTAGCCACCGCCACAGGCGATAACAAGATCGGCTTCAAACAGTTCCGCTAGTAGATCGTGTTTCTGTTGATCGACAAATGTGCGAACAGGTTTGCCAAACCACCGACTGAGCAAAGCGCTCAAAAATAGCAGGAATAACATGAAGCCGCGAATGACTCGTGATGTCTTGACAGAATGGCGATGTTGATTCTGACGAATACCCCAAGCCGGCGGCGCAGCATAGATCCGATAGTGCGGTAGCGCCGCGCGCGCGGTTGCTGGTTCATTGAATGTCAATACTATTTCTGCTTCAGGAAAAGCTCCATGTACGAGGTGAAGCGTTTGCAGTAAGATAGCATAGTCACCAGCATTCAAGACCGAGTGATTGTTAATGAGAACAATTTTCATATCTATCTGTGTCGCAGCGAGACAATCGCACCGCACCAATACAGCAGGCAGAGCATACCCTCGGTAACGATGTAGGTTGTAGTAGCTCCATCAATGCCCAGGCGTGGTATTATAATAATCCCTCCTACCAGACTAGAGGCGACAACCAAACTCTGGATCACTACTCGCAGCTTTTGCGCCCCTTGGGCTAGCAATACCGCTACTGCAACAAAACTGAGCGATTTGAAAAGAGGCACAATACTCAATGGTGTGAGGAGTGGAATGGTTGTTTCGTATTTATGACCATACACGAACTGTAACACAGACCCGCCAAACCACCATAAACCGATCATCACTGCTAGGCCGTAGAGGAATGCAATCGTAAAAATTAAGATGAGCAGTTGATAATATTGTCGTCGCTCCAGTTTAGGGCGACTTAACATTGGCAGCGCTACGTTAAACATTGCGACCGGTACGAGAAAACTGATTGTTATTAGATTGATTGCAGAACGGAAAGTGCCAACAATCGTATCGTTATTAAAAAAAGCCAGTAATGCAATGTGAACTTGTGAATAGATATTTGCAAGTACATCAGCTAAGACAAAAAAACCTGCGCTTTGAATAAGATTGCCAAACCGTAGTGGTCGCCATGGGCCTTGCCAGTAATGAGCAAGCAAAAAAGCCATAACGATGAGCATAATACTACTTACCACTGTTTGACCAACAATAATGGCTGCCACCTGTGGCGGCCAGATCATGAGTAGCAAGATCAATACTACTGCTAGCAAGGCATCAAAACTCTGCAAAATCGCCACCGTTGAGTTGCGATTTTGTGTATGTAGTATCACATGACCGGTTCGAATGTAACTTTCCGCAATCACGCCGATCATTCCAGCGATCAAAAGCCAGTTAAGACTGGTTTGCTGCCAGGCGATGAGAAGTGCTGTTATCAGAATACTTGCTGCTATCAGTTTGAAGATTAACAGACGACGCGCATTTAAGGCCAGTTGATCGGGTTCACGCCCTCCTTCGCGCAGCAACCAGGTATCAAAACCAAGCCCGAGGAGATTAGACATCAGGGCGAGAGTTGTCATTAGAGTTACATATTGGCCATAGAGTTCTGGGCCGTTGAAGTAGCGTACCAACAGGATACCGGCAATAGCACTAAGTGTCCGTCCAAATATTGCGCCGGCAGTAACGGTGGCGACGCCGCGAATCAGTCTAACCATCACCGGTGAGGCATGTTGTTGTAAACGCACTTTCCACTTGTGAGATTTCGGGGAGATCATGATTTACATTTGGCACGCGGCTGTATTGAGCTTGTTTCGTTGCCAGTATCCTCCTCCACATGGCTACCGGTACGAACTATCTGCACCAGCTCAGCATAATTAGACACCAGCTTTTCGTAAGGATCTTCCCAGGTCTTGACCATCTTTGTAGTCAATGGAATGACCGGCACATCGAGGAAGGTAAGCACTCGTGCGGTCGATGTAGACCATTGCTGTGGATGAGCCAGATCCTCTTCATAGATGAGTGTGATGTGGGGGATATGTGATAGCAGCTTAGCTTCCCGTGCAGTAAGGATTCGATCCTGCTCTAGTAATCTTTGGAAGAGTTCAGGATCGATGTAGATTGCTTCGTCACTCCGCATACTTTGTCCGTAGCTGTGTGGCTTACGGGTTGTAAAGAGCACTGCTTCTGACAATACCCGCTCGATGATATTGCGCCGACGGATTGATATAACAAGCCAGTTTTGTTCAACAAGCCGCTCCATGAGATTCGCAAGCGCTTCGTTTTGATGTGCCATGAGTTTGAATCCAACCACGGGGCGCGAGGTTGTCAGGCATACCAAATTGAGGTACAGAAGAGGGTGGCGAAACGCAAGTGGTTTGATGAGTCTCCTGATGTGAACATTCCAACGTCCAGGATAAAATAATTCGCTATAGCATCGAATATTTGGGTGAGAATTGAGTAAAGAAACAAGTAGCGTGCTTCCTGTTCTACGCTGGCTAAAAATAAAGAAACGCTTTTGTTTTTTTAACATAGTTTTCTCTCGCGAAACAAAATTAATAACTCAACATTTTTTATGTTTAGTGACTTGGCTGTTTTCTTATTGAAGTTACATTTGATAGTATTACAGACACGGCTGACCGCCGTTAAGTTTGCTGCGCCGCGTCTTTATCCCGTTCAAGACTAACAACCGGCCTGGTTGGTGAACTTGCGACTACAATCGAAATACCAGCAGGTTTTGATCGTTCGCAAGATTCTGCCGAATGCGCGAAAAAGCCTGTATCGACCAGCCATACGCTTTATGAGCGCTTTACAGGTTTGCATTTATACCGAGATGATAGTAGCATATAGCGGTGATCTTATCAACCTCCACGGTTTGGAACCAGAACAAGCAGAATTCCTTGTCCAATGCGCTACACTGCTATCGAACAAGCTTTTTGATTTCTGTGAGGTTTCTATGCGTCATTTCCTTCTCTGCTGGCTCTGTATCATGATTCTGGCGAGTTGTGGCAATCCTCCGGTTGCAGAACCAACTGCTACTCCTGCTAGCATATATCCGGTTCCAACGGCAGAGGCAATTTCTGGCAGGACAACCAGTTATCCTGGTCCTTCAGCAACAACTGACGCGCAACTATCGGGATTGTTTTTCTACATTGCGGAGCCGGTGCGCGTAACTGATAGCCAATTGAGCGGTGGTGGGCCGCCACAAGCTCCTATTCTTGTCGTCAATCTTTCGAAGGATAATGCATTGCTAGCTGAAGCTGTTGTTGACGATAATGGCCGTTTCTTGGTTCCACTTCGCGAGGTTGCTGCAGGCGATACGGTTGCCATCATATTCAATGATCGGGTTGCGTCGATGTATACTCGTGAGCAGTTGCAGAACTTTAGCATTGCAACATTACCCTCTGGTGAATTGATTATGAGTAGTGTGATTGTAGCTCCTTAGACATAGGTGGCCGTATAAAACGAAAATTTGCTCATGATCCCTCACTCCACCTGTCGCGGTCGATACTGAATCGCCTCGGCGATATGCACTGCCGCGATCTGTGCCGCGCCGTCGAGATCGGCAATCGTGCGGGCCAGGCGCAGGATGCGGTGGTAGCTGCGCGCCGAGAGATTGAGCCGCTGCACTGCCGATTTGAGCAGGGATTGGCCGGCGTTGTCGAGCGCGCAAAAGGTTCGAATTTCGGCAGGGCCGAGATCGGCGTTGCTGCGGCAGCGAGGGTGATTGTGGAGTCGCTCGCTTTGGCGTTGCCGCGCTGCTGTGACCCGCTCGCGTACCGCAGCAGATGTTTCGCCGTGGGTGAGACTACTGAGCTTGTCGTAGTTAACTCGCGGCGCTTCAACGTGAATGTCGATCCGATCGAGCAATGGCCCGCTGACCCGGCGCTGGTAGCGACTGATTAACAGCGGTGAGCAGGTGCAGACTCGCTCGGGATCGCCATGCCAGCCGCACGGACATGGGTTTTGGGCCGCTACGAGCATGAAGGCCGCCGGATAGGTGATGCTGCCATGGGCTCGACTGAGGGTGACGATGCGATCTTCAAGCGGTTGTCGCAATACTTCCAGCCGGTGCCCAAATTCGGGCAGTTCGTCAAGGAAGAGTACGCCACGATGCGCGAGCGAGATCATGCCCGGCTTCACCCGACTGCCACCGCCAACCAGGCCGGCAGTAGAGACGGTATGGTGTGGCGCGCAAAAAGGCCGCTCGCGGATTAACGGCGTCTCTCGCGGCAGTTGTCCGGCTACGCTGTAGATCTTGGTCACTTCCAGCGCTTCAGCAAAGCTGAGCGGCGGCAAGATTGAGTGTAGCGCGCGCGCCAGCATCGTTTTGCCCGCTCCGGGTGGGCCGCTCATCAGTACGTTGTGTCCGCCGGCGGCGGCAACTTCGAGTGCCCGCTTGACATGCTCTTGTCCGCGCACATCGGCAAAATCGACTGACGCGGTTGGAATGGTTGGCGTGAAGCCGGTTTGGCCGCAGTATGGTTGAATCTGCCGCCTACCGCTGAGATGTTCGACCAGCTCGTAGAGCGATTGTACCGGCATGATGCGCAACCCCTCGATCAACGCCGCTTCGGCGGCGTCTTCGGCGGGCAGGTAGAGCGTCTGTATGCCGTGAGCCTGCGCAATTGCGGCCATCGGCAGGATACCGTCGGTGTGGCGCAGGGCGCCGTCTAGCCCCAGTTCGCCGATAAATGCCGCGTCGCTGACATCGGCGTCGAGTTGTTCGGTGGCAATGAGCAGTCCTAACGCGATCGGTAGATCGTAGGCTGGCCCGGCCTTGCGCAGGTCGGCAGGGGCCAGATTGACCGTGATGCGCCGCATCGGGAAGCTGAGGCCGCTGTTGCGGATCGCCGAACGCACTCGCTCGCGACTCTCTTGCACTGCCGCATCACCTAATCCAACGACGCTGAACAGCGGCATACCGGTTGCTACATCGACTTCGACTGTTACGATCAGGCCTTCGAGACCGATTACGGCGCAACTGGATACTCGCGCGAGCATAGATGTTTTCCTTAGTAGACGCTATTGCGCAGGTGTTCCTATTAGATATACCGTTTGAAAACAGCAAAGGATTCGCCGTGAAGTGAAATGCGCTTCCAGGCCATCGCTTACGCTACTCGTATCTTGCCAATTGGTATGATATGCAATATAATGCACTTACATGTCAGCAGGTTGAGTGAGCGGGAGGCTAACGATGGAGATGGAATATTCGCTGGCGCTGGCGCTGGAGGATTACCTCCCGGTGATCTTTTCGATTATCGGCGTGTCGTTGATTGCGCGCACTATCTGGCAGCTTGACCGTCCGTTGGGGATGATGGCATTCGTTGGGGTTGGTTTGATGGCTGTCGGCGGTGTTCTGAAGGCAACCTGGAAGTTGTTGATGGCAATCAACGGTACCGATGTTCCGCTCTTCAGTCAGGCGCTCTTTCCGATGATTGCGCCCGGTTTCACCCTGATCGCAATGGCTGTCTACAGTTATACCCGGCAGTTGCGCGGTAAAGCAGGTGTCCGCTGGCCGTGGCTGGCTCCGCTGATTGTTATCAGCTTGTTTGTCGGCGGTTCGGCCTTGATCGCGGCGAATGGCGGCCCCTGGCGGGTGCCGCTCATTATGCTGGCCACTATCGCTAATGTCGCGTTGCTGTTGATGCTGGCTGTCGGCGCCTGGAGACGCAATATGCGTCCGCTGGCAGTGGTGTTTGTGGTCGTGCTTCTGGTAGTGATCGGGATGTCGCAGATGGCAAGCAATGTGCCGCAAACGATCGCGGTGCAGTGGTTTGAGCAGATTGCGCAGACGCTGGCGCAACTGGCGTTCTGTCTGGGTGTCTGGCAATTGACCCGCCGAATGGCGCAAGAGGCGCCGGTACGTCAACTGGCTGCTGGTGTAGCATAGCCCGGCAGGGTTGTTCGTTCGAGCTGGTTGCAGGGCGGTGTGTTGCGCCGCCCTGTTTGTGTGCGCGGGCGAGCAGGTTGATGACATCAAACCGCTTCTTGCTTCGCTTTGTAGCCGGGGAGCGACGCCTGGTTGTGTTTTGCTGCTCACTACACGATTATCGTTGCTCTGTCGCGCAGGAGTTTGCGCTGCAACGCGAGGTCTGATGTTGATCGCTTTGCCCGGCACGAGGTTGGAGTGTCCCTGAACCGCTGCGCTTACGGTTGGCTGGCGCTGTGGCTGCCACGTTCACCGGGGAAGATAGCGCCTGGAATGGATCGGCGCTATGCCTGCGATGCTTCTTCTTCGATCTGGCGCACTGTGCTGCGGCGGCTGCGTCGCCGTGGCCCCGGTTCTTGCGGGAAGAATGCGTCGAGCGCGGCCATGATTGCGGCATGTTCGGTCTGTACGCTGGCGGTATGCTGGTCGAACCATTCACTGTGGCGCCACGTCAGGGCTAATGGCGCAATGCGGCGAATATCTTCGGCATTGACCACGTTGCGAAAGTCGGCGGCAGCGCGCGCCCGCGCGCCTTCGAGCAGAGCGATTTCCGCTCGATGCGAGGGAATGCGTAATTGTTGCACCAGCGCTAACGTTTGCTCTTCCAGGTCAGGGGGAATAGTGACGTGCGGCAAGATCTCGCGCGCAATCATCACCTCTTCGGCTAGCGCTGCGGTTTGAGCGGCATATGCCTGGCGGAATCCAACCGGATCGGCGCGAAAATCACGCGCGCGCCGATAGATTTCGAGCCGGGCGCGATGATCGGTGACCGGCGCGACCCAGACGCGCAGCCCAAACCGATCAAGAATTTGGGGCCGTAGCGCCCCTTCTTCCGGGTTCATCGAGCCGATCAGCACAAACTGACTGGGGAAGAGCCGTACCATTGCGCCGCGACGCACAAAGGTGCGACCCTGGGCGGCGGCATCGAGAATGGCGTCAACGACAGCCTGATCGAGCAGGTTGATCTCATCGACGTACAGCACATTGCCATGAGCGCGGGCAAGCACTCCCTCTTCCAGCCGCACGATGCGCTGCTCAAGCGCAATCCGTTCGTTAATCCCGCCGACGACATCTTCAAGCCGGGCGTTGAGCGGCAATTCGATCAGGCGCATGCGTTCGACCAGCGGTTTTCCATCGCTATCAAGCGGCTCGCGGGTGACCAGGGGCATCAGATCGAGCAGGCTCCGCACTGCCGTCGTCTTGCCGACGCCGTAGGGGCCGCTCAGCAGAATGCCGCCGATCTGGGGGTTGATCAGACCGAGAATAAGCGCAGTCTTCAATTCGGTCTGGCCGACCATTGCCAGCAACGGAAAAGGATAGATGTCACCGGTCATAGTTCATTAGGTTGGTATCAATCCTTGCAGGTGGCTGTTTCCAGACTGGTAGCACGGTTTCAGGATCGTGAGCTGCTCGTCTGGCTTTGATCGTATGAACGCTCATTGCAGCGAGCTATCGGATATATTCACTCGTTGTTCTTACAGGCGATCCTGCGCGAGCAACCAGCACCAGGCAATTCCACGTCGCACTGAGCTGCGCTCAGGCGACGCAGGTATGGCAGACTGTATCTGTCACGACATTCATATCCGTCGCGCCTGCCTGACGATTCTTGCCCGTGTCTCAATCAAGGGATTATGGCGCTCACCACTTGCCATTGATGCGCTTGCCAGACCTGGAATGGCGGCCAGCCTGACAAGATGGGTCGCGGCTGCTCTGGTTTGCGCTGGGCACTTCACAACATCTCGATTTCATACGTGAGCAGCGGGCAGTCGGGTCGGTTACGCTCGATAAAACTGACCACCGACTCGAGCTGGCGTTGAGCATGGAGCCGATCGGTTGCCACCACTGCCACGCCAATGATGGCGCTCTGCCAGCGATCTTGATCATCGACTTCAGCAACCGAAACGTTAAATTCGTTGCGGATGCGGGCAATCAATGAGCGCAGGACCTGTCGCTTCTCTTTCAACGATTGGGCTGTGGCGATGTGCAGATGGATGGTGCATGAACCGATAATCATAGCTGTGTGGACTAGTTGAGACTATTCCAGCCGCCAAACATACTCTGCGGATCGAAACCCTGCGGGCCGCGTGGCAGGATGGCGAGTTCGGTGCGCAGAGCCTTGATCAGCCCCCGCAGTCGTCCGGTCACATCGGCTTCGAGCCAGCGCTGTTTTTGCGCCGGATCGATCTGAAGTCGGTCAGCCAGCGCGTAGCTCAGCCGAATCGGTTCCAGGGGCAGCTCTTCAACATCAATCTCAACTCCGGTAATGGTTGCCACGCGCTCCCAGTAGCGGCGATATGTGTCGCGCAATTCGGTGGCGGCTGCCAGGGTTTGTTCATCGACTCGATCAGGCAGGAGCTTGACTTGCGCAACCAGATAAGGTGTTTTCTCGGTGATGGTGGCAATCCGAAACCGTTTTTGCCCGACGACATGTAACAGGTAACGACCATCCTCCAGGCGGATATGCTCTTGAATGAGCGCGATGGTGCCAACGTCGTAAGGTTCCGGGGCGATAGCCATCCGCCGGCCTTCAATCACTTCATGACCGCGCCGCAACAAAACGATTCCAAATGGCTGTTGGGTTGACAGGCAACGCCCGATCATCAGCCGATAGCGCTCCTCGAAGATGTGCAAATTCATGTCGCCACCGGGAAAGAGCAATGAACCAAGCGGAAACAATGGCAACGTCAACGTCTGTTCCATACAGATTATCCATCCGTCCAGGTGCAGGTCCAGACGGTTGTCTCGGCCAGCCCCATGTTCAGGTCGATGGTCAATTCAATTTCCGGGCCGGACATCGTCTGCACCAGGGCCATTGGGTCAAAGGGCGTAGGCGTGCCACGCAGCATAACCGGTACCGAACCGATACGCAAATCGAGCAGATCGGGGCGCAGTTCAACCATGCTGGCGCCAATTGCAGCCAGTAGCGCTCCCCAATCGGATGAACTGCGGCGGCAGGCGGAGCGCACCGAGCCGGATCGAGCTACAGTGTGGGCGATTGTCTGCGCAGCAGTTTCGTTGACGGCGCCTTGCACGACAACCTTTATTACTTTGCCGGCGCCGGCGGCGTCACGCACGATCTGGCTGGCCAGGTCGGCGCAGAGATAATCGAGCGCCTCTTGAAACAGGCCGAATTCCCAGGTACTCGAATCGGTGATCGGTGGGTGATCGATGGCGCCATTTGCCAGCATGATAACACTATCGTTCGGGCTGCAATCACCGTCAATATTGAGGCGGTTAAACGAGCGCTCAACACTTTGATGCAGCGCGCGTTGCAAAAGCGGCTGGCTGATGGCGAGATCGGTTGTGATCACGGCCAACATCGTGGCCAGCCGCGGATGGATCATGCGTGTGCCTTTTGCCATCCCGGCGAGCGTAAAACGAGGCCCGTTGCGCAGAGAGACGCGCAGGACGCGCTCTTTGGGGCGGGTATCGGTAGTGAGAATGGCGAGCGCGGCCCGGCGTCCGCCGTTACTATCAAGCTCACTCACAGCGCGGCGAATGCCGTTGCGCATCCGCTGCATCGGCAAAGGTACGCCGATCAATCCGGTTGACATAAGTAACACCGAATCGCGCGGCACCTCCAGTTCGTCGGCGGTAATCTTAGCGCATTCGATGGCGTCATTCAGACCAGCTTGACCGGTGCCGGCATTCGCCTGGCCAGCGTTAATCAGCACTGCGCGGATCGCATCGTGATTGCGCAGTAAAATCGCTTGACTGAGAAATACTGGCGCAGCTTTAAACACACTGGTGGTAAACAGCGCAGCGGCGCGGCATGGATATTGTGAATAGACCAGCGCCAGATCGCGCGCTTTGCTCCCCTCTTTCAGACCGGCAGAGACACCGGTAGCGCGAAAGCCGGTTGGGCTGGCGATATGACCATCTTCAAAGATTGTGAAATTCATAGCGGCTCTACGCTCAACAAGAATATCACTAGTTTACCACACCCGGCAGATGAATCCTTTCAGGTATTCAGACTCGGGAAAACTGAGCAGCACCGGATGATCCGGGGCCTGGGTTAAACGTTCCAGAATCTGTACGTCGCGTCTGGCATCGACTGCGGCGCTAAAGATGACTTTTTGGAAGAGATCGGCTGAAACCAATCCGGAACAGCTAAATGTGGCCAGAATGCCACCGGGACGAATCAGATGCAGCGCCTGTAAGTTAATATCTTTGTATCCGCGTGTAGCTCGTTCAAGATGAGCCTGCTGATAAGCAAATTTGGGTGGATCGAGGATGATTGCGTCAAACTGGCGTTGTTCGCTGCGATACCGGCGCAGGATATGAAAAGCGTCGCCTTCCACAAATTCGGCTGGCGTGGTGATGTTGTTCAGGCGCAGATTTTCACCTGCCAGCGTCAGCGCGTCGGCGCTAGCGTCGAGCAGGGTCAATCGGCGCGCTCCGGCGCGGGCAGCGGCGAGGGCAAAACCACCGGCATATGAGAAGCAATCGAGTATGTCTGCGTCAGTGCAGTATGCGCCAACCCGCGCATGATTGATGGCCTGATCGAGGTAGATACCGGTCTTTTGACCGGCGGGCAAATCGGCAAACATCCGAATGCCGCTGGCCGGTTGGCCGAGCGCAGTGATTGGAGTGACCGGCATGCGGGGTGGCATTTCACCCCAGCGCAAGCCGACTGCTGGCAGCAAATCTTCTTTTTCGCGCACATCGGCATCGCTGCGCTCGTAGATACCCCGTGGCGCAAGCAGATCGACCAGCGCCGCTACTACCTGATCGACGCGCGTGGCCATCGCCTGGGTCAAGAGCTGGATGACCAGGTAGCAGCCATAGCGGTCAACGATCAGGCCCGGCAGCCCATCCGACTCGCTAAAGACAAGGCGACAGGCAATTGCAGGATTGATCAGCCATTGCTCGCGCCCACTGACTGCGCGGGTGATTGTGTCGCGCAACCAAGTTTCATCGAGCGGTTGATTGGCATCCCAGGTGGCAAGGCGCACGCGCAACTGGGAACTACTGCTCCAGAAGCCGCGGGCTAGCCAGCTTCCGTCATGAGCGCAGACTTCAACCACCTCGCCGGGGGCGGGGTTGCCGGAAACGCGGGCGATTGCGCCTGAGAAGACCCACGGATGCCGTTGTAGAATTGGTCGTTCACGACCAGGACGAACAATAATAGTTGCCATAGTAGGCTTACTCTATCACGCGCCTGCGGCCCGGTCAAGCTGCCTGCGCGCCGGCAGGTCGTTCTGCTCCCCAGTGATCATAGAGAGGGTCTGGCGAGATAGCCGCAATGCGTTCCAAATGCTTGCAGGATGTTGGATGTTTGCAACCTGACGAAGAACTTTTGTTATGATACGATTGTCTCCCGCTTTCATTGCGCACCAAGGAGTCAGCTTATGCAGTATACTCGTTTCGGTTCAACCGGCATGCAGGTCTCGCGGATCTGTCTCGGTTGTATGAGCTACGGTTCGCCGGCGTGGCGCGAATGGGTGCTTGATGAAGCTGCCAGCCGGCCATTCATCTTCCGCGCCCTGGAACTCGGTATCAACTTCTTCGACACTGCCGATATGTATTCGCTGGGTATGAGCGAAGAGATTCTGGGGCGCGCGATCCGCGATTCTGGTTTTCGACGCGAGGAACTGGTTATTGCGACCAAGGTCTACCAGCCGATGAGCGACCGACCTAACGATCGTGGTCTCTCGCGCAAGCATATTATGCAGGCGATTGATGCTTCGCTGCGTCGATTGGGAATGGATTATGTTGATGTGTATCAGATCCATCGCTGGGATTACGAGACGCCGATTGAAGAGACGCTTGAGGCGTTGAACGACGTAGTGCGCGCAGGCAAGGCGCTCTATATCGGCGCGTCGAGCATGTTTGCCTGGCAACTGGCGAAAGCGCTCGGCATTCAGGAGCGGCGCGGTTGGGCACGGTTTGTTTCGATGCAAAACCACCTCAACCTTGTCTATCGCGAAGAAGAGCGCGAGATGTTACCGCTCTGTCGCGATGCCGGGCTGGCAGTGATCCCCTGGAGTCCGCTCGCGCGCGGCTTCCTGACCGGTAACCGACCGCAGGGAACCGGCGCGGCAACGGTGCGTGGTCGCTCTGACACCATTTCCCACGCGATGTACGATGCCAGCGACTATGTTATCGTCGAGCGGGTGAGCGAGATTGCCCGCGAGCACGGGGTGAGCAATGCTCAGATTGCCCTGGCGTGGCTGTTGCATAAGCCGGAAGTGACTGCACCGATCATTGGCGCGACCAAGATGTATCAGCTTGAAGAGGCAGTGGCTGCGCTTGAGGTGCAATTGACCCCTGAGGAGATTCAACGGCTAGAGGAACCGTACCGACCAAAACCGATTCGCGGTCATGCCTGATCCTGAAGTGGTCCAGGCCCGGCACTGTCGTGCCTGGGCAGCCTTGTTGCCGCAGCGATCGATTGTTATGACAGGAATCGCAATGACTCTATCTGTTACCCCTGCCGACATCCTGGCTGCGCGCCATCGCATAGCCGGTATTGCGCAACCAACGCCACTCGAATTGAGTCGGCCATTGAGCGCTATCGTGGGAGCGGAAGTCTGGCTTAAGCTCGAACTGGCGCAGGTTACCGGCAGTTTTAAGCTGCGCGGGGCTACCAATGCGTTGCGTCAGTTGCCGCTCGATGCGCATATTGTGGCGTGTTCGGCAGGCAATCATGCGCTGGGAGTTGCGCACGCGGCAGCAATGACCGGCCACCGCGCTACATTAGTGGTTCCAGTCACCGCTTCTACAGCTAAGGTAGCAGCGCTACGCCGGTATCCGGTTGAGCTGATCTTGCGCGGTGATAGCTACGATGCGGCTGAAGCTGAAGCGCTGCGGCTGGCGGCTGAAAACGGCTGGCAGTTTGTTTCACCCTACAACGATCCGGCAGTGATTGCCGGTCAGGGGACGCTGGCAATTGAAGTGTGGGAAGCGCTCCCTGACGCTGATACAGTGATTGTAGCGGTCGGCGGCGGTGGATTGGCCGCCGGCGTTGGGATCTGGGTGAAAGCGATCAATCCGCGCGCGCGCATTATTGGTGTGCAAGCGACTGCGTCAGCCGCGATGGCCGCTGCCTTACGCGCTGGCAACGTGGTGACTATCACCGATCGGCCAACCCTGGCCGATGGTCTTGCCGGTGGGATCGATCCGGCAACGATCACCCTCCCGATCTTGCAACGAGTGCTTGACGAGATGGTATTGGTCGATGAGGTAGCCATCGCGCGGGCCATGCGCTGGTTGTTTGAGGAACACCATCTGATCGCTGAAGGCAGTGCCGCTGTGCCTCTGGCGGCGTTGCTGGAAGGACAGATCGGTAACTTGCAGGGGCGCAAAGTGGTTGCGCTGGTCTGTGGGCGGAATGTTGCCGGTGAAGTGTGGCAGCAGGTGATAAATGGGTGATCCGAATCATAGCGCCGAATTCACCTTCCATTGCAATTTGAAGCAGTTGGTATATCTGCCGGTATACGTGAACAGATATACCACCTTCGACCTATTGACAGGTGCATTCAGGCGTGCTATGCTGCACAGGCAAATGTTCGTATTCGGCTAGAGGAGGAGTCAAATGACACCGATATTCAATCTCGCTACACCAATTGTCAGAGTCTTGATGGTGTCGAGCGACTCCGCTGACGCAGAAGGGGCTTCTCACAGCACGAGCTAAACAGGATCAACCTGGAAGACCGGCGGGCTGTGGGAAGCAAGATAGCGCCTGCAGCCCGCCTTATGTTTGGCTGTGGCGCAGCGTGTGGGCCACAGCCTTTTTGTTCCCTTCACGTAGCGGACGTTCGATGAAGCAGGGCAATCAATGCCGATAGAAAGGGTTTACTCAGATGGAAGACCATAACGCCATCGGTACTGCTCGCCATCGTTTTCAAACGCTAAACGTGGAGGGAACAGCAGTGATTATTCTTGAGCGTGATGGCTCATTATCATACTATCCGCCTCCTTCGGGGCGCCAACAACAAGCGCAAACGACACTATATGCGGCCACTCCCAACGCTCTGCCGTCGGCGTCGTTGATTGAACGGATTGTGTCGATGGCCTTCGATCTGCTAGGAGTTCATCGTCTGGAGGTGCGCATCGATGAGTCTGAGTCGTAAAGTTGCTGCCGAACTGATCGAACCACCGCCGTCAGAAGCTGCTAACCGGTTGATCGGCGCAGTTTTGCGGGCGCAAAGTGGTTTCTTCTGGGTCAAAACTGAGCAAGGCGTGCTTGAATGTCGCCTGCGGGGACGGCTGAAGAAGGAGCGGCAAGCGACCGATCTGGTAGTGATTGGTGATCAGGTAGAAGTAACACCGGTGGGCAATGGTCAGGGAGCGATTGAAGCGGTTTTGCCGCGTCGTAGCCGGCTGGCGCGCCGCGCCGCCGGGTCGCGCGGAGCTTATAAAGAGGACGTGATTGTTGCCAACGTTGATCAGGTATTGCTGGTCTTTGCTTGCGCCAAACCCGATTTCACCCCACGCATGCTCGACCGCTACCTGGTGATCTGCGAGCATAGCGAGCTGCCGGTGATTATTGTTGCCACCAAGATCGATCTCGTTGGTCGTGAAACCGCAGCGGCGATGTTTCAGCCCTATGAGCAGATCGGTTATCCTGTCGTCTACACCAGCATCGTTAGCGGTGAAGGGATTGCCGAACTGCGCGACCGACTGGCCGGTAAGATCAGTGTTGTCACCGGTAAGTCAGGGGTAGGCAAGAGTAGTTTGCTCAACGCTATTCAGCCTGGTCTTAACCTGCGCACTGGCGAAGTGAGTGAACGTTTGACCAAAGGTCGTCACACTACGACCGTCGCCGAACTCATCCCGCTCGATATGCCGGGTGGCGGTTATGTTGCCGATACGCCGGGTATTCGTGAGATTGGCTTGTGGAACCTGCCACCGAAAGATCTGGCCTGGTGCTTCCGCGAATTTCGTCCCTTCCTCGATGGGTGTTATTTTGCTGGCTGCACCCATTTACACGAACCAAATTGCGCAGTGCGTGCCGCAGTCGAGCGCGGTGAGATTTCGTCTGCGCGCTACGATAGTTATGCTCGCTTGATGCAAAGCGAGGATGCGTAAGATCGGGACTGCTCCGGGGTGTGAATGGCTGGGACGTTGAACCGCCAGAGCAAATGCGGCTCGTTCACGCGCAGTTGGCGCAGCAAGCATGCGTCATCGTTCATCTGGGTGATTGGGATAGTGTAGCGAGGCGCTGCGCGCTCTGGCTCGTGCCAGGCACGCAGGCTGGAGAGGCGACGTATACCTGTCCCCGCTCATCTCCTGTAACAGTGCGCCGTCCTTGTTCAAGGTTGTAGCGAGATGCTGCAAGTTCCAGTTTCAGCGGAGAAAATCGCGCTGCGACGCCTCTCCCACATTTCGCTGCGCATTGCGGTCTCCTGCCGTTGGTTTTAGTTGAGCTGTCACGAGGAAGAAAATGAGCAACCAATCGCGACCGCGACCTGTCATTATGGCGGGTGAAAGGGTGTTTCTCAGTCATGTCTTTGCCGAAGATGCGCCATTGCTGGCGCAGTGGTTTGCCGATCTAGAGCTGACAGCGCTGTTGGGTTTGCAGGGACGTAGCTTTACCCTTGAGCAAGAACAACAGTGGATCGCGGCAAATAATGCCGATCGTGATGACCAGCGCGCATTTGCGATTGTTTTGCGTGACGGTGAGCAACTTATTGGTACATGTAGTTTATTCCATATTAATTTATTGCATGGCATTGCCGGGCCAGGCATTGCCATTGGCAATGAAGCTATGTGGGGATGTGGCTACGGTCGCGAAGCTGTGCAGTTACTGGTCGAGTACGGTTTTCGCTATCTCAACCTCTACAGTATTCATCTGTGGGTGCATGGCTTCAACGAGCGCGCCTATCGCTCCTACTTGCGCGCAGGATTTCGTGAAGCGGGTCGTCTGCGCGGAGCAACGCTCCTGGATGGGCGGCGTTATGATCGGATTTTGATGGAATTGACGAGGAATGACCAGGCGGACTGAGCGACCATTGGACGGATGATGATGCTGGCGTGAAGAGAGTAGAGCCGTTGCACTGCAACAGCTCTACTAAAAACGACGGCGTTCTGCCGCTACCTCATCATACAACGGTCTGATCCGCCGGTAGACGGCATCCCAGGTCAGTTCGCGCAATGCGCGCGCTTGTCCGGCTGCGCCCATCGCCTGCGCCAGCGCGCGATCGCGCAGCAAACGATCGATGGCAGCGGCAATGGCCGGCACATCGCCAAACGGCACCAGCAAGCCATCAGTTCCGTGTCGGATCACTGCGGGTACCCCGCCGGCCCGCGCGCCGATCACCGGCACACCATTGCACCAGGCTTCGAGATAGGTGATACCAAAGCTGTCGGTGCGCGATGGTTGCACGTAGACCGCAGCGGCAGCCAGCGCATCGCGGCGCGTAGCGTTATCGATGTATCCCAGTATGCGCACACGCGCCTGCTCAGATGGGGTCAGCGCCGCTACTGCCGCATTGAAACCGCCAAAAGCCGGGCCACACTGTACCCATACCGCTTCACTGCCCTGGGCCCACAGGCGTCGCATGGCGTCCAGCGTATGTACGGCTCCCTTGTCGAAGGCGGCCACCCCCAGGCTCAGCACCACCGGTTCGTTAATATTGTGGATAGCGCAAAACCGTTTGCCGTCGCCGCCGGTGACTTCGGCAGGGTTCACGCCGGCTCCCACCGTAGTGATATGTTCAGCGGGTACGCCGCGGCGAATGAGATAGGCCCGCTCGAGATCGGTCATTGTCAGCACGTGATTCGCCTGGCGTAGCAGATCGATCTGGTGCGGCATCGCATAGTAACGCACCACTTGTTCGTTCCCCGGCTCGCCGAGATGAACGAACGGCGTGCAGAGATGAGGAGTGCCTCTTTGTTGCGCCCAACGCGCTACCGGGATCAAAGCAAAGTCGAGCGTAATGTTGGTCGTGTGTACCAGTGCCACATCAGCCAGCGCTGGATCGGCCAGGGTCGCGACCAGATCGGGTAATTGAGGGGTCAATGTGGCCAGTCGCCGCAACAGAGGTATGCCAGGCCGGCCAATGCGACCAACCTCGACCATCAGCCGACGGATAATCGGGTAGATCAGCGAGGGGCCAGGCAGACGACGCACTGCTAGCCGTCGGATCTGCACGCCATCGCGCGAGCCGATTGGTTCGGCAATATGCCGTTTCCCTGCCATCCAGAGATGTTCGAGATCGAAGGCATCGGTTGCCAGTACCGTCACGCGATGCCCTTCGGCAGCCAGTCGCGCGCCGATTTCCTGAAAATAGCGCGCTGCGCCACTCGGCGCAGGCCAGTAGAGTTGAACGACATGCAAGATGTGCATAGATGATGTTGCCGCAGTAGAGTTGAACGACATGCAAGATGTGCATAGATGATGTTGCCGCAGAGGTCTTAAGCGCGTCGCAAACCGCTGAACGTTCACACTGCCCGCATTATGCCACAGGCCAGTCGTTGCCGGCGCAGGTGCCCGGTCAGACGACTGGCCTGGCAGTTGGGCGTGGGCCTGCCTGTTGAAGTGTCTCTACCCACCCAACTGGGCTTGCAACGCGGTCAAGCAGACCGATAACGCGCATTAAACGTGAAGTTGAAGTGTCTCTACCCACCCAACTGGGCTTGCAACGCTGCTGGAGTTGTAACCGGCAACTGGCAGGTAAACTGCTCGCACAGGTAGGCAGTTGGCTGGCCGTCGATCATCGTCCGACCGACGAAGAGTGGGCTGATGCTCGTAATCGGATCGCCAGGAGCGGCGCGGGCGATAACCAATCGGGGCCGATACGCAGCGCGCGCAGTCATCACCAAAGCCTGCGTGTCCGGATGGTCAGGCGGGCCGATAATGGCCAGCTCGCGAGTTGGTCCAACCGCCACGTCGGCGGCGCACAGCATCCGGCCAAAACCAAGCGGAAAACGGCTCAACATCGGCGCCGTCTGTTGTAATACTTGCTCGGCCCGGGTCGCGTACAGATCATTCCCGGTGATAGCGTACAGGCGTAGCAGCGCCATTGTGGCTGCTGAAGAACCGGATGGTGTTGCGCTATCGCTCAGATCGCGCGGGCGCGTCACCAGTGCCGGCTGATCGTTGCCGGTATCGAAAAACATCCAGGCCTGGCCATCCCAGAAGAGATCGAGCATTGCGTCGGCCAGCTCAATTGCCGTCATCAGGTAGCGAGTTTCGCCGCTGGCGGCGTGCAATTCAAGCAAAGCATCGCATAGCAAGGCATAGTCGTCGAGAAAACCAGCCGGACCCTGGCGACCGTCCTTCCAGCTTCGCAACAATCGACCGTCGGTGCGCCGCAGATTGGCGAGCAGGAAATCGGCGCACTGCCGGGCCGCAGGCAGATATTCCGGCGCGCGCGCGCTAGCGGTCGCTAAAGCGCGAATGGCCAGCGCATTCCATGCGGTGATAATCTTCTCATCGCGGAAGGGGCGAGGGCGGTGTTCACGGAAGGCGCGCAGGATCGGCCTGGCCCGAGCCACAGTCGCTTCAACCCGTTCGACCGACACTCCCAGCATAGCTGCCACTGCTGACGGTGGCCGGGGCACATACAAAATTGACTTGCCTTCAAAATTCCCGTGCCGTGTCACACCATAATAGGCGCTGACCAGCGCTGCATCGTCGCCTAAGGCTGCCCGCAATTCGTCAGGCGTCCAGACATAAAATGCACCCTCTTCAGCGTGAGCAGCTCCTGGCGCCGGCAGGCTATCGGCGTCTTCGCTGCTGAAAAAGGCGCCATCAGGATGGCGCAGATCGCGCAACAGATAAGCAAAAGTTTCATCGGCGATCCGGGTCAGGAAAGGATCACTGGTGACCAGTGACGCCAGATGATACACCTCGGCTAGCAGCGCGTTGTCGTAGAGCATCTTCTCAAAATGAGGCACCAGCCAGCGCGAGTCGACACTGTAGCGATGGAAGCCACCGCCAATCTGGTCGTACATACCACCGCGTGCCATCTGTTCGAGCGTCTGATGCAGCATCGGCAGCGCCTGTACATCACCGCGCACATGGGCACGGAGTAAAAATTCCAGCACGAGTGGCTGAGGAAACTTTGGCGCGTCGCCAAAACCGCCGTACTGCGGATCAAACTCACGCCCAATGTTCGCGGCTGCAGTCATCAACAGCGCCTCATCAACGGCGGCAGTGTCAGGCAATGGCTGCGCCAATCGTTTGATATGACTTAGCAGTTCGTGGGCAGATGCCGTAACCTCGTCGCGGCGCGCGCGGTAAGCTTCGGCAATCGAGCGCAACACCTGTTTCCAGCTCGGCATGCGATAGCGGGCCGCCTTGGCATCGGGCGGGAAGTAGGTGCCGGCGTAAAATGGGGTGCCGTCAGGCAGGCAGAAGACATTGAGCGGCCAGCCGCCGCGTCCTGTGAGCGCCTGCGCCGCCGCCATGTAAATATTGTCGAGATCGGGCCGCTCTTCGCGATCGACTTTGATATTGATAAAGTGCTCGTTCTGGATCGCGGCTACCTCAGGGTCGGCAAAACTCTCGTGGGCCATCACATGGCACCAGTGGCAGGCGGCATAGCCAATGCTAACCAGAATTGGCTTATCTTCGCGCCGGGCGCGTTCAAGCGCCTCTTCACCCCAGGGATACCAATCGACGGGATTATCGGCATGTTGTTGCAGGTAAGGGCTAGCCTCGTAGGCCAGCCGGTTCAGTGGACGCGCTCCGGCATTCATTGCTCCTCCTTTCGATAGCAGGTGCTGTCTGAATTGTAGCACAACCCTGTCTGATAGAACATGTTTTCGCAACTATTCGACAAAACCTGCCAGATCAGGTATAATATCAGATGGTAAACATCGCATCATGATGCGCTAAAACCGACCAACGGAGCAATCAATGGAAATCGGCATCGTTCGGCCCGTCAGTATCACCAACGAGATGCGGACGGCCTATCTCAGTTACGCGATGAGCGTTATCGTCTCACGCGCGCTTCCCGATGCGCGTGACGGTCTCAAGCCAGTGCAGCGCCGTATCCTGTACGGCATGTGGGATATGGGCTTCCGCAGCAACCAGCCCTACAAGAAGAGTGCCCGCATTGTCGGCGATGTGCTCGGCAAGATGCACCCCCACGGCGACAGCGCAGTCTACGATGCGCTAGCCCGCATGGCGCAGCCGTGGAGTATGCGCTACCCGCTCATCGATGGTCAGGGTAACTTCGGCTCAATCGACGGTGACCCACCGGCGGCAATGCGCTATACCGAAGCCCGTCTTGCCCCAATTGCCGAAGAGCTACTCAACGAAATCGAGAAGGATACGGTCGATTTCCGCGACAACTTCGATGGCAGCTATCGCGAGCCGGTAGTGTTGCCCGCTATCTTGCCCAATCTGCTGCTCAATGGCGCATCCGGCATCGCAGTCGGCATGGCTACCAATATCCCGCCGCACAATCTGAGTGAGCTGTGCGATGCGATCAGTTATCTCATCGATCATCCGGAAGCGACGGTCGAAGAGCTGATGAAGATCATCCCCGGCCCCGATTTTCCCACTGCCGGCTTGATCCTCGGCACAGATGGCATCCTCGCTGCCTATAGCACCGGTCGCGGTCAGATTACCTTGCGCGCCAAGACTCATATCGAAGAGGCCGGACGCGGCGCATATATGATCGTCGTGACCGAATTACCCTATCAGGTAAACAAAGCCCGTTTGCAAGAGCGCATCGCCGAGCTGGTCAAAGATCGCAAGATCGAGGGAATCCGTGATGTGCGTGATGAAAGCGACCGCAATGGGATGCGGCTGGTCATTTTGCTCAAGCAAGATGCGCAACCGAAAAAGGTGCTGAATGCGCTGTACAAGCATACGCAGATGCAAACCACCTTTGGCGTCAATATGCTGGCGCTGGTCGAGCACGGGCGCCAGCCGCGCGTCTTGACGCTCAAACGGTTGCTGCAAGAGTACATCAGTCACCGCCAGGAGGTGATTCGCCGTCGTACCGAGTTCGATCTGGCCCGCGCGCGCGAACGCGCCCATATTCTCGAAGGGTTGAAGATTGCGCTTGATAATCTCGACGCTGTGATCCAGACGATCCGCAATTCGCGCACGGCTGAAAGCGCGCGCAACAATTTGATGCAAAACTTTGCTCTGACCGAACGGCAGGCCCAGGCGATCCTCGAGCTGCAATTGCGTCGGCTGGCTGCGCTTGAGCGCAAGAAGATCGAAGATGAATATCGCGAGGTGATCAAGCTGATCGCCGAGCTGGAAGACATTCTGGCCAATCCACGCAAGGTGTTGCATCTCATCCAGCAGGATTTGGCGCGACTGAAGGAAAAGTACGGCGACCCGCGACGCACGCGCATCATTCCTGACGTTACCGGTGAAGTCAGTGACGAGGATTTGATCCCTGATGTGCGGGTGATGATTACCTTCACCGATCGAGGTTATATCAAACGTCAGTTGCCTGATGCTTACCGCACTCAGCGTCGTGGTGGGCGCGGCATTAAAGGGATGCTGACCCGCGAACAGGACATTGTGCGTCACCTGTTGACGTGCAATTCGCTCGATAACCTGCTCTTCTTCACCGACCGTGGCAAGGTCTATCAGCTCAAAGCACACGAGGTGCCCGACAGCTCGCGCACTGCCAAAGGTTTGCCTCTGGTGAATCTGGTTTCACTCGAACCGGGTGAGCAGGTGACCTCAATGCTGGCTGTGCGCGAATTCGATGCCGAGTATCTTGTGATGGCAACAGTGCGCGGCAAGATCAAGCGGACACAACTGCGCGAGTATAGTCAGGTGCGCTCGAATGGTCTGATTGCAATCGGGCTGGAAGAGGGTGATGTGCTGGGTTGGGTGCGGGTGAGCCACGGTCATGAAGATATTCTGCTTACAACTGCTCGTGGTCAGACACTGCGCTTCGAGCAGAGTGAAGTGCGTCCAATGGGCCGCCCCGCCACCGGTGTGATCGGGATTAATCTGGCTGAGGGTGACCGGGTTGTCAGTATGGACCTGGCAGAGGACGGCGCCGATCTGCTGGTCGTCACCGCTCGCGGGATCGGTAAGCGCACTGCGCTCAGTGAGTATCCGGTGAAGGGGCGCGCTACCGGTGGGGTGATCACGATCAGACTGCGCAACGAACAAGATGAGGTGGCGGCTGCCGCAGTTGTACACGAGCGCTCGTTGCTGACCTTCATCACGACCGGTGGGATGGTCATGCGCACCAGCGCCAGCGAGATTTCGCGCCTGGGGCGGGCCACGCAGGGGGTGACGGTGGTAAACGTTGCGACCGGTGACCGCGTGGCTGCGCTCTCAGTGGAGGATCCGGACGAAAATGGCAATGGTTTCGCGCCAACCTTGATCGATCCAATGGGATAAGCAAAGCGCGCGAAAGAGGTGTGGAGTCAGGCGACCGGGGCGCAATACGCTGCGCCCCGGTTGCGCTCTGAGTGACCATCGCGCCGTTCGCTATCTTGCGCTCCATCATGATGCTTGCCGGTATCGACTCGACGATCTCTTTATCTTGCTCTGGGAAACGATCATCACTTTTGCATATCATCATTTGCGAGAATGTGCCACAGACCAGGTGAGGCCCAATTTGGCATAAATCACCTGGTCTTTGGCGCAGCATTGAATACGGTCTTTTCGTGTCTGGCTGTAAAGTTGCTACCCACGAGAGGCAGGCAGCTCACAGCGCGCTGTGAGCCGGTTTACTCTGTTCAGGGTGATGACGAATCGGGTGTTGGAGTTAGCTCCGCCTCAGGCTCGGCAGTCGCTTCTGGTGTGGGTGAAGGTGTTGGTGTAGGGAT